>Ga0307517_10001511_pt1 | contig 38826 bp, 34 predicted proteins | sample 23_EM_MG_FD_194515 | JGI IMG/M metagenome (GOLD analysis project Ga0307517, IMG submission 194515) | Populus trichocarpa ectomycorrhiza microbial communities from riparian zone in the Pacific Northwest, United States - 23_EM | ecosystem: Host-associated > Plants > Roots > Unclassified | place...
AACGATGCACCGGTGGCCGTGGTCGACGTCAATGCGGGTGTCGAAGACACCACGATCACCGGCACGGTGGCCACCAACGACAGCGACGTCGACGACGGCGCGGCGCTGACCTACAGCCTGAATGCCCCGGTGGCCGGTCTCTCGATTGCCATCGATGGCAGCTACAGCTTTGATGCCGGCAACGCCGCGTACCAGCACCTGGCCGCCGGTGCGCCCACCGCGGTGGTGGCCAACTACACGGTGGCCGACGCGCAGGGTGCGACCAGCACCAGCACGTTGACGATCACGCTGACCGGCACCAACGATGCGCCGGTGGCCGTGGCCGACGTCAACAGCGGCGATGTCGTGATTGAATCAGGCGTCAATCCAGGCAACGCATCCTTTGCCGGGGACCCGACGGCCACCGGCAATGTGCTGGCCAACGATACGGATGTGGACGACGGAACGGTCAAGTCAGTGGTGAACATCGGCACGCAGGCCGGTACCTACGGCTCCGTACTGATCAATGCCGACGGTAGCTGGACCTATTCGCTCAACAACGCCGATACCGACACCAACGCCTTGACGCAGGGCCAGGCGGCCAACGAGGTCTTCAGCTACACGGTGCAGGACCAGTTCGGTGCCACGTCGAGTTCCACGCTGACGATCTCGATCACTGGCACCAATGACGCCCCCGTCGCCGTCAACGACGCCGCCAGTGGCAACGAGGACAGCGCCATCACCACCGGCAGCGTACTTGCCAACGACAGCGATGCCGATCAAGCGCTCAGCGCCGCGAGTATCACGGCGTTCACCCAGGCCGCCAACGGCACGGTGACGAACAACGGCAACGGGATCTTCACCTACAACCCGAACGCCAACTTCAACGGCGCCGACAGCTTCACCTACACGCTGACTGACGCTTTCGGCGCCACGTCCACCGCGACCATCAATGTCACGGTGGCGGCGGTCAACGACGCGCCGGTGGCGACCATCACCCCCGCCAGCTACGCCGCCACCGAGCAGGTGAGCCTGAACCTCAAGAACAACGGGCTGTCAGTGGCAGACCTCGACGCCGGCACCGGTAACGTCACCTTGACGCTGTCGGTCGGCGAAGGCACGCTCAATGTGAGCGCCGGCACCAGCGGCGCCAACGTGGCCAACTCGGGTACCGCGTCAGTCTCCCTCAGCGGCACGGTGGCCCAAGTTAACGCGCTGCTCAACAGCAACGCAACCAGCAGCGTCGCCTACATCGACAACACCAACACGCCGAGCGCCAGCACCACGCTGACCATGACGGTCAATGACAACGGCAACACCGGCAGCGGTGGTTCGCTTGCCAGCACCGACACGGCGACGATTGCGATCGGCGCGGTCAACGACGCGCCGGTCAACAACGGCCTGGCCGCGTTCAGCACCAACGAAGACACTGCCAAATCGATCACCGGGCTGTCCATCAGCGATGCCGATGCAGGTGCCGCAACGCTGACCACGACGCTAGGGGTCGCGCACGGCACCCTTGTCGTGACCGGCGGAAGTGCCGTCATCTCCGGCAGTGGCTCCGGGTCGGTCACCCTGACCGGAAGCCTGGCGGCGATCAACGCCACGCTGGCGGCGAACGTCACCTATACGCCGCAGCTCAACTACGCCGGCAGCGACACGCTGACGATGAGCACGAACGACGGCGGCAACAGCGGCAGCGGCGGCGCATTGACCGACACCGACACGGTCACTGCGACGGTGATCTCGGTCAACGACAACCCGGTCGTGACGGCCGATCGCTTGATCGTCTCGACGAGCACGGCAGTCAGCATCTCCAGCGCGGTGCTGCTCGCCAACGACACCGATATCGACGGCGCGGCGCTGACGATCACGAGCGTCCAAGGCGCCACGGGCATTACGGGGCTCACGCTCAACGCCAACGGAACGATCAGCTTCACCAGCGGCGCGACCGCCGGCGCGACGGCGGGCAGCTTCACCTACACCGCGAACGATGGCAACGGCGGCACGGCGACGGGGACGGTGACGATCGATGTGCGTTCAATCGGCAACGGCAACGCGGCCGAGGCGCTGGACCTTAGCGCGGCGGGCGTCTATCAGGCGTCATATATCGACGCCGGGGGCGGCGCAGACACTTTGACCGGTGGCGCCGCGGGGGACATCTTCATCGGTGGCACCGGCAGCGGTGCCGACAACCTGATCGGATCAGCCGGCAACGACCTGCTGATCGGCGGCGACGGTAACGACACGCTGGTAGGCGGGGCGGGCAACGACGTTCTGCGAGGTGGCGTCGGCAGCAATGACTCGATGGACGGTGGCGCAGGCAGCGAGGACCTGCTCGACTTTTTCGATGGAACGGTAGCAATCACTTTCACTCTGGTCCAAGGAGGTACATTGGCGGCGCCAAACTCGATCGCCAATGCAACCGGTGGCCTCGGCAACAACGACACCTACTTCAACATGGAGGGCGTCATCGGCACCAACCTGGCCGACAACATCACCGGCAGTGCCGGCAACGACATCCTGCGCGGCGGTGCCGGCAACGACACCTTGAACGGCGCCGGCGGTACGACCGACCTGATCGACTTCTCCGACGGCACCGCCGGCCTGACCTTCACGCTTACACAGAGCGCCGGCACAACGAACTTCAATGCCAGCGCGGCGGGCCTTGGCACCGACACCTACTCGAACATGGAAGGCGTCATCGGCACCAACTTCGCCGACACGCTAACGGGCTCGACGGGCGCCGACGTGCTACGTGGCGGGGGTGGTAACGACACGATCAGCGGCGGCGCAGGCGACGACCGCATCGTCGGTGGCCTGGGTGCCGACATCCTGACCGGCGGTGCCGACAACGACACCTTCGTTTTCGACAGCGCGCCCAACGCAGTCGATTCGATCACCGACTTCGACGCCTCGGGTTCGGTGGCGAACGGCGACCTGATCGAGTTTTCCTTGGCCACTTTCACCGGATTGACGACCGCCAACGGCAACGCGCTGGCCGCGGCCGAGTTCGCATCGTCGAACGGCGGTGGTGCGGGCGACACGGTCGGCGCCAGCGTGCATGTGATCTACGACAGCGCGACGGGCAATCTGTACTACGACGCGGACGGCCTCGGCGCGGCCGGCCGCACGCTGATCGCGACGCTGACGTTGAGCAATCTGGCGGATACGTTCGACTACAACGACATCAGGGTCGGCCCGTGATTCACCCGCCGCCCGGTTCGTTGCGCCGGGCGGCGCTGCACTGCTGTTTTAGCGCGATCGCGGACCCACCGGATCGGGGGTTGAGGTCGACCCATTCGCGGGTTTGTGAGCTAGTACCGCTGGTTTGCGAAGGCCGTCCACTAGCATTCATCGCTGTCAGGAGAGATCGATGAAATCACTGCTCGAACTGCTGCGTCGTCCACTGCTCCACGTCGCGGGCCTCTCCTTCTTCGTCAACCTCCTTCTCCTCGTCCCCGCGCTCTTCATGCTGCAGGTCTTCGACCGCGTGCTGGCGAGCCAGAGCGGCGAGACCTTGATGGTGTTGATGATCGGCGTCGGCATCGCGCTCATCTTGCTGCTCGCGCTCGACTACCTGCGTGCCCGCTTGCAGGGCGTGGCCGGCAATGTCGTCGCCGAATCGCTGTCGCCTGCGGTCACGAAGATCGTCATCGCGCAGGGCGCGCGGCGCAGCGGCCGCGGCAGTTCGGAGAGCCTGCGTGATGTGGGTTCGTTGCGCGCGCTGTTCTCGGCGCAGGGCCTGCTCGCGCTCTTCGATGCGCCATGGGTGATCGTCTATGTGGCCGTGATCTGGCTCGCCCATCCGGTGCTCGGCATGGCCGCGGCGGGCGCGGCGCTGGTGATGCTGGCCCTGGCGCTGATCAACGACTTCGTCACGCGCCGCGAGATCGAGGCCTTGCAGAAGGCCGCCGCCGGCGCCACACGCTACCTCGAAGCCGCGCTGCACAACGCCGAGGTGGCGCAAACGCTGGGCATGACCGATGCGCTCATCGCGCGCTGGCGCCAGAAGAACGCCGAGGTCACGGCGCTGCAGCAGCCCACCGCCACCAAGACGGTCGCGATGGCGGCGCTGACACGTACCCTGCGCCAGGCGGTGCAGGTGCTGATGATGGCGCTCGGTGCCTACTTGGTGATCAGCGGCGAGGCGAGTGCAGGCGTGATGATCGCCACCACCACGCTGCTCGGCCGCGCGCTCGCACCGGTCGAATTGATCGTCGGCAGCTGGCGCATCCTGGCCGAAGGGCGCGCGTCCTTCCGCCGCCTGAGCGAGTTGCTGAACGCTGCCGAAGCGCAGCCGCAGCGCATGACCCTGCCCGCGCCGAGCGGCGAGCTCTTCGCGGAGAACCTGATGTTCCGCGCGCCGCAGGGCGAGCGCCTGCTGATCGCCGGCGTGTCGCTGCAGCTGGCTGCAGGCGAGTCGCTCGCCATCATCGGCGCCAGCGGCGCGGGCAAGTCGACGCTGGTGCGCTTGCTGACGGGCGTGTGGAAGCCCAGCGCCGGTGCGGTGCGGCTCGATCAAGCCGACCTGTCGCAGTGGCCGCGTGAAAACCTCGGGCCGTGGCTGGGCTACGTGCCGCAGGATGTGGAGCTGTTCCCCGGCACCGTGGCCGAGAACATCGCTCGGCTGGGCGAGGTGGACTCGGGCCAGGTCGTGCGGGCCGCGAAGCGCGCCCACGTGCACGATTTGATCCTGTCGCTGCCCGAGGGCTACGACACGATGGTCGATCCGCACAGCGCGCTCATCTCGCCCGGCCAGCGCCAGCGCATCGCCCTGGCGCGTGCCCTGTATGGCGAGCCGAAGCTGGTGATCCTCGACGAGCCCAATTCCAATCTCGACGGCGCCGGCGAACTGGCGCTGGCCGAGGCGCTGAGAGCGCTGCGCGGGCAGGCCACGGTGGTGGTGGTCACGCACCGCGCCACGCTGATCCAGCATGTCGACAAGATGCTGGTGCTCGACGCCGGCAAGGCCCAGCACTACGGCCCGACGGCCGACGTGATGAAGGCGATGCAGCAGAAGGCCCAGCAAGCCGCACAGCCCGCCGGTGGCGGGGCGATGGTCGTTGCGATGCCGCGAGCGGTGCCGCCGGCAGAGCGTGGCGCGAGCCAGGCTGAACGCGAGGAGAGGGTGTCATGAGCACTGCGGTGATGGTGAATGCGATGAGTCCCGAGGCGCCGCTGGCGCAGCATCTGATCGAGGCGCGCAAGCTCGCTCGTTGGGCGGGCGTCGTGCTGCTGATGGGCGTCGTTCCGGCGGCCGCCTGGCTGGCTTGCGCGCCGCTGTCGGCCGCCGTCGTCGCGAGTTCCTTCGTCAAGGTCGACCTCGACCGCCGCGTGGTGCAACACGCCGAAGGCGGGACGGTGCGCGAGGTCAAGGTGCGCGACGGCCAGCATGTGGCGCAGGGTGAACCGCTGCTGGTGCTGGGCGACGTGTCGGTCGATGCCGACCTGAACCGCCTCAACTACCGCGTGATCGTCGAGCGCGCCAGCCTGGCGCGGCTCGAGGCCGAACAGCTGTCGGCCGCGGCGCTGCAATTTCCGGTGGACGTGATCGAGGCGGCTCGCAGCGACCCGAGGCTGACCGAGCAGATGGCCAAGGAGCGCGCGCTGTTCGGCGCGCGTCGCGATGCGTTGGTCGGCCAATCGGTGCTGCTGCGTTCGCAGCAGGCGAAGGTGGCGCAGGAGGCGACGGCGCTGCGCGCGCAGATTGCCCAGGCCACCGAATCGCTGAAGCATCAGGCGGCCGAGCTCGAGACCAACCGTCGCCTGCTGAGCGACGGCTTCATCTCCGCCACGCGCATCTCGCAGCTCGAGGCGACGGTGGCCGACTATGGCGTCAAGCTCGAAGAGAAGTGCGCCGAACTGGCCCGCGCCGAGCAGCGCCTGGTCGACGCCGACCTGCGCATCAAGTCGCTCGAGGGCGACTACCGGCAACAGGCGAGCGACCAGCTGAAAGTGAGTGCGGCCAAGCTCGCCGAGCTTCAGCAGGAGCAGCGCAAGACCGTCGATGCGTCGAGCCGGCAGGTGATCGTCGCGCCGGTGGCCGGTGATGTGATCAACCTGAAGTTCACGACACCCGGCAGCATGGTCTCGCCGCGCGAGCCGATCGCCGACATCGTGCCGAGCAATCCGCGGCTGGTGGTCGAGGCGCACATCCGCACCGAAGACGTCACTCGGGTGCAGCAGGGGCAGGCGGCCGACATCCGCTTCACGGCGTTCAAGTTCCGCACGACGCGGCTGGTGGGCGGGAAGGTGTTCTACGTGGCTGCCGACCGCACGCTCGACCGTGCGACCAACCAAGCCTATTACGTGGCGCTGGTCGAGGCCGACGCCGCGTCGCTCGCGCAAGCCGGCGAGATCAAGCTGCAGGCCGGCATGCCGGCCGAGGTGTACATCAAGGGCGAGGAACGCACGCCTTTGCAATACCTGCTCGAGCCGGTGACACAGGTGCTGCGACGCGCCGGGCGGGAGCGCTGAGAGCGCTCAGCGCTGAAACGGCGGCCGCCTCGTCGCGCGCCGCCACAGCAGCAGCGGCAGGCGCAGCACGAACTCCAGCATCAATCGCAGGTGCATCCAGGTCAGCAGCACGTTGTCGCGGCCGTACTTGAAGTGCGAGACGCCGCCCTCCTCGGCCGTGAGGTACTTGACCGGCGCCGCAATGTTGAGTGGCTTGACGCCGCGCCACGCGAGGCGCACGACGGCCTCGGTGTCGAAGTCGAAGCGCCGCATCCACGGTTGGCGACGCATCACCGCGATCAGGTCGGTGATCGGGTAGACGCGAAAGCCGTACAGCGAATCGTCGATGCCGGCGCCCAACGTTTCGAGGTTGGTCCACCAGTTCGACACGCGCCGGCCGCGCACCCGCAGCAGCGGCGCGGAGGCATCGAACACCGGCCGGCCGAGGACCATCGTGTCGGGACGCGCCATCGACGCCTGCATGAAGGCGGGGATCAGTTCGGCCGGATGCTGGCCATCGGAATCCATCGTCAGCGCGTGCGTGAATCCGGCCGCGCGTGCGGCATTCAGGCCATGCAGCACGGCCGCGCCCTTGCCGCCGTTGACCGGCAGCGCGATCAATTGCAGGCCCGGATCGGCCGCGACCATCTCGCGCAGCACGGCGGGCGTGCCATCGGTGCTGCCGTCGGTGACGACCCAGACCGGGTTCCAGTGGGCGCGCGCGGCGCGCACCGTCTCGAACACCTTGGCCCCGGTGTTGTAGCTGGGGATCAGCAGCAGGTGGGTGGTCGAGGCGTCGTTCACGATGCGGCGCGGAGCTCTGCCGCGAAATAGGTTTCGAGCCGCTTCAGCAGGCCCATGTGATCGGCCTCGGGCGCAAAACGCTGGCCCAGCCGCACGTTGACCACGACCGGGAACTGCGGCGTGCGCCAGATCGGCCACCCCTTGCCGAGGTAGGGCGACGGCGTCTCGATGAAGACGGTCTGGATCGGCACCTGCGCCATGTGCGCGATCAGCGTGAGGCCGGGGCGAAACGGGTTGATCGGCGGTTGAAGCGTGCGCGTGCCTTCGGGGAACAGCACGAGCTGGCCGCCGGCCTTCAGGTTGTCGACCGCGCTGCGGATCATGCCGCGCGGCGGCTCGTTGCGGATGTAGCGCGCCAGCCGCGCACCGGCACCGAGAAACGGGTTGCGCATCAGGCTCGCCCGCATGATGCAGATGCCGCGCGGCACGCGCGCGACGACGAGCAGCGCGTCCAGCATGCTGGGGTGGTTGGCGGCGATGATCAGGCCGGCATCGCGGCTCAGCACGTCGAGCGCGGTGTAGTCGATGCGCATCAGGCCGAGCCAGTTCGCACAGGCCCAGAAGCCGCGGTACACCGACGAGATCGCCGCGCGCCCTACGACCGTGCCCTGCCGGCGCGACAACATCGGATAGAGCGCCAGCGCAGCGAGGTTCCAGGTCAGCGACATCGCTCCAAGGTGCAGCAGCAGCACGTAGAACAACACAATCTGGAACAGACGCTTCACGACCGACAAAGGCAGCTCAGTCGCTGCTCGGCACGAGCTCGGCGGAGGTCGCGAGGATCCACGAGACGCCGAAGCCCATCGTCAGCGCCGAGTGGCGCCGCACGAGCGGGCTGTCTTCGAAGACGGCGCCGCGCAGGCTGTCGTAGCGCACGAAGGCGCCGACCCAGGTGTTGCCGAAGCGGCGCGACGTCGCGGCCAGCGCCTGCCAGCCGGCGTAGCCGCCGTGCGCACGGTAGGCCGCACGCTCCGGTGTCGCGTAGGCCGCGTCGACGCCGTAGAAGTGTTCGTGGTACTTGCGATCGGCGAACAGCGGGCCGGTCAGCAGCCCCAGGTTCCAGCCCCCGGCGACACCGGCGAGGTCGAGGTTCAGGTGCGGCGAGAACGTCGTGCCGATGAACTCCGGCGAGCGCTGCAGCGTGACTGCCGCGCGCAGCGGCAGGCGCAGGTCGAGGCGCCAGCGGTTCTCGATCGAGCGGGCCAGCGTCAGGTTGAGATTCGGCCCGATCTCGCCGACCGCCGCCAGATTCGGCATGCCCTCGCGCGCGGCGTTGTCGCGGCTGCGCGTCGGCGTGGAGGCGGCCACGCTCACATCGACCTTGACGCGCTGGGTGTCGAACAGCAGCGCGCGGGCGCCATCGCGATCGGCCTTGAGCCAGGTGCCGCGGTAGACGATGTAGGGCAGCGGCAGCAGGTAGCTGCGGCTCTGGTCGGAGCCGCGGTAGTCGGGCAGGCGCAGCCCGGCGACGCCGAGGCCGAGTTCCCACAGCGGCTTCTGGCTGCCGGGGTTCAGGCCCGCATCGACGTCCGGACCAGGCTCGATCGGCACCGCGCACGCGAGGCTGGTACCCAGCGCGAACAGCGTCGCTGCGAAGAAGGTTCGAACGTTCATGCGGTGATCGAGGTCGACGCGAAGCCGTGCGCCTCGATCTCGACCAGCAGGTCGGCGCGGCAGATGTCGGCTTGCAGGTAGATGGTGTCCAGCGCGGCGGCACTGTGCGCGCCGACGGCCTGCTCGAACACCTCGCGCACCACGGCCAGATCGGCGGGGCGGCGCACATAGACGGTGTAGGTCAGCGACTCGACCGGAAAGGCCACGCCGGCACGCTCAGCCGCAACCGCGCGCACCGCGGCGATGTTGGTCAGGGCCTCCTCAGTCTGGCGGCGCACGTCACCGACGTGCATCGTGGTGTGGCCGACGATGCTCGCGGTGCCCGAAATGAAGAGCACGGTGCGCTGCGCGCCGATGTCGGCGAGCGCGGCGCGCGAGAAGGTCGGGCTGCGCGGGCCGTAGGCGTCGGGGTAGCGGTAGGCGCTGACCTGGCGCGGGTTCTCGATCGCCAGCGGCGGAATTCGGCCGGCCAGAAAGTACACGCGCAGCGGGCCGGTGTGCGTGCCCAGCGCGCAAGCCGCCGGCGAGCCTTCGAACGCGCTGCGGTGCGCCTCGATGAAGGCCTGCTGGCGCCCCGCGTTGAACTGCCGGTAGCGCTCGGCGCCGCCGCCGTCGGCATTGATGCCGGGGAAGTAGTTCCACAGCCGCAGCAGGTGCGGGCTGCTGCTTTGAGCCAGCACATGGAACAGATCGGCGTAGGCGCGGTGCGCGGCCGCCTGCATGCCCGCGTCGTCATCGTCGTCCACCTCGGCGCAGCCGTACAGCCACTCGCCATCGACGACGAAGCGCACGCAGCCGTGTCGATTGGTCGACACGTCTTGAAACCAGATGTCGGGCGCCGCCCCCGCGGACGCCAGCACCAGCGCGCCGGCGTCCGGCCGCAGGCGCCGGAAGATCGGCGGTTCATCGGCGGGGGTCGACGCGCGCGTCGCGTGCAAGACCGTCACGACGCCAGGACCTCGGCACCGCGGAGATCGGTGGATGGGGCGGTGGTCGCGGGGGTGTCGGAAGGCGTGTTCATGCGAGTGGGGCGAGGATCGGCCGCGCGCGTGGCACCCGAGTGAAAACGCGCGTCTGCCGGGCTGGCAAGACGCGCGGATTGTATCTGCTGAACCCGGCCGCGCTGTCGCGCGGAAGCCCTCACTCCCCGAGGTAGGCGGCGCGCACTTTCGGGTCGTTCAGCAGCTGTTTGGCGTCGCCGCTCATCGTGACCTCGCCCGAGTCCATCACATAGCCGCGCGACGCGAGCTGCAGCGCGCGGCTCGCGTTCTGCTCGACCAGCAGCACCGTCGTGCCGCGCTGGTGGATGTCGTTGACGACCTCGAAGATCTTGTCGACCATGATTGGGCTCAGCCCCATCGACGGCTCGTCGAGCAGCAGCACCTTGGGCTGCGCCATCAGCGCGCGGCCCATCGCGAGCATCTGCTGCTCGCCGCCCGACATCGTGCCGGCGAGCTGGTTGCGGCGCTCCTTCAGGCGCGGGAAGATCGCGAACACCTTCTCGATGTCGACCTCGATCTGCGCGTTGTCGGTGCGGATGAACGCGCCCATCTGCAGGTTCTCGGTGATCGTCATGCGCGTGAAGGTGCCGCGGCCCTCGGGCACCATCACCAGGCCTTGCTTGACCAGATCCCATGGGCCCTGGCCGGTGATCGACTTGCCGAGGTACTCGATGTCGCCACCGGCCGAGGGCTGGATGCCGGTGATCGCCTTCAGCGTGGTCGTCTTGCCGGCGCCGTTCGCGCCGATCAGGCTGACGAGCTCGCCTTCGTGGACCTCGAAGGAAACGCCCTTGACGGCTTGGATGCCACCGTAGGCCACCTTCAGGCCGGTCACCTTGAGCAATGTGTTTGCCATGTTCTCGCCCTCAGTGATTCTTGTGATCGGCACCGAGGTAGGCCTCGATCACCTTCTCGTTCTTCTGCACCTCGGCGGCGGTGCCTTCGGCGATCTGCTTGCCGTAGTCGAGCACCGTCAGGCGGTCGCACAGGCCCATCACGAGCTTCACGTCGTGCTCGATCAGCAGGATGGTGCGGCCGTCCTTGCGGATCGTGTCGATCAGCTGGCGCAGCACGATCTTCTCGCTCGCGTTCATGCCGGCGGCGGGCTCGTCGAGCGCGATCAGCTTCGGATCGGTGGCGAGTGCTCGCGCGATCTCCAGGCGCCGCTGGTCGCCGTAGCTCAGCGTGCGCGCTTTGTACTGCGCGAAGCGACCGATGCCGACGTAGTCGAGCAGCTCCTGCGCGCGCTTGGCGATCCCGGCCTCCTCGGCCTTGAAGCCGGCGGTGCGCAAGACCGCGCCGATCAGGCCCGAGCCGGTGCGCACATGGCGGCCGACCATCACGTTCTCGAGCGCCGTCATCTCGGCGAAGAGGCGGATGTTCTGGAACGTGCGCGCGATGCCGGCCTTCGCGACCTCGTGCACCGCCGTGGGCTGATACGGCTTGCCACCGAGCTCGAACGAGCCCGAGTCGGGTGTGTACAGGCCGGTCAGCACGTTGAAGAAGGTGGTCTTGCCGGCGCCGTTCGGGCCGATCAGACCGTAGACCTGGCCCTTCATGATGGTGATGCCGACATCCGACAGCGCCTGCAAGCCGCCAAAGCGCTTCGAGACACCGCTGACCTTGAGAATGGTTTCGCTCATGCTGTGCTGCTCCTCATTTCACGGTCGGCACGATGGGCGACACCGGCGGCGGTATCTGCTCGCCCGGCGTCAGGTTCAGGTGCGGGTTGACGGGCAGCGAATCGGGGGTCACATCCTTGCCGTGTTCGGGCGAGGGCCACAGGCCACGCGGGCGCGACAGCATGATGCCGATCATCGCCAGCGCGATCAGCAGCTGGCGCAGGATCGACGCGTCGAGCCGCCCGCCGGTCATCTGCTGCAGCGGCGTGGCGATGTAGCGCAGCACCTCGGGCAGCGCCGACAGCAGCAGCGCGCCGACGATCACGCCGGGCAGGTGACCAATGCCGCCGAGCACCACCATCGCGACGATCATCACCGACTCCTGCAGGCTGAACGACTCGGGCGAGATGAAACCCTGGAAACTCGCGAACATCGCGCCGGCGACACCGCCGAAGGTGGCGCCCATGCCGAACGCGAGCAGCTTCAGGTTGCGGGTGTTGATACCCATCGCCTTGGCCGCGATCTCGTCTTCGCGGATCGCCATCCAGGCGCGGCCGATGCGGCTGCGCTCGAGGCGGTAGCACACGAGGATGCCGATCAGCACCAGCGCCAGGAACAGGTAGTAGTAGTTCGTGACCTTCGGGAAGTCGATGCCGAACAGCGTCTGCGTCCTGCCGAAGTGGATGCCGAACATCGAGATGTCGTCGATGCCGGTGATGCCCTTCGGGCCGTTGGTGATGTTGACCGGCGCGTCGAGGTTGTTCATGAACACGCGCACGATCTCGCCGAAGCCGAGCGTGACGATCGCGAGGTAATCGCCCCTGAGCTTCAGGGTCGGTGCGCCGAGCAGCACGCCGGCACCGCCGGCGAGCACCGCACCGAGCGGGATGATGACCCACCATGGGGTGTGCAGCCCGTTCGGGAACGCCGCCGCGATGCCGGGGAAGGTGTCGGTGAGCTGCGGCGATGCGAGCAGGCCGAACATGTAGGCGCCGACCGCGTAGAACGCGACGTAGCCCAGGTCGAGCAGCCCGGCGAAGCCGACGACGATGTTCAGGCCGAGCGCGAGCAGCACGTACAGCAGCGCGATGTCGATGATGCGGACCCAGGCGTTGCCGAAGTACTGCGCGATCAAGGGCAGCACGGCCAGGCCGATGGCGACGATCACGAAGGTGAGCTTGTTGGTCTTCATGCGGCGCTCCCGGTCAGGCCCGATCCGCCACGCGCTCGCCGAGCAGGCCCTGCGGGCGCAGCGTCAGCACGAGGATGAGCACGATGAAAGCGAAGATGTCCTGGTAGTTGCTGCCCAGCACACCGCCGGTGATCGCGCCGATGTAGCCGGCGCCGAGCGACTCGATCAGCCCGAGCAGCACGCCGCCGACCATCGCGCCGGCGAGGTTGCCGATGCCGCCGAACACCGCCGCGGTGAAGGCCTTCAGCCCGGGCAGGAAGCCCATCGTGTGCTGCACCGACCCGTAGTTGGCGGCATACATCACGCCGGCCAGTGCCGCCAGCGCGGCGCCGATGATGAAGGTCGCGGAGATGACATGGTCGGGGCGCACGCCCATCAGACCGGCGACGCGCGGGTTCTCGGCAGTGGCACGCATCGCGCGGCCGAGCTTGGTCTTGTTGACGAGGTACATCAGGCCGCTGAGCGTGATCGCGGTGACGATCAGGATCATGATCTGTACGTTGTTGATGACCGCGCCGCCGACGTTGTAGGGCTCGCTCGGCAGCAGGATCGGGAAGGACTTGTAGGTCGGCTCCCAGATGATCATCGCCAGCGTCTGCAGCAGCAGGCTCATGCCCATTGCGGTGATCAGCGGCGCCAGGCGCGGTGCGTTGCGCAGCGGCCGGTAGGCGATCTTCTCGATGCTGTAATTGAGCGTGCAGCACACGATGATGGCGGCCGCCAGCCCGATCAGCAGCAGCAGCCAGCCCGGCAGGCCGCTCTTGCCCAGCGCGGTGACGACGGTCCAGCTCGTCAGCGCGCCCACCATCAAGACCTCGCCATGCGCAAAATTGATCAGGTTGATGATGCCGTAGACCATCGTGTAGCCCAGTGCCACCAGCGCATACACGCTGCCGAGTACCAGACCGTTGATGATCTGCTGGATGAAGGTGTCCATGCGTTCTCTCTCCTGCAGTGCAGAGCTTGTTATCCGTGTCTCATCCAGTAGCAATATTCCGGCCACGGTTGGGCGGCGCCGGCCGGATCGTCGTGGGATCCGGCGCTGGCGCAGCGAATTCTAGGTTCGCGAAATCGGTGCCCCGACTCTGACTTTCCCGATGACAGGGCGGGCGATTGGTGCCAAGCAAAGCCTCGGTTAACGGGTCTTGGCAGCCTCTTCGTTGAGCCGGCGCAGCTCGCGCAGCTTCTCGCTGATACGGATTTCCAGGCCACGTTCAACCGGCGCATAGAAGTATGCTGGATCGACATCATCCGGCCAGTAGTTCTCACCGGCAGCAAAGCCTCCCGGCTCGTCGTGCGCGTAGCGGTAGCCGCGGCCGTAGTCCAGGCCCTTCATCAGTGCAGTCGGCGCATTCCGCAGACGCAGCGGCACCGCGCGGGTGCCGTCCTGCTTGACGAACGCGACAGCAGCCTTGTAGGCGGTGTAGACCGCGTTGCTCTTCGGTGCGACCGCCAGGTAGACGACGGCCTGCGCGAGCGCGAGTTCGCCTTCGGGCGAGCCGAGGCGCTCGTAGGTCTCGGCCGCGTCGAGCGTCAGGCGCAATGCGCGCGGATCGGCCAGGCCGATGTCCTCGCTGGCCATGCGCACCAGCCGGCGTGCCGCATAGCGCGGGTCGACGCCACCATCGAGCATGCGCACGAACCAGTACAGCGCGGCGTCGGGGTCGCTGCCGCGCACCGCCTTGTGCAGCGCCGAGATCGTGTCGTAGAACTGCTCGCCGCCCTTGTCGTAGCGGCGCAGCTGTTCGCCCAGCGCGTGCTCGAGCATAGCTTCGTCGATCTGCGACGCGCTGCCCGACATCGAGATCAGATTCTCGTAAGCGTTCAGCAGGCGGCGCGCGTCGCCGTCGGCATAGGCGACCAGGCGATCGCGTGCCGCGTCGGTCAGCGGCGGCGCGGCGAGCAGCGCGGCGGCGCGCCGCAGCAGTTCGTGCAGGTCGTCCTCGCTCAGAGTCTTCAGCACGTGCACGGTCGCGCGCGACAACAGCGCCGAGTTGACCTCGAACGACGGGTTCTCCGTGGTCGCCCCGATGAATGTAAAGAGCCCCGATTCGACATGCGGCAGGAACGCGTCCTGCTGTGCCTTGTTGAAGCGGTGCACCTCGTCGACGAACACGACCGTACGCCGCTGCGTGTTGCGCGCGATCTGCGCGCGCTCGACGGCGTCGCGGATGTCCTTCACGCCGCCGAGCACGGCCGAGATCGCGATGAACTGCGCGTCGAAGGCCTGCGCCACCAGCAGCGCGAGCGTGGTCTTGCCGACGCCCGGCGGGCCCCACAGGATCATCGAGTGCAGCCGGCCCGATTCGAACGCGGCGCGAAGTGGCTTGCCCGCGCCGAGCAGATGCTGCTGGCCGATCACGTCATCGAGCGTCTTTGGCCGCAGCCGTTCGGCCAGCGGCGCGTGAATCTCGTCGTCGAGTGGCAGGCGGGGCTGGTCTGCGCTCACTGCTCGATCACGTCGGCGCCGGCTGGCGGCGTGAAGCGAAACGCATCGGGCGCGAAACTCACGCCGGCCGTGAACTGGCTGAACTGCAGCAGTGAGCGCTGATCGAACGCATCGACGATCTCGACCGCGGCGAGATCCTTGCCGCGAAAGCCGATACGCACGGATTTGAAGCTGCCATCCTTCAGCTTCGGATTCGCCTGCACCCAGTCGAGGCCGTCTTTTGCAGGGACGGCGACGAGGTCGAAATCCTTGTCGAGCGAGCCGCCCGCGAGCAGCGCCGCCGGCGTCGCGCCGAGGGCCGACGAGAACTTGCGCGAGCTGGCCTGGTTCAGGTCGGCATCAAAAATCCAGACCTTCTGGCCGTCGGCGACGATGAGCTGCTCGAACGGCTTCGCGTACGCGAAACGGAAGCGGTTCGGCCGCGCGAACTCGAAGCTGCCGTTCGAGGTCTTCTTCTTCGCGCCGTCCGGCGAGGTCACGGTCTGCGTGAACTGCGCGCGACCGGTGTTCACATCGCGGATGAAGGCGCGCAGCGTGTCAACCGCATCGGCATGCGCGGCCAAGGCCGCGAAGCCGAGCGCGAACGCGGCGATTGATCTGGCAAGAGCGCTATTTTTCATTCGGCACGGACCGGGACGATCAGGTCGCGGTTGCCATTCGTGGACATGCTCGATACGAGCCCGGATTTCTCCATTTGTTCCAGCAGCCGCGCGGCCCGGTTGTAGCCGATGCGCAGGTGGCGCTGCACCAGCGAGATCGAGGCGCGCTTGTGCTGCAGCACGATCGCGACCGCGTTGTCGTACAGCGCGTCGCTCTCGCCGCCGCCGCCCATCACCCCGCCCTCGCCCGTGAGCACGTCGCCGCTGTCGCCGTCGAGCACGCCGCCTTCGAGAATGCCCTCGATGTAGTTCGGCTCGCCCTGCGTCTTCAGGTAGTCGACGACGCGATGCACCTCTTCGTCGCTGACGAACGCGCCGTGCACGCGGATCGGCAGGCCGGTGCCCGACGGCATGTAGAGCATGTCGCCCATGCCGAGCAAGGCCTCGGCGCCCATCTGGTCGAGGATGGTGCGCGAGTCGATCTTGCTGCTGACCTGGAACGACAGCCGCGTCGGGATGTTGGCCTTGATCAGCCCGGTGATCACGTCGACGCTGGGCCGCTGCGTCGCCAGGATCAGGTGGATGCCGCAGGCCCGTGCCTTCTGCGCCAGGCGTGCAATCAGCTCCTCGATCTTCTTGCCGATGACCATCATCAGGTCGGCGAGCTCGTCGATCACGATCACGATATTGGGCAGGCGCTCGAGCGGCTCGGGTTGCTCGGGCGTGAGGCTGAACGGGTTCGGAATCAGCTCGCCGCGCTCGGCCGCGTCCGCGATCTTCTTGTTGTAGCCGCCGAGGTTGCGCACCCCCATCTTGCTCATCAGCTTGTAGCGGCGCTCCATCTCGCCGACGCCCCAGTTGAGCGCGTTGGCGGCCAGCTTCATGTCCGTCACGACAGGGCACAGCAGGTGCGGGATGCCTTCGTAGACGCTCATTTCGAGCATCTTGGGGTCGATCAGGATCAGCCGAACGTCTCTTGCCTCGGCCTTGTACAGCAGGCTCAGGATCATCGCGTTGATGCCGACCGACTTGCCCGAGCCGGTGGTGCCGGCGACCAGGCAGTGCGGCATCTTCGCCAGGTCGGCGACCATCGGGTTGCCGACGATGTCCTTGCCCAGACCCATCGTGAGCTGCGAGGCCGCATCGTTGTAAACCGTCGAGCCGAGGATCTCCGAGAGGCGGATGGTCTGGCGCTTCGGGTTCGGCAGCTCCAGCGCCATCGTCGTCTTGCCGGGAATGGTCTCAACCACGCGGATGCTGACCAGGCTCAGCGAGCGCGCCAGGTCCTTGGACAGGTTCAGAACCTGCGAGCCCTTCACGCCGACCGCCGGCTCGATCTCGTAGCGTGTGATCACCGGGCCCGGCGAGGCCGCGACGACGCGCACCTCGACGCCGAAGTCCTTCAGCTTCTTCTCGATCAGGCGCGAGGTCATCTCGAGGGTGTCGGGCGACACGGTCTCGGTGCGGCCGGGCGCGGCGTCGAGCAGGTCGACCTGCGGCAGCTTGGTGTCGGCGAGTTCGCTGAACAGCGGCTTCTGGCGCTCCTTCACGACACGCGCGCTCTTCGGCACCTCGACCACCGAGGCCTCGATCACGATCGGCAGGTGATCCTCCTGCAAGCGGTGTTCGACATCGACGATGACCTCGCGCTCACGCAACGCCTTCTCGCCGACGCGCACGTCTTCGGCGCGCTCGATGCGTTCGACGCGCTTTTCGCGCAGCGACTCGACCCAGGCGCCGATGGCCTCGGCCAGCCGCAACCACGAGAACCGCAGCGACAGGGCAATGCCCGCGACGAGCGCGGCGATCCAGAACACGCCGGAGCCGGCGAAGCCGAGCAGGTTCTGCGTCCACTGCCCCAGCGTGAAGCCGACGGCACCACCGGCGTGGCCCCCGGCGACGCGCCCTTCCCACTGGTACAGGCGCGTCCATTCGAGCGACGCGCTGGCGGCCAGCAACAGCACCAGACCGAGCCAGAACAACCACACCGGGCGCGACGTCGATGCCGGCACGTGCGGCGCGGCCGCATCGTCGCTGCGCAGCACGCGCGCGAGCGCGCCCAGCCAGGCGCGCAGCGCGACGGCCGCGGCCCACCAGACCGAGTAGCCGAAGACGAAGTACGCGAAGTCGGAGAACCAGGCGCCGGCGACACCCGCCTTGTTGTTCAGCACGGCGCTCGCGCTGCCGGAGGTCGAAAACGCCGGGTCGGCCGCGCTGTGCGTGGCCAGTGCCAGCACAGCGAGCAACCACAGCACGCCGGTGACAAGCAGCGTCAACTGCGCGCGCCAGCCGGCCGGCGAATGCGCCGGCGCGCTGTCACGGCCGGGCGGCGTGCCGAGGGTGTTGGAGGCGCCGTCGGAGCGGAGCGAGCCGAGGGGGAAGGTCATCGGCGGATTGTGGCCGATCGGGCGAAACGACTGATCAGGAGGTCAGCTGTTCCTTGATGACCACCGAGCCGTTTTCCTGGGTCTGGATCATGCCGCGCTCTTCCAGGTCCTTCATGACCCGGCTGACCATCTCGCGCGAGGCACCGACGACCTTGGCCAGATCCTGGCGCGAGACCTTGTTGCGGATCACCTTGATCTCGCCTTCCATCTCGGCCATGTCGAGCAACGTGCGGGCGACGCGGCCGTAGACATCGAGCAAGGCGAGCGATTCGATCTGGCGATCGGCGCTGCGCAGGCGCTGCACCAAGCCTCGCATGATCGCGTACGACAGGCTGGAATTCTCGGGCAGACAGCGCGCGAATTCGGCGCGTCCCAGGATCAGCATGTCGGTCTGGACCTCGGCGCGCACCGTGGCCGAATGCGGCTCGTTGTCGATCAGGCTCATCTCGCCGACATAGTCGCCTGGCTGCAGCACGGCCAGGATGACCTCGCGGCCGCGCGAGTCGGCGGTCAGCACGCGAGCCCGGCCGGTCAGCAGGATGAAGAGTGCGTTCGACTTCTTGTTGTGTTCCACCACGATCTCGCCGCGCCTGAAGCGACGCTTCACGACGCTGTCGGCAATGCCTTGGGCCTGGTCGTTGGTCAGCAGTGAAAACAGCGGCACGCGCCGGATCAGGTCGAGATTGGAAAGCATTGCCATGCGGAGTTGCCTTTCGTCTTGGTGTTGTCAATGCCCTGCCATCGGGCGCCCTGAAAGATTTTCGAGGCTGTTGCCTACAATTTCGCTATTGTCACCATTAAAGGCGTGTGCGTCAGCCGGAATCATCCCATGTCAGACTGACGCACTGCGGAGCGCCGTTGCGCCCGCTCACAAGACCTTGCCAACGCACCAACCATGAGCACCTCGAACAAACACGCCCACGTCCTGATCCTGGGCTCCGGCCCGGCCGGCTACACCGCTGCGGTGTATGCGGCACGCGCCAACCTCAAGCCGATGCTGATCACCGGCATTGCGCAAGGCGGTCAGTTGATGACCACGACCGATGTCGACAACTGGCCCGCCGATGTCGATGGCGTGATGGGCCCGGACCTGATGCAGCGTTTCCAGAAGCACGCCGAGCGCTTCAACACCGAGATCGTGTTCGATCACATCAACACCGTCGATCTGAGCCAGCGCCCGTTTCGCCTGACCGGTGATTCGGGCAGCTACACCTGCGACGCACTGGTCATTGCGACCGGCGCGTCGGCCAAGTACATCGGGCTGCCGTCCGAAGAGGCCTTCATGGGCCGCGGCGTGAGCGGCTGCGCCACCTGCGACGGCTTCTTCTACCGCGGGCAGGAGGTCTGCGTGGTCGGCGGCGGCAACACCGCGGTCGAGGAGGCGCTGTATCTGTCCAACATCGCGTCCAAGGTGCACCTGATCCACCGCCGCGACAAGTTCCGCGCCGAGGCCATCCTGGTCGACAAGCTCCACGCCAAGGTTGCCGAAGGCAAGATGCAGTTGCATCTGTGGAACACGCTGGACGAGGTTCTGGGCGATGCCTCCGGCGTGACCGGCGTGCGCCTGAAGAGCACACAGGGCGAAGGCAGCTCGGAGATCAAGCTGACCGGCTGCTTCATCGCGATCGGCCACCAGCCCAACACCGACATCTTCAAGGGCCAGCTCGAAATGAAGGACGGCTACCTGATCACCAAGAGCGGGCTTTCAGGGATGGCGACGATGACCAGCGTGCCGGGCGTGTTCGCGGCCGGCGACGTGCAGGACCATGTCTACCGCCAGGCCATCACCAGCGCGGGCACCGGCTGCATGGCGGCGCTGGATGCGCAGCGCTTCCTCGAGCAGCAGTAGCCGAATCCGAAAATCGGTCTATAATCGAAGTCTTTGCCGAAATTCAGGCAGCTTTTTTATTGGAGAAGCGTCATGGCACGCGTCTGTCAAGTCACGGGTAAGCGCCCGATGGTGGGAAACAACGTCTCCCACGCCAACAACAAGACCAAGCGCCGGTTCCTGCCCAATCTGCAGTACCGCCGCTTCTGGGTCGAGGCTGAAAACCGCTGGGTGCGCCTGCGCATCACCAATGCAGCCTTGCGCCTGATCGACAAGGTGGGCATCGAGAAGGTCTTGGTCGACCTGCGCGCCCGCGGCGAAATCTAAGGAGAACGATCATGGCAAAAGGCGGACGCGAAAAGATCAAGCTGGAATCCAGCGCCGGAACCGGTCACTTCTACACGACCGACAAGAACAAGAAGACCACGCCCGAAAAGCTGGAAATGATCAAGTTCGACCCGAAGGCCCGCAAGCACGTGACCTACAAGGAAACGAAGCTGCGTTAACGCGCGTCTTCGGCAGGACATGAAAAAAGGGTCGCATGGCGGCCCTTTTTCTTTGGCGATCTCCAATCTCCAGCGACAAAACACAAAGGGCCGCTTATGCGGCCCTTTGTGTTGGTGCGCCTGGATCGGCGCGATCGATCGATCCACCTATCTGCCGGTCTATGCCCTGGCAGCCCGCAGCTTCAGCGCGAACTCCTGCAGCGCAGCAATGCCGCTCTCCTCGGCACTCCGGCACCAGGCTTGCAGATCCACAACAAGCTGCTCGGCCGACACGTTGGTGCGCGTCCACAGCAGGCGCAGCTCTTCGCGCATCGAAACCAGCTTGGCCAGGCGCGGACTGTGTTCGACGGCCTGCGCGACCTGGGCCTTCACGGCGCTCGGAATCTTGTCTTCGTCACGGTGCAGCCAGCGCTTGGCCAGCCTCATGTCGGCCAGGCGGCCGGCGCTCGCAGCGCCTTCGGACTTCAGACGCTCGACCTCGACATGTGCAGCATGGCGCAGGTTGCGCGCGTACTTGGCCATGACCTCGTAGCGGTTCGCGATGATCGCCTCGAGCGTCTGGTCGTCGGCAACCGGCTTGACCGCGCCGAGCTTGAGCAGCGGCACCGTCTTGCGCACCTTGGCCAGCCCGAGCATTTCGAGACCACGGATGTAGGCCCAGCCGATGTCGAATTCGTAAGGCTTGACCGACAGCTTGGCCGAGGTCGGGTAGGTGTGGTGGTTGTTGTGCAGTTCTTCGCCACCGATCAGGATGCCCCACGGCGAGATGTTGGTCGACGCGTCGGCCGCCTCGAAATTACGGTAACCCCACCAGTGGCCGATGCCGTTGATGATGCCGGCGGCGGTGATCGGGATCCACGCCATTTGCAGCGCCCAGACGGCCGCACCGATCGCGCCGAAAAGCCCCAGGTCGATCAGCAGCATCACGCCCACGCCCTGCCAGCTGTAGCGCGTGTACAGGTTGCGCTCGATCCAGTCGTCCGGCGTGCCGTGTCCGAATTTCGCCAGCGTTTCAGCGTTCTTGGCTTCGGCGCGGTACATCTCGCTGCCGGTCAGCAGAACCGCCTTGATGCCGCGCGTCTGCGGGCTGTGCGGGTCGTCTTCGGTTTCACACTTCGCGTGGTGCTTGCGATGGATCGCCGCCCACTCCTTGGTGACCATGCCGGTCGTCAACCACAGCCAGAGACGGAAGAAGTGCGACGGGATGGCGTGCAGTTCGAGTGCACGGTGCGCCTGGGCGCGGTGCAGGAAGATCGTGACCGAGGCGATCGTGATGTGCGTGGCGACGAGCGCGAACAACAGCACCTGCCACCATGCCGCCCCGAGCAGGCCATGGGCCAGCAGATCAATCAGGGCATCCCAAACAAGCATCAACGAATCCATTTGTACCTTTGAGCCTGCTCAACATGCAGGTGCGAGATTGTAAAGGGGCCTCCACCCGCAAAGCCCTTCGATTTGACGGAATAGTTGGTGCCAGTTTGCGCGATCTCAAGCCGAGTCCCGAAGAGGGTCTTCGCCGGGCTTTGAACGGCAAGTCGCCGCGATCAGCAGCGTTCCCACACGGCTGCGAAGAATCCGTCGGTGCCGTGGCGATGCGGCCACAGGCGCAGGAAGTCACCCCGCACGAGCGCCTCGGGTTCACCCGCATGTGCCTTGGTCAGCGCGTCCAGCGCCGGAATGACCTTGAAATCGCGCCCGCGTTCGGCCGTGAACGCGTCGGCGATCGCTTCGTTTTCGGCGTCGAGCAGGCTGCAGGTCGCATAGACCAGGCGGCCGCCCGGCTTGAGCAGGCGCGCGGCACTCGCCAGGATGGCCGCCTGCTTGACGCGCAGTTCCTCGACCGATTGCGGCGACTGGCGCCATTTCAGATCCGGGTTGCGGCGCAGCGTGCCCAGGCCCGAACACGGGGCATCGACGAGCACACGATCGAGCTTGCCGGCGAGGCGCTTGATGCGTTCGTCGCGCTCGTGTGCGATCTGTACCGGGTAGACGTTGGACAGGCCGCTGCGCGCGAGCCGCGGCTTGAGCGATGCGAGCCGGTGGCCGGAGGTATCGAACGCATACAGCCGCCCGGTGTTGCGCATCTCGGCACCGAGCGCCAGCGTCTTGCCGCCGGCACCGGCGCAGAAGTCGGCGACCATCTCGCCGCGCTTGGCACCGACCATCAGCGCGAGCAGCTGGCTCCCTTCGTCCTGCACCTCCACGTCGCCGCGCATGAACACGTCGAGCTTGTGCAGCGCCGGCTTGCCCTGGATGCGCAGGCCCAGCGGGGAGTACGGGGTGGGCAGGGCCTCGATGCCTTCGGCCTTGAACGCGGCCTGCACATCGTCGCGCTTGGCCTTGAAGGTATTGACGCGCAGGTCGAGCCCGGCGCCAGTGTTCATCGCCTCGACGAGCGGCCAGAATTGCTCGCCATGCGCGGCCTGCAGGATCTCCGCCAGCCACTCGGGCAGGTTGTGGCGCAGCTTCTCGGGCAGCGCCGCGCGATCGATGGTGCCCACCTGCGCCAGCCATTGCTGCTCGGTCTCGCTCAGCGCCGCGCGCAGAAAGCCCTCGTTGCCTTGCCAGGCGATGACCGCCAGGCGCCGCTCCATTTCGCCTTTGCCTGATTGCGCCAGGTGCTGGTACAACAGACGCTGGCGCAGCACCGCATAAGTGGTTTCGGCCAGCGTGTGACGCTCGCGACTGCCCAGCGCACGGTGCTGGCGGAAGAAGTCGGAGACGACGCCGTCGGCCGGGTGCTGCAGTTGCAACACACGGTGGATCAGTTCGGTGGTGAGTTCAAGCAAGGCGTTCGGGTGCATCGCGGGATTATCCTTGTCCGATGCCGGGCGGCGGCTGTGCAATCGAAGCGTCTCCACCCGGTGTTGTCGGCGTCAACTCGGTGCAATCAGCATGTGCAGGAACATCAAGACCCTCTTCAACTTTGAGCCGCCCGCAACCGAGCTGGAAATACGAGATGCGTCCTTGCAATTCGTCCGCAAGCTCAGCGGCTTCAACGTCCCCTCCAAAGCCAACACCGAAGCATTCGATCGCGCCATCGAAGAGATCGCCGCAACGGCTCGAACCCTCATCGATTCTCTGATCACGACCGCCGAACCGCGCGATCGCGCGATCGAAGCCGCGCGCGCCAGAGCGCGGTCGGCGGCGAGGTTTCCTCACCCCACACACGTCGATCAATCCTCGCGTTGATCCCCTCCAAGGAGCGGTCATGCAAAACGATGAAGCGCAGATACGCCAGCTCGTCACCTCGTGGATGGCCGCCACCAAGGCCGGCGATGCGGACACGGTCTTGAACCTGATCGCAGAGGACGCCGTATTCCTGGTGCCCGGAAGAGCGCCGATGCGCAAAGCCGAGTTCGCAGCGGCGGCGCGGGCTCAGGCCGATCACGCCGGCCCGACTTTCGACGGCATCAGCGACATCCAAGAGGTGAAGGTGGTCGGCGACTGGGCCTTCATGTGGGCCAAGCTGACCGTGATCGCAACGCCCGCTGACGGTTCGCCACCGATCGAGCGCGCAGGTCACACGCTGACCGTTTTCACCAAGCAGAACGGCAAATGGCTGCTCGCTCGCGACGCCAACCTGCTGTCGCCGGTGCATCGGCCGCCAACCTGACGCCCGAGCCTCCGTCTTCAACGCAAGGTGTAGCCCCGAGCGTCCATGCAGGCCTCGATGGCGCGCCGAAAAACGCTGGCATCCTTGGTCGCGTTGGGCTGCGAGCCGGCCCATTGGCTGCATGCGTCGCTGTCCGCATCGATGCGCGCCGCGTCCTGGCCGTTGCGCGGGTAGATCACCGGCTGCGCAGGTTGCGCCGGGCCCAGGTAAGTGACTTGCGGCACCGGCCGGGGGCTGTCGTACACAACGGGCGGTTCGACGATCACATAGTCCCGGCCGGGGTAGTCGTAGTAGTAGCTCGACAGCCCCAGCCCCAAGCCCAGTCCGAGGCCGACGCCGCCCCAGCCCCATCCCCAACCGCGCGGGTAGTAGCCGTGACGATGGCCGTAATAGCCACCATGACCATACCCGCCGTGAAAACCGGGATTCGCGACATAAACGCCACCGTGACCCCTGCCGCCGGAACGGCCTTGCGCCTGCGCCGCAGTGGCCAGCAGTGCAAGCGATGCGCACGCGATGGCGGCACGGCAAACAACGGTTCGAGTCCTGATGCTGAAACTCATGGTGCGCTCCTGGTCTTTCGCAGGTCGGATTCGTCGACGAGGCGTTGGTTCCGCATCGGTCCCGACTGCAACGACATCTTAGGTGCTCGGTGATTAGTGGTGGCGTCGCTACACTGGGGTCGAAGCTTCGGCGTTCTCAGCAGGTGAGCATGACCACATGACTACCGATTCGAACCATCGCAGCGGCCCGCTGACCGGCCTGAAGATCGTCGAGTTCGCGGCCATCGGGCCGGCACCGTTCTGCGGGCAGTTGCTGGCCGATCTCGGTGCCGACATCATCCGCATCGACCGGGCCGAGCATGCCGGTCGACCCAGCGGCCTGCTGTCGCGCGGCCGGCGTTCCGTCGCGCTCGACCTGAAGGACCCGGGCTCGGTCCAGGTCTGCCTGGCACTGCTGGAGCGCGCCGACGCGCTGATCGAAGGCTTCCGTCCCGGTGTGATGGAGCGCCTCGGCCTCGGCCCGGCGCCGGCGCTGGAACGCAACCCCCGGCTGATCTACGCGCGCATGACCGGCTGGGGCCAGACCGGCCCGCTGGCGCAGGCCGCCGGCCACGACATCAACTACATCTCGCTGAGCGGCGCGCTGCACGCCATCGGCACCCCCGACGCGCCAATGGTGCCGCTCAACCTCGTCGGCGACTTCGGCGGCGGGTCGCTCTACCTCGGGCTCGGGCTTCTGGCCGGCGTGCTGAACGCGCGCGCCACCGGCGAGGGCCAGGTCGTCGACTGCTCGATGGTCGAAGGCTCGGCCTCGTTGATGTCGTTCTTCTACGAGCTCCGCGCCGGCGGGCACTGGGGCGAGCGCGGCAGCAATCTGCTCGACGGCGGTGCCGCGTTCTACAGCCCGTTCCGCTGCGCCGACAACAAGTGGATCAGCCTCGGGCCTCTCGAGCCGCAGTTCTACGGGCTGATGCTCGACAAGCTCGGCCTGCGCGGCATCCTCGACCCGGCGTCCCAGAACGATCGCGCGCGATGGCCGCAGATGCGGCAGGCGATCGCCGACGTGATCGCGACGCGCACGCGCGACGCCTGGTGCGCACTGCTGGAAGGCAGCGATGTGTGCTTCGCGCCGGTGCTCGACATGGACGAAGCACCGCGCCATCCGCACAACCTGGCGCGCGCGAGTTTCGTCGAGATCGACGGCCATCCGGTGCCCGGCGTGGCGCCGCGTTTCTCGGTCACGCCCGGTCGGTTGACGCGCGCGCCGGCCACGATCGGCGCAGACACCCGATCGGCGCTGGCGGACTGGGGCGTGCGCGCGCCCGGCGACTGAGGCGCCGCGGCGCGAACGTGCCACCGCCACGCTCTCACCCAAACCATTTCTTGACGTCGACGGTCGATCGCTTTCCGACACCTTCGGCATCGTCGGCGAGCCAGGCGCTCGCGCGTTCACGCCCCTGACCGCACAGCAGTTCGAGGAACGGCCGGTGCGCCAGCGCCTTGGTCTCGGTGCGCTGCAGACTCACCAGGCGGCTGGAATCGATCATGTGAAATCGCATCCGTTGCAGACGCCGCTCCAGCCGGCCCAGGGTCAGGAAGGCCGGGCTCGAATAGTCGGTCGCCTGCGCGAACATCCGCATCTCGCGCATGAAGTTGGCGCTGAACGCGAGTTCGACAATGCGCGCCTCGATCTCTTCGACGCTGCGCGGCGTGCCCTCGCGCCGCAGCGGACTCAGCAGCACCAGCAGCACGTCGGGCGACTCGCAGTCATAGAAGAGCGGGAAGACGGCCGGGTTGGCGCAATAGCCGCCGTCCCAGTACGGCTCGCCGTCGATCTCCACCGAACGATGGATCTTCGGCAGGCACGCGGACGCGAGCAGCACGTCGACGCTGAGCTCGTGTTCGCGAAACACGCGCAGCCTGCCGCTGTTCGCCTGCGTGGTGCCGACAAACAACTTGAACGGGCTGCGCGCGCGCAGTTGTTCGAAATCGACCAGGCGATTCAGCAGGTCGCGCAAGGGGTTCAGGTCGAACGGATTGAGTTGCGTCGGAGAGAAGTACCCGGCCCAGTTCGCCAGCCATTTGCTGGCCGGCGCCAGGCTGATGGCGTCGCCCTCGCCTTGCGTCACCATGGTCCAGGGCATCTGCTTGCCAACCTCGGTCCAGAATGCCGCGAGCCCCGAGCGAGCCCCCTCTCGCCCGCCCTTCAACCAGCCGTCGGCGAGCACCACGGCATTCATCGCGCCGGCACTGCTGCCGCTCAAGCCTTCGAACTGCATGCTCGGGTCCTCGAGCAGTCGGTCCAGCACGCCCCAGGTGAACGCTCCGTGCGCGCCGCCGCCCTGCAGCGCCAGATTCAAGCGAGGCGGTGAAGAGCGCAGCCCCAGCCAGCGCTTCGCCATCAAATGAACTCTCCCCGGTGGATGGGCTGCCACGCAGCTCCGGGCCAGTATAGATAGGGTTTGCACGTATCCGTTCGATGGCGGTCACCCCCACATTTCGGAACCGACCCTGCCCGGACAATGCGTTTACATTGAGCGACGTCAAGTACCCGGTGGCCGTTGCACCGACACTGGTCTGATCCCGACCGCCGCTTGTGTTTGCACCTTATCGATTCCTGACTCTCGTGCGCTGTTCCGTCGCATGCCTTGCGATGTTTGTTGGCGACGCGCGGGCATGAGCAAGCCTCCCGCTCGCCGGCGTCGATCCTGGCCGGTCGTGACGGTCTTCGTCAGCATCGTCTCGTTCCAGGTCCTGGTCGCGGTGATCAGCATCGATCTGTTGTCCGCGGTGCGCTCGTATGTCACCGGGGAGAGTCTGTACTCCAAGGGCCAGAAGGACGCGCAGATCCACCTGATCGACTACGCCGAGTCGCATCGCGAAGAAGACTATCGACGGTTCCTGAGTGCGCTCGCGGTGCCGCTCGGCGATCGCGCAGCGCGCGAGGAACTCCAGAAGGCGCAGCCCGATCCGGCGGTCGCCCTCAAGGGCTTCCTCGACGGCGGCAACCACCCCGACGACATCCCCGGCCTGATCCGCCTGTTCCGATGGTTCCACGACGTGCCCTTCATGGCCGAGCCGATTGCGACCTGGACCGAGGGCGACATGGTGATCCAGCAGATGCGCGAGCTCGCCGAACGGGCGCACGAGCGCCTCGCTGCGGGTGACCCGGGGTCCGCCGCGGTCAGCGAGATGCGAACCCGGGCGCCGCTGCTGAATCAGCAGTTGACCCGGCTCGAGAGCAAGTTCTCGGCCCAGCTCGGCGAGGCCTCGCGTCAGACCCAGCGACTTCTGCTCGGCCTGAACCTGGCCCTGGCCGTTCTGCTCGGCCTCACCGGGCTCGGATTCGTCCGCCACAGCTCGCGCGTCCAGGCACTGACGGAAGCCGAGGTCCGGCGTCGGCAGGAGTCTTTGCAACGCCTGCTCGACTCCGCGGCCGAAGGCCTCTTCGGCGTGGACCTGCAGGGCAAATGCACATTCATCAACCGTGCCGCGCTGGACATGCTGGGCCACGCGAACGAGGCCGATCTGCTGGGCCAGGACATCCATGCTCTGATTCACCACGCCCACGCCGACGGCCGCCCTCACCCGGCCAGCGAGTCGCGCATCTACCAGGCGTTTCGCCAGCAACGCGAACTGCACGTGGCGGACGAGGTCTTCTGGCGGCGCGACGGCAGCTCCTTTCCGGTCGAATACTGGTCGCATCCGATGTTCCAGAACGGCCAGGTGCAGGGCGCCGTCGCGACGTTCTTCGACATCACCGAACGCGTGCAGATGCAGGCCGCGCTGCGCAAGGGCGAGCTGCGCATGGCACGGCTGGTCGACGCCGTGACCGACGGCGTGATCACGATCGACGCACGCGAAACCGTCGTCTTCTTCAATCGCGCGGCCGAGGCGATGTTCGGCGTCACGGCGGCCGAAGCGATCGGCAGCCCGATCACGCACTTCATTCCGCGCCGGCTCGAGCACGGCAACGGCAAAGACGCCACCCGGACCGTCGATGGTGATAGCGAGGCAGCATTGTTCGGCGGGCTTCACGAGCTCACCGGCCTGCGCGCTGACACGCGAACCTTTCCGATCGAGGCCTCGCTGTCGACGCTGGAAACCGGCACGGAGACCTTGATCACGGTCGTGCTCAGAGACGTCACGCAGCAGCATGCGGCGCGCGCCGAGCGGCAGATGCGCGAGGCCCTCGAAGCCACCAGCCGGGCCAAGACGGAGTTCCTGTCGCGCATGAGCCATGAGCTGCGCACGCCGCTGAACGCAGTGCTCGGGTTCTCGCAACTGCTGCGCCTGGATGCGGTGCGGCCACCGTCGCTTCAGCAGCTCGAGCGCATCCAGCACATCGAGAACGCCGGCTCGCACCTGCTCGCGCTGGTCAACGACGTGCTCGACCTGTCGCGCGTGGAGTCGGGGCAGATGACGACCTTCCCGGAGGCGGTCGATCTGCGCTGCGTGCTCGCCGATGCGTTGGTGATGGTCTCGGCGTTGGCGACGGAGTCCCACGTCGAGCTCCGGATGTCTCGCTCCAACGGAGAAGACGACGGGCGGCATTCGGCGACCGCGCCGGCGGACGAAGAACAGGGCGACGCGGCCTGGGCGACGGCCGACCCGGTGCGCTTGCGTCAAGTCCTGGTCAACCTGCTGAGCAACGCGGTGAAGTACAACCGCGCCGGCGGGCGCGTCACGGTCAGCTGGGCACATCAGCGCGACGGCTGGCACGTCCGCATCGCCGACACCGGCTTGGGCATGACACCCGACAAGCTCGCCCGGCTGTTCGAACCTTTCAACCGCCTTGGCGCCGAAAAAACCAAGATCGAGGGCACCGGCATCGGCTTGGTGCTGTCGCGTCGACTCGTCGAGCTGATGAACGGCGAACTGATCGTGGACAGCGTCGTCGGCCGGGGCACGACCGCGACGGTCATCCTGCCGTCGGCAGAAGAGCCCGACACAGGCCCGGGCGCGCTCGCTCCGCCGAGTCAGCACGGTGTGTTCGATCGCGGCCTCAGCGTGTTGTACGCCGAAGACGACGAGGTCAATGCCGAGCTGGTCCGGCAAGTGGCCAGCCTTCGGCCTGGGGTGGCGCTGCGCGTGGCCGGTACCGGAGCGGCCGCGCTGAAGATCGCGCAACAGGAGCCGCCCGATCTGATGTTGATCGACATGAACCTCGGCGACATGACCGGCGCCGAGCTCGCACGGGCGTTGCGTCAGAACCCGATCACCCGCGGCATCCGTCTGGTCGCCCTGTCGGCGGACGCGCTGCCCGAGCAGATCGACGCGGCGATCGCGGGGGGCTTTGAAAGCTACCTGACCAAGCCCATCGACTTCCGGCGACTGCTGAACCTGCTCGACGGCAAGCCGAGCATCGGAGCCTGACACCGGCGGCGACCGGCAGCAGGCCTCTCTGACCGGCACGTTGTTCCAAGGAACAACGTGCACTTGGTTCGCTATTTCCTCATACGCGATTTGCGGGTGGCATGGCATGCTCCGTGCGTGAACTTCTCCGCATTTCTCAATCCGACAACGTACGAGGGACGACATGGCACATGAATTCAGACGGACCGGTGAACTGAAGGACATCACCAGCTACCCGATGTGGCTGCAGCGTGTCGTTCACGACACCGGTCGGAGCAAGCAGCGCGTGGTCGAGCACGAGCTGTTCTCGCTGATGCGCGACGCGAAGCTGCCGCTGCCAGCGATGCAGCGCTTCCTGATCGGTGTGTGGCCGACGATCGAACAGTTCCCGCGTTTCATGTCGATGAACCTGAAGAAGGTCAGCTACGGTCACAGCCTGGGCGAAGACATGGCGCGCCGCTACCTGATGCACAACATCCGCGTCGAGCAGAAACATGCCGATCACTGGATCGAGTGGTCGAAGGCGGCGGACCTGAGCCTGGCCGACCTGCACGACGGCGACGACGCCGAAGGCCTGCACGCGCTCGCCCACTGGTGCTGGTATGTTTGCGACAAGGCCAGCCTGGCGGTCGCGGTCGCGGCGACCAATTACGCGGTCGAGGGCGCGACCGGCGAATGGTCGTGCGTGGTCTGCTCCAAATCGACCTATGCGCACTCGCTGCCGGAGGAGATCCGCGGGCCGGCGATGCGCTGGCTGAAGGTCCATGCCGAGTACGACGACACCCATCCCTGGGAAGCCCTCGACATCGTGGCCACGCTGCTCGGCCATGCGCCGGCGCAGTCGCAGATCGACGCGGTGCGCAAAGCGATATGCACCAGCTACGCCTACATGGAGATGGCGCTCGACCACGCGATGATGGCCGCGATCCACGGCAGCTTCGACGAAACGGCGTCCAACGCCTCCACGCTGGACACGCTGAATGTGGCGTAGGCCCGCCCGCGCCTGCCGACGATGACTGACACCGTGTTGCCCGTCGTCATCGTCGGTGCCGGTCTGGCCGGCCTGTGCACGGCCTTGCACCTGGCCGACCAGCGCCGCGTGATCGTGCTGGCCAAACGCCGTCTGCAGGAAGGCGCCACCGCCTGGGCGCAAGGCGGCATCGTCGGCGTGCTGGGGCTGGACGACAGCGTCAATGCCCATGTGCACGACACCCAGCAGGCCGGCGCCGGGCTGGTCGACGAATCCGCCGCGCGCTTCGTCTCGCAGAACAGCGCCGCCGCGGTCGAGTGGCTGGTGCAGCAGGGCGTGCCGTTCACCGACGACGCCGCAGGCCCGCTGGGCCTGCACCTGACCCGCGAAGGCGGACACGGCGTGCGGCGCATCGCGCACGCGGCCGATGCGACCGGCAAGGCCATCCACGACGCACTGCTCGCACGGGCCGCCGCGCACCCGAACATTGAGCTTCGCGAAGACACGATGGCGGTGGACCTGATCACCGCCCGCCACCTCAAGCAGCGCGACGTGCAGCGCTGCTACGGCGTCTACGCGCTCGACCTCGCGAGCGGCCACGTCGCGACCCTGGCCGCGAGCGCGGTGGTGCTGGCCACCGGCGGCGTCGGCAAGGTCTACCGCTACACGACCAACCCCGACACCGCCACCGGCGACGGCATCGCGATGGCGTGGCGCGCCGGCTGCCGGGTCGCGAACATGGAGTTCATCCAGTTCCACCCGACCTGCCTGTACCACCCGCAGGAGCGCAGCTTTCTGATCACCGAGGCGCTGCGTGGCGAGGGCGCCTTTCTGCGCCTGCCTGACGGACCGGCCGGGGGCACGCGCTTCATGCCGGCACACGACGAGCGCGCCGAACTCGCACCGCGCGATGTCGTCGCGCGCGCGATCGACTTCGAGATGAAGAAGCACGGGCTCGACTGCGTGATGCTCGATGCCACGCACCTGGGCGAGGCCTTTCTGCGATCGCACTTCCCGACCGTCCATGCGCGCTGCCTGCAGCTCGGCATCGACATCGCGCGCCAGCCGATCCCGGTGGTGCCGGCCGCGCACTACACCTGCGGCGGCATCGTCACCGACCTCGACGGCCGCTGCGACCTGCCCGGTCTGTACGCCGTCGGCGAAACCGGCTACACCGGGCTGCACGGCGCGAACCGGCTCGCCAGCAATTCGCTGCTGGAGTGCGTGGTGCTGGGCCGCACCTGCGCCGCGCACATCGTGCGCGAGCCGCCCACGGCGGCGCCGGCGGTGCCGGACTGGGACGAAAGCCAGGTCGAGGATGCCGACGAGCAAGTCGTGATCTCGCACAACTGGGACGAGCTGCGGCTCTTGATGTGGAACTACGTCGGTATCGTGCGCACGACGCGCCGGCTCGAGCGCGCGCTGCACCGCATCGCCCTGCTGAAGGGCGAGATCGAGGACTACTACGCGAACTTCCGCGTCAACCGCGACCTGCTCGAGCTGCGCAACCTCGTCGATTGCGCCGAGCTGGTGGTGCGCTCGGCGCTGATGCGGCGCGAGAGCCGCGGTCTGCACTACAGCCGCGACTTCCCGGAGGCATTGCCGGTGAGCTTCCCGACGGTGCTGACGCGGCCGGCGCGCAGCGACAGCATCAGCAGCAGTCAGGCCAGGCCGGTGACCCGCATCGAGTAGTCCACCGCCTGCACATCCTTCGTCAGCTTGCCGATCGAGATGCGATCGACGCCGGTCGCGGCGATGCCGCGCAACTGCGCGAGCGTGACGCCACCCGAAACCTCGAGCAGCGCGCGGCCGGCGGCAATCGCCACGGCCTCGCGCATCGCCGGCTCGGCGAAGTTGTCGAGCAACACGCTGGTGGCGCCGGCCGCGAGCGCCTCGCGCAGTTGAGCCAGGGTCTCGACCTCGATCTGGATCTCGACGCCCGAGCGCAGCGCGAACGCATTGGCCAGCGCCGCCGCCACGCCGCCGGCCGCCGCGATGTGGTTCTCCTTGATCAGGATGCCGTGCCACAGCGCGAGCCGCTGGTTCTGCCCGCCGCCGACGCGCACGGCGTACTTCTGCGCCTGGCGCAGGCCCGGCACGGTCTTGCGCGTGTCGAGCACCCCGCAGCCGCGCGGGTTGGGCGATGCGCCTGCGATCGCGCGCACGTGGGTGCGCGTGGTCGTTGCGGTCGCCGACAGCAGCTGCAGGAAGTTCAGCGCCGGCCGCTCGGCCGACAGCAGCGCGCGCGCGTCGGCTTCGATCTCGCAGACCAGCGCGTCGGCCGTCATGTCGGCGCCCTCGTCGAATCGCCAGGCGATGCGCGCATCGGCGTCGAGCGCATGCACGCAGCCGTCGAACCAGTCGCGGCCGGCGAGCACAGCAGGTTCGCGCACCGTCACGGTGGCCCGCACGCGGCGCCCGGCCGGGACGAGCTGCCCGGTCCAGTCGCCGCGGCCGAGGTCCTCCCGCAGCGCGTCGCGGATGTTGCGCTCGCGCGCCTGCGGCAGCGTTTCGTTGGCGTCAAACATCTCAGTGCCGCGCGGCCGGTCCGAAGGTACTGAGCGCCCCCGCGGGGGGCAGCGAACGAAGTGAGCGTGGGGGTTTCATTTCAGGCGGCGCCGATGTTCGGCACCAGGCCGGTTTGGCCGGCTGACATCGCACCGGCCGGCTGGGCGGCGACGAAATCGAGCATGCGCTCGATGCAGCCCAGCGCCTGCCCGCGCACCGGCTCGGGCACGCTGATCTCGCCGCGGCCGTGCAACAGGCAGTCGAGCACGCCTTGCAATTCGTTCATCGCCATCCACGGGCAATGCGCGCAGCTCTTGCAGGTGGCGCTCTCGCCGGCGGTGGGCGCCTCCAGCAAGGTCTTGCCCGGTGCGAGCTGGCGCATGCGGTGCAGGATGCCGTTGTCGGTGGCGACGATGTACGTCGTCGCGCTGCCGTCGATCACGGCCTTCAGCAACTGCGAGGTCGAGCCGACCACGTCGGCCTGCGCGACCACGCTCGCCGGCGACTCCGGATGCACCAGCACCTGGGCCTGCGGGTGCTCGCGGCGCATCAATTCCAGTTCCAGGCCCTTGAACTCGTCGTGCACGATGCAGGCGCCGTCCCACAGCAGCATGTCGGCGCCGGTCTGCTGCTGGATGTAGCGGCCGAGGTGACGGTCCGGGGCCCAGAGGATCTTCTGCCCCTGAGATTGCAGATGGCGCACGATCGCGACCGCGCACGAGCTCGTCACCATCCAGTCGGCGCGCGCCTTCACGGCCGCGCTGGTGTTGGCGTAGACGACGACGCTGCGGTCGGGGTGCGCGTCGCAGAACGCGGCGAACTCATCGGGCGGGCAGCCGAGATCGAGCGAGCACGTGGCCTCGAGCTCGGGCATCAGCACGCGTTTGTCGGGCGACAAAATCTTGGCGGTCTCGCCCATGAAGCGCACGCCGGCGACGACCAGCGTCTTCGCGCGATGATCGCGGCCGAAGCGGGCCATCTCGAGCGAGTCGGCGACACAACCACCGGTCTCAAGCGCCAGGTCCTGCAGGTCGCCGTCGACGTAGTAGTGCGCGACCAGCACCGCATCACGGGCTTGGAGTTCGCGGGCGATCCGATGCTTCAGCTCCGTGCGCGTCGGAAGGGGCAGCAGTGGCTTGGTCGTCACGGTCATGTCGGGTGCCGGGCGAGCGGGTCTCGCGTTCAGCGCAGCGGCTGGGGGAACAATCGTAGCCCACGCGGCTCAGCATGCCCGGGACGCGTGGCGAGCCGGACACGTCGACGTGGACACCAGCAGATCGCGCACGCGCTGGTGCTGCAGATCGGCTCGCGCGCGCCGGCGCTCATCGACGAGTCGCCCGCTGTCAGCCGACCGGGGCCACCGCCCGGCGCAGCCGCAGCACCTGCCACGCCGCGCCGATCGCGAACAGCACGAAGAGGCCGGCGGTGGCCGCCTGCAACTCCGGCGCATCGGCGTTGGGCAGCAGCGGCGCGCCTGCCGGCAAGCGCGTCGAGGTTTCGGTGATCGCCGGGATCATGTGGAAAAAGAAAGTCGCCGAGTAGCTCACGGTTTCGACCGCCGCCGACGCGCGCCCGAACCATCGCGTGCGCGCCGCGATCGCCGCGACGCCCAGCACCAGCAGCGTGACGATGCCCAGCACATGCGGCTTGCCGAAGCCGCCATGCTGGAAGATGCCGAAGCCCGTCAGGCAGGTGAGCACGGTGGTCCAGAGGTAGACCCGTCCCAGTGTGTTGCCCGGCGTGATGCGCCCGTCGCGGCACAGCGCCACAAAACCTGCCGCGACCGCCACCAGGCTGATGGCGGTGTGAACGAGGCCGAGTGAGGTCAATCCAAACATAGGGGGGTCTCCCGGTTGGTTGTAACGAATGGCTGACAGCACGCCGTCGAAATGAGTATCCTCGGACGCGCCCGCAGTGCACGGGCCCGCCGCGGGCGGTTCATTTCAGGAGGATTTTCGAACACATGCGGTATCGGATAGCACTTTGCGGATTCAGCGAGTTCGAGTACCGGGCGATGCACTTCTCGTTCCAGCACCCGGATGCGGACGAGGAAGGCTACGAGGTCGTGGATGCGATCACCGACGCCGACTTCGCGATCGTCGACTCCGACTCGAAGCCCGCCGTCAAAGGCGTCGTGCTGACGGGCCGCGTCGCGCAGGCGGTGTTCGTGGGCTCAGCGGCGCCGCCTGGTGCTGGTGCGGTCGTGCCCCGCCCCATCGACCTGTCGCGCATCGTGCGGGCACTCGGCGAGTTGTCGGGGCGTCAGACGGCGCCGCCGCCCAGCGAGCCCTTGCCGGAGGGCTTCGACGACCCGGACGAAATCATCATCGTCGAACCGCCGCTGCTGATGGACGCCGTGCTGCTGCCGCCCCGGCCGACGGCGGCCGCGCCGGTGGCGGCGCCAGGCCCCCCGCCGGTGTCGCCCGAGGTCGCGGCACGCAATGCCGCGAAGGCCGCGGCACGCGCGGCCGCCCGCCGCGCGCGCTTGCAGCACGTGCACACCGATCCCGGCCAGCTGGAACAACTGCGCGACGTGCTGGTGCTCGACGCGGACGACGCGGCCAGCGCGCATCTGGGCAAATTGCTCGAGCTGTTCGGCTTTCGGGTGCACGTCGCACGCGACATCGCGCAGGCCGCGGATGTGCTGTCGCGCGGCCCGCTGGTCGCCGCGTTCCTCGACATCGCGCTCGACGGCGCGGATCAGGGCGACGGCCTGATCCTGCTGCAGACCATCCACGACCTGCCGCGTCTGGTGGGCCACCCCACACCCGCGGTGCTGATCGTCACGGCGGAGCTGCAACCGGCCGACCGGGTGCGTGCGGCGCTGGCCGGCATCAACTCGCCCTTGATCAAGCCGGTGACTCGCGGCGACGTGGCCCGTGCACTCGAAGCCAGCGACGTGCTGCTGCCCGCCGATGCGCGCCGGCTCTGACGCGGTGCGCGCACGGGTGCGCTGCACCGCTCGGGTGCAGCACCGATAGCGCCGCAGCCGGTCGTCCTACAGCACGCCCCAAGGCGACAGCGCAAGCTCGTCGCATCCGCACCGATCGGCATCGATGCGCCAAGGAGCCGTCATGAAGATCTTCCGCACCCTGTCGCTGCTGGTGGCGCTGTTTGGCGCGACCGCCCCCGCGCTCGTGCTGGCGCAGGCAAGCGCGCCGCCCTCGATGGCCGCCTCAGCAACGTCGTTGCCCGCACCGGTCGGCCCGCGCGTGATGACGCCGGCAGAGCAGCGCCGCAATGTCGACGAGGCCACGGCACCCGACCTGCGCCCCGATCGCCCGGTCGTGCCGCAGATCAGCGTGCCCTTCGGTCGCAAGCCGCCGGTGCCGGCATCGGCGGCGTCGCGAGCCCCGCGCAGCGGCGCAGCGGCGCCGCCCGGCCACATCGGCGACGCCGCAGCGCGCTGCGAATCGGCGCCCAGCGATCTGGAACGGGCGGCCTGCCGCAAGCGCCTGGCCCAGACCAAACCGCCGGTCTGACGGCGTGCGACTGTCGCGAGCCGGGGTGGCGTGCGACGAGCACATCGTGCGCGGCTTCGATGAGTTCGCGGCAGCCACTCGATAATGGACCGCATGCCGCATCCCGATTTCGACCTCGACGCCTATCTGCAGCGCATCGCCTGCGTCGACGCACGCGACGCCACGCTCGACACGCTGAGCGCACTGTGCAATGCACACCCGCAAACCATCCCGTTCGAGAACATCGACCCGCTGCTCGGCCGCGCGCCCAGCCTGCGCATGAGCGACCTGCAGGCCAAGCTCGTCGGTGCGCGGCGTGGTGGCTACTGTTTTGAGCACAACGCGCTGCTGCGCCAGGCCTTGCTCGCGCTCGGCTTCGGCGTCACTTCGCTCGCCGCCCGTGTCGTCTGGATGGCGCCGCCCAGTCTGCCGGTCCGGCCGCGCACGCACATGCTGTTGCTGGTCGACGTGCCTGGCGATGCAGGCGGGCCCTACATCGTCGATGCCGGCTTCGGCGGTCACCTGATCAACGTGCCGCTGCGGCTCGAGGTGGAGCGCGTGCAAGCCTCACTGATCAGCCAGCTGCGCTTCACAAAGGCGGCCGACGTGTTCACGCTCGAGAGCCAGTTGCCGGACGGGTGGTTTCCGCTCTACCGGTTCACGCTCGAGCCCCATCTGCCCGTCGACTACGAGCCGCTCAACTGGTTCACCGCGACGCACCCGGCGTCGATCTTCCGGCACAACCTGCTGATGGAGCGGCTGACACCGACGATGCGTGCGAGTCTGCTGAACGACCGCCTCACGCTGCGCGCCACCGGCCGCGCGGCCGAGGTGCAGCGCATCGGGTCGGCGGCCGAGTTCGATCGGGTGATGAGCGAGGTGTTCGGCGTGCAGCTGCCGGTGTCGGCGGCCGAGCTGTTCGATCGCGTTCCACAGGGGCGCGACGCGCCGTTGATCCCGGCGCCGTGACGCGCCGGCTCAGCTGCGTTCGATCGCCTTCGCCGCGGCGTCGATCGCCTCGGTGATCGCGCGGATCTGCGCGGTGTCGAGCGCGCCCTTGGCCATGCGCAGCTGCAAGGCCATGCGGAAGTTCTGCAGCGCACGCTGCACTTCGGGCGCGCGCATCGCGTGGCCGGAGCGGCCGGCGCGGTCCAGGCGCTCGTTGACGACGTCGAGCGCCGCCTGCTGGCTCGCCAGGAACTCGGCGCCGACCGGCGTGATCGCGTACTGCTTGCGGTCGCCTTCCTGCGCCGTGACCTGCGCGTGGCCGAGCTCGGCAAGCAAGGTCAGCGTCGGGTAGATCACGCCCGGGCTCGGGCTGTAGTCGCCGCCGACGCGTTCCTCGATCGCCTTGATCACTTCATAGCCGTGGCGCGGCCGCTCCTGCAGCAGGCTGAGCACGACGAGGCGCAAATCGCCCTGGCCGAACAGACGCGTTCGCCCACCGGTGCCGCGCATCGCGCCTTCGCCGTGGCGACCGCCGCGGTGTCCGAACATGCCGTGTTCTCCCGATTCGTGAAAGTGGCGGTCGCGCCCGTGGCGGTGGCCGCGCGACTCATGGTGAGGTCTGTGGAATCCGAACATTGTTTCACCTTCTAAGTTGTGTATGAGATATATCTTAGACTGTCTTTGAAAACAGTGCAAGCGAATCGCAAAAACACCGCGTACCACCTCTTGCGGACACCCACCTCGCGCGGTAACACTGCAGCAGGCCAACCGGCACAGCACTTCTTCTGAGACCTCGATGGACCACACACCGACGCCGAAGCCGTTCTACCGGTCGCTCTACTTCCAGGTCATCACCGCCATCGTCATCGGCGTGCTGCTGGGTCATTTCTACCCACAGGCCGGCGAGGCGATGAAGCCGCTCGGCGACGGCTTCATCAAGCTGATCAAGATGATCATCGCGCCGATCATCTTCTGCACCGTCGTGGTCGGCATCGCCGGCATGGAGGACATGAAGAAGGTCGGCA
>Ga0307517_10001512_pt1 | contig 38820 bp, 44 predicted proteins | sample 23_EM_MG_FD_194515 | JGI IMG/M metagenome (GOLD analysis project Ga0307517, IMG submission 194515) | Populus trichocarpa ectomycorrhiza microbial communities from riparian zone in the Pacific Northwest, United States - 23_EM | ecosystem: Host-associated > Plants > Roots > Unclassified | place...
TGCATCTTGGTTCATTGAGAGCAAAGTCTCAAAGACGCGGATTAACGATTACTTTTCGAATGGTATCGGAAACTCGACATCCGTCGGCTATAGCTCTATGCATACGTTGGAGAATCTTCTCCGACACGTGGATCCTTATAGCCCGTATCTGCAATGGTTGGAGGGACATGTGGAGGACGGTGAGAGAACATTACCATTCTTCTATCGCAACGTCCTAGACTGCGTGAGATATCATCTTCGCCAGATAGCCTATCGTGATGACTTGGTCTATGCGCCACGCCGTGAATACGACCAGAGCGGACAGAGAATTTAGGCAGAAATGCATACACCTGACTGGTGGTGGGACGTCCAAGTCCTGCCGCGTAGTCTCTTTTATGTGAAAGCATACTAATAGATCACAGGCAACACTCCCGGAAGGGGCGACTGTGGTTCCAATCATTGGGATGTCAGATCAGACGAATCTCACCAACTACTCCGGAGACAAGAAAGCATGGCCGGTTTATATGACGATCAGATATCTTCCCTCCACAATACGTAATAGACCTGGATCAATGGCGATTCTGCTTCTTGGGCTATTGCCCATTCCGCCCAAGGTCGCAAAGTGGTCTAGGGCCGACAAACTCCAGAGACTGATAAATGCCGGCACACTCCATGGCGTATTCGAACTCATTTTTGCGCCATTGAACGGTACGCCGCTGGAGGGCGCCCCTATTGATTGTGCTGACGGCAAGATCAGGAAATGCTTCCCGATAATGTCAAGGTGGATTGCGGACCATATGGAAAACGTTAACCTAGATGGGATCAATTCCAACGCCTGTCCTAAATGTGAGGTGCCTCCAGAAGAATTAGGCAGCCGCGCCGGCCACCATCGTGCTAGAGATTAAGCAAGATACGAACGCTGCGAACGCGAACACCCGTCCCTAGATTCCGAGACGCACGACGCTGCTCACGCTCTCTACATGAATGAAACTCAGGGTATCAAGAGGGGGCAAAATATTTTTCAAGGACTGGTGAGAGTTGCGACGCCTGATCTCCACAAGGCGGATATGCTCCATACAATATATCTAGGACTCTTCAAGCATATGATGGACTGGATTCAGGGATTTCTGAAAAAACATGCGCAACAGCAGTCCTTCGAGGACACGTCGAAATCTTGGCCCCCTTACCCGGGATTCTTTGTCCCCAAAAACGCCTACAGGGAGGTTACGCAGTGGCAAGGAAAAGAGATGAGGAATGTCGGGCGTTGTTTGTTGGGAGTTCTCGCTCTGGCGTTGAGACAGCCTGATAGTACGCAGGTGCAACCAGTCAGACGTGAGCTGCCCTGTGTTCGGTCACTGCTTGACTTCCCCATGATGGCTCAATACCGAAGTCACACACCCGAGACTATATCTTATATGGAAGAATATGCGACGCAGTTGCACGAGACGAAGGACATCTTCTTGGAGTTTCTCATATCCAAACGGAGGCAAGAGAAGGCTGATGAGTTGCGCAAGGAGTTGCGTCATCTGAGAGCCCAGATGAGGGAGCGAGTGCCGCCATCACGACGGCGCCGGCTCCGTGACGCCGATCGTGAAGAAGCGAACGACCAACGTATGGAATTGATGCATTCCGAATCAAATTTCAACTTGGTTAAGATGAATCTAATAAGTCACTTTCGCGATCACATCTACATGTTCGGCATTATTCCCATGTATTCTACCGAGTATGGAGAGCTCGCACATAAGGAGCAAATCAAGGATGGATGGCGAGGCTCAAATAAAATCGACGCAGCATGACAGATACTAAGCAGCTACGGTCGACAACATGCGATCCGCAGGAGAATTTTGAACTTGGAATTCCTTCAACCTGCAGGAGGGGATTTACCAACTGAGGTAGTAGAACATTTAGAGAAGACCAGACCCGCGCCAACCCCACCAGCCCATCGGAGGATTCTGAAGGGACGTCGTGATAATATCCACGACGTCCTTGATTTTGGCAGAGCATGCGATATATCCCCGGAGATGATTTGTCGGGAATTGATACGATATAGCCGACTGAGCGTGCCGCCCGAGCGCCGACTGCCGGAAAATCCGGCGATACTTCGAGCTTTGCCGGTGGAACTACTGACGCAACTGCAGATCCCGGTTCTTGTGTTCCAGGCGTCAGGTGTTTACGACATACACAGGGCGCGATGCACGGGTGCTTGACTCTTCCCTAACCCGACCAGTCGGAATGATTGCGTTTGGATACAGGCTGGTGGGGAGAATATGCATGGTGCACTCAGGGGTCGTCTCCCGGCGAGGCTCCTAGCTCTGTTCAAAATCCGGTAAAGCTATATGCAGCAGGATACGGTCTATCGCCTCGCCGGGGTTCAATTCATGACCCTGCTAGACTCCGGACGACCGTCGGACGTACACGGTCTGGTAACAGTTCAGCTCAGAGACATTACCAGAGAGCTCACAATTGTGGATATCGGGACGATCATAGGCCTAGCTCATCTGATACCGGAGACAGCGGGGTGCTGGCTTGTCAACAGTCGGATCGATTTACGCACGTTTAACGAGATCTATGAGAATCACAGAGGGGGCTTGTATAATAAAATAAACTCGGGGAGCGACGTAGCCTAGATGAGGGCTACATCGCTCCCCAACGGAGATGTAGCGTCACGATCACGACTAGACGATAAACGTGTATCATAGACAAGTATATAGTAGAGATATAGACATAGAGGAATAGAACCATCTAGGAACAAACAAATTATGCACAATAGTAGTAGTAGGAGGCACACCGGCAGGAATGACTAGGGTGATATCGACGGCAAGTTGTTATGCGCACGCCCGGAAGCAGAAGGAAAAGGGGATACCTTGGGGAGGCATCAGGATGCTGCGGATATGCGAGGCAGGAAAAGAGACGTCAGGACGTGAGATAAGGCGGAGGAGAAGAGCAGGAGATGTCGGGTGGCGGCGGGATGTGGGTAAGGTCCGACGTGATGTCAGGACGCAATCGGTGTTGGCAATGGCGTCCGGACGCTGGGGACGCAGAGGACAAAAAAACAACATCGGATGCATCCGGACTTGGCACCTGCGCCTCCGACGCAGGATTAACCTTTGCTGTTGCAGTGTGCCCGGAGGAGCCAGCATGTTTGTGAAAGCCAAAAGCGATGGCAGAATCCGACCCCTGGTAGACCTCCGCTTCAGGAATGATAACACCCAGGCCGATCACACACAGATCCCAGAACAAAACACTATACTAAATGCGGTAGCCAGAGGACGATTCCGCAGCAAGATAGATCTCTGTGACGCCTATTTCCAGACCAGAGCACATCCAGATGATGTCACGTACAACACTATCAAGACACCCTTCCGCGGCTTTACCAGCCAGGTCATGATGCAAGGAGACATGAATGCTCCAGGAACCATTGTGAGGACTATGGAGGACCTATTCCATGACGAACTAGGCAAGAACCTATGGGTTTACAATGACGATATTTTTGCCTTCAGTGACACCTTTGAAGAGCAGGTTAAGGACGTTACGAACGCCTGCAGTAAGCTGCAGAACGCCGGCCATTACGCCAACCCAAAGAAGAGTGTTTTCTTTACCACAAAGCTCGATATCCTAGGCCATATGATAGACCATGATGGCATCCATCCTGCACCAGACAAAATGCGAACCATAATGGACTCGACAAGGCCAGAGAGCCAGAAAGAACTGCAGCGATTCAATGGAATGGTTAATTATATCTCACAGTTCATTCCCCACATCGCAACCATCACAGCCCCGCTCACAGAGCTGAGTGGGAACGCTGAATGGCTATGGACGGATCTGCAGGAAGCAGCCTTTAAAGCGGTCAAGCGAGCAGCAGATAAGCACAAAGTCCTAAGACCAATCGACTATAATCAGCCAGATATAATATGGCTTTTTACCGATGCATCCCCTACTGGTAAGGGCGCTTGGATAGGCCAAGGACCAACCAAAGATGCAGCCAGGCCTGCAGCGTTCCAACGCAGGAAGATGACGCCATTACAAAGCAACTACCCCACACACCAACAAGAAACGCTCGCAATCTTTGAGGCTATGGAAGCGTTCGCTCCCCATTTGCTACACAGGCAGTTTACACTGGTTACAGACCACGAGAGTCTCACCAAACTCATGACACAAAAGAATCTCAATGGAAAACAGCAGAGATGGCTAACGCACATCAATCACTTTCATTTTAAAATAGAATACGAGCCAGGAGCGAAGAATTTCCTAGCAGACTACCTATAGAGAATCGAGGAGGGAACCCCAGGGCCGTTAGATATAAGCCTCAAGGACCCCACTATCGATTATGACAGCCTTGAGCTACCTGACACTACCCAACCCCTACAGATCAATACAAGTTACGCCTCTTCTACCGATTTTAGCATTGAATCAGACGACGCCATGTACCACACAGGTGAAACCCAAACCTCTCCCACCCTTACTAGCAGTGACTCTATCAGTCGCTGCTGCGCTGAATACCTTATGGACGAAGTTACTAGCAATGCAGTAACCCGTTCTCAGAAGCGCAAGGCTTCTGCCTCCTCGCCAGCTACACTGACCGCAGCCAGCAACGTTAGCAGAATATCGATTAGAAACTCTTGGGGTGATAATACAACTCTCCCAATCTCAAGTGGAATGGAACGACGACATTCAGAAATGAGCTGGATGTCATGCACTGACGATGGGTGTGAAATACATAAGAATGAAAAAGAAGGTGAAGGCTACTGGCCAAAGGACTCTAAGGTCCGGAAACAGAGTAAGAAGACAAAGAGAAAAGAGCAGGATAGGACTTCAACATCGAATACAGCCCTTGAGGCAGGACAGGCCTCGCTCCCGGATATCCCATACCTCTCGGAAAGCCTCCCGCCTTTTGGTATGAATGATACTATTCTAGCCACACCGCCCAGGGCCTCGCCGGCCTTGAGTCCCCTTTACAGCCAAGCAGGCTATGACTCCGATGAGGCAACCAATGCCAACGAATTCCAAAGCACGCTACAGTCCCGCCTTATCGGTATCCTCGCCCACCGAGTTAGAGAAGCCCTTAAGACTGACGCCGTCTACACCTGGGTCAAGGAAACCAATAACAAATTGCACTATTCCATCCGCGATGGCCTTCTACTTGGGCAGAACACCAATGGGTACGAAAACCTTTATGTACCAGTAGGACCTCTTGGGAAGGGGGTATCCCTACGGGATTTCATCCTCAAAACTGTCCATGAAGGCCTCGGACATTTCTTAGCTTACAAATGCTACTCCTATGCAGCTTGCTTCTTCTGGTGGCCACAGATGCGCCAGGACTTTGTCCTATACTGTCAGTCATGCGATAAGTGCCAGATTAACAACGAGTCCACTACCCTACCCTATGGACGATCCGTTACCCTCCCTGACCCCGACGAAGCCTACCAATCCTTGGCCATAGACTTCGCCGGCCCTTTTAACAAATCTGACGGCTATACATCAATCATGGTCATAATGGACCGCTTTACTTCCTACACACATCTCCTCCCACTCAAGGACGAAGCTACCTCTCAGAAGATCTTCAAGAAACTCAACAGTACTATCTTTGATGTCTATGGCCTCCCTCTCGGCATGGTCCTTGACCAGGACTCTCGCTCTACCTCTAAGTTTTGGTCACGAATGATGAAGTCCCTTGGTATCCAGGTCTGGAGGGCGACCCAATCCCACGACCAAACGAATCGCCAGGTTGAGCGAAGGATCCGTACCCTCAAACAGCTAATGAGGAACTTCGTTAACCCCAGACAAAACAACTGGTCTGGCGCCCTCCCTGCTATTGCAGCAGCCATGAATGGCGCCCCCCATGAATCTCTAGGCATCTCACCATACTATGCCCTCTATTGACGCCCCTGGAAGATGTTCAACCCTGTCCAGAGATCCGCCATCAAGGTACCGCTGTGGACGATTTCCTAAACGCCCATGAGGCAAAACAAGAATGGAAGTAGACATGGCCAGAAAGCATGATACCTTCCGCCAGACTGTCCAGGCTGACAAACCCTGCAAACCCCTAACGGAACCCTTCAAGAATGGCAGCAGAGTTCTTGTTAGAGGCCGCCCTTATACCTCCTCCCCTGGACGATCCAAGAAGCTAGAACCACGCTGGTTCAGACCTTTCAAGGTCCTAGAACATCTACCTGACACAGACAACTACAGGTTACACCTCCCGCCCAGAATGGCCCGCCAGAAACCCTACTTCAACGTCTGCTCCCTTAAGGAATACAGAGAGAACGATCCCGATAGATTCACGTCCCGCAGAATAGACCAGCCAGCACCCATCCTAATCGACAATGCAGAAGAATGGGAAGCAGAGCAAATACTCGACTACCGCCGCCAGAACAACCGGCACGAATTCCTGGTTCGCTGAAACGGCTATGAGCGAGCAGACGACTCATGGGAACCTATCGAGAACCTCGACCACTCCCTGGAACTCATACAGGAATACTGGGACGCCAACCACCCAGCAGAAGCGACGCCCCAGATCACCTGCCACTACATGAAAGCTTCCTGGGAACCCATGGAAGTTTCCCCCAAACCCTGCACCGCAAAAGATTGCCCAGACGACTTCTGGGAACCCTATGACGATGAGGAATATGAGTCTAGCAGCTCTGAGCAGGACTATTTCCCCACAGATGACGACAGCATCCTATGGCACACCGACAAGAGCGCTGAGGACAGCGAAGACTTTGGAATGATGGTTGATTTTTCAGAATAAGGGAATGTAACATGTGTACATGTTCCGTTAACGGTACACAGGAGCGGGTAGTGCAGGATCTCCTATGTTTAGTTGATTTATATTTGGTTTATTTGATTTGATTTCAGCTCCGGCGCTGTCTCTGAGTCAGATAGGCTATGCTATCGTATTGCTATGTTTAGTTTGCTTTGCTGGAAGTTTATATTTAGGATTCCGGGTATGGAATGGTCATGTAGCACTGGTGGAGGCTGCGCTTTGTTTCTTTCTTTGGTCTGGCAGGATTACAGGATTCCTGTATGTACGCAGCTACTGGTAATGATCGTGATTGCAGGAAGGTTATCCCTCTTGGGTTTTGTATTTAAACCACTCTCCTGGCTAGCAGGAGACAGCAGACTTCGACAGACCTTCAGTCTAAGAATACACTTGGTTGAATGGCAATCCCTGGGTTCTATTTGTCCTTCAACTATTATCTCTTACCTCCGGTCCCTTGAAGCCTCCCTTAGCACCAGCGCTAGCAGGCCTATAGCCGGTCCTATTGTATTTTCGTTAGACAGGAATAAACCTGTTCCATAGTCGCATCAGAGGCCGACAGGCCAGCCAGCGAACCGCATTGTTGGGGGTTGACGAGGCCAGCCAGACGGGCCACACATGAGAGTCTCGAGTTCATTATCCTCTCCAGGATCATAGAAAAGGTTGCAGCAAAACGGTCACACGGAAGGCGGAGAGCCAGTCATAAGAGGGCTTCCTCGGCTTGTCAAGCACAATAGCGCCAGACATTTTGAGAGCGGGGGGGTGGAAACCATGGGCCACCAGGGGGGCGAGGAGGTTCTGGATCAGGGGTGAAGTGACCCGGTGTATGCTTTTCCACGCAGAATTGTGGGTCATGTCACGGCCAGGGGCCGACCATGGTGAGGACCGGGCTAGGGCTCTGCCTACTTCGTCCGCTGCAAGGGCCGGGCAGTCCCTGAACAGGAACAGAATGGAGTCGACGGGTCTCGGTGGCTAGCCTAGAAAGAAGTGGTTAAGGAGGGCCATGTTGAGCTCTAGCGGCGTTACGGCACCAGGGAGCTCGGGGATGCGAGGGGGCAACGTCCCAGAGCGAAATTCTTAGCTATCTGAACCGTCTGCGGGGTTGCTGTAGCCAGAAAAGTGGTCCAATCGTCCCTTTTGGCTTCCTTAATGGCTTTGAAGTAGGGCGTCGTGGCCCCCCTTGCTGAGGCAAGGAGGGCTGCATTCAACCTGTCTACCTTGGAGGAGCGCAGTGTGGAGTTATAATCTTTCCTGAGCTGTAAGAGGAGATCCGACCACCAGGGCTTGAACAGGTAAGTAACCCATTTTACCGGGATATGCAGAGCCAACTTGGCCGTTATTCTGCCCAGGTTCGTTTTGAACCCAACATCCATCAACCGGGTGGTGGGGAGGGAAGGGGCAGGCGAGATCGAGGCTCCTTGCAGCGAGGAGTCGGGTGCGGGCCAGTCAGTCAGGGCCCTGGGGATGGCGGGGGGGGGTGCGCGAAAGAGAGGAGCTTTGAAGCCAGGGGGTGCGCGAAAGAGAGGAGCTTTGAAGCCGAGGAGGATTGGGATGTGGGCAGAGCCAGTGGAGGGGAGGGGATCAGACCATTCCGAAAAATATCGGGCGAGGAGGCGGCAAGCAAAGGCTAGGTCGAGAATGCCGGGGCGCCCAATGAGAGACATGGAAAACTGTGTAAAAACACCTAGCACGTTCAGGAGAGTAAAGCCCCAATCAGTAGCCTTGTCAAAATAAGGGGTTGAGGTGGCGAGCTGGTCTTCCTTGAAGACCCTGAGCGGGGCCGCCGGGGGGTGGTGGATGTTGAGGTCACCCAGAGTGAGCGTGGCAAGAGGGGATGCAGGAAATATAATCTCACGTGGAAGGGAGCGGGTATTGTTGAGATGACCCTTCACGCTGTAAGAGTTGCCAATCGTGAAACCAGTCGTAGAAGGGTTGAAAAAGCCATCAGGGGTGAAGAGGTCTAATGCCATGACATCACCCCTTCCAAAGACGCAGGGCAGGAGGGAGACAGTTGCCCAAAAAGAAGCTGTAAACCTAAAAAGCAATGCGGGGCGTGCAGCCAGCATGAGCGGCGGGGGAACAAGCTGTAAACAAATTAAAGGACGGAATCTTCCCCCTGTAGACCGGGGGGTCTTGCAGGCCGACAATCGACGGAGGGTGGGCCAGTTGTGTGAACCACCCGACAAGCGATAAAAGCACATCCCAGATCCCGAGGCAGTTCTGTTGAACGAGTGTGAAGGGCTTCGGAGAGGGGGTGGAGGCCTGCTCCCCGTTCCCGGACGTCTGGTTGTGCTGAATTAACGGGCCAGGCCCGATGGGGTTAAACTCCTGGGAGAGGGGCTAACGGGCTCCCCGGGAGGGAGCGACTGACTGCCTTGGGTGGGCCCTAAAGGGGCCGGAGGTATCCTTGTGCTTCTGGCTCTTGGAATAGCCATCTCAAATGCCGACTGGAGAGAGTGGGTGGGTGAAGCGGGGGGCGAGTGGTTATTACTGTCTGTGGCCGTGTCTATCTCGTCGCCAGCGGGCAGTGGGGGAACAATAGTTTCGGCAATGGTGGAACGCTTGACAGCCGGTGGTGAGGGGCGGGACTCACAATACCTGTTAGTCGCACTGTGGGGCCAGTCGCAGTTGGTGCAGCGCGGCTGTGAGCAAGAACAACCGCCGGGGGTAGCCTTAAGGTTGCCACCTCCAGGGCAGGTGGGATTGGGGCACCGGTGCATGCCAGGGGTGTGGTTGAGGGAGCAAATGGGGCAGACGGGGTCACAAGCGGGGCACCTGGGGGCGACATGGCTGTATCCCCTGCAGTTCTTCCATTACGTGTACCTATTGGACGAGTAGGCACGCGCAACCGTACGTGACCGGGAAAAGAGACAAATAGAAGAGCCCATTGTGGGAACGTGCCCAGGGTGGACTGAGAGGATGACCCAGGTGGCAAGCTTGCCCTCCCTAGATTGTGCACTCGGGTTGAGGTACCTGGCTGCGAGGATTCTAATGTTCTTAGAGTTGAGAATGGACTCCGCAAGGCGGGGGAAGAGTTGCGTTTTGGGCCGCCGGAAGGAAGGCGATGGGGAGGGAGTGGACGGCGAGCTGGGCCCCGTTGGCGGTGAGGCGGATGGGTATCCTGGGAGACTCTCCCACCGGGAACGACTTGTTGACTTGGCAGGACAGGGCATCAAAGCAAGGTGCGAAGGCGGCAGCGGGGGTGGCAGGATCGGTGACGAGACGGGTGTCGGATCCGCAGGGGTTGACCTTGGTCAGGATTGCGAGAGGGAGGATACAGTTCGCATCCGTAAGGACGCGGGCAGCGATGTCGGGGAAGGTGGCAGCAATCAGGGCAGCGTGTGGGTGCTCCGAGAGGGACCAACGGGGAGCGTAGAACCTGTTTTGGGCCGTAGGGAGCGACTTTGGTGCCTGGGTAGCAGGTACACTGTTGCTCGCTGATGCGACTTTAGCGGCTGTGAGGGAGCTCTTATCCTTCTTGCCCTTAAGAGCACCGGACGAGGGGGCCTTGGCATATGATGGCTGGGCTTTGGGGACATCAGGGGCGAGGTGGCCAGCAGAGAAAGTAGTGGGGTCGGGGTACTTCCCCTCTCGGAATGCATTTGCCTCCCACGAATAGGGGAAATTGTCTGCGTAGGCACGGGGGTCGCCGTTGAAGATCCAGATGTCAGGGTCATACCTAGGTATGTCCGGATCGAAATAGGACGACGAGCCCCTGTCAGGGAGGGTCACGCAGGACTTGGCCCTGGGTAGTGGCATAGGGGAGGCCGGGTGTGTTGTGGCACCAGACGGACGAACAGGAGGCCGAGCGGGGGCTAGCGTGGGCTGGATGGTGACACTGATCGTGGGAACATGAGCGGGTGTGGGGGCTGGCACTTGGGACGGGGGGCCGAGACCCTATGTGACAGGTCAGGTATGGCGGCATTGATGGGGGCGAGGGTGCCTTTGAGAGCTGGCCAGGTGGGCATGGTTGCAACACTTGCCGGGATATTGCCCAGTTGGGTTGTTGTCGTGTGGTGCTGACACGTCATGGACGCGAGCCCGTTCAGTGTGGAACAGCAGAGAGGGACGAGGATCCTCTCGCCCTCCGAAAGGCCGGAGAGCTGGTGATCGTGGAGAATCGGAAGTTGTATGGAGGTGAAGTTAAGCCATTGACTGGTCTCGCGAACCAAGTCCCGTATGTAGACGTGGGACTCCTCGAGGTCCGCGTAGGATGACTGCATTGAAGGAGCTCAGGACGGGTTTCTCCAAGAGGGGAGGAGGTGGAGGTCTTCCATTTTGACGACGGGGGATCAGGGACGCGAGGCCTGAACGGCAGCAGGAGTGAGGGAGCGAGGGGGGATCGTGCACTAAACGACCTGGAGTTGTAATTTCAATGACTTGAGGTGAAGAGGGTGCTAAGTGTGAGGAGGAAACAGGGGGCTTTTTCATTTTTTTCATTTTTTTCACTTTTTTTTTCTCTATCATTTATTCGTTGTTAAGGTATAAGAAATCACATGGAGCGCTAGGTATGGCCAAAACAAAACGCAAAAGCCAAAACAAACCAACAAAGGAAATATCTGGAACACTACTCTTCAACCGGGGGTCCGTACCGGTCCCAGGCCCACATACAGGCGCGATATTCAAACACGTACAATTAAGGAATCCCTCCTCTGACCACTGGATAGCATGAAAAATAAACGAAATAAACATGGCTTTCCTGAGACGACAAAAAGTACCCAAAGGAAACTAGATTAGACGATCGTGAGGAAACTGAATCGGCGGAGGAGGACGGGTGAGGAAACATGCGCGGCAGGAAGGCGATGGCCGTGGACCTAATAAAGCAGGTCAGCACGCCCTGGAGGACGGCAGAGGACGAGATGGAGGGGTCGGGGCCCAGCTCAATGACCCCTTCAAGGTAGCGGTCCCTGGCTGGCCTCTTGGCCGAACAGTGGAGGATAGCATGCTCAAAGGTCTCGGGGGCGTCAAGGCAGCTGGGGCAGGTGGTCGGGGCAGGGCTGGCCCAGGAGGGGTATGCGCGGAGGTAGCTTTTACCAGACCTCATCGGGTGGAGGCGGCCCAGGTCAAATTTCGAGAGGCCCGTAACCGGGTGGGGCTTTAGCGAAGAGCGGTAGGCATATCTCGTTGAGTCCGGTGCGGCCTCCTCCGATTCTTCGATTCGGAGCTTTCTGCAAAGGAGCTTTAGCTGCACGTAGGCGCGGCGTGCAGGAGGCGGGGGGTAAGTCTTGCCGAGCAAATGCGGGGAGGTGACTGGGAGGGGGGCGGCCCCATCGGGGCCAAGGGTGAAAAGCATCAAATGTGGGAAAGCGTCCAGGGGCAGTCTAGCGCCTGGATTCCCACGGGAGAGGATTCGATGATCGGGGGCGTGGCGGTGCAGCGACGGCGTTTGAAGAGAGGCTGGAAGCCTGGCGGTTGCAGGGTTGATCTCCGGAGGGGAGCATATTCCCCTAGGGCAGGCCCGGCTGTACTTGTATTCAAGGAGGAGATCTAGCGCCGGAAGGCAGGCCTCAACGGCCAGGATGTCCGTGGAGGTGCAGGAGAAGCAGTTCGTGGACCACCTTTGGACCTTGTGCCAAATGGGAGAGAGCTTTCTTGTCATGTGAACCGTGGGCTTGGAAGTATCCGTGCCGTAGCTTAGGGTGGGGAAGAGGACAGAGGAGGCCAACTGGTGGCACTTGAATGGGGGAAGACCCATTCCCACGGCGAGAGCCTTTTGATGGCCACGAAACCAGCTTGAGCCTTGGCCAGTCTCATGGTGAAGTGTGGGGTCGTGGAGATCGAGGGGGTGAACCAGTATCCTAACCAACGGACCATCTTCTGGCGGGGAAAAATTGAACCCTCTAGGTGGACCGGGGAGTGGGAGACAGGACTTCGGTCCCTGATTGTCCTCCAGTGGATGAGCTCTGTTTTTGGGACAGAGAAGCTAACACCCAGCCGAGACCCGCTGCCCTTCAGTACCGAGTAATGCCTCTGTAAGGACAGGATGTTACGTCGATACGACGTCGAGGAAACTGTCCGACCAAAATCGTCCATGTAGGAGAGGCTGAGAGCATGGGGGATCTCGCAATGCAGGCGCAAAACATAAATGACGAAAAGGAGAGGGGAAATGGGGGATCCCTGAGGGGTGCACGCGGAGACCGGAGCAAAATCCTTCGGGGAACCTTGGTAGCAGAGCCGGGATGTCCTACCTGTGAGGAAGGACCTGGTCCAGGAAACGAGGTATGGGTTGACAGCCTTCCCCTTGAGCAGGCTGCATAGAGTGGAGGGGCTCAAGTTGTCGAAGCGCCACTTAATGTCCAGGAAAAGCGTAGACAGTTGCTTCCCGCCTATCCGGAGCGTTCTTACTTCGTCGGTCAGGGTGGTAGTCGCATCAGATGCCGACAGGCCAGCCAGCGAGCCGCAGTGGTGGGGGTTGAGGAGGCCAGCTAGGTGGGCCACACATGATTATCTTGAGGACATTATCCTCTCCAGGATCTTAGAAAACGTCTGCAGCAAAACCATGACACGGAAAGAGGAGGGCGAGTCATAAGAGGGCTTCCCCGGTTTGTCGAGCACAATACCAGCGGCCATCTTAAGGGCGGGGGGGTGGAATCCATGGGCCACCAGCGGGGCGAGTAGGTCGTGAATGAGGGGCGGAGCCACCCGGTGAATCCTCTTCCACACGGAATTGGGAGTCCTGTGAGGGCCAGGGGCTGACGATGGCAAGCCCCGGGCAAGGGCTTTGCCTACTTCGTCCGCCGCCAGGGCTGGCCAGTCCGTGAACGGGAGGAGAATAGGGTCGACGGGCCTCAGTGGCTCTCCTGGAAAGAAATGGTTGAGGAGGGCCTTGTTGAGCTCCAACGGAGTTACGGCACCAGGGAGCTCGGGCAAACAAGGGGGGGGGCGTCCCACAGCGAACCTCTTGGCGGTCCAAACCCGCTGAGTGGTTGCGGTGGCCAGCAAGGCGCACCAGTGGTCCTTTTGGCTTTTTTAATGGCTTTGTAGGCGGCCGCCCTGGCCACCCTTGCCCACGCAAGGAGGGCTGCATCGAACCTGTCTCCCCTCGAGGAGCGGAGTGCGGAGTTATAAGCTCTCCTGAGTTGAGAGAGGAGGTCAGACCACCAGTGCTTGGATCCGTATGTAACCCGTTTCACCGCGGTGTGGAGAGCCACCTTGGCTGTTATCCTGCCCAGGTTCGTCTTGAACCAGACATCCATCGACCGGGTGGTGGGGAGGGAAGGGGGAGGTGGAAGGAATCAGGGGGTTTTTTCTTTTTTTTTTTTAGTTTTTTTTTTTTTTTTTTTTATAATCATGTATTCGTTGTTAAAGTACAAGAAACCGCGTGGAGCGCTAGCTATGGCGTGAACAAAACTATAAACAATCCAACGACCCGCTTCACCCGCTCATGGGAAAAATCAAACCCCCCTGACCCAGAGCCCATCCTCCCCCCTAACAGCACCTAAGACGAAAGCAAGACGGAGCAATACCTTCCTCCAGACACGTAAGGAAAGACAAGTATAGGAAAGAAACCAGGGAAAGACACAAACCCTTCGGCGGGCCCCCCAAAACAAAAGAAAGGATTCTCACAGCACAAGTGCCGACAAAAGGGAAGAAGTAAAACTACTATTGCTCAACCCTAAACGAAACAAATCGAACCCCAAACCGAACGGCTACAGGGGCAGGCTATATCCCAACAAGGCAAAAGCCAGGGGGCGGCACCACTTCGGACTTTAGCATAGGCCAAGGAGATAGTGCTATACCATGACACAGCGTAACCTAATGCGAGGTTTGCGACCGTAGAGTAAATCGCGGGAGCGGGAGGAGGACGAGGGGAGTCACCCGGCGAGGAGAGCCACTCAGCAGTGAAGGTGCCAGCTATCGTGAGGGGCAGTAGGGTGCCAGCCGAGGAGGCAGATAAGGTGCCAGCTAAGGAAGGACGTAGCAGTACGGTGCAAGCGGATCTGACGCGTGGGAAGCGGGAGAGGGAAGGCTCGCCAAAGACCGAGAAGTACGAACGCGGAGGACCGAAACAGGGTCACGATTTTTCGAACGCCGACCGTACCGACCGAGCAACTCAGGAGAGAGTGCAATACCAGAGAGCAGGGCCACCAGGGCAACTACTTCACCGATAGCCCGAGACTAGCGACCGCGTGTTGACGAGGAAAAAGGGTTGCCGACCGTGCAAAACGCTAAGCGAGACGCGTCGCGAAGTGCGGGGTAAAGGGTAGGAACATCGACGCGAACGAAGACGAACGGAACCAGGAAGGAATCCATAACCCCGGGGAGGGGAGGCCAGAGGCCCCAGAGGAAGTAGAGAGAAGAAGGCGTGATAGACCCCCGAGCAGTTGCCACGGGCGGGGTAGATCAGAGGCGGAGGACACTCTGACGATGATTTCCCATGGTGTTGAGATTTCAATCGCTGGAGGTGGAGCGGACGAGAAAGATGGAAGGAATCAGGGGGTGGAGTCCCCTTATATAGAAGGAAATCCTGGCACAGCCTTTGCTGCCTGACTCATACCCCTGTATGAGTCGCATATTCCTTGAACCAAGGAAACCATGCAATTTGTCGTAACCTTTACAAAGGAAATGCCTGATAGCCACTATGTAACCGAAGAAAGAACACCAAAGTTATGCTAACATGTATCTCACCAGGGGACCGTGAGACAGGTCGTGGTTCGTATCTGTGCTCTCGAGAGGGCGCTCTAGTTAGTCTCTGACTTCCAAAGACTCCTAGAATGCTAGGTCCTGGCCACCTACTTGTAGTAGGGCGTTCTGGTGGGCGTTCAGTCTCCGATATTTGCTGGGCTGCTGCTCTTGCTGCTGCTCTTTCCTCAAGCAGCCAGGCTTCCCTTTGAATGAGTTCCTCAGCTGTGAGGTCGCGGTCTTCATCTGAACCTGTGTCTAGATCTCGTAGGAGGAGGTGTCTAGTTCTGGATATTTTATCTGCGGAGCCTGGCGTATCCTCTGTAGTTGGTTGCGGTGTGGTTGGTTCTGGTGTATCGTCTGTGGGATCTGCTGGTGGAGGATTGTAGGCCCTACCTGACCTGGTAACCCTTGTGCTCCTGCGTTCTCCTATTGTGAATGTAGTACCTCAGCGAGGAGTTCTTTTCCCTGCCGCTCCTGCTTCTACCTAGTTATCCAGATACTGGGAGGGTGATCAATCCTACGAGGCTGTTTCCAATCTGGTGAACAAAGGGGTTTCACCTGCTGTAGGCAAAAAAATGTAACAAGTTTATTCCTGTCTAACCAAAACACAACAGGACCGAGAATAGACCTGCTAGCGCTGGTGCTAAGGGAGGCTTCAAGGGACAAGTAGCTGGAAGGATAATAGTTGAAGGACAAATTGGGCTCGCGGACTCCAGGATTGCCGTTCAACTAAGTGTACTCTTAGACTGAAGGTCTGTCGAAGTCTGCTGTCTCCGGCTAGCCAGCAGACTGGTTTAAATACAAAGCCCAAGAGCGATAGCCTTCCTGCAATCACGATCAATACCAGTAGCTACGCAGATACCGGAATCCTGTAATCCTTCTAGACCAAAGAAAGAAACATAGCTCCACCTCCACCAGTGCTACATGACTATTCCATACCCGGAATCCTAAATATAAACTTCCAGCAGAGCAAATGAAACATAGCAATAAGATAGCATTGACTATCTGACTCAAAGACAGTGGCGGAGCTGAAATCAAATCAAATAAACCAAATATAAGTCAACTAAACATAGGAGATCCTGCACTGCCTGCTCCTGTGTCCCCTTACCGGAGTATGTACACATGTTACAGTTTTCCAATCCGGTTTTTAGGATTTTACAGTTGTTTATGCATCTCTTATGCACCATTCTTGGTCATGATATTTCTAATAATCTGTCCACACCATTATGTTTTCACGCACATTATTTGGGATTTACTTGCTTGGATTTCAGTGTCAAACATGTTCGAACTTATCTTTCTTACGCTGTTTTTCCTATATTTCTCTTGCGCATATGGACAGGCACATTTCTATAAATAAAGTTCCACCGCCCAGCTGGCTTAGAAGAATTCCGAACCGGAACTCCTACTAATCCCTTCTTTACCTCTTCGCTAAGCGTGCCTCGCAACCCCCCTCGTACTTCTTAAGTATTATCCACATAGAATTGATTGTGCCGCTTTCACATTTTGAAAGTTGGGACCACAACCACTCTCCCCCTTTCATTATCCACAACCTCCTCCTCCTTCTCACTTGAGTCATCCCCCCTCCTCCTTTTTCCCTGCAATACCAGTACACCAACTGCTGACTCAGAAGGTCCTCGCACCTCATCAACTCCCATCACCACTCCTGACTCAGTCAGCACCGGCTTCGCCACACGCACCACCCAAACATCCTGCTCACCCACCGCTACACTTGTTCCACCCATCCATTCTAAAGGGTCAGCCCCTGGCACTACCTGTGGCTCAGGCTCCTGATCCCTCCCAAGTGAAACCACCAGGGAACTCGCTACCTGCTGTACTTTCTCTCGTTCTTCCACCTCTTCCTCCAACATACAATTCCTTTTCCATATGACCGAAACATGATGATGCTGCAACCTGAATACTTTTTTCTCCAAGTCCATGCCCCTTTGTAAAGCTGCCAAGACCACCAAACCCATCTTTGCAACCTTAGTTGCCAAAATGTAGTAGAACCTTCCTTACCTTTAATTAACCGATACTCGAGAGTTCATTGAAGATGAGGAAGCAAAGAAAATCGATCGAAGAGATACATCTATCTTTCAGTGATGATATCAGAGTAATAGGAGAATGCTCTTAAACATTTGACTTGAAACCGTGGTGGGAGGGGGGCAGAGGCAAGGTTCGCAATGGTCAGGGGGAGACCGGGGGGGACTGGGCCGTACAGTCGAATGTCAAGGCTCGTCGCAGGGTGGCCATTGGACTGACCAAAGAGTCATAGTTATGGGAACTGACCAGACCAGGATTGGTTGAACTAGAGAGACCGAGTGATAGCATGTGCATGGCCCTTGCACCTTTGTGTGTTCATAGTAACTAGATCCTGTATGACAATTGCACTTGACCTATCACAGATGTTTGTTGTGAGGTACCAGTTAATAGATTTTAGTGAACCGAGTGGTGCTCAGAAAAAGACAGCTGAAGAACGCAAGTCTAAATACACCAAGGTCGTAGCAGTGTTGGAATTTAGGTAGAATCATAGAGTATCACTCCAGTTTACCATTTTATTTTCTTCTACTCTAGTCAACTATTGCAAATTGAGATTCTAAACCATAATACCATTACGATCTTCAACGATGAGACAGGAGTAAAGAGTGCAATACTGGGTTAAAATGCAGAAGAGGAAATTCAGCCAGCCGACCACAGACAAGGAGTTCAACAATCCAGCCCATATGGCTAACACCGTGGATGGAACAAGAACCATCGGTCGAGAATCTGAACATCCTAATTGTAGCCAGTCCATCATGTCAGTAGAGAGTATTCGAAGTAGGATTCATGTCACCTGGCCTGTCACTAATTTCTGTAGTACGATGGATCAGATCAGTAGTACTTCTCCTTATCCTAGTAGGTTCAAGCTCCGCCATTTCTTCCAACTGGTATAACTAAGCGTGTAGGCATGGAAACTTCTCAACATCTTCCAGCTTCTTCAGCAGTGGGATCAAGTTGGGTTAGCCACTCACTTAGCAGGGAGAATTCCCAAGCACCAGGGTCAAATATGTGTGGATGTAGGGCTGAGGATGATCTGTGCGCACGCGATCTACCATGAGATATACCGCACTGGCCAACACACTCCGCTCTAACAGAATATTGTGTTCAATCTGGGAGTACCCATCAGGACACGCTGGAGAGATCATGAAGTTTCTTACCTGAGACTATTCCTGATTCATGTGAGAATGCAGATTAGACAGCGCCCCCCACAGTATTCTTCCTCCCACTCTCCTCACCACCATTACGATCCATAGTCCTAGCTGCTAATCCTCTTCGCCCATCAAACCTGCAACATTCCACCGGGAGGATTGAGGATTCTGCTAAAACCACACCACTTCCATTGACACGTGATTGTTCAACGCGTTCTTTCATTCATTTTCATGGCCCGACTGCTGGAATAGGTTCTGCTCGCGGGTGGACATGTTCCTACTGTAAGGCAAATTGATTATCAATGCTGAGTTAAAGATTGCGGTAGAGGAGTCGGAAATGGCTTGGAGGTCTAATGGAAATAACTATAGGTAAAAAACAATACGCTTGCAATGGAGGTACTAGTACGCCAGCATGACACTTGCGCACTGAGCATCCACTAAAGCTTCGCGAGTCCTCACACCCAGGCACTGTACCTGTGGTTGGAACTACTAGTAGTCCTCTAACTGCCGCATTTGCATGTATTGCTAGCGCGAATAAAGGTTCCTTCACCAAAGACTCTTCCGATCGCCTACTCCCATCAGCAAAAAAAGCTTTTGCTCCAGACGGATAGGCATTGCGTCCGGACGCAGGAAATCCGTCTGGATCATCCTGTCCGCCCAGCCCACCCTCAGATGGCCCCAGCACAATGGTTGCATCCTAGTCCGTTGTGTGCAATACAACCTGCATGCTGTCCGCCCAGTGCACCTGGATGGTCCATTTCACTCCCTAATCTCCCGAAGAAACGCAGGGTAAGTGACACATAGGGCTCTGCATTGTGGAACTCTCCCTGCCCCTGATGGCCTCTACTTACAACAGTCTAGTTTATTACCGGGTAAAGGCTGTTCAGGCAAAAATGGATCTAAACATGGGATGACTAACCATCTATTGTCCCAGTAACGACCCAAAACATACCCCTTATTTGATCATTGCCAACAACTCTCGCAAAAGGTTTCTAAGTTCTTCCCACCTTGTATTAGGCTTCATGATCGAATGAGTTGACCTATTGAATATTATCAACCTTCGGAGAGGGGCATGCTTATCCATCCAGATTGACACTATTTATTACTCCTAAGCGAGCGGATTCCAATGAGGCCCTTCCTGACTGTAGCGGATTCCAATGAGGCCCTTCCAGACTCTGCCGGATTCCACTGGGGCCCGGGCAGACTCTAGTGGATTGCAATAAGGCCCTGGCAGACTCTGGCGGACATCGACCAGTGCCCGGTGAGGTATCTGCCTTTTTCTTCCTGCTGACCTCTATAGCCATGCGGACGCTTCGAAACCTACATCATTGGATTCCCCTCGGCCAGCGGACTCCAATGAGACCCTTCCCGACTCTGGCGGAAATCTGCCCCCTGAGATATCTGCCTTTTTCATCCTGCTGACCTCTATAGCCATGCGGACGCTTCGAAACCTATACCATTCGATTCCCCTCGACCGGCGGATTCCAACGCACCCTGTCCCGACACTGTCCGACCCCTGGTTAAAATGTTATCAAAATCTTTGTACTTGCGTTCCCCGGGCAAGTACTTTCTAATTGGCGGCTACTGGGTGCTACAGGCATGCGGACACATAGAGACCTATACCATTCGATTCCCCTCGGCGAGCGGACTCCAATGACACCCTTCCTGACTCTGCCGGACATCTGCCCCCTGAGATATCTGCCTTTTACATCCTGCTGACCTCTATAGCCATGCGCACGCTTCGAAACCTATACCATTCGATTCCCCTCGACCGGCGGATTCCAACGCACCCTGTCCCGATGCTGTCCGACCACTGGCTGAATGGCTATAGATACTTTTGTACTTGAGTTCCCCGGGCAAGTACTTTCAAATTGTTGGCTACTGGATGCTACAGGCATGCGGACGCTTCGAGGCCTATACCATTCGATTCCCCACGGCGAGCGGACTCCAATGAGACCCTTCCCGACTCTGGCGGACATCTGCTCGCTGAGGTATCTGCCTTTTTCACCCTGCTGACCTCTATAGCCATGCGGACGCTTCGAAACCTATACCATTCAACTCCCCTCAGCGAGCGGACTCCAATGAGACCGTTCCTGACTCTGGCGGACTACTGCCCGCTGAGGTATCTGCCCTTTTCATCCTGCTGACCCCTATAGCCATGGGGACGCTGCGAAACCTATACTATTCGATTCCCCTCGGCCGGCGGATTCCAACGCACCCTGTCCCGAAGCTGTCCGACCACTGGCTGAATTGCTATACATACCTTTGTACTTGAGTTCACTGGGCAACTACTTTTAAATTGTTGGCTACTGGGTGCTACCGGCATGCGGACGCTTCGAGGCCTATACCATTCGATTCCCCTCGGCGAGCGGACTCCAATGAGATCCTTCCCGACTCTGGCGGACATCTGCCAGCTGAGGTATCTGCCTTTTTCATTCTGCTGACCTCTATAGCCATGCGGACGCTTCGAAACCTATACCACTCGATTCCCCTCCACCGGCGGATTCCAACGCACCCTGTCCCGACGCTGTCCGACCGCAGGTTCAAATGCTATCGCAACCTTTGTACTTGAGTTCCCCAGGTATGTACTTTCAAATTGTTAGCTACCGAGTGCTACGGTTTTCTAGACTAGCTTTAATAAATATATGCCTATTTTACTATCTAAATGACTCAAATAAGTAAACATGAGTAATACTGCATGGTTCTTTCCGGACAATTTGTTTATTCTCCTCAGATTTCACTAACTTATTCAAAGTGCTCGAAGGTAGAGTTGTTGACTTAGGAGGTATCTGATGATAGCTAGTTACACCTGAGTACTTCCACTAATGTTCTCTCCTATTGGGTTGCGTCCGGAGAACCTTTCTGCGTCGGCTACCTTCTGAGTCCTTGGTTGCGTCTCGTGCGTCTGGGCGGCATGGACCCCTGTTCACAAGCACCCAATAAAGGACCCCACACCCAGAACAGGAGTTTACGTTCTATGCGCCTGGACCGCCGGACGCACAGGGAGCACGGGGTGCGTCCGGGTGTATGCTTTTTTTTTTGCTGATGCCTTAACTTGATTGTTTATAGTAATCAGCCATTTACCACAAGTGAAAAGGATGCCTTTCGGGAGTTAATTCAACATATCCAACCCAATACAGACTTCCGAAATCTGCTAATACTATTAGATCCTGGGTGAACCGAAACTATAATCATCAAAAAGAGGAAGTTCAACGTGAAATCAATAAACTGATTACTCAAATTCATACGTCCATTGACTGCTGGACCTCCCCGCAAAAAAGTATGAATCTCCAAGGGATCGTCCGTCACTTTAAGACTCACCAGGGGAATAGGAAGAATCCTGTATTGGCAGTACGTGAAATTGAAGGTTCGCATAATGGAAATGCACTGGCTGAAATAGTCGTGAAAGTCATCATAGGGTAAGTTTAACGTCACTCGCAATGTTTTCGTATCAAATTGAATTCCACTAATATATTATAATTAGTTATAACTTTGTACATAATGTGGCTTACTTTCAGGGTGACAACGGTGCAAACAGCAGAACGATGATTTGGTCTATTGGACGAATGTTTATGGATCAAGACACACAATACAATCCCGAATGCCGGCGCCTTCGATGCATGGGACATGTCTGTAATATCTCAATTAAGGCATTTTGGTTTGGAGATTCCGGGGGAACACAGGATATAGTTGATGTTGTAGTAGTTACTAATGAAACCATGTCCCAATGCAGGCAAGTAGGTCCATGGGGAAATGCACATAATATTACCATAAATATTTGCTCGTCAGATCAGCGAAAGCAACACCTCAAGCGGTTAGGCGCAGAAACATTACTACATGCCGGCAACACAGGTAGGTTGAACTCAGGACTTTCTGTGATACAAAGCTTATTGCGAAATACAGAGGCTGTAAATTTCTTTTGTGTTAATAACTATGACTTAGTTCACAATACCTTATCGGATCAGGCTTGGGTTCAGTTGAAATCTGCGGTATCAGTACATCAACCATTCCTTCGGTCTACCTTACGTTAAGAGAGTATAGCACCAAACCTTTGGGAAGTAATGACTAAAATTGATTACCTTTCAGGTATTTACCTATATGTTTGTCTATTTCATACTCTATTCTTAATACTCTAATTGAAGATTTAATTGTCCTAGTACTCAGTCTTGATATTGGAGAAGGCTAATTTCTCAGACAGTGATCTGATTGCAAACTCGCCCCCCAACGCACATTTAGCATGGGCTGCTCATCTTGGTCTTACGAAGCTCCGCACATACCGTTCTAAGATCCGTGAAATACCTGTCTATCTTGCCGCTGTAGTCCTCGACCCCCAGCAAAAATGGAATTACTTCGAGTTAGGTGTGGAGTAGGGAGACAGGACCGAACAGGAGGTTGAATCTGCAAGGGCGTTATAGACAGGGCAATACCGCCAATCAGCATTGGGTTCTGGATCTCATCTGAATTCTGCCAACTCATCTGAGATAATAGGTGAACCTGGGAGAAGAATCATGCCACACTAAGCCGAGAAACACGAAAGTCAATTGCAAGCCAAAAAGCGCTGGATGATCTCAGGTATTGCTCACTCTCTTGTAATATTTGTTAAACATATATTAGATAACTACTAACTACTCGTACTCTCTACTTAATAGATAATGCCTACTCACTCTAGATTCAATCACCGTGTGAACACAATATTGATTTGCCCTTTCAGTACTGGCTGAATATAATGTTAACAAACCCCTTCGCCGGGATGGCTTTATATATTTTCTCCATTCCTGCGACAGCTAATCCGGAGCGCTTGTTTTCCAGCTCCAAGCATGTCTTGAGAGATACAAGAAACAGGCTGAAATACAATGCCCTGGAGGCTCTGGAGTGTCTAAAATCGTGGTCAAAAGAGACTGTTCTACTGTCGAATTTCTATCATTTTAATACTTTTCCCGAAACTGATTTCATTTCTGAAGACAATTGTTATAACTGACTTGATTTTCTTTCCTTTTTTACTTGTTCCATTCTTTGTTTTTCAAGTTCCCGTATTGATATTAATTCTAAATTTCCTTTCCTTTTTTACATTGATTTAATACTAGGGGGGCAGGAATTGAACGCTTGACCTCATTTGTAATATGAAGATATGGTCGGGGGACAAAAATAATGGCCATATCAATGGGCGAAAATCTTGGACAATGACAATGGCCTCCCCCACCAACCCCACTATCATGAAAACCAAAAAAAAATTAGAAAAATGTAAATACATAGTAGAAATTAATATTTGGTATACCATCCATCAGCCTTAATAATTGCCTCTATTCTATCCACCATTGACCCTGCCAAAGTAGTAAAAACCTTTGGGTCCAGAAGTTCCCAACAATTAGTGATTTCCTCCTCTATTGCCTTCTTGACCACATTGACATTATTTTTTATAAGATATTGCTCACGATAGTGCTTATGAAGCTTATATTTCACCAGAGACCAAACATTTTCAATTGGATTGAGATCTGGTGAATAGGCAGCAATTTCCATAAGAGTAATTCCCTGCCTTCTGAGCCATCTCCTAAAAGGCAAGTGAGTCTTAGCATTGTCAATGATAAAAAATACCTCTTCTTCTCCAACCCTTTCCCTGATGTCCTCCAATCTCCCTAGAAAGTCGTAATGATCATAGACATCAATAATTGACTTTCCAGTAACCCCACCCCTAGCAGCAGAAGGATCAGGAAAAACAGGTAAAAAAAGATCATGAGTTTGACCATAAAAAAAACCAGTCATCCTCTGGCTAATCCCTCTCTCCCCTCTCCTAGCAGTAGGTTCAACACAATCCTTATTCCACTTCTCATTTGGGTATCTAAATACCCATTTTCTCCTCTTTCCTCCACCCCTCTCCACAGATACCTCATCCCCCCACATTCCCTTCCTTCTCCACATCTCCCTTGTCCAATGCCTATGGGCTAATGCCCATTCCCACCTCTCCTGAGCCAGGTCTTCATCCAAATGAACTCTCTCTTGTGCCACCCATTTTTTAAGATGCTTTTGTTCAATTCTTCTCTTCACTGTCTTGGTTGAAACATTGGGTGCAACTTTTTTAGCAATCTCAAAATAGGTAGTGTGGCGATTTTTGAGAGCTTCCTCAACCATGGCTTCATCCTGCAACTTGGTAGTCTTAGGATGTCTTCCTCTACCCTCATTCTCCTTGCCCTCTTGATATCCCTTTGCAATTGTCCTTCTGACAGTGGTGGGAGGAACGTTAACGTAGTGGGAAATTTTCTCGGATCCAATTTGAGGCTCATGTAACCCAAAGATTCTCCCCCTGGTAAACTGAGAGAGATGCTTGGAGGGAATAGGTTTTTTGGCATGACTGCGAAGAATAGAAGGCATAGTTTATTGAAAACAGTAATTAGATAGGATGGTTTAGTTTTGGTTGATTTAGAGGGATTTGTTTGGGTGGTGTAGGAAGTGCGGGGTAATGAGGAGGGGTGTGTTGCCATCGATCGTTGAACCGCCATTATTTTTGTCCTCCGACAATATCATACCACTAAACTATAATTCTATAAGCCATGGTAAAACCGACCTTAGTATCTTGAATTCATATTTGGAAAAGTGGAGGTTTGAACTGAATATAGTTCTTATAAATTATATATTTAATTTCGCTTAAAAGAACTTTCTATACATAATATACATCTATCTAATTGTTCTGCAATAGCACTTACCTTCCCTCTACATACTCTACCAATTCCTCTAAGCGTATTTATCCTATTACAATATTCAGCAATGATTTTGGTCAGCGCAGGCCCCAGTTCTAATATGTGAACCCAGATGCTATTGCCTTATACTGACTGGTCGGAGACTAATTCTGACTAGACTAGACCATCACATATTGGCCAAGTCTAGTCACAGACATCTACTTCGACTGACCAAGTAGTCCTGCCTCTAAGAGTTGACTGGTCAGACTATTGCGAACCCTGCTCAGAGGAACCCTTTTGGGCAAAAACCGAAATGTGACTGATCACACAGAAGTGCAATTTCAATGACTGTGGTTGCAAGCGACGCTTGTTCGGGTTCTTCGTGCTGGGAGCTTGTAAATTGTCCCTGCACTGCCCCTAGGGATGCGCAAGACACCCGGGCCGCACAGCAGGGCGCCACCTGCGTCCGGATGCAACGCCAGCGCTCCAGATGCAGGGTATATTTTTGCTAGCATTGCACGGAAGTCGGTAATAGATTCGGGAATTCCTCTGGAACTCAGATAGGTTGCAGGAAGCATATCAAACGTAACCCCCACCACTCACACCCTCTTTATCCACCCACCCACCCACTCCGACTGAAACTATTGTAAATGTAAAAAATATGTATAAGTAAGATGCAGCTATCACGTCCTGGTCCTTACTTGAATCACCACACCAATCTCTGTCTTTCCCCACGGGTCCCTATTCCTCCAGACACTCCCGTCATGTCAAAGGAAAGACATATCTTTACAATCTATTCTTAAAGAACCTCCCGTATGCGAATTCTGCGCGCGTCTCGTGAACCATACATCATACTCTCGCGACGAAGCCAAGCACATGGGCCCAACATCTACAGACCTATAACAGTGCCATCTCCAGCTGGTGATCTGCGCTGCGCGCATACTCGAAGCAAGGTCAGTCTGCCTGCATCACCTTGACTTCTGGCTTTCCCCACGCAACAGCCCCATTCATTAGAGAGGTTTAGCCATGGGGTTAAAGGACGCGAGTGCAGATTTTTCGAGCCGAAAGTTTCTGGTGCGCCTGAGGCATTTTTTTCCATACAAATCTGATAGGTCAATTAGAAGCTTAGGACTCTCCCAAAACACTTTTTCAGCCCCGGGATCGAATGTCTCTATCGTGAAAGGGAAGAACTTGGTGAACACTATGATGTGTTATTTGCCAGAAGGACGATCTATGGTGGCCCAACCAATGCGAGCATGCTCGCCGACTAACCTCTACATCTATTTTCGTCTGCATGACCTTTGAAGCACGAGGCACGTGGAACTACCGCTTTGCTGTCGGATAACACATATTGACGGTACTTGAGTCCATTTACTACTACCGTAAAAACTCGAATAATTGGACCTTGTCTCAGGCGGTTAAAATAAGGTGTGTATTGCGAAGTGATCTTCTTGGTTCAGTTAATATGGGTTTCATTATTTCTTGGCAGCTAATCATGCAGTGTTTTTTCCCTTGTTGTCTTTATCTGTACTCAAATTAGCTGCCAAGAAATAATGAAACCCATATTAACTGAACCAAGAAGATCACTTCGCAATACACACCTTATTTTAACCGCCTGAGACAAGGTCCAATTATTCGAGTTTTTATGGTAGTATAATCTGGCAAAAGCCGGATTGGAGCTAAAGCGAAACTGAGGCAGCCGAGCTAACCGGAGGAAAAGAAGGCAAATTCGCCGCACCTTAAACACATAGGCAGCGGTGTTTGGATAGGTTCAAGAAAATCCTCACTAGCGTCGAGCCGACTTTCGCTAGATACCTGTGGGTTGTGAAAAAAAGGCCTGTGGAACTTTGCTCTCATAGGCCGAGTTTCTAAGCATTTGGGCGCCGCCAAGAACACATAATTGGTGGATTTCCTCGCGATTTGGTGATGGAAAAAAGTCTATCGAACTCATTGGCGCCGGGCTCGATCAAACCCCGTTCTTTGAGTAGTCCAGAAGGCCTGGAGCCAATGAGGGGAAGTTCGAGAGACTTAGATACAGCCCCCGGTGCAGGATGTGTTGCTTGAGCCTTCGCGTGCTCGTTTCCACTCAGCAGCATTATTCATTTGGCGGTATGCGACTAGTCAAAAATTATAACTAGGCCCTGTTATCGCCCAGATATCTCAGCAAGCTCTCTCGAGACAGCGGCTAGAAATCCAATCTACATCTTTCAACTATGGTTCCATTTGCCCTTCCAGAATTTGCCGTTCCAGTATTTAACGCGGGGAAAGAAAGCAAGATCTGGGTTAAATGGAAGCGTCATGTCGTGGTATCTACCAGCTCTTTCCGTGCTGAGCCGCAACACAAACTGACCAAAATAAAAATCAGAGATTTGAACCATACAAGCTCTCTCGCATCGCTCTCATTCCATTCTACTTCACGAATATGGCAGATCTCCTGGGGGCGGTTGAATCGAATATCGTCCACGCTAAAGAGAATGAGGCTCTTGACTTCCGCAACATGCAGATGGCACAGTGCAGCATGACAGGTGTCGCTGCAGCGCTGGTAGCCCAGGTAGCCAACTCCACCCTCCAGCTGCAATATATGCCGACAATACACTGGACAATCCCGGCACTATGTACTTGCAGCCTCATTCTCGGATTGCTCTCTCTGTCCTATGTTCTCCAACTGCATTATTCTTTAGCCAACCTTACATCTGCAGTCGACTTGCGTAAAGCATTTACATGGAGGGCCCCTGATGGGACTGATGGGAGCAACGAAGGGGCGGAGGCGAGGAGTGGAGACGGGGGAAGAGGGGGTGGCGGCGAGAGAGGAGAGGGGGCAGGGGTGGGAACACCAGGGCAGCTGGAAGCAGGGACGGGGGTGGGAACCCTAGGGCAGGTGGGAGCAGGGACGGGGGCGGGAACCCTAGGGCAGGTGGGAGCAGGGAGCGACCCCGAGCGCGCATCTTACGAGGCCACATTCATACTTTGGTTGCCCTTCGCTTTGTTTAGGATAGCTATATATTTATATCTTGCAGCTATACTCTCGTACTGGGGCGTTGCGGCAAAAATGGATTTGCAGGAGAGCAGGGCGCGAAGCACCAATGTTGGTTACCTTTCTTTCACAACTTCTTTTGTATTTCAGGCTGACCATGAATTCCTAGGTATTTGCATTTTCCTGGATAGCATTGTCGGTGGTTGTATACGAATCGTTCTTGCGAAATGGAGGATTAGGTCAAGGGATTGAGCAGTCTTCACAGCAGGCAGTTCATACGTCCTAAATGTGGACTGCAATGGGGTGGGAAACATTGTGTCGTCTGGTCAGGTCCTAGTGGAAATCTGCCCTGCAACTCCCCCTAAGGCCCAAGGCCCCGCTCCCTTCTTGGGGAAGTGTTTCATAGTATTGGCGGAGTTGGGGAGGAATGTTAGTTACGTTTCTTATCGGCGCAAGTAGCAGTGTTGGAAGCGATAGCAATAATTGCAAAGACTAAGGGCCCGAAGAGATAATTTTACGAAAGAAAGGGTCGCAGGAGCGGTCTATATAGTACTCTTCTCATCAATGCTAACACTAGAGCCTGTGTTTTCAACTATCTTTCAGCGTGTGATATACGTGAGACCTCACCATGCCCCGCAGTCTTACACTTTATTGGGTGGTATCACGCTCCCCTTTTCTGATGGCCTTGTTGCCTAGAAGGGTGAAGCTCCTCCGATGCGCCTCTTCACTCTGGCCCCTTGTGATTGCACTGTCTATGGGCTGCCTTTGTCTAGGGGGTTATGGTTACAAGTTCAGCCTCTTCCTAGCACTTGCTTCATGACCCCTCGCTTATCACTTGCTTCTTGACCGCTTGCTTAGCACTTGCTTTGTGGCTCCTCACTTAGCATTTTCAATTGTCGGGTCCTGTTGCAACTCATCAGCGCCTGTCTGCTAGTTTTGGGTTATCGGTAAAGTAGTTGCCCAGGTGGTACTGCTCCGAGGTATACCACCTCCCCCTGGGAAAGGTTTCTCTACTGTTGGTATTCGAAGAATTGTGATCCTGTCTCGGTCTGTTGCATCCGCACTTCTTGTCGCTAGTGTCACTTCCGCACTTCCACCTCTCGGTTACATCGGCTAGCACCCTCCTACTTCAATACTGCGGCTACCTTCTGCCGCCCCTCAGCTTGGCCTCTGTCTCCTTCTGATGGCATGGCTTGATGCTGGTGGCTGCGTGCGCGGTGGTCTCCGCCTGTGTTTAGAAAGTTCATGTCCTCAGCCTTTGTCACTTTGGGGATATGCAACAGCCCCCTACGATTTGGCCGCTGGAAATGAGGATGAACTTCGTTCTGCCACACGCTTTCATACGTGCTGGCTCGGTTACTGATCTCCAGTGGGAGATTGCCCTTGTCTCCACTTCCCGGGCTATACTATGCCCCAGGTACATCTCCCGCTAATGTGTGGTGTGGTCCTAGGTCTTTATCGTACTGGCTCCTGAGTCCCTCCCCCTTCTCGAAGGAATGGGGTTCGTTGTGGGGCTGTGAGTGTGTTGACTATAGGTTTGGGCTTAAGTGTATTTCCTTTCCGGATGGGATTAAGGTTCTCCTTGTTTGTAAGTTTGTTTGTTCACTGTCACAGGTTTCTTGCTTTTTGGTTGGACTTATGTGGAGGTTTATTGGTGGATGTAATTCAGCCCTGTTGTTTCTCCGTAGTTTCTACCTATAGTACTGAGCCTTGTTTCCACCTGTACTGAACATGGTGGATCGGTTGGGCAGGGTCAGAGGGTTTTAGCAAGAGGGATGCGGGATGGACTGTAGTTACAGGTTTGTTTATCTACATAGCGCAAGCGGAGGTGATATTTGTACCGTGAAACAAATATACAGCAGCAAAAATTATAATATGGGTCCTGAGTGTCCCGTGCATCAGACGCTCAGGACGCTCAGAACGTTAACCGTTACTTTGGACGCGACGTGGGCCGGACGTCACGTTGTGACGCCATTCCCTATCTACCCCTGCCTCCTCGACGTCCCCACAACGTCCACCACTAAGCGCATGCGTCCAGATGCCCTCAGACGCTTAGCTGTCCCGCATCTTGACGATATCCTTCCTGTGCCTCCCTCGTCATGGCGGAATCCAACTCCACTCTAGTATCTGGAAGACTATCCGGATGCTTAGTCTTCCGGATGCTAACCAGCGATATTTGAACCCCCTGTGCATCAATTGCCATGTCCGGCTATAGGCTCCCAATGCCCTCCAAATAGCTCACATGTTCATCGAGACGGCATCGTGATGGCTCACTTGCATACTCTCGACGGGGTCGTGATAGCACACATATTCCAGACGCCGTCTTGACAACGTCGTGATAGCTCACATGCATACTCGCGACGGCTTCGTGATAGGACACAAATTCCGGACGCCCTCTTGATGACGTCGTGATAGCTCACATGCATACTCTCGACGGCGTCATGATAGCAGACATATTCCAGACGCCGTCTCGATCGCTTCACTCTTTATTTGTATTACTGAGTGCCATTCACAAAAGCTTTGAGGCGCTGGTGCCCCTTGTATCGTGACTTTGAACTTCATGCGCATCTTGATATTATATTATTACTAGTCTACTGCCGTGACCAGGGGGTCCAGGACACCAGGGCCACGGCGATTCTGGATTTCTGAGCTCTCGCTCAGATCGCGCGCAGAAATAGACCCCAAATTGTCCTCACGGCTCCACAGATCGGCCAACCGAAATCTAATAGCTTACATTTCCTGTAAATCAAATTCCATAAACTCAACGGTTCACCCCTCGCCAAGTCTACAAAAAACCATTCTCTCCCACACCTGTCGTCACTTTACTGCGCGTCGTCCAGGGTCAACCATAGCCGACTGGCGAAACCGGGGGTCGCTGGCCCCTCTTGGGCGAGTCCCAGTGTCAGCTCCTGTGAGATACCTAGGCTCACCGGATGTGAATCTAGCATCTGAAGCGCCTGGGCGAACGACGCCTGGTTGTAGTCAAATGACAGTTCGCTCTCCTGGGATGCATCTTGACTCTGCCAGTAGTGCTCGAAACCCCCGGCGTGATTGTTGAGCGGTGTCTGTTCCCGCACAGCAGGTCCTCTTGGATTCCGGCTGCATAGCTGACCCCTGGATAGCTGACGCTCCAGTTCGGCATGAACTGCGTCACGATTGTCCGCAAAGCCTTAATAACTTTCCTGCATCATACGATGATTTTGCTGAATCCTGTCTGTGATCGTCTCACGCAGATTCCTGAGCATGAGTTGCTGCGTTGGCCGTGGTACTGCCTGCCAGGTGTTCTTCTGCCGTAAGAAAAGGTCTTGCAAGATTGGTTAGTCATCAGAACAAAAAGCAAGGGCGGGGGCGACATTGAGGGTCTCCTACCTCCAACTGCGTCAGGCTTGAAGTCCGGAGGATCCTGATGCACCCCAAGTCGATATGCGCGTAGTTGATGGCACAGGATTGCACAAGTGAGACACACCATCGTACCATTGACACGATTGATGAATTCCGGGTCTAGCATCCCAAGCTTTCTCTTGCCATTGAAATACTTACCATAGATGGTGTCGGCAATCTGAGGCGCAAGGAACCGGAATGATATAGGCTGCATCCAGGTCATAGTCAGTCGTGATTGGAAGTCCTGATTGGGCAACGCGCGACGGGCGGATACACACCTCATATCCATTTGAGGGGCACATAAACCTCTCATCCGGGAGAAGGTATTCGACTCTATGAGCGATGGCAGTAGGGTCGCCCAGTAGTCCGTATAATTCCTGTATATGATTTTTTATATAAGGGACAAACTGCGCCCACACGCCCTAGTGTTTTTGATGTATCTTTCGTAGTTAGTGCAGCACACTCTATGGTTGTGACCTCTGACTTACAATGTCTATACTCTTCGACGACGGTTCAATATTTCCGGCATGCGCAATCGAATGTTGCGTGCGACTCCAAACACTATGCACCTCAGATATCAAAGCAACCGGGTTCGGGAGTGGGTTAACATAAAGGGTGTACGGAAGCCTCAGATCCTTTGCTATGGCTAGTAGTTCCCCCTCTACGCCGGTCACCGTGTTTCGCCGCGAATTACTAACATGCCGGACAGACACAGTTCCTCTTGTACTCGGTTCGCCTAGTTGACTCGAGCTCCTGATACCAGACGTTGTTGTGCTAGGGACGCCAAGTGGGGACGAATACCGTGCTACGCATGTTGATGGGAATGTCGCCTGGGACAAGGGCCTACCGGGAGTTATGGTCACACGGGCCGCAGGTGTCTGTGGGACAATTGCTGCCTCCTGTGAACCAGAGTTGGTCGAAGTTTGCACCGTCCTTGGGCGATCGTTTCAGTGTGTCTCCAGCAATCGTGGCCCATGACGACGTCTACGTGTTGTCTCATCCGCACCACCTAGGCTCGCTCCTTCAGGTTCGGTGTCCGGTTCAGTTTCGTTGTCCGGATGTGACATCTGATACTCATCACTGCTATCGTCGCTGAGGTCGACGGGTCCCATATGCCCTTGTCCGTCAGCCTCCATCTCAGGTTCAGTATATGCTGTGGTCTGAATTGTGCTACTGCGGAGGCGCTTGGCCGGTCTTTCGAGCAGCCGTCTTCCGATTGGTGGTGGGGAAGAATTACGACCCTACGATTCAGCACTATTGGAGCTGCCGGATTCGGTCTGTTGTGTTACCGATCTGGACAGCCTATCCGCAGGTACGACGTCGCGTCTACACCCGTTCATATTGCCCCCTCGTGAACTTGGCTGATTGGATCCCATCGAGTTGGGGATGATGTCGCGCCTTCGCCGGCTTAGATTGCCGACACGTGGAGTTAGCTGACTCGACCCCATGGAGTCGAGTATGATGTCGCGCCTGCGCCCGTTAAGATTGGCTGCCCGGGGTGCTGGCCGACTGCTGAAATTCGGATGCATGTGGGATATAGGACGGGTAGCGAACGGTGGTGAAGATTGGAGTCGATCTGATAATTGGATGTGTCGAGTTTGGTGGAAGCGAGGAGTGAGTATTTTCCTGTCGTCGAAGAGGAGGCGTTAGGTCTTATACCTGTACTCTAGGATTTAGGGGTCTTGTAGGCTCACTTACAATCACTCAGTATGCAAGGGAGCGATGTGCCTACACAAAGGGGTTTAAACTTTCAATATCATATCCGTGGTTCAGGAATTAGGACTCACAGGTCTATCATAAGAAATAATAGACGAAATGAAGGTGTCATTAACGTCGCCGGACATGCAAAATCTAGTTGCAAGCCGTATCGGTTAGCGATGAGAGCTGTTCACGTGACACTCATCACACCAAAAGAGGATTAGGATCTACTCTCATCTCTCTGCGTCGATCCATCACCACCAACCGAAACTGTATTCAAGGAATACGGTACTGCCTTGTGAATAATCTGACGGAGGCGGTTGACGCCAGACCGGATATAACTATGCCCAGACTATCACTCGGAATGACAGTGAAAGAATTGCGCACGATCAGTATTGGAATTATGGCCATCGTGGCTGCGCCAGCGACGCAGACAATCGCAACATTGGTAGGGCACATCATACTGTCCTCAGGAGAGTTAGACGGGACGTCCGATGAAGGAGATTTCCCTACAAAATACGGGTTTGAGATCGTGAAGCCTCAAGTTTGGCTTTGGAGTTGAAATTCAAGACCTCCATACGACCCCATACACGGGCGTCGGGCGACAGAAAAAAAGGCGAAACCACGGTGGCGTCAATGTAGCTGGGCGAAAGCTAGCTACAAGCAGCATGGGCTGACGACCAGGTTGCCCAGGAAACACACTATGCCAAAAGAGTATGATCAGGAGTATCTACTGACATCTCCGAACGGCGAATCTGCTCCACTTAGCTCCTTGAAAACTTGTTGAGAGGAATACAACCTTGTGGTTCACGCCGGACCGGACACAACTATGCACAGACTATCACTCGGTATGAGAGTGAAAGAATTGCCTAAGATCTGTATTGGAATGATTGCAATCGTGGCGGCGCCTGCTACACGGACAATCGTAACATTCATCGGACACATCATAGTGTCGTCGGGAGAACTACAAGGAACGCAGAGTCCGAATGTCGAGATTTCCCTACGAAATGCGGCTTTGGGATCGTGAAGCTTCAAGTTGGGCTTTGGCGCTGAAATCCATAGGACCCCACACGCAGGTGTCGGGCGTCGGAAAAAATAAGCCCAATGATGGTGGCGCAAATGTCGTCGGCTGGGCAAAAGCTAGCTGCAATCAGCATTGATTGACGACGAGGTTGCACGGAAAACACGCACCACGCCCAAAGAGGATTAGGAGTATCTACTCTCATCTCCGATCAGCGAATCAGCACTACTCAGCACCCTGAAATTTGTATGCAAGGAATACAACCTTGTGAATAATCTGACGCAGGCGGATCATGTCTACTAACGCGATGTGCACAAATACAGTAACTGGCAACGACATTCTAAAAGTAGTGAATACCAGACGCCAAAGTAAGGGGGTACAAGGAATTGATGACTATTATACAGGGGATAGGAACAAGAAAATGTAAAGAATATGAGACGTCTAAGAAGTGTGTAGCTGTCACGAAAAGGTAAGAGAATACGGGACGTCTTGGAAGCGTGTAGATGTAGTCAGGAATTTTTGCGGTGTGGTGAAAAAAATAATCGGGATGTGGCAAGAACTTTCAAGTTCATGTTCTGTGACGCCCTCGACGGCCTCTCCCACGTCGGGGGGCACTGTGCGTCGGAGTTTCAGGTTTGTTGTGTGGTTCGGGGCTGGGGGTGTGGGCTGTATTCGTCGCATTTGGGGGGCTGGTATCCCGAGATCCTCCTGCTGCAATTTGCTGGAATGGGTGGGGGTTTGTGGTATCATGAGGAACGCTCAGCGTAGGCGCAGGAGAAGTGATGGCTGAGTGAGAAGGGGTCGGAGGAGGGGGCGTAGACTCTGCTCAAGTAAATGTCTCAGGGGCCAAGCTGGGGAACTTGGCCCGATGAATATGGCGATCTTCTGGTGGTTCTGATTCTGCAGCTGGTGTGTCTACAGTGCCGTCATGCCCACGCCCTGGGCCACGATGCGCTCTAGTCCTGCGCGCCACAGCTTCCGATACTGGTCAGGGCGCCACAGCCTCTTGTTCGGGAGTCTTCAAGAGTTTTGCAAGCCAGGGATCCTTTTGAACAATAGCCCTCAGAACTCTAGCCCGCTCCTTCTCAGATGGCCCAGTGTCTGAATCCCGGTGTCCTGAATCCCCGGTACGTCTGCCTTGTGGATCACCGACTGGAGAATAATCGCTCCCTGAGGTGTTCCCACGATCCGATTCACCGCTGTCCCCGTCGTCGTCCTAGATATATGATTAGATAAGATGTTGAATGAAAATAAAAGAAAACTTACTTTGTCACCTTGAATAATGTCTCTACCACGGCGATCAGGAGTTTGAACATGTCCCGGCGGCACCCAATCATCGTCGTGGTGACTGTGCTCGACATTGTCTTCGTCTTGGCTGCCGCTGCCGTCGTTGAGACTCTCGTACTCGTCGTCGTTGTTGTCCCCGGCTCCGAGGGCATCCCACTGCCCCCACCGGTCCCAGGCCTTACGATCGAAAAATGGATGTCCACCGGAGGCTGGCGTCGGGGTATCATCTCGGCCCTCTCCCTGATCCTGGCGTGACTCCACCACCAGGAGATCAAGAGCATCTTTGCCTGGGTTAGCCAGCAGCCGCACCCGGATGTCATCGTATCAATATAAAATATGAGCTCCGAGAGGTGGAGAGGGTCTGACAGTCGCCGGCGTAACGTGCTGGCTCCTTGCCCAGTTGCCCCGATGAGATAACAGGGATATTGGATGGGGTCCTCGACATGTTGTCGCTTGAGCACGCCGAGTAGGGATTGCAAGTTCGGCCATGCTAAGACTCCCCACGCAATCCCTCGGCCTGTGTCTTTGTCATACCAGGGGTAGTGCAAGAAGGGGTGCCCACCTTGCGTTGCACCTGTTCGTCGAATAATGTGGATCCTGATTGGCCTTTGGCCGTACGGAGAGGCCCAATTGTATTGGGCCACTGCAAAAACTGCGAGTAGTGGTCGTAGAATCGGATAATGTAACTGGGGGCGAACACTTACTCTGAACATCACAGACCTCTGCATCGTGTGGATCCTCTGCCCGTTCCGCATGGAGACGATCGTTCATCGCCTGAAGCTTCTTGGCTGTGTCCCTAACCAACACTCTTGTTTGACGTTCGACTTCATTGATGTCTTCGGGGTGGTGGTTTGTTTTGATTAATTTAATTCGGCCTTTGACAGGTGTGAGGGAGCGTGCGAAATTGAGTACCCAGTCCATTTGGGTGCCAGTCAGACTCGTAGGGTTCCACCCGACTACCGTGATGTATGCTTTGACTTGTTCGCGCCATTCCTTGTACGCAGCTGTAGGCTCACGAGCATTAAAGAACCCACAGCAGCTTTTAGCATAGGATATCTCCCCATAGCGCCCCCTAATTCCAGCTGTGGTTAGGTCGCAAAGTTCTGAAATATGCGTAGTATGTTTGACGCTCACCTCGAATCCTCCACGGCTGGCTCAAAGTGTCTTCTTGCACCGGACCTCCATGAACGACTATTGAAGTTAAACAGTTAGATCATATCTGGACGTTCTGGAATGTGTGATCATCCTACACAGAGAAGATTTCTTACATCCTTGACGCCTCACCGGCAATGGCAGCTGCACAAGGATGGCTTTTTCGGAGTTTTGCGCTGATGGCGTCAACCCCCGGGGGCTGGATTGTTTGGCGTCCGCGAATAACAGAAATGTTAAGGTAATGCGCTCTTAAATTGATGAAGAGATAGTCGTTACTTTGACCTTTACCCCAAGGCATGCGTTTTTCTCAATGGAGCCATTTGATATATGGACGGGAGGAGAAGATGTGTGGAAGTGAACGCTAGACGGATGGTGTAGAGGGGAAGGATGGGCGGTAGGTGGCCTTGTTATACTGCGCGTAGACAACAACATGTGCGGCACTGTGGGGGTGTCCGACTGTCGGAATTTCACCAGCCGTTCGTGTGTGTGAGGTTCGTTCTGTGATAGCCCTATGGGGGACGATGTGGTGTGTTGTCAATCGGCATGATCCCCCCCCCTGACGATCACACAAGGGTTTGAACTGCCATAAGAGCCGCATCGGCAATGGCAGAAGTCTTGGCGCACAAACGTCGACTGTTTCCCGGAACATCACATTCTGCACGTATACGGGACGGGAACACCATCAAGAACGAACGAGACTAAACATGGCTTTGAGCTACACAGGCAATGATCAAAAGAAAAAAACAAAAGGAAACAATCAATGACGCTTTGAAATTATAGTCTAGACAACTAATCCACGGCTCATCTAGGTAGACATCGCCGATAGTCGGCACGCCATCGCATCCATCAGTTCCCCTGTCAAGTTCTCCTGACCAGCACCCATACGCACTGTCTTAGACTTGGGGTCCTCTATGCCCTCGGCGTCGAAACCAGGACCACGTTTTTATATCTCCTCGGATCTCCGATACTGCTTGATAAGGTAATTCAAGCGGCCCTTTTCGGGCGCATCCTCCATGCGATAATCCTCATCGAAATGTATGCCGTACATGGTGTCATCTTCGCCATGAGCCGGGCGATGGAGGAGTTTTAATTGTAGCTGTCGATTCTGCGCGCTCAACGATTTGGCAAGAAGGGGGATACGATTCGCCGGCCATTTAGCGTGTCCTACAGGCGGACGTGGCAATATTGTAAAGAGGATCTCACTTCCATGCCCAGAGTCGGAGAGGCCCAAGGACTACTCGGATATATGAGACAGATCATCCTCACCCGCGTCTTCCGTATCACTACCCTCCTGATCAGCAGGTCTGTCCTCGAATAATTCTCAGGAATGCATCTGGCCTATACGTTGTGCCGGGTCATGGGCCCAGTTTCGGACCTCTTTTTGATTGAGATAGTCGACACTCCTCAGCGCCCGGGTGTCTTGCCGCTGGGAACCCCGTTCACGGTACACTACACTATGAGATCCAGCGGGTCGTCGAGCACGGGATTTGAAAGGAGCCAAGCTCTTACGGTTTCATTGCTGTTCCTGAAGACATAATCCATGCAATCCAACTCTCGCATAGGAGACCTACGTAAACTTCTACGCCCTTTGCCTGTAGCGCCAAGGTAGAGTATTCGGTGGTGAGGTACGGATCTGTAAATCATGACTCACATTCCACGGATGTCATAGGAATCCAACTCGGCGAACACTACCCCAGTGACATGAGGGTGACGCCAATGGAGTAAGTTATAGTTTGGGGGGACGGTTACCTTATTCCTTTCAAACTGGGATAGTGCCAGACCACGTGGCGACGGCAGAACATAAACGATATGGACGGCGCGCGGATGTTCAAGTAGAGCGCTCGAATCTGGATCTCATAAGTCAGTAAGTAAAAACCTGAATCAGGCTGATGATTTAGGAAGTGACTAACCTGTGGGCCTGCGGTTGAGTGCTGGGCGAAAACCACGGGCAACAGGTTGGTTTGGGACTGCCGCGGGGCCATTATGCGGTGGATCAGGTAACATTTGCGCCGGCGCAGGGTCATTATCCGGTGAACTTGAATCACGTACCATTTGTGGGTGCGCAGGATCATTACCAGGTTGAACAGGTA
>Ga0307517_10001513_pt1 | contig 38800 bp, 18 predicted proteins | sample 23_EM_MG_FD_194515 | JGI IMG/M metagenome (GOLD analysis project Ga0307517, IMG submission 194515) | Populus trichocarpa ectomycorrhiza microbial communities from riparian zone in the Pacific Northwest, United States - 23_EM | ecosystem: Host-associated > Plants > Roots > Unclassified | place...
CGTTGATATCGATAACAATGGTAATGGTAGCCTCCATAGAGCATAAATGAATAGAAAAAAGCTGGTTCTCAAGATTTAATGGGTGTTTAAAATTGTAGCACTAAATATTTTTAAAAATGTTTTTTTTAAAAATATATATTAAAATAATTTTTTTTCAATTTTTTTTTTATTTTTTACATCAACACTTTAAAATTATAAAAAAAAACAATTTTTTTTTTTAAAAAGCATATAAAAGCAAAACTACCGCAATATTAAGCATGAATGGCCCGGCATAAACTTTTCACTCCCGGAAAAGATATTTCGTATGTCAACCACAGTAGAACTGGTCTGCTAGATGAGTATATTTCAGTTAAGAAGTATCTTACCAGAAGCAATGACTAGCCAAAAAGCTTAAATAATTCAGAGTCCCTTTGGGGTCCATGGCAAGTATATATTTATAATGATTTCCACTCACAATAGTTTTCGTTGGTCCTGCTAGAAATGCCACCATCCTTTAGGCCGAGCACCTTGAAAAATAAATGCAAACATGCAATAACATGAAATGAAATATTAGTATGTAATGGGATTTGATTATGTTAGTGTGTACTCGCTGTAAGTGTCCTTTAGCAAATGATGCACTATTATTTTTTGCATAATATACATAATGCATGCATTTGAAAGAACTATATAAAATGTTTCCATCAATGTCTTATGTCCATGCATTCATTTACCCGTACAACCCCATCAAGCATGCATAGCAAATGTTGCACCCCCCAACTTGCAGGTCTCCCAACTCTCCCTGATTCTTTTGCTTGATTTGATCTTGACAAAGAACAGCCAACCAAAACCTTGTATCTATCTAAATGTTTCTCTCTATCCGCATCCATCAGAACCTCCTAGCACCCACTACTTCCAACTAATTAAACAACCATGTTCAAAAGATCCCCATCCCTTTCTTTTTGCTAATCCAAATCTCTTCTTTAATGCTTTGTTCCCCTTGCATATCTAAATATATTCCTACATCTTGCCCCCCTGTGACAATTGAAGCAAAACTAACATTGAATCCCACAGAAGAAGTTCAAGATGAGGGTATGTGCACACTTCCTGAATTTTGAATAGCACACGTATTAATGATTTCAACTCTATCTTTGCATTTCATTGTTGCAGGTACTAGATTGGATGCACCACCGATCCAAAAAATCTAATGTCGAACCATTCAAGGATTTTTTGACAGGTATTCAAACAACCCTTGTTCATTTTCTTCTAAAAAGACCATTAGGTGTGCATCAGACATAGGATATGATCACATAAATAGGCCAAACTCACAAAAGTAATTTAATCTACCACACTCAGCGTCTAGCACCAATCTTAGTAGCTGATTCTCACTTCAAGAAAATGATAAAAAACAGTGGTCCAACCCAAAGATTGATGGTCTCACAAAGATGGTCAATCATGTCAGAAACATCTCAACTTAGAAGATTTTTCACCAATGGATGAGACCACCAATCTTCTTAGGTCTCAGGAACGGCTGATCTCTGTCTGCAATAAAGCTAGACACAACCGTCAATCATCTAGGGTGCTCATGGAAAAAGAAAAGGGTGGAGCCTCAGTGCAGGTATTTCCGGACATCCCACCTCTTAGATTTTCCACCACTGGCCAAGGCCTTTTATGGCCACTCGGCAAATGGATCTCTCTCCCAAGGGATAAGGTTCAAAGTGGGCATATTGGCATAAATATTGCAGCCACTTCGTGATACAAATAACAAGTAGTATTGCTAGGTTGTTACATAAACCAATGACCCTTCAAACCACTATCCTCACAAATCTGAAGATTGTTCAGTCACTAGTTGGCCCATGCAAAATGTGATAAAAGGGATAAGTAATATGCCCTGCTTAAAAACTCACATAAAGTATCCTTTTTCTTTTTCCATGTTTCAGGGAGCTATTGTACTTGCCTTTCCGCACAGTCACCCATTGATGACCATGTTTCCTACACTGGGCCAAGTTTTAACTCCAGATATGGACCCGGGCTCTTAAAACAGCCAAATGAGGAATGTGAGAATACTTTCTCTGAAAATGAAGGAGTGGATGAGAATAATGGAGATGAAACATCTATCATCAGCTCTGATCTTTTTCATGGCTTTCTCACTATTGGAACCCTTGGCTCAGAACCAATTACCAGTGAGCCTGCAACACCAACATTTCCCATGTCTTCGGAGAGCATAACAGAGGAAAACATAGAGGTGACAGAAAATGAATTGAAGATCATGAACAATGAGTTAGAAAAGTTTCTAGAGGCTGAAGCTGAAGAAGAAGGTTGCAATGAATCGTTAGCAAGGAGCAGTTATGTTAGCACTATTACACTCAGTGGCATGCAAATGGAAGCAACTGATGCTGAAGATTATGGAAAGACAGTGGCATGTCCACTCCAAGGATATCTATTTGGGTCATCAGTTGAACTGCCAGAAACAAGAGTTGGAGTAAAGAAGGAAAAGGTATCACTTGGAGAGATGTTTCGTATGACAAAAGTTACAGATGAAATTCCTTCGGAAAAAGAAGTGAAAGGGGAGATGCAAGCCAAGAAAGCACATAAATCTGCCAAATACCTCATCAAGAAGATACTCGGAATGTTTTGCACTACGTCAGGAAATCCTACCCCTTCTACTAGTGACGAAGCCTCAAATTCTGTTTCTACCAAGAAAACACTTAATAAGGTGTGTCTTCCTCCACTATTTTCTATAAGAAATGATTAGGGAAAAGACTGATGATTCTATCCATAAACACACAATCCATATCACTGCATTACAATTACCTCTGGCCAAATAAGTTGAATACTAATTTCATTTTAAAGTGTACTACCATGACATCCGGGATAACAGTAGCCAATCACAAAAATCTTAAGTTGCAAACACCTTATTCTTTTCCTGTTAACAAAACAGATCTGTAGGAAATATCATCTTATAACTTGGATAGAACTTACAGTATAAACTAGCCATATTGTAAGTGTTTTTGAACTTCATTCCACACCATCCGATAACCTAGCATCCGACAAGATCACCCCTTATGACTCAAACTTGGATTCTTGTCAAAAGACTTCGATTATACCTACGTACCTCAAGTTTTTAGATCAAGCTAAGCCATATTGATGACCAACCACTATATTTTCCAGAAAGGTTTCCATTAGACAATACTGGTCAATATCAAAAATATTGGTCACAAAGCATCATATGGAACTCCAGAGGAGTAGGAACCTAACAATACCACTCTAAATAGGTTCAGTGATAGAACTTCCACTGAAATCTTAATTTTTCTCAGTTTTTGGCATGCAGGTCCTAAAAGTGTTCCATAGAAAAGTTCATCCTGAAAACCCATTAGCTGAAAGAGAGTTTACGAAGTCCCATAAAGACAAGACAATGAATACTCTGAATGATGGTGGCTATAATGCAGAATTGACGAACCAGGTTAAAGAGAAAAGAAAGTTTCTTCCTGGATACAAGTCAAGGGAAGGGGTCCAATGCCATAAGAACAGCTTGAAACTGCCCCAACATGATCATATTTGCAGTAATTCAAGTGCAAATGGGGAATACTGGATTAAAACAGATGCGGACTGTAAGTACTAACACATCTTGACCTTTCAAAAACATAGAACATTTAGATTTTGGTTTACTTCAAGTATAGATTGCTGACCATGGCACCATCAATCATTTGTTACAATATGCATAGATGAATAAAATGTCTGACATTTGTAATTCCTTATATGCACATGCACGAAAAAACACCAATTTACAAGCAAAAAAGAGGTTTCAGAAACACAACTGCATTAATGGGATCAAGATATGCTAAAAGCAACAATTATGAAAAAGTCATACTATTATAAACAGAATCATATTAAGAATATCTTAATATGGGAAGTCAAACATTCAATAGCGTATTTTCCATGTACACTGCCACATTGATAGTATTTTTTTTCTCGCTTGAAGAGCTATTTTGACCTCATTGTGACCATCAAGGTGAATTATTAAAATGATTAAGCATATTGATGCACACATCTAACCCTTTTCTAATATTGGTAATGTAGATTTGGTGCTGGAGCTGTAGCAGAGGAGCTCAAGCACACTTACAATGTGTTGTTTGATTGCATCATCTAAGTTTCTAAGTATTTGTGAGTGATTTAAGTGACCATGAACCCAAGGAGATGGAAACAGTAAAAGGTATCCATCTCATCTGTCTGTATAATAATAAAGTTGTGAGCACTGAATGTCATGTAATCATCTTAATTAGTAAACATGATTGATATGTTTGCATGTTCCATTGCAATTATTTAATTATTTTTCACTTCACAAACAAGTAAATATTCATAAAAACTAGTTTCTTCGAACATGAGAAACATAGGAGTATTATGGAAGGAGCTAGTGTTGGGCATTTGATCCCAAATTAAGATTCAGCTGCAAAGAAGGAAAAAAGGAAGTTATTGATATAGCCAAAGGTTTCAAAGTCTTGGTGATTTATAACTGAAACAAAAAAATCAGGCTGATAAAAGAGAACAAAACTTGTACTACCAAGTCAGAATTGTTAACTAAAAGGATAGAAAGGGGAAAGGAGATAGATAGCTGAAACTAAAACAAAAGCCCTCATTTGCTAAGTTTTACAACTCTCACTTAAGTACCACCACCTACTTACTTGGACCTATAATTTCATTAGGCAGTCAACGCTGGTAATGATATTCTAAGCGACTCGCCATTATGGCCAGTTGTGCTCTCTTATACTCCAAATGATAGTAAATGACGATGCTCCCCTCAAACCACTACAATAACTACAATGTCACCCTCCTATGCACTATGTTAAACATATGTGATAGTCTATGGAATGGTAGCATTGAAATGTACTTTAATGTTTGCTAAGGGAGTAAATTGAAATCAAAGTTTGGAGCAAACTTGCAATTAGTCCCTTTTTTTTACATAAAGTGAGCTGGTAGTGTATTAGTAAAACCAAGGCCATGCACCCTATTTACATTAAAAGGCTCCTCAAATCACCCCTTTCCCGTTTAATTTTTATGGTGCCAAGCACCTCAAATTTGTGCTGGAAACGTAACATCTAAGTTCCCATAATTCACCTACCAAAATTCATCTAAGAAAAATCATTAAACTATCTAGTTAGAATCAAATAGGACAGCGAGCAGATGGTTTGAAATGGGTGCATCAAATTCCAAACTGTTGGAAGTAGTGTTAGCAGCACCTAAGGCACACCTAAAGCGCAAGGCACTAAGCTGTGACAGGAAGGGATTTTAAGGGCCAAAGCCAAGCAATTTTAATCAAGCACACATTAGGCGAGAGAAGTGCACGCCTAGGGACTTACAAAGAAGCACAAAAAAGCATGCCTAATTAGAGTTCTTGTCTGTTAGTTTTCTAGCTTGTGTAGTTTGAATTATTAAAAACTGTTTTACTACCCATGTGACTTCTACTTATTTACTTGCAGGGCAAACTTTCACTGATTGTACACGTGACAATCCACAAACTATTTTATGTGAAATTTATTCATTAAAAAAGCTAAACTAATTATGAAAGAAACACAAAGGACAATAAGGAGAGCTATGGTTTATTTGGCCAAAAGAATGTGACTTTTATACAAATAATTTTTTGTTCTTTCAAATTATTATACTATTGTTTTTATCACTTTCTTTTACTATTCGGTCAAATCACTCACTCTCTCTTAGTTCATGACGGTCATATTATATTGACATAATTGATGCTAAGAAGGAAAAAAGAATATTGCTCTCTCTCTCTCTCTCTTCTATTCTTATAGAATCAAAGTTTAAAAGTTAATTCATTTTCTAATTAATCTATTATCAAGATTAGAAACAAACACCAGATGTATTAATATTTTTCTTATTTTTTCAAAAAAAATAACAATTTTCTATATGCTATTAAATGTATATACATATTATAGTAAGTATGCACCTTATTTTGCCTAGATGAGCGCTCGTGCCTTGCACCTAGGCTCCAAGAACCCTTTGTGCCTAAGTGCACCTAACACTTTAAGAACACTGGCTGGAGGTTGACTACATGTCTGGTAACTGTGCCAATTAGTAAGCAATAAGTACTATCAAGGATCCGATTCTCTAAAAAAAAGAAATCACTATCAAGGATTTGGATTTTAGTGGCAAGACATGTTCCTGATATAATTTGTAAGCAATTCCAGCTTTTGGCATAAAAGTACAGAACTAGAACCCACTAGGTCAAACCTCATAGCAAGTAGGCAATAGTCCACTCTAAGGTTACACTGAAAGGAGCTCTTCCATCAGAAATCCACCCATTTCCATCCTCCAGGGATGATCAACTATAGTAGCTAATTCTCTGGAAGAGAAACCCGAAGCTCTATAAGTAAGAGTAGCACCATATACATATAGTGAAAAGAGAAACAATATAAGAGAATACACATTGTGCATCCTAAGATAGGTGAAGGTTCAATAAACTAGTTTGCAGAACCTGTAAATTAAATTAATATTGGATTTGGGAAATCAAGCTTAACTACAGAGCAATAAGAAGAGCTTGCTTGGTTGAGTCCTCTAAGTCTTCTAATGAGATTACCGATGTCTTTGTTTATGAACAACAGGAACTAAAAATACAGTTATTGTAACCCATGCAACTTCTACAATAACATTCATATGCTTCTAAGAAGATTACTTATTTATGAAAACAGGAACTTAAAATACAGTTATTTGAACAGCTAAAATATGATGGCACATAAATGGCATTAGTACAAACCGTACCAAAAAGAAAAACAGCAGATAAAGGAGGGCAATTCAGAAGAAAAGATCCAAAAGGAAAAACTCAAGACAACTATAAACAAACTTACTTGAGATCATGACTGACAACAAGGATGGTCAATTTTTTCTCCAAGCGCTTCAAAAGCTTTATGACATCTGCCCTTGCCTTCCAATCTGATCTCCAAAGCATCATTAATAATAATTAAAACAAACTCACTGCAGCAGAAAAGAATTAACAAATGGAGAAGCTAGGAGGATGTACTGAAAGCTTACCATGGACTTACTCGAGTGTGAAACACTCATCACTTCAAATATCAAGAAATGTTTTTAATAACTGATAAACATGAGGCTAAGCATTGAATTTTAGAATTTTGAGTGCAAATGAGCTGGAATCGAATTTGAAGTTAAATGATCTAAATGAAAACAGTTGGAGTACCCTAACCAGTCTTGCTTTCAGGGGGGAGGCCAAAGGTCCAAATTATTGAAAAGGAGAGGAATGGTGAGGGGAACCCCTGATGTATAGTTTGGTATTACTGATGATAAGAAAGGAAATAAGAGAACATTCAAATCCATAACTCATCATCAATTAGCCGATGTCAAGGCAACAAGCCCAGAGCGGGCCTCCCTTGACTCTTTATCTCTAAAAGTATTCATGCATTTAAAAAGTTGGAGGACACTGCACGGCACTACAGGGATTAGGGGTTCTTAATTATTGATTAACTTCAAAAAAATCATAGTAATCATCAGCTGGGGGTCTAAACAAGAGGGAAGACAAGGAATGGTCTAGGAACTAAAAAGTACTGAGTATGACTCACAGCTAGGCCAACAAGAGGCTCATCCAAAACCAGCATATCAGGGACTTTAAACTGAATATTAAATCGATAACACTCATCACTCGAAGCATGCTACAAGTATAAAGGTTATACAAGTACCTAATCTGTAACTTTAGAATGGAGCATCTCAAGAAGTGTAGACTAACATAAAGGTTATTACCAGTTGAATAGCCAAGGCAAGCCGACGTTTATATTCAACACTTAGAGAGTAAGGATCTTTACACAACGAGATCCCATTCAATCCAACCTATAGTTATCAGTTAAATTATAAGTACGGCAATGAAATGTAATATAAAAACGACCGAAAAAAGAAAAAGATAAAACATGCTTAATTTTCTCCCCCTTTTTTTTCTTTTTCTTTTTAAAAATAGTACCCAATTTACAGCTCTTTGCAGATTCAAAGCAAGACCTCCCTTAATCAAATACGCTTTCGCCTGGGCCACCAAAATGTAAGTTCAGCAACAATAGTGTCAGCCACAAAGTAGCTAGCTTGTAGCAAAACAACATTCTTCATCAAAGTTCAACTCTTTATAATAAACCTAAAGCAATATATAGAAACCACATAGCATTTTCTTCCTGCCTTCCTATATTTTTTAATATAAAGATGATGGCAACCCATAATATCACTTCGTTTATTAAGAAATTACTAGACGATCAAAAATTAAAAGCAACAAAAATGCATAAACAGAATCAGAACAGTTAATTGATTGATTGATTAAAAAAAATTAATTACGTTTTCTCTGGAAGTGAAAAGGTAACTTTATTTAAAAGATTAAGCTTAGTTCCTGGAGGTCTATAGCTAACATCCTTAACCTACAATTAACACATGATGATAATTATAACAATTAACTATTAAACAAAAGAGACAGAAAATTACTAACTTCAAAGGAACAGTAACCGCTGAAGTTTTTACGATTTTGTGGAATTGAAATGAAATTGAGATTGGCGGTGGCGGTGGCGGTGGCGGTGGAGGTGGTAATCGAAGGCGTTTGCGATTAAGAGAGGACTGGATTGTCGATAAAGTGGAAGTCGCCATCTCAGAGGCGGGAGTTTCATATACAGTGACTCGACTGGGTATAGCTTTGTAATGGATGAAACGTACTGTCGTTTTGTGTCCTAGCCAGCGTCGCTTTATCCTTAGGACCTTTGGTAGATGGTAAGATTTATTTAATTAAATTCCTAATTAACCTGCACTTTCTTTTTTTCTTATGGTATAATTTATAGGGTTTGCTATGATTGCTTTGCCTTAAGTATAGCAAATAACTATATTATTGACCGTGTTATGCTAAAAAATCAATCAGTTTATAGGGTTTGCTATGATGAAATTTATAAAAATTCTAATTAAAAAAAACACAAAAAATAAGTCAAGTCGACCCAGGTTAACTTTTTAAGTACTATTACCGAGTCATGAGGTTAAGATAACCTAATAAAAACCAAACAAAAACCAATCATGAAGCCTAATTCTCAATTAAACACAATAGTAAATGATAAAAATAAAAAAAAATTAAATAAATAAAAGTAAAATAACTAAGTCAATTAGGTTAACTTGCTAAATCTGTGACTCGATTCATGAGAAGTGAACAACCAAATAAAAAGCCAATGTGTTTTTTGTATTCATTGATTTTCATATTTTAATTATGAAGTTGTCGGTTAAGTTATTACAATTTCATTTTTTGTTATACAATGATTTGTTCATTTACATGTTAAGTGCTTTATAAACCTGGTAATTTGTTCATTTATATATAAAATGCTTCAAGAACGTGATATTAAATGTAATAATTATCATGCAAAAATAGATTGGACGAGAAAGTCCTCATGATTTGGTATTCTGCTTGCCACTGTTATGAGAGATAGATTTTTTATTTTTTGTTGATTTGGACGTGATTGTTCTAATGTGTTGTTGTTGTCTATAACATTGTATTTTAATTAACTTGTTGATGACATGGAAAAAAATTGAATGTACAAAATACTTACCATTTTTTAATTTTTGTTGATTTGGACGTGATTGTTCTAATGTGTTGTTGTTGTCTATAACATTGTATTTTAATTAACTTGTTGATGACATGGAAAAAAATTGAATGTACAAAATACTTACCATTTTTTAATTTTTATTGTAATGTTGAGACTTATGTTGTATTGTCTTATATCGATGTCTATTATAGTTGGAATTTTAGGTAAGAATAATAGGTATAAATGTTTGGTAGGAATTGAGCCAACTACTTCACATTTTCAATATCAATGTTCACGTGCAATGACAATTGTTGCTTATATAATTCACACTTGCAGTAAAAGCTCACGCGTCACTTTCAATAGCTTTTGTATACATTATTACTTTCACTATTTCAAGGCATTCCATTTGAGCATTTCGAATTACATGTATTTAAAAGGGTGACCTGTGTAGTAACTCAATTCTGAATTATTCTCTAAAATTTATTTATTTTTAAATAAAAATCAAAAAAATAAAATAAAAGTTGGCAATGTCAAAAAAGCAGGTTAGGGAGAATTTCAAAAAATACATAAAAAAAACAAGCTGCAATTTTGGAAGAAATTTAAGGCCTAATTGTACCCTATTATGCCTAAAAAGAAAAAAAAATAGAAATTCAAAGTCAAATTAAATGATTATTGGACGAATTTGCATAAAAATTAAGTCCAATGACATAATTAAATTTTTAATAGGCCAATTTGATTTAATCATGAGCCAAATTAAATTTTAATTATGTTTAAGAATTAATTTAGGTCCAATTAAAGAATATAATTAATTGAAAGGACTTAATTATAATTTAAATGGGTCAAATTAATTTTATTAGGGGCTTAATTTATGAAAAATTAAGTTCGAGAGCCTAATTTGGGCTTACTTAAGAAGATTGAAATTTTAAGAGATCAAATTTAATTTTTACCAAATAATTTTATTGAAATCATATGCAAAATCGCCAGAAAATTAAAGTTTTGGTGTCAATTAGGGGTCAAATTGAAAATTTTTACAGCCAAGAACCAATCTGCAAAAATCATCAAACTATAGGGGCGCAATTGATTAAAACTGGGGGGTGGAATTGAAAAAAATTGAAAGTTTAATGGTCAATTGAGGGTCAAATTGAAACAATCCGAGACCAAGGACTAGAGTAAAAAAGGCGCCTAAATACGAGGACAAAATTGATGTTTTTCAGGGGCTAAATTGCACTAAATCAAAAATTTAGCGTCAATTAACGGTGCAATTGAACAAATTTAAAAGATAGAGGACTCAATTGTACTTTGGCTAAAATCCTTAATTCAAGGCTAAACGACGCTGTTTTGCATAAGAGAGAGAGAGAGAGAGAGAGAGAGAGACCAGACGATGCATCGTCTAGTCACTGTTTATTATTGATTTTTAGCCAAAAAGTTGTCTAGGTGGCTACTTTTAAAGGTGCATTTAATACTTCATTTCTCCACCAAAATTGCACGTAAATGGTCACCTGACATTGCTAAACAACCCTATGTGGTCCGTTCAAGCTGATTGACACTATAGAGGTCGCGATGACGACCTAAAGTGGCCACCTCAAGCAGCCTTGAACTGTTAGATTTGACAATTCATGGTGCCTACTTTGAACCAACGGTTGGGATCCTTCCCAACCAAATCAAGGGCCAAAATGTTTTTCCCAGTATAGACAAGATTGCCCTCTTCCACCCCCTATAATTAGGGGTGGATTCCATGGCCTGAGTATGAACAAAATCGAGTCCAACTCTCCTCCTCTCTCGACTATGGCCTTTGAACACCACCATTCCCACCACCATCTTGTTCATCACCATCTTTACCATGAGCACACGCCTGAACACCTCACATGATGATTGCACCATCTATACTTCTCTTCCCTGCAGGTTTCTCTCTTTCTCTTCTTCTTCCCGCCTCCAACTCTGCCGGGCGCCACCATCTCTTCCACCATCCTCAGCCAGACAAGTGACAACAGCCACAACCCTTGAGCCAGGTAAGCCCCTCATTCCTCTTCTTCTTTCTTCACCCTCTGTTCACCAGCGCAAATAGTAGAAGTGAATTATAATTCACATCTTATTGTTCACGCATGAACAGTAAGCGTGAATTATAATTCATGACCACTGTTCATGTAGTGGATGTTGGGTCAGGCCAATTCTGGCCCAACCTAAATAGCTGGGTCAAGTTTGACCCAAAAGGAGAAAATAAAAAAGATCTATTGAGTCAAGATTGGCCCAATCTTCAATAGTCAAGTTGGCCCAATACTTTTGAGTTGAGTTCGGCCTAATTAGGTGGGTTGGGCCCATCCCATAATTTGTATAATATGTTAATATAATTATATATTATTTTAAAAAAAAATCCTTTCAAAAAATTTATGATTTTCTCAAATGTTTTCCCACCAATTTTGTATAATATCGAGCTATATATTTACACTGTAAGATACAAACCCGGTATTAAAATACTCGACTTTCTCTGAAATATTTCTAAAATTTTTTTAAAAAAAAATCTCAAAACTTTTAAATTAATTTCTCTTTCAAAAAAACAAAACAAAAAAAAATATTTTGTTTCCATGCATACGGCCAAATCCTAAAATTTTCCAATCATATTTTCTTAAAAAAACAAAAATTGCATCTTTCTAATGTTTTTAAAATGCAAAATGGATATTGTAACCAGTTTATGATTATCCATTAGGATTTGACTAAAATGTCAAAAACCCTTTTGCCAATCATTTTTTTTTTATTAGGATTGATTGTATACTTTAATATCTGTGGGTTATAAAATACACGATAGAGTACACCCTCAAATATTAAAGATACAAGGTGTAAAACAAATGCAATGCTAAAATTTGAACTTTAGAATAGAGATTTGCCTTAAACTTTAGAAAAGACTAACGAATAGAAATCCGACCTAGAAAAACAATCAAACAACAATGCAGCTTACCTTAGATAAGGTGCAATGAAGGTGATGCGTATCCTTCTTGCACAACTAGTCCCTTACCCAGACTCTCGCATACCATTGGTTTCTAGTGACCATAATACTAGGTGGCGACTCCTGAACCTTAATCATAATTTTATGATTAAACCGAAACCTTTTTCCTTCCCAACAACACACAACACCTCCTCAGGAGGCACGATAAAAAGCTCATCATCGCCCCTCGACGTCGCGGCGCACCCCGTGACAAGTTGTATTTTTATATTTATGTCTTTTATATAGCCATGGCCTAATTTGAAGCATATTTTTTCATCCTTATTGCATCCCAATGAAATTGCCAAGTAAATATTCCTTTCTCATATTACTACATTGATGTTGAATGGAGGATGAAATGGGTTGTGATATAATGTTCTGTCCTTGTTTACAATACAATTGACATAAAAAATGCAAGACGTCCAATTGCATACGAAATAAATGTATGATTGGTATAACAACGTAACACGTCTAATTGCATACTAACATTTTTAAAATTTTGGTATAATTATTTAATATACTGTTGTTAAATTAAAAGTCATTTAATTTTATTATAGTACTTCTTTAATTTATTGACATGTGTACAAAAAGGTTGTAATAACTTAATATTTATAACAAATATTAAGTGTTAATTGAAGTAAAATATATCATTTACTTTGTAGATATGGACGTGGATTGATTTAATGGTTTTTTTATGAGGTTATGAAAATATCATGAATAATTTTGTTCAATATGTTTCATATGGTTGTTGTGGTAGAAATAGTGGTAGTGATTTGAGTTATAGTAGCGGTGCTGGTGATGATAGCAATACAAATGATGATGACGACGACGACGACAATGAATTTGATGATGATGAGGAAGGAGATTTGTTTTGGCTGAAAGAGTTTTATCGTCATAAACTAATGTTGTGCACAACTAGAGCACTTGATATGTTTTATAATAATTATATTTATAGAGAACCATGCATAGTTTCTTACAACACGAGAATGCGATGGTTGAATGAAATTCTAAATGGGCATTGGATATGTTGTGTTAATAAATTTAGGATGGATGCATCCATGTTTCAGAATTTATGCTTTGATTTAGAAATGTAATATGGATTAAAACCATCAAGGAGGATGAGTGTTATTGAGAAGGTCAACATGATTCTTTATACATTAGCACTCGATGCTTTAAATAGAAAAGTTGAAGAGAGATTTCAACATTCTAGTGAAATCATGAGTAGATATTCCAATGAAGTTCTCAAGTCTATATGCTCGCTAGCAGTTGAAATAATCAAACCAATTGATCCATAATTTTCAACAACACAACACCAAGAGAAATCACAATGAATCTAAGATATATGCCACATTTCAATATAACATTAATGTTGGTTAATGATTTAATAATTATGTAAGCTACATAAATTTATTTCGACTACGTTTGAAATGATTGTTTTCTTACTTAATTTTTTTTATGTAAAATTGTATTGTAGCTATCGATAGAACACATGTACATGCTTGTTTATCATAAGAAAATCAAATATCATTTATTGACAGAAGAGGTGTACAAAAGCATAATGTAATGGCAACATGTAACTTTGACATGGAATTTACATTTGTTTGTGCTAGATGAAAAGTAGCACAAATGATACAAAAACATTTTTTGAGGCCATCATTAATCCTAATATCAAATTTCCAAAGCCATTGGAAAGTATTTATGATTGAACAATGTAAATGTTAATAAATTTCATTACAAATTTTTTGTGTTGCGTGATTGAGATTAGTTTACAGAAAAAACTTATTATTGTAGGGAAGTATTAAGTTGTTAACTCTAGTTATCCAAATGATTATGGATTTCTGGGCCCATATAGAGGTGAAAGATATCATCCTCTAGAATTTCATCATTAAAGGCATCCACAAAGTCAGGAGGAGTTATTCAATTGGGTTCATTCTTTAATACGATGTGTAATATAGTGAACTTTTGTGGTGTGGAAAAAAAGATGGAGAATTTTGTAGAACATACTAGTATTCTTATAAAATTCACAAGTTTAGATTGTTTTCGTATCAATGGCTCTATATAATTCTATAAGAAGGAGGTCTGAACAAGATATGACATTTACTGAGTTTGATTATCATCCAAATTTTATTTCTTAGGATATTTTTAGTGATGTGGTTCCACGTTCACAAACATATGGAGGAAACAAGCCTTCACAGATGGATTATGTTCATGGTACGATTGCATCAAGTTTGATGGGACAATAATAGAAGTTTTATATTATCAGTTGTTGCTCTTACAATGTATTCAATGTTCAATTTTATATATGGAATAAATTTATGTCCTCTTTAGTCATTTTATGTGTAACAACAATTTCAACCACAATTTTAACCAAATACCTAATGACATCCTTTTGGTTAAACAACAATTTCAACCATGGTTTTAACCAAACACAAATTTCATCTTTACTAGCCACAACTAAAAGTGATTTTTCCAAAATTAGTTTTCTCAAACCACAAACATAAAAGCTACGACAATATTAAACAAACTCTTAGTTAGTTGCATGTGTATAGGCATTATAGAGGTCATAGGTTGGAGTCAGCTAGGGTGAGTTAGAACAAGGAAGATTGTCGAATAAATAAGAACATCGATTGAGTCTGTGAAATCCTTGACAAAAATAGCATTGGCACTTCTCAACACTCCTTGAAAAGTTGAGTAGCCGGGGGCAACACAGTGGATCGTGAAAAGGAAAAACAAGCAGTATTCAGATTAGCTAGGAGGCATTGAAAGATGATTAATTGATGAATCAGTGAACTGAGGACAATGTGATTCAAAGAAAAATAATCAATAAACGAGCACATTCAGATCATACTAGGGGCAATATTGTTCAAAGACAATCATGATCCAAGTGAACTCTAGAAGCAATTGAGAATAAAGATGTGCCTGAAAGACATCTTCATATCGACATTTGGGTTTACTCTCTGAAACATGGCAATGACTCCTGGAAGATGTTATTACATAGCTGCTTTTGAATGAATATCAGAAGGATGCACACCACCAAGACTGACGGTGAAACAAAGATGTACCTGAAGGACATTTACATATCGTCATCCTTTAAAACATGGCTATCGACCGATGAGGATACATGAATGAATGTAATTGAATGACGAGAAGATACACACCACCAAGACTAACTGTGGAACAATGCTGCACTTGAAGGATAATTTCATATTGTCATCCTTTGAAACATGGTTGTCGACACATGTTATCACACAACTGCATTGAATGAATGCCGGAAAGGCGCCCACCACAATGACTGATTGTGGGGCAATTTGTTCTGAAGCCCAAAGGCGCACTTTACCGCCTGAGTATGTGTAACAGCCTCAAAAGTTAAATCAATTTATCCGTTTAACTTCCACATAAAGATATGGGTGATAAAAGCAACATCATTGATGAGGCCGAGACATTTCTTTTTACAATCTGATTAGATGAACTAAGGAGAATCTATTGAGAAGAACATTGAGCATACAACCATGAGCCTTTTACTACAAGCTGTGAGATGCATGTCTAGATGATTGGATAGTTTCCAAGAAAACTGATGATAACAAATACTTGAAGAGTATTGTTTCAAGCATATACTTGAAGAGTATTGTTTCAACTAGGGGCAAGTTCATGACTAATTGGCAATCTAGGATGAGGTCGACAATAGAAAACCTCTTGATGAGTGTTGGCTCAATACGCATGATCAATGAAAGAACAATTCTTAGGAGAATCCAGAAGATGAATGATTGGTTAAGCTCATTCATGATGAATCAAGCAACACCACACTTGAGGGCAGGGTCAAGCTTGATAAACAACAAGAGCAATAATCGTCGTCGATAGCCCAAGATGGGCACTGCACTTACATCTGAGTGGAAGGCTAGCACACGAATGAACCAGCACATTGAAAGAATAAAGAAAGCTTTGAATAGCAAACAAAGGCAACCTGTGATGATGGAACATCGAAGAGGAGGAGGAGGGGACCTATATTTCAAATCAGGTAAGGATGCATACATGTCATCTAACCTCAAAGCATTGCACATATTTTTGATTTGTTCTAGGAAAAATCCTCAATGTAGTTCAGCAAGATTGTGGATAAAGAAAGAATCATTGAGTTAATGAATAATAAAGAATCATGGTTCTGATCTTGGAACAGGAAGAAGATGAGATAAGCCCTACAATTAGGAAAAGCTCAAAGAAAAGAGAAGATTAACCCTGCCATCAGGAAAAGTCTTCAGGCCAACCCTGTAATCAGGAAGTACTGAATTTTCAAACCCCGCGATCAGGAATTATTAGGTCAACCCTGTAATCAAGAAGCCCTAAATTTTCAAACCTCGTGATCGGGAGTTACCAAGAAAACCTTGCCACTAGGAATCCTTGCAATCAATAAGAAAAGTGAGAAGAACCCTACTATTATGAATTTCTTAAAGAGAAAAAAAAAAGTTCAAGCGTTGTCATCAGGAAGAACAAGAAAAGCATGCCCTCAAAGAAATGAGAAGAACAACCCTGTCATTAGGAAGAGTCTGCAGGTTAACCCCGCAATCAGGAATTATTAGGTCAATCCTGCAATTACAAAGTACCAAGTTTTCCAACTCTATCATCAGGAAAATCGAGTTAATTTCAACCACCAGGAAGGACAGATATCAACCTTGCAATCAGGAAAAACCGAGGTCAATCTTGTAAAATCACAAAAAAAAAAGAGAAGGCATCAAGTGAAAAGCTTGATCAAACTTTATCATAAAAAAGAAAAATGAGAAGAACCATACCATTAGGAAATTCTAAAAAAGAAGAAATAAGCAAGTTCAAACCCTGCCAACAGGAATAACACATAGGAATTTGGTTCTGGTTAAAGGGGATTGGCGAAAGGAATCTTAGTTTAGCCCAACCACACAGAATTTTGGTTTTGGTTAAAGGGTATTGGCGAAGGGAATCTCAGTTTAGCCCAACCACACACAGAATTTTGGTTCTGGTTAAAGGGGATTAGCGAAAGGAATCTCATTTTAGCGCAACCACACATAATTTTGGTTCTGGTTAAAGGGGATTCGCGAGAGGAATCTCAGTTTAGCCCAACCACATAGAATTTTGGTTTTGGTTAAAGGGGATTGGTGAAAGGGATCTCAGTTTAGCCCAACCACACACAGGATTTTTTTTGTTCTGGTTAAAGGGGATTGGAGAAAGAAATCTCAGTTTAGCCAACTACATAGAATTTTGGTTCTGGTTAAAGGGGATTGGCGAAAGGAATCTCAGTTTATCCCCACCACACAGGAATTTGGTTCTGGTTAAAAGGGATTGCCGAAAGGAATCTCAGTTTAGCCCAACCACACAAAATTTTGGTTCTAATTATAGGGGATTGGCGAAAGAAATCTCAGTTTAGCCCAACCACACACATAATTTTGGTTCTGGTTAAAGGGGATTGGCGAAAGGAATCTCAATTTAGCCCAACCACACATAAAATTTTGGTTCTGGTTAAAGAGGATTGGCAAAAGAAATCTTAGTTTAACCCAACCACACACGAATTTGGTTCTGGTTAAAGGGGATTGGTGAAAGGAATCTCTCTTTAGCCCAACCACACACAAGATTTTTTGGTTCTGGTTAAAGGGGATTGGCGAAAGGAATCTCAGTTTAGCCCAACCACATAAAATTTTGGTTCTGGTTAAAGAAGATTGGGAAAAAGAATCTCAGTTTAGCCAAACCACACAAGAATTTGGTTCTGGTTAAAGGGGATCGACGAAAGGGATCTCAGTTTAACCCAACCACACATTGCATTTTAGCTTTGAAATAAAGGAATCGTCGAATGGGGTTTCTGGTCAACCAAGATTTGAGAAGATCAGTGTCGAAAATATAGTTATATTTATCTTTACAAAACTTACTACACAAAGTCTTTGCTCCGTAAGTATTGTAAACATGGGGCATCTATTACAACCTATTTTTGGGTCCCCGCATAAAAAAGAAGAGAATACAAAAAAATAAAAATATAGTCAGAAGAAATCCCAAAAAATAGGTAGTGAGAAGAGGATGCCAAAGCGCCCAGAAAATGACTTAAAATTGCTTAAAAATGTTTTAAAAAATCAAAGATTGAAATTTGACAATATTTTGTTGACTGATGAGAGCCCTGTTAACAAAGAAAATTCAATTTGAGGAAGAAAAATCCAAAATCAGATGTTTATGAACTCAATTATATTTTATTGAAGGTTTAATTAAAGTTATAGAGGGTTTGATTGCAAGAAAAATTGATTTTGAAGTCAATTTGGGTTTTAATTTGAGGAAATTAAAGTTCCGGGGTCAAATTATAATTTTTTAGAGTTCATTTGGTCAAATCAGGGGCTTAATTGCATAAATATTGAAGTTTGATTGCCAATTAGGGACTTAATTGAAGAAATCCAAATCCAAGGACCAAACTGAAAGGCACATAAATAGAGGGGCTGTAATTAAACCGAATAAGGGGCCAAATTGAAAAAATTAGAAATTTATTGATCAATTGAGGGTCAAATTGCATAAATTAGAGGCCATGGACTAAAGTGAAAACGGCGGCTAACTTCGGGGTCGAGGATTGAATATGGTAGGGGTGCAATTAAATTGATTTTTAAAATAAAATTTGCAATGTAGGACTTGATTGAACAAATTACAAATTGAAGACTGATTTGGACTTTGACGCGATTTTGCCGTCATTTCCTTTTAAATGAAACAACGTGTTTTATCTAAAACTACGCTGTTTCATCCACTGTTCATTAAAAAAAAAAGCCTGAAACGGTGCCGTTTTGAACGGCACTATGGGTCTTCTTCTTCCCCTGGACGCGCGAGGCAGGGGAAGAAGAAGCAACAACCTTCCCCTGCTTTTCTCCTCTCCCTCTTTCTCCGAAAGACCCAAAAAAACGCCGACCAACAACCCCTACTTGCCTAAACTCTAACTCGTGGCCTCCCTCGAGGCGGTGAAAAAAAAAACACAGAGGGGACGTACCCCTTGGGCAGTCCTGGGGCGGCTGTATAATGGCCGCCCTGGCCAACATACCCCTGTGCCATGACTGGACAGGGGTAATAGACCTCTTTTCCCCATGTATTTGCCTATAAATACAGGGGAAGAGAGAGCAAGAAAAGGGAGAGAGAGTTGGTAGGGTAGCATTAGAAAAGGAAAAAAAAACAGAGGAAGAAGAGAAGGAAAACAAAGAAAAAAAACAAAAAAAAACAAAGAGGAATAGAGAGAAAGAAGAGAGGAGCAGAATAGGGACCGTGAGGATAGAACCGAGAGAGGAAAAAGAAAGGAAAACAGAGAGAAGGAAAACAGAGAAAAAAAAGGTAAGAAACGATGAGAACCGTCATCGCTGGCACCTCCACCGCACCAACAACTGCGTTCTGCCACCGCCACAGCCGCCATCAGCACCGTGAGCCACTGCAAGTCAGCCTTCTTCCCCTTCCCTTTCTTCTTCTTCTTCTTCGGGTCTCGCCACTGTTCACGTTGCAGGTGAACAGTGGAGAGATCCACTATTTAATAGGCTGGCAGCGCCGACCCAACCCAAAAATGGTTGGGCCGGGTCCGGCCCTATTCTAAAAAAAAATTCTTTTGACAGAAATTGTGATTTTTCCGTGTATTTTTCTACTAATTTTTGCTTAGTATTTTGTTTGTTTTTTTTTACCAAAAAGATACAAATCCGGTATTAAAATACCTGATTTTCTTCAAAAAGAAAAAAAACATAAAAAACATAAAAATATTGTTTTGTTTTCATGCATACGGCCAAGTCTCTCAAGGCTAAAAAATTTCATATCGTATTTTCATATAACAAAGAAAAATCCAAAAAATGTTTTAGCATGCATTTTGACTTTAATAACCAGTTTATTAAAGTCACGAGAATTTGACCAATATTTCAAAAATTTCAAAAAAATATCTTGTTTTGTTTTAGTATTAGGGATTATGAATTTATACGTAAAACGTATTCCCGATATTAAAAAGGTATTTCTTTTGACGACATAGAATGGTTAGGTTTTTACCCGATAAGATAAGGATCTCCTTACAGAGAAGGACTTTTCTTAAATCGTAGACAAACCGACAATTAGAAACCACAACAAGACCTTAGATTTTATCAGACAACAATACAATGCAACTTACCTTAGGTAGGGTGTAGTTGGGGTGGTCATACCTTACCTTTACGCCACCAGTCTCCGTACCCGATCTCTGAGAACAGTTAGGGTTCCTAGTGACCAAATACTAGGTGGCAACTCCCATTTCATTTTCCAGTGATAAAAGACAAGAATTCCTTGTCTGCCCATATTTGTCAGATAGACACGATATACCTTGACGGTGAACGATTCGCCACGACGCCGCACATGAGTGACAATTATGATATAAGTTAACCAGGTATAGTAAATGAAATGAAAAACATAAACAAGAGATTAATGAAAAGATAACATGAAATAAAACTGAATATTACAAAAATACAAAGAAAGAAAGCAAGAACAAGGTCTTGATCTGAAAACTAAGATGCCTAAATATATGGCAAATGCCTCCTTTTATAGGCTAAAATTCAAAACTATTGATTTGATGACTAACTATTAAGTTGGTGGCCAACCATTGACTAGGTGGCTAGCTATTGACTTGTTGGTTGGACAAAGCGTCATTACTAACATCAGAATTTGAATCGATAGTATTCATGAAAGTTTTGGGCATTTGTATCCAATTTCCAACCAAAAAAGAATGAGCTCATTTGGACTTCTAGAACTCGAGGTATGGGTTGAACGTCATACAATGTCTGGGCTGCAGGACAGATTCAGACTTCTCTTTTATTGCTAAGATTTGAACTTGAAAACGGTATTTTTAAATCTTTAACTCTTCATGAATGTTTTATGCATATGTATTAGCTTTCCATCAAGATAAACCAAACTTAAATCCAAGGTCTAAAGCTCCAATTATGACCCAATAACCGAATGGTGTTCCAGTTTGAATTAAACCAACCCAACTATAATTTCTTCTTTAAGCTTATCCCTCTCTTTGTCTTCTCATTTTCAATAGTTAACCACATCAATCAATCATTTGAATTGTGAGATATACCTGCATTTAAAATGAGCATTTACCATAAATTAAAGATATCTTGTATTATCAGACTTGTTATTATAAAGACATGCTTAAGTTAGGAAATTTAATGATACTTTAAATGCAATATGATTGTCATAACCCAATTCTGGGTTATTCCTCAAAAATTCTTTTTTTTTTCAAATTAAAAATCAAAAAAATAAAATAAAGGCTGGCAACGTGGAGAAAGCAAGCCGGGAAATCAAGCTGCAATTTTTGGAGGAGATTCAAGGATAATTGTACCCCATGATGCCCAAAAATAGAGAAAAAAATGCAAATTCAAGGTCAAATTAAATGATTATTGGACTAATTTGCATAAAAATTAAGTCCAATGACATAATTAAATTTTTAATAGGCCAATTTGATTTAATTATGGGCCAAATTAAATTTTAATTATGTTTAAGAATTAATTTGGTCCAATTGAAGGATTTAATTAAGTGCAAGGACTTAATTATACTTTAAATTGGTCAAATTAATTTTATTTGAGGCTTAATTGGTGAAAAATTAAGTTTGAGAGCCTAATTTGGGCTTAATTGAGAATTTTAGAATTTTAAGAGACCAAATTTAATTTTTACCAAGTTAATTAGCAAAATCAGGGGTAAAATTGCAAGAAAATTGAAGTTTTGGGGTCAATTAGAGGTTCAATTGAAAGCAATTTAAAGAGGGAGGACTGAAATGAAATTTGGTACTGTTCATCTTCTTCTTTAAATCTCTGAAATAACTGCTCAGGTTACCTACTTTGAAGGTGCATTTAATGCAACTAACGTCTAACAAATTTAACTAAACATGCACGAAAATGATCCTATGCAGTTCCTATACAGCTCCATGTCAATAGTTCAGTGTGAATGACAATTAATCGGCGCCGGCGTCGGCCTAAACATGCCAACTCAGGCAGCTTTTTCTGCAGATTTGACAATGCACCATGCCTACTCAACGAATGGGATCCTTCCCAACAGAATCAAAGGCTGAAATTTTACCCCGGTGTAGATGAGATTACCCTCTTCCACCACCTATAAATAGAGGCTCCATTGGTGACCTAAAGGAGGAGAAAATCGAGTCCAAAGTCATCCAAAAAACCATCTTTTCCGGTTTCTGCACAGTCCTCTCTCTTCTTTCTCTCTCCACCGTGGCCTTTAGCCACCACCACCCTCATCACCGGTCCTCCCACCATTAGCTCCACCACAGGAAACCAACACAACCACCAACCGACCACCAAGAGCCACCGTCGGTTTCTCTCTCCTCTCTGCAGCCCCTTCCGTTTTCTTCTTCTTCTTCTTTTGCTTCCTCTGCCACCGGCCACCATCTCTGCCACAGCCCCAGCCACCGTCCTAACTCAGCCCCTCTTCGTCTCCATTACCAGCGGTCACCTTAACTCCTCACCAGTGGCAAAGCATACACCGTCGATCCCTCTCTCTCTCCTGCAGATTTTCTTCTCCTTCTTTCTTCTTGCTCTGCCACCTGCAACCAGTTCCAACCGCCGGTCTCACCACCGCACGACATCCTCCATGGTCAGACCACCACCGCGCCCGGTAGCCTTCTCCTCCGCCCATCTCCAACTTCTGCAACCATTTGGTTGCATGCAGAACGTGAACAGTAACTGTTCATGTTCTGCAACATAACTTTTTGTAATGTATTAATATAATAATATATTATATGTTATTATTATATTTTAAAAAAAAAACAAAAAAAATCAAAAATACTTTGAAAAAATTTGTGATTTTTCTGGCATATTTTTCTACCAATTTTGCATAATATTGGGTTGTATATTTACACTGTGAAATACAAATCCGGTATTACAATACCCGGTTTTCTACGAAATATTTCAAAAAAAATAAAAAAATAAAAATTTTTCAAAACATTTTCAAAAAGGAAAAAAAATATTTTGTTGCATATGGCCAAATCCTAAAAACTTTCAAGCATATTTTCCATAAAAAAACAAAAATTGCATCTTTTTCATGAATAAAAAATCCAAAAATGGATATCGTAATCAGTTTATGATTATCCATTAGGATTTGGCCAACATGTCAAAAATCTTTTTCCAATTTTTTTTAGGATCCAGATATAGACTTTAATATTTGTGAGGTGTAAAATTACACGATAAAGTACACCCTCATGTATTAAAGATACAAGGTGGAAAAATGCGATGCTAAAATTTAGACTTTAGAACGGTTAGGATTTAACCCAATAAAGTAGAGACTTTCTCATGAAGAAAGATTTGTCTTGAACCTTAGAAAAGACCAACGAATAGAAATCCGACTTAGAAAAACAATCAAACAACAATGCAGCTTACCTTAGGTAGGGTGCACTGACGGTGATGCGTCTTCCCCTTGTACAACCAGTCCCTTACTCAGACTCTCGCAGACCATAGGTTTCTAGTGACCATAATACTAGGTGACGACTCTTGAACATTAATCATAATTTTATGATTAAATCCAAAACCCTTCCCAACACACAACACCTCACAACAGGAGGCACGACAGAGAGCCTCCACCGTCACCAGACGCCGTCGCGCCCCCCGCGACAATGATGATATAAAACCTTAATAAAAATACACTTTTAAGTGCTGATCACCCCCCCCAACTAGCTTATTACTGGTCTCTAGTAATTAAAGTGTTAAAATAGAAAAACAATTTACAAGATCCAAAAATAAGGCATTCATCATTTACTTCCATTGATCTATTCAAATAAACAAACTCTTATTAGATTTATATGTTTGCTTCATACCTCTTAATCAAGATATTAATAAACCTTTTTTTGTGCTAAATATATCAAAACATAGTTATGGGGCTTTTCTTGGAAAAAAAACAAAATCTGTTCCAATGTTTTTCTAAGATTATCTTCTTTAGGTCGAGATATATATACTTATTATTATTATTATTATTAGCAATAGTAGTATTTTAAATTAAAACACAATGTTTTCTTAACCCATGTAACGAGCTTTAGGCTAATGACTCCTAGACCAGTTGGTCTTAGGGCATTAGGTGTTAAGACACCCCTACGAGCTTAGTAACTTGGGTTGTGATTAGTACTTAAAAGTACATTTTTATCAAGGTTTTATATCATCATTTTGCACTTGAAGTATCAATAACTCTTTAACTAGAGTATGTTTATAATAACATGTCTAATAATATAAGATACCTTTAATTTATGGTAAATGTTCATCTTAAATGCAGGCCTATCATATAAATCAAAGGATTGATTGATGAGTTTAACTACTGAAATTGAGAAGACAAAGAGAGAGCTAAGCTTAGAAAAGAGATGCTGGTTGAATTCAAATTGGAACACCATTCGATTATTGGATCATAACTGGAGTTGTAGAACTTGGATTTTGGTCTGGTTTATATGGATAAAAAGCTAAGACATAGGCCTAAAACTTTCATGAGGAATCTAAGATTTAAAAGGACCGTTTTCAAGTTCAAATTATAGCAACAACAAAGAAGTCAGAATCTATCCTGCAGCCCAGACACTGTTCAGTGTTCAGCCCATATCTCGATTTCTAAAAGTGCAAATGACCTCATTCTTATTTTGTTGGAAAGATGAGACAATTTCTCAGAACTTTCATGAAGACTATCTGTTCAAATTATGATGTTAACAATGATGTTTTCTGCAGATAAGAAGATAAGGATTGTTACCAAGTCAAGAGGTGGCCACCCACTCAACAATTAGTCATCAAATTAATAGTTCTGAATTTTGGCCTATAAAAGAAGGCATTTGCCATGCATTTAGGCATCTTGGTTTTCAAATCAAGATCATATTCTTGCTTTCTTTCTTTGTATTTTTGTAATGTTTAAGTTTTGTTTTCATTAATCTCTTGTTTATGCTTTTCATAATAACTATGTTCTTATCTAGTTTATTTATGTTTCTTATCTTCACAATGTTTAGCTAAGTTTGTTATGTCAAGGTGAAAAGGTTTCACTAATGGTGTTAGAATAGGTATAATATAAACTCAAAATGGACTTTAATGTTTGATACTAACATGTTTTGTATTTGTTATCTTATTCACTCTTAATACTTTGCTTATTAAATGGTTAATCTAGATTTATGTTGTATAACCCTTGGTACAATAAATGCTTGACCCTTTCATAGCCTACTGTATGGTTTAACCGACACTTGTGCTATGAAAGGAACTTGATTTGTTGTTAACATAAATTAACATCATGAATACTTGACAACATTTACAAGTATTAGCATTATTCGAATAAGATAACTAATGTAATCATGTTAACAATTTATAATCCAATTGGAACCTTTTTTGTGTGTGGTTTCCAGTTGAGTAATAAAAATAGTTTATACTTTACTTATTGGAAATACTATTAGTGGATCCTCTAACCTTGACAATTATTTAATCCTTGTTTAATTCTTACATCAATACCCCCCATAAAATTCTCATAAACTCTTTGTTTTATTAAATATATATATTATTTTTAATTTATATAGTTCACCTCCATGTGGTTCGACCCCGGTCTTGCCGGGTTATTTATTACTTTGACACTCCTGCACTTGGGATAAGACATCAATCTTTTGATGGTGTCAGGTTGCATATACTAAAATGTAGATAGTGCAATGTTTGATTCCCTTAAGCTTTCTCCTCAACTTATATAACAAGCTTTGAGCCAATAGCTCCCAAGTCAGTTGACTTTAGGGTATTAGGTGTTAAGACACCGATTAAGGTTCACTATTTTTTTCAAGATTTGTTTGATCTCTCTATTAGCAAGTTCTACTTATCCACTTGTCTAAGGGTGATAAGGGGTGGCAACTTTGTGTGTGATTTCATATTTTTTTCATTAAAGATTGAAATGGTTTATTGCAGAAATATGTTCCACCATCACTTATCATGGCTCAAGGGATTCCAAATCGACTCAAAATATTTTCTTTCAAAAACTTGATCATTGTTTTGTGATCATGTTTTGACTTGGAATTGCATTTATCCATTTTGCAACATAATCTACTGCGACTAATATGCATAAAAAAATCAAATGATGGAGGAAATGGACCTATGAAATCTATACCCCAACAAACAAAGATTTCAATAACAAGAATAGGATTTAAAGACATCATGTGACGTTTTGAAATAGATCTTAACTTTAGATAATTTTCACAAGTTTTTGAAAATACATATTTGTCCTTGAACATGGTGGTCCAATATAATCCACATTGTAAGATTTTTGCAGTTGTCTTTTTTTACGAGAAATAACCCTCACATGCCTCAAAATAACAAAATTTAATGACCCTACTCACCCCATTATTAGGGATGCATCTTTAAAATATTTAATCAGGATAATATTTAAATAAGTAAGGGTCATCCCAATGAAAGTTCTTCACTTCGCTCAAAAACTTTCTTTTGTCTTGGGTACTCCAATGAGCTGGTAAATGCCATATTGCAAGAAAATTGACAATATTAGCAAATCAAGGTATTGTAGCAACCCATTATTGAGAATGCATCTTCAAAATATTTGATCAAGATAATATTTAAATAAGTAAGGGTCATCCCAATGAAAGTTTTTCACTTCGCTCAAAAACTTTTTTTTGTCTGGGTACTCCAATGAGCTGGTAAATACCATATTGCAAGAAAATTGGCAATATTAGCAAACCAAGGTATTGTAGCAATAGAAAGTAAAGATTCATCAAGAAAGTAATCATTGATTGATTTGATGTTATATGTGGAATCTATTATCAATCTTGACAAATGATCCACGACAACATTTTCGGTGTCTTTCTTGTCCTTAATTGCGATATCGAATTCTTTAAGTAACAAAATTCATCGTACCAATCTAGCCTTAGAATCATTCTTAGAAAGAAGATATTTTAATGCTGCATGATCACTAAAAACAACAACAGGTGAGCCAACAAGATAAGATCTAAATTTTTCACATGCAAATACTACTACAAGTAATTCTTTTTCAGTTGTAGTGTAATTCATTTTAGCACTATTTAAAGTTTTACTTGCATAGTAAATCACATAAGGTTTCTTATCTTTTTTTTGTCTTAAGACAACACCCATGACATAATCATTAGCGTCACATATTATTTCAAAAGGTAATGACCAATGAGGAGGTTGAATGACAGGAGTAGAAGTAAGTAAGTTTTTAAGTTTTAAAAAAAGCTTCTTTGCAATATTCGGTCCATTTAAAAACATTATCCTTTGTTAGAAGGTTACACAATGGTTTAGTTATTACACTAAAATCTTTGATGAACCTTCTGTATAAACTAGCATGTCCTAAGAATGATCTAACATCTTTAATAGATTTTGGTGTTGGTAAGTTGGCAATTAACTCGATTTTAAACTTGTCAACCTCAATTCCTGTTGATGAAACAATGTCACCAAGTACAATGTTGTTTGTTACTATAAAATGATATTTTTCCCAATTCAGCACAAGATTCTTTTCTTCACACTTGCCCAAAACCTTTTCCAAGTTAATTAAACAACCATCCAGTGAATTGCCAAAAACAGAAAAATCATCCATAAAAGTTTCAAGAAAACGTTTAACCATATCACTAAATATACTAAGTATGTATCTTTGAAACGTGGCTGGTGCATTACATAATCCAAAATGCATCCTTCGATATGTAAAAGTATCAAATGGACATGTGAAAGTAGTTTTCTCTTGATCTTCAAATGAATTTTTAATTTGGTTTTAACCTGAATAGTCATCTAGGAAACAATAAAATTCATGACTTGTAACTCTTTCTAGAATTTAATCCATGAAAGGTAAAGGAAAATGATCTTTTCTAGTCATTGAATTAAGTTTCCTATAGTCAATGCACATGCGCCAACCAATAATAGTCCTAATTATAATTAACTCATTTTTCTCAATTGTTATTACAATGACTCTAGACTTTTTAAGTACAACTTGGGTAGGGCTTACCTATATGCTGTCAGAAATAAGATAAATGATTCTATTATCTAGAAGCTTAATGACTTCATTCCTCACTACTTCTTTTATATTAGGATTAAGCCTTCGTTGCATTTCTCTAAAGGGTTTAGCATTTTCCTTCAAATAAATCATGTGTGTGCAAATCAAAGGACTAATTCATTTTATGTCAGCTATGGTCCATCCTAATGTATTTTTATGCATTTTTAGAATTTGTAATAACTTACCTTCTTGATGTGCATTAAGTTTGGAAGAGATTATTACCAGAAAAGTTTCATTTTCTCCCAAAAATTAGTACTTGAGATCAGATGGTAACGACTTTAAATCAGGTTTTGGTAGTTGAACACTTGAAAGTATGGACTCAATTGATCGTGGTGGTAATTTCTTAATTTTTGATCTCCAACTACTTACCTTTGATTTTTCCTGAAAATAAATCATTTGCAAATCTTTAGATTCATTATACTCAGTTTTACTGGAAGTAGTTTCAAATCGATCATAAAATAATTTTTCAATAAAGTATACTTCCTATAAATCATTATCATCTTCAAGTTGCTTGCAAATGTTAAAAACATTCATTTCCAATGTCATGTTTCCAAAAGATAACTTCATCAGTCCATTCCTATAATTAATCAATGCATTAGAAGTTGCAAGAAATGGACGTCCTAAAATAACTAGAATTGAGTTACATACTGCAACAGATTATGTATCCAAGACAATAAAATCCACGGGATAAATGAATTTATCAACTTGTATTAACACATATTTAACTATTCCTCTAGGCACTTTTACAGATCTATCAGCAAGTAAAAGAGTTACAGAAGTTGGTTTTAACTCACCTAGATTGAGACTTCGAAAAACCGAATATGAAAATAAATTCACACTAGCTTCAAGATCAAGTAAAGCCTTTTCAATCTGTGTTCTCCAATAAAGCATAAAATTATAGGACAACCAAGGTCTTTATATTTCAAAGTATTATTGTTTTGAAGAATGACACTTACTTATTCGGCTAAAAAAGCTTTCTTTTTCACATTCAGTTTTCTCTTCACGGTGCACAAGTCTTTCAAAATTTTAGCATAAGAAGGTACCTATTTAATAGCATCCAATAAAGGTATATTGATCCTTACCTGTTTGAAAGTTTCAAAGATTTCAGAATTATGATTGACTTTCATTTGTTTGGTCATGGCATTAGGAAATGGAAATGCTGATGGGGAATCGGTCTTTTCTTTGCAATGTTCATGTTCAACCTCTTCCTTACCCTCGAAGATTGACTCATCATCTTTCTTACAAGGTTTAAGAATAGGTTTTTCAATAACGTTACCACTATAGAGAGTAATGATTGATTTGACTTGATCCATGTGTTGGCTTTCAGAGTTACTCGCACTTGAATTGTATTGCCCTTTGGGATTTTACTGTGATTGAGATGGAAACTTACCTTTCTCCTGAAAAACTAAGAGCAGATGTGAATTTTGCAAGAGTATCTTTCAAATCTGCCATAGTTTGAGCATTTTGAGTGTTGATTGTCTCTTGCTTTCTAATGAATGCATGCAATGTTTTCTCAAGATTTCTTCTATGAGAGGGAACACAAGGAGGTGCATATCTATGAGAATTTTGAAAATTATGGTGTGCTTGAAAATGGTGGCTGTAAAGTTTATGCATTATTGTTACTACTCTTCCAACTGAAATTTGGATGATTTTTCTAACCAGGGTTATACATTTGTGAATATGGATTATGATTTAGTCTTTGAAAACTGTTTAAAGCATTGGCTTGTTCTTGGAGACATTTCTTGAAAGAAGGCAAAGTTGGACAATCATTGGTTGGGTGTTTATTTTCACATATTTGACACACAATTTCTTGAATAAATTTTAATTGACTATTCCTTTTCAATTCTAGTGCCTCAACTTTTCTAGCTAAATATGCAAATTTGGCTTAGAGGTCATGATATTTCCTAAAGTTGTACATGCATCCATTAGATGTATGAGGCAGAGTTTTATCCGGTGCCTCACAAGTGCCTGCAATGTCCTAATTTTGAGCATTTTTAACTAACAAGTCTATGTACTTCATTACTTCATCAGAGTCTTTATCTTCAAAAGTTTCATTGCACATCAATTCCATCATTTGCCAATCTTAGGTGTTAACCCTTCATAAAGTGTGAAATCAATCTTCGTGTTTCAAAACCATGATAAGAACATGTATGAAGCAAGTCTCTATACCTATCCCAACAGTAGTAAAATGTTTCTCCTGGTTTTTAAGTGAAAGTGGTAATTTTTCTTTTGAAAGAGTTTGTTCTATGAGAAGGAAACAACTTCTTCAAAACCTATTGTTGCATTTCATCCCAAGCACGAATGGATCCTGACCTAAGATTTTACAGCTATGTTTTAGCTTTATCTTTTAAAGAAAAAAGGAAAAAGCTTTAATCTGATGGTATTCATGCTATAATTTGAGTCATTATAAGTGTTGCAAACTTCTTCAAATTCTCTCAAATGCAAGTATGGTTTTTCTACATCTAAGTCATGATTAGTAGGTAAAAGTTGAATAATACCTAATTTAAAATTGAAATAAGATGCATCAGGAGGGAAAACTATACATGATGGTACACTTGTTCTTGTTGGATTCATATGGTCTCTAAGTGTTTTAACACGGTTATTCTCATTATAAAGTGATTGATTATCCTCTTTGGCCATTTTTTTTTAATAAGATGAAAATTTCTTACAAAGTCTATCATTTAATGTGCATGATCAAACTCTCATGCAAGTGTAGAAAGAGGAGAGAAAAAAAGAAAAAGAAGAGACAAAAATTAGATAAAATAAAAGTGAAAAGAAATTTTTTTATAATTTATACAGTAATTTACCTCTCCGGTAATGATGTCAAAAACTTGACATGATCAAATGATTGTTGTCTTCTCCCAAGTGCAGAAGTGTCAAAGTAATAAATATCCTAGCAAGAGTGAGGTCAACTATATAAACCACAGCTAATAAAGTAAACAGAGTTGAAGAGATTTTTGAGATGTGATATTAATGTAAAGATTAAACAAGGATAGAACAATTATCAAGGTTAGAAGATCCAATAATTGTACTTTGAATAAGTATAGTTCAAACTCTTTTTATTACCCAACTGGAAACCACACACAAAGAAGGTTCCAGTCGAATGATTTATCATTAATGGCTCATTATAAATTATTAACATGATCATATTAATTATCTTATTTGAGTAACGTCAATATTTGTAAATGTTGTTAAGTATTCATGGTGCTAACTTATGTCAACAACAAATCAAGTTCTTTTCATAGCACATATGTCGGTTATCTATACAGTAGGCTATGAAAGGATCAAGTATTTGTTGCACCAAGGGTTGTACAATACAAATCTAGATTAACCATTTAACAAGGAAGGTATTAAGAATGAGTAAGATAATAATTATAAAACATGTTAATAGCAAACTTTCTTGAATATAAACATTAAAGTCCATGTTGAGTTTATACTATACTTATTTTAACACCATTAGTGTAACCTTTTCACCTTGGTAAAATAAACTTAGCTAAACATAATGAAGAAGAGAAACATAAATAAACAAGATAAGAACATAATTATGATAGAAGTTAACTAGGTATAGTAAAAGAATGAAAAGCATAAATAAGAGATTAATGAAAATATAACATGAAATAAAACTTGAACATTACAAAAATATAAAGAAAGAAAGCAAGAGCAAGGTCATGATCTGAAAATCAAGATGTCTAAATGTATGGTAAATGCCTCCTTTTATACGCTAAAATTCAAAACTATTGATTTGATGACTAACTATTAAATTTGTGGCCAACCATTGACTTGGTGACTAGCTATTAACTTGTTGGCTGGACAAAACATTATTTCTAACATCATAATTTGAATAGATAGTCTTCATGAACGTTGCGGGTATTTGTCTCAGCTTTCCAACAAAAAAATTAATGAGCTTATTTGAACTTCTGGAACTCGAGATATGGGCTAAACACCGAACAGTGTCTGGGCTGCAGGACAAATTCAGACTTGTCTTTTGTTACTAAGATTTGAACTTGAAAACGGCAGTTTTGAATCTTAAACTCTTTATGAATGTTTTAGGTCTATGTCTTAACTTTTCATCAAGATAAACCAAACTTAAATCTAAGGTCTACAACTCCATTTATCATCTAATAACTGAATGGTGTTCCAGTTTGAATTGAACCAGCCTAACTAGAATTTCTTCTCTAAGCTTAGCCCTCTCTTTGTCTTCTCAGTTTTAATAGTTAAATACATCAATCAATCCTTTGAATTATGAGATATACCTGCATTTAAAATGAACATTTACCATAAATTAAAGATATCTTATTTTATCAGACTTGTTATTATAAAACATGCTTAAGTTGGGAATTTAATAATACTTTAAGTGCAATATGATGATATAAAACCTTAATGAAAATGTATTTTTAAGTACTGATCACCTAATCCTATTAGGATATTACAAAACTGAAAAAAAAATCTTCATTCAATCTTAATCCTATTAAGAAAATTAATTATATAATTAATTCAATTCAGGTTTCAATGTTAAAATATAAAATCAAGATTTTATATATGAAGGGGAAGAATCGTAATTCTATCTCACATACCAAATCTTAATAAGGATTAAATTGCAAGGGTAAATTTGTAAATTAAATCCCAAAAACCCTATTGTAATAAGTTATAAGGTGTAAGGGGTAGAATTACAATTCTAAAACCCTAAATAAAGCTCTAAGGGTAGGATCAGAATTCTACCCCTTATCTCTTATTTCTCCTTGGAGATGGTGTGGTAATGGGTAGACTACCCACCACTGGAGCAGCCCAAGCAGCGCCTATGGCGTACTTGGTGTTGCGCTCATGATAGTACCTATGATAATTTTTTTATGAGGATTCTAACCAGATCTGGAAAAATTCGGCTAGATCTTATCAGAAAAGTAACTTAAAAACTTTTTTTTGAAAAAATTCAGGAGAGAAAAATTAATTTTAGGGAAGATTATTTTGCACATAAAATTAACTCATAATTAATATCAATAACAATTAAAACATGCAATCAACAACCCTAATTGTTTAACAATGCTCCGTTACCATTGTTGGTTTTTCCAAAACACATATATATACAGTGAAAACTGTAAATTTAAAATTTTTTGGAAGTCTTAAGAATCAAGTTAGATAAAGCTAGAGTTGTTGAAAGTTTATACAAAAATTACCTCAAGATTAGATTTTTTTTTTCAACTTTGAATAATTGCTTAAAGGCTAGGTTGTCTCAAACCCTAAGTTGTCCAAGTGTTCGACCTTTAATGGTAATTCACACAAACCACCAATGAGATGTTCTTAACTTACATAGCTATTCTCTTTATTAAAGAGTATAGAAAATAAAAGGCTTAACATTTTATTTATAGAAAAACCTGAAAAAAAACCCTATAAATGGTAAAATATCAATTTATCCCCTGAATAATATCACATATATTATTACAGGATAATTTTATAAATTTATTCAATCAAGTCCCTACTTGGTTTTTCTAGGTCTAAAATTATAATTCCCCGTATAAATTACACTTTAGTCCTAAATTTCTAAAACTTATTTACAATTAATTAAGTCACACTTGATTAATCATCCATTTAAATTTTTGACCAATGGTTCTTGTTGTGTGACCTATTAGGTTTCCTAATAAGTTGATCCAAATATAAATAACAATCCTAAATAAAATAGGATTAAATAAATTTAACAAACTAATTTATTATCAATTGTTGCAACAATTTATTGATTTATATTTGAAAATCAAGTACAATATCAAGCAACCTGTCATGATCCCCATGAATATTATGAAAGTCATAAGTGATTTGACTTAACATTTCAGTGACTAGTTTCTGAGTGTAATTATTATCTCTTCATCAACAATGTTTTGATTTAGATATTATAACATGTAGTATGTCTATTATGTCAAATCATATTTTTTTCTCAATACCATAGTCATTGATCGCTTGAATAAGATTTGAAATTATTTTCAAATCTCATTCCACCTGTGTAAGGATTTACAATCAATACTATTTGAGAACATATGAAATTTTTTTCCTAATTCACCTAGGGTGATAACTCTTTTAATTTCTCAAAAACCTTCATATAGTTCGTATTGTACCTAATATTTGTTTATTTTTTACCCTTGATTAGGATAACGTGTAGCAAGATCAAAGTATAACATTCATTATATAAGATAACTTAGTGATCTCAAGCATGATGATTACTTACACAATTGTCACATGAGTCTTTCCATAGACATAAGTGATCTCTCTATATAAAATTTTCATTCAGGTCAGTTGAGTGTACATGTCATTTGACAAGCACTTACATATTAGTTTTAGGTATCCCTTATAAATCAGCTTATAAAAACACCTATTTCCTTTCATAACGGAAAGAACATAATATGTATCAATGTAATTAATGTTCAGTTTTAATAAAGCATTGACCAAAAACATTTAGAAGCAATACTTTGATACAATATGAATCTCGTAATTATAACAATTTTATAATTTTTTTACAAAATATTTTTATCCCAACAACTTTTTTTTTACTCTAGATGTATTAATCAAATATTAAATCCATTAATCAAATATTTGATGAATAATAAATATAAATAAATCTTAATTAATAATTAAATATGTTTATATGAACAAAGTTAATACCACTTGTAACCAGCGATTGATTGATTAGAGTACAAATATCGTAACATACCTAGCATATGCAACAATGTCTAACAAGGGTAGCTACCGAATGAAAGGAGTATCATTTTGAGCAATGCAACTTGTATAAACCAGCCAAGCAATCCCTCGGCAAACATCCAATTAAGAGCTTCTAGGCTAAACCTGGAATAAAAAACAAAACTTGAGAGCTTGGAGGAAAGAAATTAATTTCTAAAGTAGATGTAAAAAAGAATGCTGGTATTCGATACTGTAATCCAATCCCAGAGATTGTTTGGTTGGTTATGCTTGGAAGGGAAAAGATAGGGTTAACAGAGAAGCTATTCATACATGCATCCAACGCAGAAAAATAATAAGCCTGCTACCAGCATATGTAGGCTTTCAGGCTAAGCTGGGTTGATCGGAGAATATAATCCACTTACTTTTCATCCCAGCAACAAGCCAGAAAGAATAACAGAGGTATCTGATGTACAAGTCCGGTGCATTTATAGGAAGGCATTTCTAAATGGGGTTGGCCGGAGGTCTTGGCACCTCCGGCTTAGTCAATCAAGCATTGATTACCAACGGATGCATAAATTCTAAACTTTTTCAAAACCCAATGGAATCCATCCATTAGGTCATTTGAATAAAATAGAAATGATGAGGTTTCAAGCTTAACAGGAAACAACCGATCACACTTAATATTCTTTGAAAAAAGGGCTTAATCAGTTTCCATGTAATTGAGACCGACGAAGTTTCCATGTAATTCTAAAATCAAGATTCCTTCTCCTCCATCTGTTGCATATGCTCATAGTATAATCGCCATATGGTGGAATCAAGTCCAGAATCTAAAGATAATGACAGTTTCGAACCATGCCAACTACCAAGCTTTGTCCTCTAATGGAAAGGGAAAACCAAATTGTTCGTCATATCAATTATCAAATCCAACACCAACTCTACTTGCGTCTTTATCTAGAAAAGAAGAAAAAAAAAACAGTCAAGGGTAATTCATAGTTTTGCCATTTTACATTTATGGATGTTCCATTTATATTCTTATTGTTAATTTAAAGTTTTTTGTATTATTCTCATGAGAATTTCTATGGTTTTTAGATTTTAATTACATATACTTATAGTATATGAGAGAGATAACATAAATAGGATTGAAAAATATGAAATGAAAAAAAATAGAAGAAATTAATTTTTTTTAATAGGAAAGAGAACTATCATCATTTTTTTTGGAACAAATATAATTTTTTTTTATTAACGTACGTGAGTGTTCAGACCAACTTGCGTGCACCTCGACTAATCTCACGGGCCCTGAAGTTAACGACCATGTAAGGCTTCCGTGGCTCTGAGATTTGTGAGACTCGAACTGGTGACCTTTAGGGAGCAAACCCAGGGTCTGACTAATTGAGCTACTCGACTAATCCCACGAGCCTTGAAATTAATTTTTTTTTTTCTATCCGTGTTTATTTTTTTCTATTGAAAGTGTCCGAGTCCGAAAGTTACACTTTTTAAAAGGGTTTTATTTTTTCAACTTATTTACTTCTCTCTAATTTTCTTTCTTCTTCAAGATCCTCATACTAAATTATAAATTAAAAAAGGATAGGGTTATAAAATTTAAATTATAAAGGGATAAGTGGAACATTGATGAATGTATAAAAGCAAGAATGAAGTTTGAACAAATGTCCACCAATGGAGTTTGGTTCTTTCTTCCAAAAAAAAAAAGGTCATTATTATATCATTTTAAGCATTGTCGTTCTTCAGCATGAAAGTTCAGGATATACTCTTCCTATTCAGCTAAATTATTTTAAAGATAATATTTGTTTTTTATTTTAAAAGTGTTTTTAAAAATATTTATTTTTTTTTACTTTAAATTAATATGTTTTTGATATTTTTAAATCATTTTAATGCGCTAATATCAAAAATAATTATTAAAAAATAAAAAAATATTTTTAATATATTATTTTAATAAAAAATACTTTAAAAAATAACTGTAATCACATTTTCAAACTGGCTATGTCACACTCTTTCATAACCTTTGGATTGAGATTTTTTCATATTCTTAAAAATATAATAATTATGTTAATTCAATTTAAATAACTATTTTAATATAATGATGACCGGTTGTATTTCTAAAAAAATATAAAAAAAGAGGAGAAAATCAAAATCCTTACCATCCTTGACTCTCGTGTTTGATTACAAATAGCATTTTGTCTAGCAGTGATTTAACTTGCACCTGCCAGCTGGAAAGCAAGAAGATTTAAATAGATTCAGACTTCGAACATAGCCCAATATAATCATATAAGACTATAAGGATTGCAGAGAAGTCTTGAAAAGACTCCTAGGGTTTGCGATGTGGCTGGAGATCTTTGACTTTTGGATGTCCTATATTATGACTTTTAATTGATTGAATGTTTATTTTTAAGTTTTGAAAATATTTTAAAAAAATTAATTTTTTATTTTTTTTAAAATTAATATTTTTTAATATTTTTAAATTATTTTGATGTATTGATATCAAATATAATTTTTTAAAAATAAAAAAAAAATATTATTTTAATACATTTCAAAGCGAAAAACATTTGAAAAGAAATTACAACCACAGCTTGAAATTTAATTTCAAATATCTCCTCGATGTGACTTTAAAATTTTAGTAAATTTTAAATTTTTATTTTTCAAATTAATTTATTTTGATATCTAATATTAAAAATAAATTTTAAAAATAATTAAATATTATTTTAATATATTTATCTACAATTTTAAAAAAAATCTCTATTGTGCTTTCAAATAATCCCTATATATGTTCGTGCTATTAATTTCAAAATATGATCGTAACTTGTAATAATTTCTGCCTTATCGATCCAAGAAGAGGATACAACCCATCAAATCTTGCCTTTTTTATTGGATAATAAAAAATATATTTGAAAAAAAAACGTATTGCTTTACAATTAATTATAAGTTTTAGGGTATAGTTTAATCGTTATTTTAAAATAAAATATACGAATATAACCTCTTTTTCCTATTTTAAATCAATAAAAGTTTACTTCGGTAACATATCTATGTTTTTATTTTTTAATCAAAAATATTATTTTTATATCCGTACTTTTTATTCTAAAATAGTAGCTAAAAACAATTTAAAATATGATAAGATTAGATAGAGAGTTTCAATGACCTTTCTCCTTCTCATCAGACTTGCCCTCGCCACACATATTAAAAGAGAGGGAATTCCGCAACGGAAATCTATGGGGAAAAACACGGACAAGCCGTGAAGTCGGACAATTTAAATATTCTTGATATAAATATGTTAAAATAATTTTAAAAAATAAAAAAAAATAATTGAAAATAAAAATTTTTTAATTAGTTTTAAAATATAAAAATATACAAGGTTGGTGGGGGTGGGGGGGACTATCGCTGGAAAGAGAAGAGTTGTTGGGAGTAGAAAACTATCTGGAGAGGTAAATTCTGTTTCTAGTCTTTGAATCTTGAGCCAAGTCATTGTCTGATTATTAATTATTAATACCAAACCTTCTTGTAGGATGCTGCCCTGATATTTCTTTTCAAGGAATGTCACTCTATATATTATATTATATTATATTATTGTATTGTATTGTATTGTAGTACGTTATTTCTTTTTTCTTTGAGTGCCCCAACAAACGCAATTATGAGT
>Ga0307517_10001514_pt1 | contig 38755 bp, 34 predicted proteins | sample 23_EM_MG_FD_194515 | JGI IMG/M metagenome (GOLD analysis project Ga0307517, IMG submission 194515) | Populus trichocarpa ectomycorrhiza microbial communities from riparian zone in the Pacific Northwest, United States - 23_EM | ecosystem: Host-associated > Plants > Roots > Unclassified | place...
TTCACTTGATAAATTCGAGCAGGGAGTGAAGGACTGCCTTGAAGCTTGACAATTCAGGTCTTCTTCCAGAATTAGAGCATTCAGGTTGTGGTCAAGGTCTTATAGATATTTTTCCCTTTCAGAGATGGTTTTTACTTGATTTTTTCTTTCTTTCTGCTTGATTCCTGTTGCCCCTTTTCATGGTTTTTTTTGTCAAATCCTTGATAGAGGCAAGGTATCTGTATCATAGTATATCACAACTGGAACAAATCAGTTTGGTTATGCGTAGTTCCCTTGTATTTTGTTTGCTTTTTTGCATCAGTTGTGGAATTCACGTACAGGGACAGGAAGCTCTCTCTCTCTCTCTCTGTCGCTGGAGAAGATAAACCACCCATGCTTTCTATTGACTTGTTAACCTGCACCAGCATCGATTGATATGGGTAATAAGAAAAACTGTCCAGGATGGCTCCATTTTATGAAAATTCAATAGACCGATGATTATCTGTTCTTTTGTGAACATAGTGACAAAATTGACGCCATACGAGATGAGGTATAATGCAGTTTTGACTCAATATATGTAAAGGGTGTTTTGACCGATGATTCGACCACAGTGCTTAAATGAGACAAGGAGCCATTTCAAGACTCTAAGAGCATCTAAAACAGCTAAATAGCCATTTTATTGTTTTTTTTTTATTATTATTTAAATTATATGTGAGATGAATATTTAAGTGTATGTTTTTCTAATTATGTAATAACACATTTAAGAATTAATTATTTGATTATAATATAAATTAAAGAAATGCAACACTTAAAGAAATAATGAAGATTTAAATAATGCATACTAATTAAAATCACTATCATGACATTTAACTAGTATTTTCATTTTATGCATCTTATAATATTCAATCAAATATCAAGACAAGACATGGTTGTCGAATAGTATTCACTCTTGTTGTTTCAGTAATTCTTTTTTTCATAATAACAATCTTGCCTTGTTATATCCCTCTCTCTTTCTTTGAAGCAAATGATTTTAAAAAAAAATCTTATTTTCTTATGTCATGTTCTTTGTAATCCTCTGAGATGGAATATAAAAACTTGTGTATCTTTTTTAGCTTCCTTCTTTGCCACCTTTCTCGCCAAAAACATCATCATCATCTTCTTCCAAGTCAATCGGGAGTTGCATTTCAGCAATTTGGCTTCTAATGGCTCTGCCACTCTAAAGGGTGCCTGCAATCAGCATACTTATGAAAAGAAATTCAAGCACCCGAACTTGGACCTCCCTGCCTCTTGCCGCGCAGCCAGTTTCTGCTCTACAACTCCACTCCATTGAACTGAGTAACCACAGCCTCCAACACCTCATTGCCGATCGAGGGGAGCACCTACTCATCATACTCGAGCCCATGGTGTTGAAAGATACGAGGCAAACATGACACCTGCTCAAATAACCATTTTTCAGTCAAATATACACAAAACAAAAATACAACCATACACTTTGACCATGTAAAATCCTCATTCAGTCTGATTTTAGTAAAAGAAAATGAAGAAAAAAAAAACCAAAAAAGGAAAACAAGAACATAAATAAAAACAAATTTTGGTTTTTTATTAGCTATTTAATAGCAAGGAGTGATATTGAAATTTCTTAAAAACTGCAAGAGTAAAATTGAATAAATAAAATAAAACTAGAAATACTAATGAATCAATAAGTGTAAGAGCATAATTTATTGAAAAAACCAAAGAATTCCATGTAGCATGTTTTAATATCATGCTGACGGAGGCACAATCTTAGACAAATATGAAAACATGACACCAACATAAATATTCCTGTGCCATTGGATTTATTACGTCAAAATAGTAATCTAGCCAGTTTCTTATAAAATCGGTAACTATCGGTAATTGTCGACAAATGCCCCTGACTATTGCAGTCTTTTTTGGTTTGCCATCAATCCACCAGCACCCATGCCAGAATAAATGTGTTATCGTGATTAAAAGTTTCCAACTTTTAATACCTCATCCCAATTTAATTAATATTTTTTTATTCTATACATATATATTTTTTATTTTTTTTCCTGAAAATCTCAAAAATCATAGCTGGGGGTATACAATTTATCAACAATCAAAATACCATCCAAGTATGGTATTATGGTAATTTTGTCTTTCTTTATGAAATCCAAGCCAAAAATAGCATCAAAATTGTCTAACATCACTACCAACAAATCATGCTTCCCTTTCTATTTTTCAAGACTAACGACATACTGTAAGGCATCCATATTATCTTTTGGGCCTTGGCATTCACTGCCTTCATTGTGGTTTGGCTATTACTCAGCCACAACCCAAGCTACATCACCAATCTATCAACAATAAAAGTGTTCATAACACTAGAATCTTATATCTTGGTCATTAACTCTAATCTTCGTATATATTAGAGTCTCCACTGCACCCAACTTTCACTGTCTCAATGCATCAATCTGTACCAGATCACTTTTTACAAGGCTAGATTCATCCATTGAACCCTCTAATTTAGTAATTAAATAATTTAACACACGTATTGGGTTGACGTGCATGATTGTTTCTTCGCCTTCACTATCATTAACCAACATAACATTCAATTTCTTCATTTTTAGACATTTCCTTACGTGATGTGGTCCACCACATATGAAATAGCATGTATTTGATTTGGATTTTTTCCTTGACGTATCTAGTTGCTTGTCTTTGCCCTTGTCAATGGTAGGCTCGAATCCCCCACCAATTTTCTTCTTCCTCTTCTTATCTTCCCTCTTATCCTTTGTTTTGGATTTTGAAGAGGCTACAACAGAACTATCTCTTGCCATTATCATAAAATCAACCAGTCTATCCGTAACAACGTTGACAAAAGACATGTTAATCACCTTTTGTAGCCTCAATTTTGCTTGTGTCTAAGGTTGCAAAATAATAGAAAGTTGAATAACTTATCCTCTTCAAACATATTTTCAATGTCTAGAATGAGAGAACTGAAGTCTTCTATGTATTGCCACATCAACTTGTCCTGTTTCAACCTTTTCAATTCTTCTCATGCAATCCATGACGTTTTATTTACCATAAATTGTTCCTTCAATTCTTTTTTTAGATGTTTATGAGTATCATTCATACTATCCACTTGTTCACCCACATCAATCCTGGACACACTAAAGTACTACTCCATATCCTACAAAAAATTCTCCAATTCTTTAGAACTTCGAGACCTACTGAATGGTTTTGGTTTTGCAGTTTTGGTTTAGACGTGTCATCACCTATTAGGATAGACAAGCCTACCACCCACTGGACTCTGCCTTTCTCGTCAATTTCACTTGTGTTTTTACCTATAATCTAAGTGTTTTACACCCCTAAAAGACTTTCCTTAACCTCTTGTTTATGATAGACAAGCAAAAAAACACTAGCAGGAGTATTCTTGTGCCATTGGATGTCTTAACATCAGACTGACGCAAGCTTAATCTTGAACCAATATGAAAACATAACACTAGCAGGAATATTCTTGTGCCATTGGATTTATTAAATCAAAATAGTAATGATGCGCAACTTGACATACATATCACAAACATATAATCAAGTGGATGATTGTCTCTATTTTTTCTTTTAGTTTTAAGGATCATTATCCTTTGCAAGCCAGACAGATTGTTTACAATTACTTTTGCAAATTGATTTTAAACTTTTTACTCAAATAAAAAGTAATTACTAGTACAGGAAATTAAAGGGTTGAACCAGAGAGAGATTCCTTCCAAAAAAATGATACTCTGTGGACTGTATTAAAAAAATTCAATGTTTTGTTTTTATGAACAAGAAAAAAAAATCAATGAGGAATTCCATAACTTTCTATTTTGAGAAATTATGTCTCTTTTCTTTTGGCTAAGAAGCAATAGTGAAATTTGGAAAAACTCCATAGAGTTTTTCTTAGCAATTCAAGGGGTCAATAATTATATTATAACAAAAGTTAAATGGTGTGGGGAAATCATTGTAAATCAAAAGATTTTTTTATTGTGGATTGTAATAGTAATTTCATTTTTAATTTCTCATCTTTTCGCGAGTGAATAAACATTTCTTTGGCTTTTCTTTTCTTCCCCAGCAAATAGACGGTGCCCGTGCCATTAAGGAGGCACGTATGACGCTTCTTGGTGGCCAAATCTTGTCATCCACCGTCTAACTAGATTCGCAGTCGTGCCCTCTTCCACATGGTGTGGTGCGTGTATACAAATAATAGTTGGATTGCCTTTGATGATCGATTGTTTATGTTTTTTCTTTCTTTTCTTCTTCTTGACAACTAAAGTGCATAATTGTCCTCTTTGTTTGTTGTTTGTCAAATCAGACATGTTTGCCAAACCCAAGCGGCTTGGGTATGACAACTCTTTGCAAGTGTACTGTGGATCAAGACACGGTCCACTGTAGACTTGGAAAGTGAATTTTCCAAGCTCTGAAGGCTTGGGATGGGGCTAATATTGTCTTTTCACAGAAAGTCAAATTATTATTTTGTCCTTTGGTTGAAAAAATTGAAGCCGTGGTTGTGGGGGTATTTCAGTATTTTTTATAGGCTCATTGGTCATTAAATATTTGAGTGGGAGTATGGTAGTCTTTTCACGTTTATTTGCATAGTAATAATATTATTCTATCCCCAAGGTTAACAAAATTAAGACTTGTTGCCCAATGATTTTTTTGACCTTTTACAAACTGTTAAATAGTTAAAATACATCTTTAGCTTTGTAAAAAACAAAAAATAAGCTTTGCATATGTAGGTAATTTTGTTCTTTCACACTGTTTTTTGTATAATTTTCTATAAGTATGGGGGCATTTTGGTATTTTGGTATTATTTTATTATTTTTAAAATCAAAAAGTTGTGCTAGACCCACGTAGCACGCGTCAGCGGCTTTGCCACATTTAGGAAGCACTTGTGGTTGACTCTAGTGGTGGCACATTTAGGAGGCACTTGTGGTTGACTCTAGTGGTGGAAAATTTTTTTTGCTGCATATGCGTCTTAGCATTCTCTTTTTTCTTGGATAGCACGTGTATGGTGATTTCATCCGGTTTGGTGCTAGTTTGATTTTACTTTTTTCCTTTCATTTCTCTTTTCTCTATCATGATTTATGCACTGCCAAAAAAATAATAATCACAGCAACCCTTCAATTTCTTTTTACAGCAACCCTTTCATTTCTTAGCAACCTCAACACCAAGTGTCTGCAGCCTGGGCTACGGCCAGACACGTGGGTCTAGCCCTAGCACCCTGGGCCTAGTAGCCCAATACTAGGTGTCTGCAGCTTGGGGCTTGCAGCCCCACCCAAACCTAAATTGACCATTTCTCTCTAACCAAAAAGATAACCTCACCTCCCATGCAGTTTTTGCAATTCTATGTAGCAAAGACAATTTTATCATTACATCACTCCAATCCACAGTATTTTTAATAAAAAACAAACCTAAACAATATATTTCAATAATTCATAATCCACAATAATTCAATCTACAGTAAAATAATCTCTTTTAATTATAATTATAGTTAATTCCGTGATCCCTTGACATCCATCAGCAATGAGCTGGAAATCCACTGGTTAAAAAGATAAAACGTTCATCAGTAACTGTAAAAACGAGAGGATAGTCTGGATGGACACAATTGAGCATTTGATAAAGTGGGACCATTTGCGGTGGTCCATCACTCTACGAGTATGAAGAAATCTGGCCGTGTGATCAAAATAAATTACGTACAAAAAAGGAAGAAAGAAAGAGTTGGCCGTGCGAGACAAACCAACCTGCCTGCAAAATTCACCTCCAAACTCTCTGATAAAGAGCGGACAAGAAGACGAAGCAAGCACAGCACCTACCCGCAGAGAAAGAGAAAGATGGCATCTGACATAGGATGCTGTAGTAGCAAGTTTATGTTGTATATGGTAATAATAATAGGATTGGTGACTTTTGCTGGCCTGATGGCTGGCTTAACTCTTGGTCTCATGTCTTTGGGCCTTGTCGACCTTGAAGTCCTCATCAAGTCTGGCCGTCCTCAGGATCGCATCCACGCCGGTACTCTCACAATCCCACTTTGAAAATAATGCGACTATAATTTAGTTTTGCCCATTTTCCCATATTTTTTTAGTAATTAATATGCGTTTAGATTACGCTGTTAAGTCACTTGACTATACTTTATGAGTGGATGAAGAAGTGATGATTTGTGGCAGCTAAAATATTTCCAGTGGTAAAGAATCAGCATCTTTTGCTGTGCACTCTTTTGATCGGGAACTCTTTAGCAATGGAGGTAGTTCTAAAAATATGATGGGTTCTTGTTTTCTCGACTAAAAAGTTGTTAAATTTTAATTTTGTATTGTTTATTTACACTGTTGTTTGTCTCCTTGTCTTCTTTTAAGGCTCTTCCTATATTCTTGGACAAGCTTGTTCCTCCTTGGGCTGCAGTATTGGCATCAGTGACTCTCATATTAATGTTTGGAGAGGTAGATCATGATTGAAGTGTTAAACTTGAGTATTTTATCTGTTCTCATTTTAGAAGTTATCTGCTTGGTATGTTTAGAAAGGAATCTTCTGGGTCTTTATGCTTATGGTTATTTGATAACAGATATTGCCACAAGCAGTTTGTACTCGTTATGGCTTGACTGTTGGAGCAACGTTGGCGCCTCTTGTCCGTGTTCTTCTTTTGCTATTCTTTCCCATTTCTTATCCAATTAGCAAGGTATAGTGGATTTCTGGTTCTGAGTATATGATTAGGATATAAGTTTTATTCTGTGCAAGTCAATTTGGCTGCTGTCAATTTGGTATAGTTGTGAGGAACCAAATATTATTTGATGCAGGAGTTTTTAAGGAAAAATATTTTTGTCTTAAAAGCCTCCTGCATCAATATTGTTGTTGAGTTTGTTATGTGTTAATTTGTTTGTCGTAAATGCTGTGTCTTGTGCAGGTTCTGGATTGGATGCTTGGCAAGGGACACGCTGTCCTTTTACGGAGAGCAGAGCTCAAAACTTTTGTTAATTTTCATGGCAATGAGGTATTTAACTTAATTTGAAACTAATTATAACTGTCTCCTTTGGAAGCTTACATAAGCCAGCAATTTTAAGGGAAACATAACCCTTGTGGCTCGTGCTTTGAAGCCCATTCCCAACTTATGGACATCATACTTCGGCTAATTTACAGACCAAGCCCGCCGATCATGGTTTCTAATATGCAGAGAACTTTTCTCATATAGGCAGGGAGAGGCGGGGACTTGACACATGATGAGACTACTATAATTACTGGTGCACTAGAATTGACTGAAAAGACTGCAAAAGATGCGATGACTCCCATATCGAAGGCATTTTCCCTTGATCTGGATGCAACTCTTAATTTGTGGGTTTATGAATTCCTTCCAATTCTCGTCATCATGTTTCACTTGTTTTTCTTATTTTTCTGACCAAAAGTTATTTGTGCAATCTAGGGAAACATTGAATGCAATAATGACGATGGGCCATAGTAGAGTTCCAGTTTATGCAGGAAAACCAACAAATATTATTGGACTTTTTCTGGTAATCGCATTTCTTTGTATATAAACTTGTTATGGTAATCACATTTCTTTATAGTGGATATCAAGAATAGTAACATTTGTTGTTCGTGTACTTTGATGGCATACCTCATATGATAATGTTTCTGTTTGTTATTGATTGAGATTAGATTCTAAAACTTGCTCGTTCTTCCTTTCTTTTGGTTCTTTATTCTTTGTTAATGTTCTGACACTCATATTTTATAAAACATCAGGAGATTGTTAGGCTAAACCCCATGCACTGAGGTGTAAAGTTGGCATGCAGCTTGTTAGCTTTAGTCAAACCAAGAACTTCTGTTTAGAAGTTTTAGAAATGCTCTAGGATGCAGTTGAAACTATAAAATGGTCCCAGGCAACATTTGATGCCATAATGAAAAAAAGAAAAGAAAAAAAGAGTACAACCAAACAAATGAAGTGACTGCTAGTTGAATTCATCTATTGTGTATGTTATTTGCAGCACTTCACAAATGTTATATTAAGATATACTCAACAATCCTAACCTTCATTATTTTCACCGGAGTTTATCACAGCCTTCCTACCCATTGTAAATTATTTGTCTGTAGATGATGCACTTTCTTCTTTATGCTATTCCCTGGAACTTATTATTTCCACATGGGCGCAGGTGAAGAACCTTTTAGCAGTTGATCCGGAAGATGCAGTTCCTCTAAAAAAAATGATCATACGGAAAATTCCGCGGTATGTCTATTCCTTGTTTTCCTTGTTTATCTTTTTTAATGAGAGACTATATGATGGTGTGTGATTCAGCATGGGGTATGGTACGGGAGTTGGGACATGAAATGCAACTACAACCCGATGTCAATTGATTGAATTAACTTATTTGTGTAGTTACATATCGTTTGCTTGTATCAAGGAGCTTACCTTATTCTTCTCTTGCTTTTTGTTCATTCTACAGGGTTTCTGAAGACTTGCCTCTATATGACATCCTAAATGAATTTCAGAAGGGTCACAGCCACATTGCTGTTGTATACAAAGATTTGAATGCTAATAAAGAGACACCAAAGAATGAGTTCAAGGACAGCTGCAGGAAGAGGGGCAAAACTGAAACATCACACGAGAAAGGTGAGAGCTAAGAAATTGCAAGAGAGACCTCTGTTAAGTGTCAATGATCCATACTTTATAATAGAAACTATTTCTACATCCTTTTTCCATTGTTGAGACTTGAACTCGTCATTTTGCCACTGATAATACCTCACCTACTGCTTTATATGATTCTATCATGATTCATACTGCAAGGTGAATTAAGCATTCTTCACTTCTGTAGGATGCCTGGTTTATTGCATTGAAATAACCTTTTGATTGATTATTTCCAGGTGATAGTGAGGTCGGCTCTACTTCTGCTATCCCAAATAAGAAGGCTGCTTTGGACTCGGATGATAATCAGACTGCTGCAACTAAGAATGATGGAGGCCAACAGATTAAGAAGAGTCCACCTTCTACTCCTCCTGCCTTTAAGAAGCGACACAAAGGTTGTTCATTTTGCATTTTGGACGTTGAGAAGGCTCCCATTCCTGAGTTCCCATCCAATGAAGAAGTTGTTGGTGTAATTACAATGGAGGATGTCATCGAAGAACTTCTTCAGGTAAAGATGCCATCAATATTCCATGGCATACATATTATGGCCTGACTGGTACTGGGATCAAACTTCAGGGGTTTTGAACCCACCAGCATCTGGCTCTGGTTAAGTATTCCATCTCCTATGACATGGAATACTTCCAGACTCTACTGGAACAGTGCGGAGACTGTGTGCTTAAGCAAAATGTGAGACTGTTGCATGTTGTTGTACTTCCAAATATTAGGGACAAGTAATTGAAACTGCTTATATGATACTATCATTCCTAGGGAAGAGCTGAAGCAGCTAAAGAGGTCTTAATCTCAATCATTCTAATCTCAATCTGCTAATGTTTTCTTATGTCAGGAGGAGATCTTGGATGAAACTGATGAGTACGTCAATATACACAACAGGTAAAGATCAAGTTTCTCTCCTTTTATTTGCTTATGTTGCATCCATATGTGAAATCTGCAAAGTAATGGAATTGCTCTGTGTGACAAGTCAAAGGCTCTTCATCTTATTTTAGGTCAGTTTATAAAAGATGAATTGGAGCAGCTTTGGCATCATCCATTTTGTTTTGAGCAAATTGAAGGAACCTCCTGGTTTCTTGATTTGCTGCCCTACCCTTTAGCCTTGATTGAACCATGTGGCAATATCTGACGTGAAATCCAAAAATGACTCGTGTCTTCGCAATGCAGGATAAAGATCAATATGCATGCATCTCAGGACAAGGCTCCCCAGTCAACTTCACTGCCATCTGCCAATGACGCATCTGTCACAGGCACTGCATCCCCAACATCACTGTTGTCCATGGCTCCAACACCAACCCTTTCCGTCTCGAGTGGCACTTCGTTAACCAGCTCACCAACCACCACAAATCAAGTTTCCGAGGGAGACTCCTCAAAGAACCAATAATATTTGTAGTTGTCTTTGTTGATATATTGATATTAACATAGATCAAAGATACCAGGACAAATTTAGGGATCAATTACCTTGGTAGAAATCAATGGTCGACTTGGTGTAAGTAATTAGGCAGATATACACTGCTGCTATTTGTTCCATGTGCTTGATTGCATAACAGGATGATTGTGCTTAAGATCATAAAAGTACTGTAAAAAAAATCTTCTATTATGTGTATGAAATTCAAAAACTCTCTAGTTTTCAAGAATTCGGAGTTTTCCATGTATCTCCAAATTCTGTGAAGGGCTGCATGAATCTACGGGGCCTGACAGCTCAGGGTCAGCCTCTGGCCGACTTGGCAATGTAAGAACTCACGTGCAATCATGCTAGTTTCGGCATTTTGATCGTGTTTGTTAGTGCGGGTATTACACAAGACAACTTCAGGAGTGTTAAAAAAACCCGACTCGAGAAAATCAAATTGAGAGAACCAAAGAAATCAATTTAAAAACAAAAAAATCATTTGGTGGTTTTACAAAGTTAAAACTAATTGAACTAGTTCAACTGAATTTGACCCAACTAAAAATACAAATACAAGGGGTACAAATAGAAACTTGACTAAACCTTAAGACACTTTTCCCTTTTTATTTTTGTTTCAGCCGTGGCCCTTCTCCACCTCTCTCTCTCCAATAATTTACCTAATTATGTAATGCCTTCTCACTGGCTTGTCTTGCTGCTCTTAAATTTGATATTGAAGATTCGACCCTAAGATTTGTTGTACAATAGGCTGGTCTAGGTTCAACCACTCTCACTGTTACAGCTGAGAGACGAGCGGTTCCTACCTGGAAGGAATCCGGTGGTTGCTACGGGGTGGATGGGAAGAATAGTAAGGGGATTGGGTTACGGTGAGGATGGTGATAATGAACACAAATACAACACAGTTTTTTAGAGTCCTGAAAAACAGGTGTTCATAAGTTTTTCATTTCTTCTTGTTTTCCTGGTCTGTTACAATGCACGTTTATATAAAGCACTCAACCTTCTACAGGGTTCTAGGAACCTTGAGAATAAAAGCTTAAAACGTGCGTCTACCGACATGATATTTATTTATGGAAAATAAAACGGTGCGTTTGGCTATAATTGAAACGGTGTGTATAGATTTACAACGGCTACTATATTTTTGAATTTATAATACGGGTTTCTTCTTCATCTTCTTCACTTTCTTCTTCAGCTGGTACCAATTGGCCCTCCTTGAATCCAACCTTGTCCTCAAGGTTAAATCGTGGAAATCGCAACTTTAATTCATCCATGTCCTCCCAGGTTGCATCAGCAGGGGAGAGTCCTTCCCAATATACCATAACTTGAGTGATTGCCTGATACTGTCGTTTTGCCATTCGTCTGTCTAAAATGGTTCTCGGTTGTAGGACAGAGGTTCGCGGCATCATAGGAGGAGCACCCTATACTGTGTGATTACTTGCATGCCTTTTAAGTTGAGATACGTGGAATACTGGGTGAATAAGAGTTGTGGGTGGCAGATTGAGTTTATAGGCCACGCTTCCTATCTTGGCTATTACCTAGTAAGGCCTGTAATACTTTGCAGCTAATTTTTGTGATAATCTGCGTGCCACTGACTGTTGCCTGTATGGTTGAAGCTTGAGGTATACATAGTCATTAATTTCGAAAATTCTATCACTCCTTTTCCTATTAGCCACCATGGTCATCCTTTTCTCAGCCTTTTGAAGATGACTCCGGACCTTTTTAATTACTTCTTCCTTAGTTGACAAAAACTCATCTACTGATTCCACGGTTGAGTCCTTAGGAAAGTAGGGAATGTGCAAGGGTGGGGGAACCCCATATAATACTTGATAAGGAGTCATCTTGGTAGCTGAGTGGTAATTAGTATTGTACCACTATTATGCTAAAGGTAGCCACTTTACCCACTGATTAGGGCATTCTCCTATCATACATCTCATGTACTGTTCGATACATTTGCTAACGACTTTTATCTGGCCGTCAGTTTGTAGGTGATATGCTGATGAGTAGTGTAGGTTGACCCCTTGACTGTTGAACAATTCCTTCCAAAATCTGCTTAAGAACACTTGATCCCTGTTACTGGTTATGGAAGCTGGAAGCCGGAAGCCCGTGTAACTTATAGATGTTGTTCATGAATAGTTTGGCCACTCTGGAAGCAGAGTAAGGATGACTTAGGGCCAGGCAATGCACGTATTTGCTAAAGCGATCCACTATGACCATGATAACATCTTTTCCTTCAAATTTTGGAAGGCCTTCTACGAAATCCATATTGATGTCAATGAATGGGGCGGACGAGATGGGTAACGGTTATAGGAGTCCGAGGCTTGCCACATTCTCATGTTTGTTCCTCTGATAGATATTGCATTCTCTGATGTATTGCCTGATATGTTTCTGCTGCCCTTTCCAATAAAACATACCTTCTATAGTCTTGGATGTTATTGTCATACCTAAGTGCCCCCCCACAGTTGAATCATGGAACATAGAAATGAGCTTGTTTTGCAGTTTTGGATCCTTGCCCACTACCACCTTCCCTTTCCTGTTAAGGTGATCATTTTCCCAAGTGTTAGTTAGGATGTGCGCTGGTAGACCCTTGCAGAGTTTTGATAATCTCTTGAATGGCACAATCTCCCTCATAAGACTTCCTAATTTCGGCCAGTAGGTTGGTCGAAATGGTAGAAGTGGTCAGGGCGTAAACTTCATTGTTGGGAATCTGGGAGAGAGCATCTGCTGACACGTTTTATTTGCCCTGTTTGTACTCCATGTCATAGTCACACCATAGTAACTTCACCAACCAGAGATGTTGTGCAGGGGTGGTCATCTTCTGATGTAGAAGATACTTAAAGCTTATGTGATATATGCGAATGACGAAGTGGCGTCCCCATAGATAATGTTTCCATTTTGTGACCGCATGGAGGATGGCCAACATCTCCCTCTTGTAGACTGACATGACTTATTTTTTCGGACCCAAAGACTTGCTTATGAAGGCTATGAGATGCCCTTCTTGCATAAGGACTGCGCCCACTCTTGTCATGGAAGCATCGGTTTCGACTATAAATGTTCTGTTGAAGTTTGGCAGAGCTAGTACTGGAGCACTTTTCATTACTCTTTTCAATAGGTTGAATGCTGCAGTAACCTCCTCATTCCATCCTTCTTAAGCAATTGAGTTAGTGGCTTACAAATGCTACCGTAGCCTTTGATAAACCTTCTATAGTAACCTGTCAACCCTAGAAACCCCCTTAGCTGCTTCAACCCTGTGGGCAATGGCCAGTCTATAATGGCCTGTATCTTGTGAGGGTTTGTTGCCACTCCTTGCTCAGAAATGATGTGGCCCAAAAACTCCACTTACTTTCTGTCGAAAAAACATTTGCTAGCTTTTGCTACCAGTTGGTGTTCTCTAGCAAGTTGAGGACAGTAGCTAGGTGTTTGTAATGATTTGTAAGAGAACGACTATACTCCAATATATCATCAAAAAATACTAAGATAAATTTCCGTAGATGTTCCCTGAAAATCTCATTCATTAAACTCTGGAAAGTGGCTGGAGCATTGGTTAGCCCAAAAGGTATAACCAAGAATTCGTAGTGACCACTGTGGGTTCTGAAAGCTGTTTTAATTTCTACCCCTCTAGCCATTCAGATATGATGGTAGCCGGATCTCAAGTTGATTTTGGAGAAGATAGTAGCTCCCACTAATTCTTCTAACAACTCCTCAATCATGGGAATAGGGTACTTATCCTTGATGGTGAGTTTGTTCAAAGCTCTATAGTCTTCACACAATCTCCACGTAGAGTCCTTTTTCTTTACAAGTATCACTGGCGAAGCAAATGGGCTGTTGTTGGTTCTTATGATTTTAGCCGTCAGCATCTCATTTACCATCTTTTCCAAAGTGTCCTTTTGAAGGCCAAAATATCTGTAGGGTCGCAAATTAACTGATTCTCTACCATCTCTTAGAGGGATCTTGTGATCATGGGTTCTAAAAGGGGGCAACCCCTTAGGCTCCTGAAATAAGTCGAGAAAGTCTGCCAAAAGACTCTGCAGCTAGGTCTCTTGACTATTTGGAGGTTGAAAGGAGTGAGTCGAAGACTCAGAGATAGACCCTTCATCCTCTTCTACCATTTGTAGATTACAAAAAAGATACCCATCCACTTGATAGGGACTCCCAACTAATGTTCCAGCTCAATGTATTATAGCTTGGTTGGATTTTCCCCCTTGAGCAACACTCTCTTCCCTTACCAGTCGAATGGCATCCACAAGTGTTTGTAGTTGCACAAAATACCGCCCAACAAAGATAACCATTGTATACCCAACACCATCTCACAATTAACTAGCTCAATGATGAACACGTCTGCCATAAAATTTAGCCCTTGTATCTTCCACTTGAGTCCCTTGCATAATGATTTGCAGACCATTTTTTCGCCATTAGCTGTTTGCACAGTCATTGGCTTAATGCCAGCTAATTGAAGCTGGAGTTTGAGGGCCACCTCATAGTTGAGGAAGTTGTGTATGCTTCCTGAGTCTATCAATATGCTCACAGTCGTCCTATCCAACCTACCAGTGACCTTCATGGTATTTAGCCCCACAATACCCTCCAACGCATCCAAGGATATGTGAGGTGAGAGCTCCCTCAGCTGGAATTCCTCTTCAGTCACCTCATCAGTTGTATAACCTTCATCTTCTTTCGTTATACTTAGAGAATACAACCTTTTATTTCGACACATGTGGCTGGGAACGAAGTTATCATCACACCAAAAACATAACCCCTTGTTGTTACCTATTTTTTAGGTTCTCACACAAAAAATAAAAATAAAATAAAATAAAATTAAAAATCTAAAAAATAACAGGAGATGAGAAAAGGATGTTGCAGTGCCCATAAAATGGATAGAATTTGGTTGAGGAGGTTAAAAAAGTACAATAATTGAAATTTGACAGTATATTTTTTACTGATGAGAGCCCTGTTGACAAGGAAAATTCAATTTGAGGAAGAAAAGTCCAAAATCAGATGTTTATGGACTCAAATAAATTTTATCAAGGGTTTAATTGAGTTTATGGAGGGTTTGATTGAAAGAAAAATTGATTTTAAGTCAATTTAGGCTTTTATTGGAAGAAATTAAAGTTCTAGGGTCAAATTATAATTTTGAAGAGTTGATTTGGTCAAATCAGGGGCTTAATTGCATAATTATTGAAGTTTAATGGTCAATTAGAGACTTGATTGAAAAAATCCGAAACCAAGGACCAAATCGAAAAAGGGCTTAAATAGAGGGGTTGAAATTGACCAAGTCAGGGGCTAAATTAAAAAAATTAAAAGTTTATTGATCAATTAAGGGTGAAAACGCATGAATCCAAAACCAAAGACTGTCTTGTATATGGCGCTAAAATCAAGGGATCCAATTACATTTTATCTAGGGGCTTGATTACAAAATTACAAAAAACTCAATGACCAAATAAAAAATATTCATTTGAATTTTGAAACGGCGCCGTTTCCTTGAACACTATTCATTGTCTCCTTCAGAAGTCGTTTCAGCAGTAAAAGCCTAGATACGTTTTCTGCAGCAAAGGCGCTAAATTGCTTCAGTTATAGGGCACATTTTATGGCTATTATCCCTCTGCATGCAGATTACGAGCCGACCGTTACCACCGCAGGGCATTCTTTGGCCTATAAAAGCTAGAGAAAGACAAGGAACAGAGGGGAGAAAAACAGAGAGGGGGGGAAGAGGAAAAGGAAACACGGAGAGGAAAAAAAGGCAGAAAGAAAAAGAAGAAAGCAAAACAAGGGAGGGGGGAGAAAAGAGAGAGAGAGAAAGTGGAACAGAAGGAGAGAAAAAGAAACAGAGAGGGAAGGATACAAAGCAATACAAAGTGAAGAACATAAAATACACGGACGTGGAGGAGAAAAAAAACCAGAAAAGGTGACGGACAGGAAAGCAGAGAGAAAAAGGAGAAAAACAGAGGGAAAAACCAAGAAAAAAGCAGAGTGAACGAAGAACAGAAGCACAAACAGAAGGCAGGAGGAAGAAGAAGAAAAGACAGAGAAACTAAAGCAGCGTCCCCCGCGTACCACTGCCCGTCTTCCTCTTCGCCGCCACTAGCAGCACCTTCACGAAGCCACTACAGAGAGGCAAGAACATTGTTGTCAGGGGAAACAAAAAACAGAGGGAACAGACAGCACGACGAAGTAGAGGAGAGAAGAAAGAGAAGCAACGTCTGCCACAATAACCGGTTGCCGCGACAACAACGCCACCGTGAGCCACCAACACCGTGAACAACAACGCCTCCATTCCAGGTAATTCTCTTCCCCTCATTTTTGTTTCCCATTTCATTTTCCTTACCTGCAGAAACATGCACAGTGCACGTTCTGCATGCAAGAAGCTTGGTTACTATGCACGGAAAAATAATTACCTTGTTACTGTGCATGAGCATAGTAACAGGGTAATTGTATTTGGCTTGTATTTGGTTGGTTACTACTGTGCACGAGCACAGTAACCAGTCCGGGTTGGACCATCAGCCCAACCCATGTGGCTGGACTGAGTCCAACCCGATATAAGATGGTTTGCGTTTTATTGGGCTGATCACGGCCCAAGTTCTTTTTGGGCCGGGTTCAACCCGTTTAAAAAAAAAAGGAAATTTTCTTCAAAAATTATTTAAAAAATCTGTGATTTTCTTGCGTATTTTTCTATTGAATTTTGCTTAGTATTGGTTTGTATTTTTATACTGTAAAGATTGAAATCCAGCATTAAAATTCCTAGTGTTAGCCAAAACATTGAAAAAATTAAAAAAAAATGTTTTTGTTTTCATGCATACGGCCAAGTATCTCAAGAAAAATCATATCATATTTTCATACAACCAAAACTCAAAAAAATATGTGTTAACATGCATTTTGACTTTAATAACCAGTTTATTAAAGCCACGAGAAATAGGCCAAAATTTCAAAAAACTTCAAAAAATCATTTTGTTTTCTTTTGATAGTAAGGAATACGCACTTATACGTAAGGCGTAGTCTCGATATTAAAAAGATTGTTTTTTTAACTTTAGAATGGTTAGGTTTTTACCCGATAAAATAAGGACCTCCTTATCGAGGAAGACTTTTCTTAAACCATAAATGGACCAACAACTAGAAAACACGACAAAACCTTAGATTTTATCATACAATAAAACAATGCAGCTTACCTTAGGTAGGGCGTATTTGGGGTGCTAATACCTTTCCTTTACGCAACCAGTCCCCGTACCCGATCTCTAAGACCAGTTAGGGTTCCTAGTGATCAAAATACTAGTGGTGACTCTCATTCCATTTTTCCACTAATAAAAGACAAGAATTCCTTGTCTCCATATATTTGCCAAATTAGATAGAAGTTAATATAATTGAGAGTGAATATTTTCATCGCGACGCCGCACATGTGCGACAGAATGACGACTCTACTAGGACCTTGTGGACTAAGCTTTGTTTTTGTCTGATAATTGTGTTTTGTTTGGTTTGCGTGTTTTATGTTAATAAGCTTATTTTATTTATTTATTTTTACACGCTTTAATTTCTGTACATATATGATCATGCATTGTATAGAACTGCCTCATGCATCACATACTTTAATTTTTGAGAAGCACATACTATCTTATTAAGTTAAGAGGGGGATTAGCGATCTGCCCTATGACTATTGGTTAAGGTTCAGATGCGTGAAACACCCAACTTATATCTAAGTACTTGCTTGGTAATGGTGGGCATACGTGCCTTAACCATTTCTCGCAACGCCCCTATACTGTCTTTACGAAGATCGTTATTAGGCAGATATGAGACCCTTTTTGAGACCAAATAGTCAACCTACCCTTTGTCTCACTTAATGAATAGAAACTTGTCCTTAGGTTATGCGTGTTACCTTTTGTTTTGCATCAAAGTAAACCTTTCGTGAAGCATCTTAAACTCAAGACTTATGGTTGACACAATGGCCGTTACTCAGGAAATTTCCGCTATAGAGCAAGAATCAAAATCATCATGCAAGGGTTACGACCATGTGTCAACCCTGGAAGGGCAAGCTCATCATATAGAAACATACTCATACATTTATCATACATATTGACAGGTTGAAACGTAGGTCCCCTACCCAAGATTTGCTACACTTGAAAGATGGAAAATGAAGAAAGAGCTCAATTGGAGGTCCATTATCAAAATGAAATTGAGAGCATTAAAGGTGAAGTAGCTAGACTTACATATATGCTTGAACAAGTGTTGAGCTCCAAGAATGGAAAAGGGATTTTTGCACAACCTCCTGTGAAAACACCATCAATCCACGTCCCTCACACATCTCAGAACTTGGAGGCAGACTCAATAACTGGGAATCATTTTGTCCCTTTCACCGTTGTCTATCCAAGTCAAGCTCAGATCACTGTGAATCCAACAATGAAAGGACCTTCTGACAATAGGTTTACCAATCCCACGGGCCATGATAAATGGGTTGCCTTAGAAGAAAGATTGAGAGTAGTTGAAGGAAATAACCTGATTCACCCAGTGATAACAGCTGAAGTTTGTTTAGTTCCAAATATTATGGTGCCGAATGAGTTTAGAGTGCCGGATTTCGTCAAGTATACCGGACTAGAATGTCCATACACCCATCTCCGGTCATACTACAACAAGATGGCTGAAATGATCCATAACGATAAGATGCTGATATACTTTTTCCAAGATAGTCTCACTGGATCTGCTTTAAATGTCCATACACCCATCTCCGGTCATACTACAACAAGATGGTTGAAATGATCCATAACGATAAGATGCTGATATACTTTTTCCAAGATAGTCTCACTGGATCTGCTTTAAGCTGGTACATGAGACTAGACAATATCAAGATCAAGACATGGAAATACTTGGTAGATGCCTTCTTGAAGCAGTATAAATTTAATCTGGAAACTGCTCTTGATAGAACCATCTTAATGGCCATGGAAAAGGAAAACCAAGAGTCTGTGAGGGCATATGCGCAAAGATGGCGAGATAAGACAACATATGTTCAACCTCCATTGATGGATACAGAAATGGTGATGTTGTTTGCCAACACCTTTCAATCCCCTTATTATGAGCATTTAATAGGATGCTCAGCTCAACATTTCCATGAAGTTGTGAGGATTGCTGAAATAATTGAACAAGCTATGAAAAGGGGAAAGATTGAAGGTTCTACCATGGATTCCAGAACAATGATGACAAATGACTCTGAAGGTGGGAAACCTTAGTTATGTGGTCTAGTCAGGTCTCGTTGTAGCATCAATTGCTCAAATGTCTTTGTCAAAGGTTGACATTCCTCTACCACTCGAGTTTGTCTACCAGTATCTGTTAGGCTCGAGACTTATTGCCTCGACTCCGTCAAATCCCATGCAACCACCATTTCCTATATGATATAATCCAGACAAGAGATGTGAATATCATGGTGGAGTTCTAGGCCATTCATTTGAACAGTTGCAAGAATTTCAAGAATCGAGTCCGAAGGATAGTGAGCAAGAGGCGAGTTGTGTTTCTGATTGGCCATATTGTCACCAGAACAACCTCAGAATGACAAGTGATCGAAATACTTTTCAAAACACAGATATTGCCTGAAAAACTTATCCAAAAAGGGTGTTAAATTATCAATTATTTTGTTATGGAATTTTGCTATTTTGCATTTTGTTTTGGGATCACATCTCATCCTTAAACGAAACATGTCTTTTCTTTGTCTCTTTGTTGTTCTGAAGTCAGGGGATGTTTAACATTTTATTTTTGACAAAATATTTTGATCAAACTCCAATATGCAATTAAGGCTAATCAATCTTGAAAGATTAAAACTGTTTTGATTGCGAAAATGACTTGATGTTTGTTAAAATAACATGATAAACAATATGGGGTGACCAAACAAATTGACATCGATTCAAAGCAAACTCATTCTGAAGAAATTCAAGAGATTCCTATGAAGAGGTTTTCAGAAGTGATGAAAACTTTTTGTTTTGCTTTTGATGAAAATATGAAATGACGTTTGGTTGGTCAAAAAATAGTTTAAAATTTAACTTGAGGGTTTCAAAGAACTAGTGTTCAAAGCATTCATTAGATTGCTTGCCTTTGATTAGAAAATGGCTTTATTAGGCATGTAACATAGGTTTTGGCTATTGGTTATGAGGAATGAGATATTTGCAAGCTCAAAAGTTATTTAAGAGATTTCAAGACTAAGGATCACTTGTGCTTGTTTCTTGACCTTTTGTCATTTGAATTTATTTCCGAAATGATCTATCATGCCCCCCAGTGTTGGGCTTGGGCTCTTTCTCTTTGTTTTCTTCATTCTTCACTTGGTTGAGCAACATCATATCAATTATTTTTGTGAGAAGCTCAATTCTTTTGGACCCTTTGGTTTTTCCTTCATGCCCCCAGCTTTGTTTGGACACTTTTGATGATTGAGAATTTTCTTTTATACCCCCCAATGTTGCTTAGGCACTTTCAATCCTTATGGTTTTTTTTTTGTCTCTCGCACTTGCCCCCAGTGTGGGGTGAGATCCTAGCAAAGGTCATTTCCAAAAAAACTTTACTAGGCTCAAAAGGGACTGCAAAGGATATATTTTTAGCTTCGTGAAAGGATTATCAAAGATGGCCTTTCTTCATCTCAAATGCATGCATTTAGGATCAGTAAGCCTTGCTTTCATGCGAGTATACAAAGTGATTTCTCATTATTCATTCAAATAAAACTCAGCTTTTGAGTCACTTCATGGTTTTTTTTTGTGTTGTTTTTTTTTCTTTTTTTTTCCAGATTTTCTAGGTGTATGGTTACCTTTCTAAGGAATCACTTGAATTTCCAGTACTTGTTTGTTTGGACAAACACTAATATGATTTCTGTCTCATACCAAAAACTTTGAATTCCCCAAAAAATCTTTGTGAACATGTGAGATCATGTATAGTTTTGGAAGAAAAGGGAAAACACTAGTGGTTTCGTGAGTAAAAATTATACTCAGTGTGTTATTTGCATGAAACAACAAGAAAAATGAAGGCATGTCCTGAACACAGGAAAACACATGATCTTATTAACAAGAAAGACTCATTTAACAGAGAAAGTCTTGTGGCATTATGAGCCAAATTACCAACAAGACTGAAACAGGTTGAAACAAAAATGATCAAACAAAAGACAATAATAGGGCAGGCTTCATCCTTCCATTTTCATAAATCTCCTCTTAGGCTAGCCTTCCCACAACAGCTCTTATAGAGGTCTCATTGATGGTGGGGACAAAAACTGTGGTCAAAATTCGAGTCCTTCAAAATTTATGTTGTCTTTTTCGCACCCTACCTTGACCATCGATGCTTTCTGAGCATTCTGCGTCTAATGCTTTACTGATCCACCATTTCAAACATGATTAGGTAGAAGGTTCGTGTTCACATTAGGAGCGTCTTCTAATGCTATCCACCCTGCCTTGATTAATTACAAAAGCTATCTCTTGAAGGCGTTGCAAGTATGAATGCTATGTCCAGCAACACCAACATGGTATTCGCAAGTGAGCTCTGGCTTGTACCAGCTAGGTTAAGGTGGCTACATAGACGTCAGATATTTGGGAGCTACCTGCCCGATGCTTAATAGCTTCTGGTACATCTCATTTAAGGATGGCGGTAATGGAGGTAGTTGTTCTTGGACCTTTTGGTAATTTCCAATTTGGCTTTTGGCTTGAAAGTTTTGGGGCTCAAGTTGTTTGATGTCGGCAACTTGGGATGGAGTATGGTAGTTTTGGGATGAGTTTTTCCTACCCCTGTAGTCATCTCCAACATGGTTGACCTCTTTCATTCTGAAGCCTCTTTTCTCGATGGGTGCAAAAATTCTACCACTCTTGACGCCTTGCTCTATACGTTCACACACTACCACAACATCAGTGAATTGCTGAGTTGAACTACCCATCACATGCTCGTAATATGGCGCTTTAAGTGTGTCGGCAAATAAAGTGACCATCTCTTTGTCCGAAAGTGGAGGATGGACTTGAGCAGCTGATTCTCGCCATCTTTGAGCATATTCCCATATGCTTTCTTTGTCCTCTTTCTCTAGATTGGACAAGCTGATTTTGTTGGGAGCAATGTCTATGTTGTACTTGTACTGCTTGATAAAAGCATCCAGCAAATATTTCCATCTCCGGATCTTTGTGTTATCCAATCTCATGTACCAGCTCAATGTTGCCCCATTTAAGCTATCTTGAAAAAAGTGCATCATTAGTTTTTCATCATGTACTACTTTTGCCATTTTATTGTAATAGGACTTGAGATGAGTCATGGAGCATTGTGTTCCACTATATTTGATGAACTCAGGAACACGAAACTTTTTCGGGACAACCACATTTGGGACCAGACACATCTCTGCTGCCCATACTGGATCATATAAGTCTACCCTCTCAATTACTTTGATTTTGGCTTCTAGCGCCTCCATCTTATCTTGATCAATGCTATCAGATGACTTGGCCTTGTGGGACTTGTTAGCAAATGCATCCATGACTGCAGGGGCTGGTGCAGGGGTCGTTGACTGCACAAATGTTGGATTATGTTGAGGCTCTTGACCATGTTCACTCATTCTTTCTTCGGCCTGAGCTATTGTTGGAATCTGATTAAAGATGACCGGTCGGTTAGAAGGACCTTCACCAGAGGTATTTCTCAGTGTTTGCTCGAGTAAGCTAGTGAGGCGAGCCACACTTGTCTTTAGAGATTCCAACTCTTCTTGAAAATGGGCGTCACGGTGAGCACGCTCTTCATCTTCCATGTTTCTCGCTCGAAGTTGGGTGTTGTAGACTCTTTGGGGACCTATATTTCAACCTAATGCATGTATGTATGTTATTTACAATGAATGGATGTATGTGTATGATGCAAATGTATGTACATGCGTATTAGAGAGTTCATACTCTAAGGATAGGTTTGGGCCATTACATGATGGGTGGCTTTCTACCTGGTCTTAAAATGGTATCTTGTTGTCCTAGTGATCACCCTCATGAAGGCAATATGGGGGCTCAGTAGGTAATGGGATGGCATGTGCACCAATCATTACCAGTCTAAGCACTCAGCGAAGAGTTGGGGTTTACACAAACTTAAACCTTAACTAAAAGTCGTAAGGTAAGCTGGTAGTCCCCCAGTTAACCTAAAGTTTTTTCAGTATAATTCCCCTCAAATGTGAATGATGCATGAAATAATTTTATACAATGCATGAACAAATATGTACAAAATTAAAGTGTATGAGCAAATGAGAACTGCATATTAACAATGAAAAAACAAACCCAGCAATAACACAAAAATAAGACAAAACAAATGCTTAGTCCATAGGGTCCCTAGTGGATTCACCATTCTGTCGCACGTGTGCGACGTTGCGGCGATCGTCCACCCTCTCATAGGTATATGGTATTTATCTGGCAAATGTGGAGAGACAAGGAATTCTTGTCTCTTATTAGTGAAAAAAGGAATGAGATTCACCACCTAGTATTTTGGTCACTAGGAACCCTAACTGGTCTTAGAGATCAGGTACAAAGACTGGTTGCGTAAAGGGAAGGTATTAGCACCCTAAATATGCCCTACCTAAGGTAAGTTGCATTGTTTTATTGTCTAATATGTGCTAAGGTTTCATTGTGTTTCTAATTGTTGGTATGTCTATGGTTTAAGAAAAGTTCTCCTTGGTAAGAAGATCCTTATTTTATCGGGTAAAATCTAGTCGTTCTAACGTCAACAAAAGAACCACCTTTTAATATCGAGAATATATTTTACGTATAAATTCGTAATTCGCGATACTAAAACAAAACAAAATATTTTTTTGGATTTTTTGAAATATTGGCCAAGTTCTCGTGACTTTAATAAACTGGTTATTAAAGTCAAAATGCATGCTAAAACATTTTTGTTTTTTTTTTTTGAATTTTTGTTGTATTAAAATATGATATGATTTTTTATTTGAGAGACTTTGTCGTATGCATGAAACAAAAACATTTTTTTTAACGAAAACCGGGTATTTTAATACCGGATTTATATTTTTACGGTATAAAAATACAAACCAATATTAAGCAAAATTTAGTAGAAAAATACGTGGAAAAATCACAAATTTTCAAAAAAAAATTTGAAAATGTTTTTTGGACCGGGCTGGACCCAGCCCACTCATTTTGGGTTGGGTTAGACTTGTCCACCCCAATGAACAGTGGAGAGTTAATTCACTCTCCACTGCTCACGCAGAACAGTGGAGACAGTGCAGCGAAGAAGAAGAAAAAGAAGAAGAAAGAAGGGGCGGACCTGCGGTGGCTTCGAGGCGGTGCTGCTGGCGGTTGCTGACTGGAGAATGGCTTGGACAGCTGTCGACCCTTCTTTTTCTTTTCTGTGTTTTTTCTTCTGCTCTATTCTTCCTTTCGTTCCCTGTTTTATTCCTTCTCCCTCTTTCTGATCGTTCTTTTGTTTCTGTGGTAGCAACTGTTGTTGCTCACGGTGCTAGTGGTGACAATGGTGGCCGAATGTGGCTACAGATGGTGGTTCCAGGTGGTGGCTTCTCCTCCTTTCTCCTCTGTTTCTGCTTTTCCTTCTTCTTTCTGTTTCTGTTTCTCTGTATCTTCTTCAGTTTCTGATGGTGATTGTGTGGTTGTTGACGGTGGCTGCTGGTGACTGGGCAGAATGACGGTGGTGCTGCTTCTAACGGCAAAGAGAGAGAGACCAGAGAGAGAGGTGAGTTACTGTTCTTCTCCCCTGTTCTTTTGTTTTTCTGTTCTTTGCTTCTATTCTCTCGTCAGCTCAAGTCTTCCCCTCTCTATTCGTCTACCCTATTTTCAAAACAATCTCTGTTCCTCTCTCAAACAATCCCTCGCTTCCTTCTCTCTATTCGGTTCTCTTCTTCAAGTTCGTTTCCCAAAATTTTTGCCCCCTCTAGTTTCCTTTTTTCCCTTTTCCTTTCCCCCTGGAATCTTCCCCCTTCTTTGTATTTATAGCCAAGTGGAGAGGGAGTCCCCCTTGCCTTGTTCCATCAAGGTGCAGGAGGGAAATGGGGCTACCTTACCCCTGTAGGGTAAGGTGGCAGGTTGTCTGTAGGGCATGGTCGACACCGTGTCCTGCACTTTTTTTTTTTGGAATAGTGATTGAAACACATTTAGGGAATAACCCAAAAATAGGTTATTACTAGGATAACCAGTCACTTCATAATGAGAATAATGAGAATAATCGTGTTAGAACACTTATAGACCACATGAATCCAATAAGAACAAGTGCACCATCATTTATAGTTTTCCTTCTTGATGCATCTCACTTTAATTTTAAGCCAGACATTATTCAACTTTTACCTACTTTTCATGGCTTAGATCTAGAAAATCCATACTTGCATTTGAGAGAATTTGAAGAGGTTTGCAACACTTATAATGACTTAAATTGTAGCATGAACACCATCAGATTAAAGCTTTTTCTTTTTCCATTAAAAGATAAAGCTAAAACATGGCTACAAAATCTTAGGTAAAGATTCATTCGTGCTTGGGATGAAATGCAACAACAGTTTTTGAAGAAGTTTTTCCCTTCTCATAGAACAAACTCTTTCAAAAGACAAATCACCACTTTCACTCAAAAACCAGGAGAAACATTTTACCAATGTTGGGAGGTATAGAGACTTGCTTAATACCTGTCCTCATTATGGTTTTGAAACATGGAGATTGGTTTCACATTTTTATATACGGTTAACACCTTAAGGTAGGCAAATGGTGGAATTGATGTGCAATGGAACTTTTGAAAATAAAGACCCTGATGAAGCAATAGAGTACCTAGACTTGTTAGCTAAAAATGCTCAAAATTAGGACACTACAGGCACTTGTGAGGCACCAGGTAAAACTCAACCTCATACATCTAGTGGAGGAATGTACAACCTTAGGGATGATCATGACCTCCAAGCCAAATTTGCATCTTTAGCTAGAAAAGTCGAGGCACTTGAATTTAAAAAGAGTGGTCAATTAAAATCTGTTCAAGACATTGTGTGTCAAATCTGTGAAACTAACGAACATTCAACCAATGATTGTCCAACTTTGCCTTCTTTTAAGGAATGTCTCTATGAACAGACCAATGCTTTAAACAGTTTCCAAAGGCCAAATCATAACCCATACTCGAAAACGTACAACCCTGGTTGGAGAAATCATCCAAATTTCAGTTGGAAGAGTGGTAATGCACAAACTTCACAACCACCATTTCAAGCCACCATAATTTTTAAAATTCTCAAGGATATGCACCTCCTTATGCTCCCCTTCCTAGAAGAAATCTTGAGGAAACATTGCATGCATTCATTGAAAAGCAAGAGACAATCAACACTCAATATGCTCAAACCATGGCAGATTTAAAAGATACTCTTGCAAAATTCACATATACTCTTAGTTTTCAGGAGAAAGGTAAGTTTCCATCTCAACCACAGCAAAATCCCAAAGGACAATACAATTCAAGTGCAAGTAGCTCTGGAAGCCAACATATGGATCAAGTCAAATCAATCATTACTCTCCACAATGGTAAGGTTATTGAAAAACCCATTCTTGAACCTTGTGAGAAAGAAGATGAGTTAGTCTCTAAGGGTAAGGAAATGGTTGAACCTGAACATTGCAAAGAAAAGACTGATTCCCCACAAGAACTTCCATTTTCTCATGCCATGACCAAACAAAGGAAAGTCAATCACAATTCTGAAATCTTTGAAACTTTCAAACAGGTAAGGATCAATATACCTTTGTTGGTTTCTATTAAACATATACCTTCTTATGCTAAATGTTTGAAAGACTAGTGCACCGTGAAGAGAAAACTGAATGTGAAAAAGAAAGCCTTTTTAGTCGAACAAGTAAGTGCCATTATTCAAAACAATAATGCTTTGAAATATAAAATCCCTGGTTGTCCTACAATTTCATGCTTTATTGGAGAACATAAAATTGAAAGAGCTTTACTTGATCTTGAAGCTAGTGTGAATTTACTTCTATATTCGGTTTTTCAAAGTCTCAATCTAGGTGAGTTAAAACCAACTTCTATAACTCTTTTACTTGCTCATAGATCCGTAAAGGTGCCTAGAGGAATAGTTGAAGATGTGCTAGTACAAGTTGATAAATTCATTTATCTTGTGGATTTTGTTGTCGTGGATACACAACCTGTTGAAGCATGTAACTCAATTCCTGTTATTCTAGGATGTCCATTTCTTACAACTTCTAACGCATTGATTAATTGTAGGAATGGACTGATGAAGTTATCTTTTGGAAACATGACATTGGAGATGAATGTTTTTAACATTTGCTAGCAACCTGGAGATGATAATGATTTCCAGGAAGTAGATCTTATTGAAGAATTAGTTTATGATCAATTTGAAACTACTTTGAGTAAAATTGACTAATGAATCTAAAGATTTGCAAATGATTTATTCTCAGGAAGAAGTCAATGACAAGAAAGGCACTGAAAATATTGTCGCGAATCATTTGTCAGGATTGACAATAGATTTAACATCTGACATCACACAAATTAATGATTACTTTCCTGACGAATCCTTACTTTCTCTGCCTTGGTTCGCTAAAAATATCAATTTTCTTGTTTCAAGATTTTTGCCAGCTCATTGGAGTACCCAATACAAAAGTAAGTTTTTGGATGACGTGAAGAACTTTTATTGGGATGACCCTTACTTACTCAAATATTGTCCTGATCAAATATTTCAAAGATGTATTCGCGACAATAAGGTAAGTAGTGTCATTAAATTTTATCATTCTGAGGCATGTGGGGGTCATTTCTCGTCAACAAAGATGATTGCAAAAATCTTACAATATGGATTCTATTGGCCCACCATGTTCAAAGACACACATATGTTCTGCAAAGCTTGTGAAAATTGTCAAAAGTCAGGATTTATTTCAAAACATAAAGAGTCTTTAGATAATCTTCTATTGACTTTTGGGACATATCCTAGTGGCAATGTGCATTGTGCAATTCATGACTTATGACCCCATTTTTATAAAGAAGATGCTCGGCATAATCTTGGGAATCTGACTATAAAAGACCATGTTTGTCAATTTTTAAGAAAACTAGATGAGAAGCCTATCCCCGACCTATAGAGGGCGTTTAAGCTGTTCTTGGACGTAAAACCAAGGGAAGATGTGAGCCACAATCACAACTATTTGTGCATATACATGTTCTGTAATAACTTGTGTCTTTTGGTTTTAGTTTAATATTTTGTTTTGTTATTTCTTATTTTGGTTTAAGTGTGTTTCAAGTTTATCAGTAGTCACTATTTCAGGTGATGTCTTTTATACTCTATCTTTCTACCTTAGAACATTGGGGCCAATGTCTCGTTTTGGTTGGGGGGAGAGACTAGTAGTTGACACCCAAAAAAAAAACTAACTGTTTTTGCTGGTATTAAAACCATTTGACATAACTGTTATTATTAAGATGGCAGAGTAAGGAGGAATTCTATTGACTCATGAGATGTATCTTAGTAAATGTTTTCCAAAGGTTATTTGCAATATTCATAACAAGGTCTATCACACACTTCTTATGAAATATTCAGGTTTACAAACTCTCGCATTGTTATCACTTGATTCTACTCATATACTTATTTAACAAGTATTTATAAACCATCATTTCACACACACTTTAACATATGCTTGTGGGTTGCACATTGGATTATTATATTATTTATATTCTTTTGTTAAAGGTTACAACAAAGGGAAAACGATAGTATATAATTTGCAAAAAACAAATAAACAAAAAAATAAAAAAAATAAAAACGTAGATAAGTTTGGTTTTGTAACCTCCCTAACCTAAGCAATTAAGTCCGAAGGGGTGTCTTAACATCTAAGACCCTAAAGTCAACTGACTTGGGAGCTATTGGCCCAAAGCTTGTTACATAGGTTGAGGAGAAAAGCTTAAGGGAATCAAACATTGCACTATCTACATTTTAGTATCTCCAACCCGAGTTACTAAGCTCTAAGGGGTGTCTCAACACCTAATGCCCTAAGACCAACTGGTTTGAGAGTTATTAGCATAAAGCTCGTTACATGGGTTCATGATGCATTGTGTTTTAATTTATTACTAAAAAAAAGAGAAAAAAAGATAATAATCCTAACCCAAGAAAGTTAACCTTAAACATTAGAACAAAATTTTGTTTTCTTCCAAGAAAAGCCCCATAGTTATGTTTTGATATATTGAGCACAAAATGAAGGTTTATTAATATCTTGATTAAGAAGTATGAAGCAGATATATAAATTTAATGATATTTTGTTTATTTGGATAGATTAATGGAAGTTAAATGATGAATACCTTGCTTTTGGATCTTGCAAATTGTTTTTCTATTGTAACGCTTTAATTACTAGAGACTAGTAATAAGCTGTTTGACGGGTGTGATTAGTACTTAAAAGTGCATTGTTATTAAGGCTTTATATCATCATATTGTACTTTTAGTATCATTAAATTCCTAACTTAAGCATGTTTTTTATAATAACAAGTTTGATAATATAGATAGCTTTAATTTATGGTAAATGCTCATTTTAAATGCAGGCATATCTCACAATACAAAAAGATTGATTGATGTGATTGACTATTGAAAGTGAAAAGACAGAAATGGCTAAGGTTAAAGAAGAGATGCTGGATCAAACTAGAACACCATTCAGTCATTTGATCATATCTGGAGTAGTGGACCTTGGATGTATGTTTGGTTTATTATGTTGGAAATTTAAGGCATAGGCCTACAACTTTCATGAAGAGTGGAAGACCCAAATCTGCCGTTTTCAAATTCAAAGCTTGGCAAAAAAAGAGAAGTCAGAATTTGTCCTGCAATCTTGCCCAAACACTGCTCAGAATATTACCCATAGCTGGAGTTCTAGAAGATAAAATAACGTCAAATTTGGTGGGTGGAAAGATAAGACAATTTCCAACAACTTTCATAGGACCACCTGCTCAAGTTCTGATGTTAGCAATGATATTTCATCCAGACAAGCGCTTGAGGGCTATCCACCACGTCCACCAGAAGCACTACTCGGTATTTTAGCCATATCCCGAGCTTTAGTGATCCAAATGCTCTCAAATGTTGTGGGTAGAAAGCGAAGATGATTTCCAACAACTTTTATGAAGAACACTTTGCCAAATTCTGATTGCATCAGTGTCATTTCATCCCGCCAAAATGCTTGAGTGCTGTTGTCCACCAAGTCCACTAAATCAATAGTTGGCCACTACATCAATAATCAATTATCAAATGAATAGTTCTGATTTTTAGCCTATAAAAGGAGGCATTTGCCATTCATTTAGGCATCTTGGTTTTCATATCAAGATCATTTTCTTGCTTTCTCTCTTTGTAATGTTCAAGTTTTATTTCATGTTTTATTTTCATTAATCTCTTGTTTATGCTTTTCATTTCCTTTACTACTCTTAGTTAACTTATATCATAATTATGTTCTTATCTTGTTTATTTATGTTCTTCTTCTTCATAATGTCTAGCTAAGTTAATTATGTCAAGGTGAAAAGGTTTCATTAATGGTGTTAAAATATGTATAATATAAACTCAACATAGACTTCAATGTTTATATCCAAGAAAGTTTGTTATTAATATATCTTACCTTTTTATCTTATCAATTCTTAATACCTTGCTTGTTAAATGGTTAATCTAGATTTGTATTGTATAACACTTGGTACATCAAATGCTTGATCCTTCATAGTCTTCGGCCGACATCGTTGTTATGAGAGGAACTTGATTTGTTGTTAACATAAGTTAGCATCATGAATTCCTGACAATATTTAAAAGTATGGTGTTACTAAAATAAGATCATTAATATGATCATGTTAAAAATTTATAATGAACTATTAAGGATAAATCCTTCGATTGGAATCTCCTTTGTGTGTTGTTTCTAGTTGAGTAATAAAAAGAGTTTATACTATACTTATTTCTAATACCATTAGTGGATCCTCTAACCTTGACAACAGTTTTTATCATTATTTAATCCTCACATTAATCTCACATCTCAAAAATCTCTTTAACTCTTTGTTAATTTATATATATAATTTATAATTTATATAGTTGACCTCCATGTGGATCGACCCCAGTCTTGCCGGGTTATTTATTATTTTGACACTCCTGCACTTGGGATAAGACATCAACTCTTTGATCGTGTCACTCCTCACCTAAACACTATTGGGAAATCAACAATCGAGAGAAAATCCACCTTAATGAGTCTTAGCCCCTCCTTAACAAGTTGTTGCATCTCTCCATTAACCTTCACAACAATAGGCCCCATCTGGTATCCGTAGATGATTATACTAATAAGCAGAATACGAATACAATGATCCTATAGAGGGTCTTCAATCTCATGGGTCATCGAGCCATTCCAATGAGCATACACACTTTCATGGCGCTCGGGTGCAAATTGTTTTTTCTAGGCGTCCATTTGGGTAGCGTAAAAAAAAGGTTGTCCATCTATCCCTTCATCCTACACCAGAGACTTCAAGTTTCCTTGAACTCGATAAGCGTAGGAATGGCAAAAAGTTGGAAGAAGGGTTCATCTAGAAAGATGTCTACACTGCTCATCAGATTAGAGATTCTCCTTTATCCAGACATGTGCTTAACACTCACATACGTAGAGACTACATCGCCACAAAAATGACCCTACATAACTATGATGTGCTCATAGATCCCAAAGAACATGTTCAAAATTTGCACAACAGTCTGGAGCTAGTAATTCAGGACAAACATGTTATCTGCAAGATCCTCCCTATGACCTTTAGAGGTTAAGTAAGAGCATGGTACAACAACTTGGAACCAGCTTCTATCAACAACTTGGAACCCAACTTCAATCTCCAGTTTCAGTGATCTATGTGCCAAACTACTGGTGACACATTTTAATAAAAGTATTCTAGCCAAAAAGAGTTCTACTAAACTCTTTGGAATCACCCAAGCAAAGGATGAGTCTACAAGAGCATACCTCAAGAGATTTAACAAGGAAATACTTGGTTGAAGATTTAACCGAACATGTAGCTTTAAAAGCCCTTATTAGTGGAGTGAGGGAAAAAACCTTGTGAAAGTACACCTTACCAAATAGAAGGTTACTCAAAGTGAAGCAAAATATGGAGAGCTACATTCGGGTAGATGAGGTAAGTATGCTCCGCCATGATCTTCCCTGTTTCACCAGGGACAAACAACCATAAAGGTCCCCCAAATAGGGTTGCTCACCTAAATGGGATCGCTCTCCTAGAAGAGATTACAATCTTAAGAGGAGTTATAAGAAACCACCAGGGAACGTCTAGGTTATCTTGAAGCATGTGCTTTTCCATTAAACACCACCCTCACTGGAGTCCTTACAACCATCCAAGGCAAAGAGTTTTTTTGATATCCTTTTGCCCATGAAGTCTCCTTCAGCACACACATATCTAAAAAGTACTCTTTTTTTTCATAAAGATAAAGGATATGACACAGAGGACTACTATGTCTTGAAAAAGGAAATTAAAAGGCTGATAGCTAAGGGCTACCTTCATCAGTTTTTAAAGAAGGATTTTTTTCCCCGAGCAGAATAGAGAAGAACCTGGTCAATGTACTACAACTTTACCTAAGATCAACATAATCTTAGGGGGAACCTCTGTAAGGGGATTCTAACAATGAAAAGAGGAAGTATAGGAAACAAGTCCTCACAACTACTAGATTGGTGGGTTAATGACACAAGCTAATAGCTTTTACTCCTGAATATGGAGAAAGAGTGACCTTTCCATATAACGACACCCTCGACATTTCCACTATTATCTCTAATCATATAGTACATCAGGTACTAGTAGATGATGGTAGTGCAGTTAACATCCTTTCCGTAGAAGTTATGGTCCAAATAGGAATCCCCTCTTCAAAACTAACACCAGTAAAACCCCCCTCATTGGGATAGAGGGTTCAGGCATACTAGTGAAAGTTGCCTTAGAGTTACCAGTTGTAATGGGCACCCTTCCAAAATGTGTCTCACTCCAACAAAGTTTCATGGTGATTGATACAACATTGACTTATATTGTCATTCTAGGAAGGCCTTTTCTATATCAAATCAATGTTGTCATCACTATCCGACACTTGGCATTAAAGTTCCCAACTTTGAAAGGAGTAGCCACATTGTAGGGGGGTTAAACAACCTTAAGACAATGTGCCATTATTTGCTTGAAAGGCAAGAAAGTGCTAATATCGGACTAACAAAGGTCCTTGAAGAAAAGAGTAGAAATCAGAACTAAAGCTGTTGAGAAATTGAAGGATGTTTTTTTGGAGGGAGATGAACAAGATTTCGTGAAAGTGGGATCAACCTTAACACCAACACAATAACAATCATTAACGGAGCTCCTGCAAATCCAAAAGTTGAATTTCACAACAGATGCATCAAAGATGCCATGCATCATTCCAAAGATAGTTACCCACTAGTTAAGGGTATACCCAGCTGCACATCTGATTAGTCAGAAAAATAGGAATTTTAGGGGAGAAAGACAGAAGGTTATAACTCAAGAAGTGGACAAACTTCTGGCCTCTGGTTTCATCAGGGGAGTGTTATACTCAACCTGGTTGGAAAATGTAGTTATGGTAATGGTAAGTAGTGGATGTGTGTGGACTTCACTAGCTTGAACAAAGCTTGCCTAGAGTGATTTCAAGATGGAGTTCGTAAACACCCAACAACAAAAAAAGGGTAAAGCCAGAAACGACTCCACCATCATTGTCGATTTCTGAATTGGCAGCGACACAGTTTTTGTTGTTGATTTCTGAATCAGCGATGACACTGTTTTCGTTGACGACTTCTGAGTCAATAGGGGTTGTGTGCGCTGACGAATCCATGTGTCAACTGTGGAATTAGTTTCGTTGATGATTTCTAGTCGGTAGCGACTCAGCTGTCGTTGACGATTTCTAAGTCAACGGTGGATGGGTGCGCTGATGAATCCATGTGTTTTGTGAAACCCGAACAAATCTTGTCTTTGGCCGAACCATTCTAGGAAGAATTAAGGGGTGAAAAACCAGCCAACTTTGGAGAAAAAAAAATGTAAATCCCTATGAAAACTTGAACAAAAGGTCAACCAACACTAAACAAAATTAAAGGGACCAAACCGGTTTACTCTTGAGAGGCCTCGGGAAGGGGGAAAACCGGTTTTGGGATAACTTAATGAGGAACAAGGATAAGGTATAACAACCCCCAAACACCCCAACACACTTATAGGGGCTATAAATACAAGGAGAGAGAAGGGTGACCCTTCCTCTTCCCAAAGACAAGCTGCAACAGCTGCATGCTCTTGCTCCTCTACCTCTTCTCCACAGAAAACCAGACCCAATCTAGCTACATGTCCCCTTCATTGATTGTGTGAGTAAGAGAAGAGCTAGAGTGAGGTTAATGGCTGAAATCAGGAAAAAAGAGGGGGTGTAACTGGCCAGCTAGACAACAAGTGAGAGAGGGAAGAAACTAGACTAAAAGAGAAGAACATACCATCAAACTCATTTTTAAAGTTGTTGAGAACCGTGAGGTATGAACTAGAACTCATCTCCACCGTTCTTGTGATTTTGAGACAAAAAGAAAGATGAAAACCCTAACTAAATGACCTAGGATTTTCCTGCAACTATTAAGGAAAATTAGACTAGAAAGAGGGACAAAAATGGGGCTGGATAGGGGACCTAATTCCAGAACTCTTAACAAGAAAATGGATGATGTTAAACACAAACTGAAGTAAGGGACCGACCATAGTTGAGGTTTAGACAGAATGCAGATGTGATGAGGCGAAATGCATGGATTGTGATTTTGTTATAACCTTAGACCATGCTGGAAAGCAAAACAAAAAAGAAATACTAATGTTAATGGTGTGATTTCTTCTTGTGTGTTGGATGAAATTTGTGTGATAATGGGATTAGATGTTGTTTTGTGCAGGATTATGTTACCATTGAATCTTAGAAGCATGCTGGAGCTGAAACAGAAATCACATTGTGTTGATGCCTTGATTTTTATTATGTGATTGATGAAACTTCATAGGTGTGAACCAAGTGAATGAAGGTGTATTTGTAGCATGTTATTGTGATTATGCTTGTGATAAAAATGATAAATTTCATGTGTAAATTAAGGGTCAATGGACAATAATGTCCGACCAAAAGGAATGTAACGACCCGACTTTTTCAAGGCCAAAATCGATGGAATTTTTTATTTATAAATCTTCAGGTTCTGGATGTTTTTCACTATATCATTCTACAGATTTATAATTGCATTCCATTCATTAACAAGGCACAATCCACGTAGGATATCGCAAATCAACATTCCCATAAAATGGATTCTTAATACACATGCCCATAATATTATATTTTCATACTCATAGGTTTACATTATATCATATTGACATACGCATAAATTCACATTCATGTTCTAGTCTCGTTATCATCACGATTTCATATAAGAGTGTCGAACGACAAGTTACACAACCAGTACTTTCATTATCCTGACCTCATGTAATTTCACAACATAACATTCTCATAAGAAGAATACCACATACATATATTCATACACTTCATATATACATGTTCGCACATACACATCCATGTTCCATTTCAATTTTTCGTTACAAGTCTTTACAAAAGGGGTCGGACAACTAATTAAGCAATTAACATGTTTGTTCATACAGAACTCATATTACCCATAACATGCGAATATATAGTTCTTTTCAAAATATACGAGCCATGAAACGAATTTCCTTACGCACCATGTTGGTATGATGTTCCTGTTAAAGCAAAAGGTAATTTCAAGCATTATAGAAAAATTAAAAAAAAACCTAATAAAACAATATTAACGTTACATTTCATTCATAGACCAAAAGAGCATAATTCTTTCATTTCCTCTTATGTAAATACCACCCTTAATAATTCATCAATTACTTAGGCTAATTACAATACTCAAACCCAGTCACCAATCTCGAATACCGTTAACCAAACTAACGTTATTCTTTATTTAAAGCATAACAATTGTAGTTCTTTCATATACTTGCTATATACAAAATATAGTACACATGAACACATCAATTCTTAGGATGCCATTAGCCGAAGCCAATCATTTATTCATCTCAATCATCCACTTAGGATGTTGTTAGCCAAAGCTAAATCATCAATCACAACCCGATCATCCGTCTCGGATGCCATTAGTCGTAGTTAATCATAAAACGCAACTTGATCATCCTTCTAGGATGTCATTAACCGAAGCTAATCATTAACAAATCAAACGTTCCAGAGGCGGTTTATGAAATCACAATCACATAATAATATATCCTTTGAAATGCTCATTCAAACAATTCATAATAATTTGAAATTCGCTATAACATAATAGTAGACCCTTCGTAATACTCATAAAGACATTCCGTAATAGTTTAACGATCAGTAAACACGATAATAGATCCTTTGTAATACATAAATAAACATTTCATAATTGTTCAGCATTCAGTATAACACAACAATAGGCCCTTTGTATTATTCATTCAACCTTTCATGACAGTTAATGTTTAATACAATGCAACAATGGATCCCTCATAATACTCACATAAAAATTCATAACAATTAACATTCAGTATAATGCAACGGTAGATCTTTCATAATTCTCATGCAACCACTCATGACAATTAACATTCAGTATGATACAACAACAGATCCTTTGTAATACCCATACAACCATTCATAACAATCAACCTTCAGTATAATGCAATGGCAGATCCTTTGTAATACTCATACAACCATTCATGATAGTTTAGCATTTAGTATAACTCAATAATAGACCCTTCATATTACTCATCCTGTTAGAGAATAATATAAATCATATCCTGGGACCTCACCTAAAAGCTTAAGCTTTTGGGTTGAGATGGTTCTTTGACATGGTATCAGAGCCTTGATGACCAAGTGGTCTCGAGTTCGAATCTCACCATCCCCATTTATTTGATAAAAAAAATTAAGCACAAGGTAATGTGGGCCTGTGCAAATTTAAAGCCCAAAGGGCTTTCATTTTAGGGGGTGTGTTAGAGAATATTATAAATCATATCCTGGGACCTCACCTAACAGCTTAAGCTATTGGGTTGAGATGGTTCTTTGACACATCCAACCATTCATGACAGTTAATGTTCAATACAAAGCAACAATAGATCCCCTGTAATACTCATATAAAAATTCATAACAAATAACCTTCAACATAATACAACGATAAATCCTTCATAATACTCATACAACCATTTGTGACAATTAATATTCAGTATAATACAACGGTAGATCATTTGTAATACTCATACAACCATTCATGACAGTTTAGCCATTCCATATAGCACAACAATAGATTCTTCGTAATAAATTCACTTAAGAAACTAACGTTACTTTAGAAGGGAGGTGGAAATCACCTACCTATTCCTCTAGTGGGGTGTCCTTGCCGGTTGAAGGTCCGATCCCGGTTGCACCACCATACATTTGATAATCATATAACTCGTCACCATACATTTTCCAAAAATACACATGTTTACATTCAAGTGTTCCATATATTACACAATCATACAATGAGATCGTTATAAGCATTTACATCATTTCTGACATGGGAGTCTGCCGCAGAAAATCGACAATGAAATTGTTTTATTGGCGACGCAGAATTCAACAGCGAAACTGATTTACTAGTGACATGCAATTCATTAGCAAACTGACTCGCTAGTGACATGCAATTCGTCAATGAAAAATGGTGACATAGACTCGTCAGCAAAATTGATTCGTTGAAACATACTCATCAGCGAACATATTCGCTACAACGCAAACTCGTTAGCGAACTGCTTTGTTGGATCACAGATCCGTCAGCAAAACTGATGACACAGACTCCTCCGCGAAATTGATTCAATGAACTGATTCGTTGCAATATAAACTCGTCAGTGAACTGATTCGCTGACGCACAAATTCCTCAGCAAACGGGTTCGCTGCACCACTAACTCGTTAGCAAACTAATTCACTGAAGCACAGAATCGTCAGCAAACTGCTTCGCTAAAACACAAAATCATGAGCGAATTGATTCGCTGGGACACCACAATTCGGCAGCGGAAACTATTTCGCTGCTGGTACTACAATTCAGCAGCAACACTGATTCGTTGTAGACAACATAATTCGGCAGCGAACACTGATTCGTTGCAGACAACAAAAATTTTCGGCAACGAATGTTGATTCCTTGCACACAACACAGTTTCGATAGGGAACTCTAATTCACCATAGACAACATAAATTTTCAGCAGCAAACGTTGATTCGCTGCACACAACACAATTTTGGCAGTGAATGCTAATTCACTGCAGACAATACAATTTCGGCAGCGAACGCCGATTCACTGCAAACAACACAATTTCAACAATGAACGCTCATTCGCTGCAGACAACACAATTCGGCAGCGAAAACTAATTCGCTGCGGACAACTCAATTCGGCAGTGCAGCGAGAACTGACTCGCTGCAGACAACACAATTCAACAGCGAAAACAGACTCCCTGCAGACAACACAATTCAGCAGCGAAAACTAATTCGCTACGGACAATACAATTCGACAGCGCAACGAGAATTGACTCGCTGCAGATAACACAATTCCGCGGCGAAAACTAATTCACCGTAGATAACACAATTCGACAACGAAAACTAATTCGTCGTAGAGAACACAATTCGGCAGCGAACACTGATTCGTTGCAGACAACAAAAATTTTCGACGAATGTTGATTCCCTGTACACAACACAGTTTCGGTAGGGAACGCTAACTCGCCGTAGACAACATAAATTTTCAGCAGCAAACGTTGATTCGATGCACACAACACAATTTTGGCAGTGAATGTT
>Ga0307517_10001515_pt1 | contig 38748 bp, 19 predicted proteins | sample 23_EM_MG_FD_194515 | JGI IMG/M metagenome (GOLD analysis project Ga0307517, IMG submission 194515) | Populus trichocarpa ectomycorrhiza microbial communities from riparian zone in the Pacific Northwest, United States - 23_EM | ecosystem: Host-associated > Plants > Roots > Unclassified | place...
ATGGAGTTTTGATAATCTTCTTGTCCAGTTCAGTTTAGGAGTTTCAGTGGCTTTGTTGTGTGGAAGGTGCCAATCATGCTGTGTGGTGTTGTACTTTCTCACTAATTCTTTTTGTCTCTCTCTTTTTTGTTCAAAGAGCAAATTAGTACTCCAGAATAAAATAAAGTTCAATTGAGTCCTTAAAGAAAATATTTTCTCAATATAGCCCTTACATTATTAACAGTATCCATAGGACCATACCAACCTCCACACATTTCTCCCCGGGGCTACTAACAATATCTCACTTCTAACACTACGAATATCTGTAATCATTCATATCAATTATAAGAAATAATGATCTTTTCCGGTAAATTTAATGCATCGTGCCCTCAATTATTTGTCAACCAAATTCACTTGCCAATTACTAATAATTAGAATTACATTTAGGTTTATAGTTTGGAGTCTTTAAAAATATCTTTTAAAAGGTATTACAATCTGTTTGTTTTTGTATTTGAAAAATATTTAAAAATAAATAATTTTTTTTATTTTTTTTATTTCAAATTATTAATATCAGGGCTCTACCAAACGTGCCCCATGCAAGATGATGATGTTGAGATTCAGAATTGGTTGTCAGTCAACGAAAAAAAGATGGATTTGTACAGTTATTTGGGAACGTGTTTGGATAATATTTTCTAAAAAATTGAATTTCTTTTACTTAAAATGCCAATTTTCTAGTATATTTTTTTAGGTAATATTAACAAGTTCATTTCATCAAATAAAATCCATGCACATCAATATCAACTAATTTCATAGCAGGAAAATGCAAAAACAATGAATTCATTTTTTCTATGTCAGAATCCAATAAAACTTTCTCTTCCCTTTGGAAACCAAGAACCGAAAAATAATAAAAAAGAAGACAAGAGAGCAAACTTGCTTACCATAAGCCAGTAACTCAAGGCAAAAACATCAATCGTTTTTGCCTGCTGTCCAAATACAAGATGAGAAAGGGATTTGGAACTGAGTGACGACATACTAGGAAAAGACTAGCAACTGGAACCAAAACAGTACTGACTTTCAGACTCCACTGTCTGATCAAGATCAAGCAGCCATGAATGTACAGCTTACTTCTAGCGATCATATATAGGATCCAAATTCCAAAGTGATTATCACAACTAATTATACATACAAGGGAAATTTCAAAAGGCAGGTTGAATGGAACATTCCCAGCAAAGAAAGAACCAAGCTAAAGGAGAGAACAAAAGCAAAACCCATGCAGATTCAGCTGTCTACCCCATGGAGATATAAGATTAGAACCACTTTAGCAAGTTTCAGCAGTAGATGCATGAATGGCACTAAGATTCTACAACCATAGAGATTCAGCCCGTATGAGTCTTCGTACCCTCTCTTTGATGCCATGTTCCAGCTTATAGTCAAAAGCAACTGGCAAACGTTTTACCAACCGAAGCACCTACAAAACGCTGGAGAATATAATAATTTTGCCAAGTTATTTTAATGCTTTAATTATCAACCATTACTACTTCGGGTGATGGAAGGAGTATGCATCTTTACGCCATATGCAGAGATCCAAGGTAACCTTCTCCCCAGAACCAAAAAACCCACCTGGAACTAGGAGGAACCTCACTGAAGGAGGGTTATCAACCCTGCTCCGAAAGCAAGGTGTAAAAGATCGAAAAATGAGACTGTTTCCTTTACTGTTTGCTGAAAGTTCATAGAAGTATCCTCCCTTGGATGAGGGCCCTATGCAACTAACCATGATCACATTCCCCATGATTTGCAAAGCATTGTTCAGGATGAATACAACGCCTTCTTTCTTTTCTTGGAGAACAACAAATTTCTTACTTGCGGTAAAGGAAACGGGGATTTTGCAATCATACTCAAAGTGTTTCACATCACTTACATGTGTGCTGCTTAAATGTGAGTATAACTGCTTTGATGAGCTGACAAAGCTGCAGCCTGACACTGGGCAGGAGCATGTTGCATAGATGCAGCTCTTCTCATGGTCACACTTCTTGCTGTAACTGACAGTTTCTTTGCACCCATACTTCATATTTTGGCATGATATTTTGGCTGATTCAAGAACCTTCTCAATGGCCAGGCAATGAATATAACCAATAGGCAATGAGCAGGAAGGACATATATGTGCAAGTTTACTGCAGCATGAAGAGCAAGCAGCGTGTCCATTCATGCACTGAAATTCCAGTAAGCAAGCAAAAAATTACAATACCGAGATATTAAGCAAGCAATTGGAAGGATTTAAGAAACTAAAACTGAATCACCAAAAGGAACCTAGAATAAGTAATGCAAACACATGGCATTATGAGACTATATAATGTGATAGACTATAATCACTAGAGTTTTTGTGCTAACATGTAAACAGAGGTCGAAAATGGTGCTAAGACATGATCTGTACTTTAAATGACCCCACTAACTCTTCATTCCATGTCATTCAAAACCTTGTACATGATCATAACCTAACAACATCTTTCTCTATTGTATTGAATGATTACTTTATACCAACATCCGATAAAAGAAGATAAAAAGCAACAACAAAAACCATCTCCAGCACCCAATTATGTCCATTCAATCTAAAACTATCCAATCTTGGGTTAGTGAGGAAATTAGCAAGGGTTTAACCATTATGTTCAATGCGCTTTTTTTACTTAATTGAGAACATTAAGAACTCTGACTTCGTGCAACTAACTAATCTCACAAGACTAAGCATGCATAACTCCAAATAAGACAGCTTCTTGATAATAACCCAGTTCCCAAGCACTCCTTAGTTTTTCTCAAGACACGGTGAGTTCAATGAAACCATAAATCTTCCTTTGCCAAAACCAGCTACACATCAGAGGAAAATCAAGTTCAATGGCAGGAAACTATGTCAACATTGAGCAGCTAAATGCAACACAACTTCAGAAAATCAAAATGACAGGTCTTACAAGAGATTGTTGCACAAACACCACAAAGAAAACAATATTACATGGAAGCACCATTTTAAGAGAGGAAACACATTGTGTAAGAAAATAATAATGGACAAAAAGAGAAGGAACCATGTGTTGCTATTAATACAAGTGGGGACGGCTAAACCACATACCGGAGATTTTACCAATCATAGGAATCTAGTGCTGCTGCTTATTGGTAGGGGTAGCTAGCATCCGTCATTGCGCTATTATTGCCAACTACACTGAATCCTTTATCTGATTAAATAAATTTCCTTGGGTAGATAAAGGAAAACAACCCACATCTTAAGGTTTACTTGATGAATTTCAAACAACAGAACACAGAGATGCATGACAAGGCCTATTTCATAAGTTGGAGAATGCACTAAAATTGACTTCTAAGTAATTTGAATGAATTAACTAGACGTCAAAACCACTCTCTATTATCCCATAAAGCAAATTGTAAACTGATTTCATCTATTTAGCTTTCAGATTTGATGGCAAACTAGGTCAAGAATTACAAACTTGTCACAAGCAGCAACATTCGACATTAGTTGAGAATTTAGACTATAAACAATTAATACAAAGAATATCTAATCAAACCATGATAATTTCACAATATTCATTCTTCACCACTTTCAATTTGTATTTCATATGCACAATTTCTTTTCAGTTTTTTTTTTTACTCTTTCTCAACTAACCTTCATACAATCTACATTTTTACAGTATGTCAATTAATAATTCCTTAGACAACAACTCCATAAATAAGTCTGCTTCCAATGGAATCTATCTCCAACTTCCCTTCAAGAACATTAAAGTGACTAATAACAATCTGAGTTCAAACTTCCTTCAAGAACATTACAGTGACTGGTAACAATCTAAGTTCAAACTTCCTTTGAAGAATAGCACTAAGCAAAGGAATCCTCACCAACTTCTTTACCTCCAGCTCTGTTCCGTAACTACAGAAAATAAACCACTCAATCCATTTCTCATGTAAACAATGGACTGTAGAACTTGTGTTTCTAAAGTATCTATCAGAAATTTCTACACAAGCTGCAAGAATAGCATTTTCTTCAAATCAAAATAACAAAGTAGGAGCACATTACAGAAAACATGTCTGACAATTTTTTCGAGTCGGTGTTAATTTCTCTCAACAAGACTCAATTTACACAAATTACATGCCACAATACCAATCTTCATTTAAGACAAAAATAAAAGCATAATTATCACTATAGCCAAAAAACGCAACTTAAAGAAACCAACCTGAGCCTCAACTCTTCTCAAAGCTAAAGCCAAAAACAGAAAAATCCCAGGTAAAAATTCAAGAAACCATGTTAATAAATTACGAATAGCTCACATATAACCGTCCCTGATTTCCTATTTAAAAAACGAGCACTAAAAAGCAAACAAGAAACATAAAGAAAACAAACAACAAAACATCATCAACAATAATGTAAGAACAGAAGAAAAACCTGAAAGACAGGAATGGTGAAGGGTTTAAAACAGATAGGACAATCAAGAACTTCAGAGTCCAAGGTAACTGAAATAGAGCCTTTATCTCTTCTTGCAAGTTTTATAGGAGCTTCACTTTGCAGTTTTGAACTGAACCCCTTGTTTCTTTTGGCCATCAAAGAACGAATGATGTCCAGAAATGAAGTTTCCTCTTCTTCACTTCCACTATTTTCTTGATTTTGGGTTTGCTGAGGAGAAGCGGGAAAACAAGATGAAACCGTCTGGCCGGTTTGTTTTGGTGTTTAAAAATATTTTTGAAAAACATTAATTTTTTTTAATTGTTTAATTTAAATTAATATTTTTTTTGTATTTTTATATTATTTTGATGTGCTGATATAAAAAATAATTTTTAAAAAATAAAAAATATTATTTTAATATATTTTCAAATAAAAAACACTTTAAAAAACAATCACAGCCATATTTCTAAATACTCCGTCATTTGACAGTTTAACTCCCACTTAATGAGACTTTTATCATCTCTCTTGTTTGTGTTTCAATGTTGAATTTATTGATATCTTTATTTACTTATCCATTTATCCAATGGCTAAAAGTTTTAAATATTCATATATCTTATTTATTGAATTTTGAATCTAGATATCCATCATATTATTATTTATTTGTTTAAAAAGAAATAAAAGGCGAATGATAAGTGTTTGGCATATTAACATGAAAAAAATTAAAATAGAAAAAGAAGAAAGATTGTGAAATAAATCATTGGCATATTTGAAGTTGTGTTTGAGTTTTGTAATCCACCATAAATCAACTCTATATTTATATAGTGATAAAACAAATGCATGTCCATTTTAACTTTTATATTATCCTTTGTCTTTCCTTTTATATTTATCATCGTGTTAAAAATATTTTCAAACACACTTTTTTTTATATGCATGACATCCAGATTATGGTGGATGAGATTAGTTTTCAATAAGAAAACTCCTAAAAAAAACTCTGTTTTACCCAATTATAGATCACACCAGAACCAAGAAACTTTTGCTTACCAGATTGAAAATCAAAGACAATGTCATCGTATTGTAAGACCACGTCATACAATTTTTCACCTGACAGTATCAGCGGTGCAACATCCCTTTTAATTCTACCTACAAAGAAGTCATTTATATTCTTTTTGTACTCGTGATCGGTTGGCAAGAACCTTCGGTGACGATAAAAAAAGAAATATGTTTTACCGCTATTTATTAAGGTGAAAGTCTTGTAATTTTCCATGCAGTATAGACATACTAATTTTCCATACGTGCTCCAACCAAAAACCATATCATACGCAAGAAAATCATTGATAGTCCACATCAAAAATGTCTTTATCTGAAAAATTTATTTCCTTGAGAAATCATACGTCACAGTCCTGAATGACTACAACTGATTCAACTCGTCAATTAACGACAAAAAACAAACATCTATATTCCTACCAAGACTATTAGGACTAGGTATGACTATAGATAAGGACATAAACTCCGGCTTCATACACATCCTTAGTGACAAGTTATAAATTATGAGTATCACCGGTTAACAAGAATAAGGTGCAGCAAATGACCGGAATGGATTGAATCTATTTGTACATAACCCAACACATATGTTCTGTGGTTCCATTGAAAACTGAGGATACACCCTATTAAACTGCTTCTAGGCTTCACCATTGGAAGGTTGCATCATGACTCCAATGCTCAGTAGTGTTTGGAGACATGAATAACCTTTGCAATCTAGAAGTGATTGGAAAGTATCTTAGTTTTCTATGTGCGACAATAGTCCTTCCCCCTACTAGTTCTATGTTTATATCGGGCATGCCCACATATTTTACACTCGGTCAAATCTATATTTTCACGATAGTATAACATGTAGAACTTTGTATATACATCAATTTTCTATTATACTCGGCCAAGGGGTTTCATAATAGATTTAACAACATAAAAGTTCTCTTTCAACCTATTCCCTTCAGGTAAAATGCTTATCGCTCATTCGACGATTCTGTCATAATCAGTCTCACTCAACCCATGATTTGACTTAATGGTGAACATTTGTGCAACGATTGATAATTTACTGTGATTTGCACACTCATCCATAATGGTCTGTTGGAATATTTAAAAAGTTCAAAAAACTAATTGTGCATGCATTTGGTTCTTTATCTAAGATTGAACATTCTCCTGCATAACCCTAATTTTTCCTCATTGCATCCATAACTATACTCCTATAACAATTACTATTATCATCTACAACTTCATGCACGTTGCTAGAACTAGAAATTGATCCAACCATTCTTTCTATATTGGTCTCGTAAGGAACATAGGGTTATTCGTGTGCAAACAAACACAAGTGTTTTTCCATGAACTTTTTTTTATATAAAAAATCACCGTAACATCTTGATTGAGAAACTTTTTGTGTTTACACCATGAACATTTAATACCGCCTCCACTAATATTTTTTTAGATTAGATAATATACAATTAATAAAACTCTCAATCTCATTACAATAATGCATTTCGCTTATTCTTTTGGGTGAAACTTAATACATTCAAGAATGATCATCCATTACTTATATGAAATCTATATTGAATATTGATGCCAACATGTATTAATTAATAATGTGAACTAAATAAATTATTGGTACCTAGTTAATTAGTTATCATTGGTTGGATTCAAAATTATTCAATCTATTTTAACACTACCCTTTAATAATTATCAATTTTCTCCAAAAAATCCAAATTCCTCCAAATTTACTTAAATTCTCAACTTAATAATAAAATTGATAAAATACGAAATATACCCATTATTTATTTCATTATAAAACACTTAAGTTACAAAATCAAACTCAATTTCATTAAATGACAAACAAATACAATTTCTTAAAATCTCAAATAAACCCTAGCATATATAAATCATACATTCATACAACAAGTTTCTATAGGAAAAAAGCTATAAAATAAATAAACACACAGACAAACTACATATACTACATAAAAAAGTAAAACAATTAACATAAAAAATGGGTTACAACAAAAAAAAAAATTGGTAAGGTTTGCTTACTTGATGTAGCGAATCTTCAAAACAAATTGAACCAAAACATGGGTACTGACAGACTGAGTATTGATCTGATTGTATTTATGATGATGAAAGCTTGATTTGTGACAAAATAAAGAGGGTGTTGTTATCTGTAGAAAAGAAGAAGAAGAAGAAATGAGAGAGGGGGAGAGGGGTCTGACAGGTTATAAATTAAATATTATTGATGAATTCAGCGAAAAAAATTAGCTACAATTATATTTCATTTGTAATTCAATTTGAAATATTGATACATCATATTTCCCAACGGAACTAACAAGGATACATATCCATTTTTTTTCATTCCTTAATTTTCATTTGTAATTTCTTTGGTATTCATCGATGAAAAATTTCTATCAATGAATACCAACAGAAATAACAATGTTATGTTATGTCGGTAAATATTTTTGTAATTTACCGAAAATATTTTTTCATTGATATTTTTATTTGTATTTAATAATTTTTTAAAATAGCGGAGTTTTTGAGACTTTAAACCTTTTCATTAATGGAAAATATTCATGTTATAAAAATACAATCATCATCATCATGTAATCGGAGCAGATCATGACAAGAAGAAGAAAACACAAGCACATCAAGGTTATCTATCGTAGCAAGTTAACCAATGTTTCTTTGGCTGAGACCTTTACAAGTTGCATCCACCATACAGCAGCGCAGGGGCCAAATTATCCATGATTTTGGCCATATATCTGCCCTATTTAACTTAAATCACAATCCTCTCAAATATATCAGTATTTTTCTTTCATAAAATAAAATAAAATACCGGACGTTCTAACCTAAAAAAAAAGAAAAAAAACTAAACAAGGCCCAAACACAATTTTTTAATTTATTTTTTATTTTTTAATTTATTCTTTAATTTTATCATTTAATATTTAATTTATTTTAAATTAAAATTTATAATTTGTTTTGATTTTTATTTAAAAAAAAAAAAACAGGAGGGGCCAAACGGCACCGTTCAACGAACTACAACACCCGGCCAGGAGAATCTACCATTGCTTACACTTCAGACTAGAAAGTTATGCAGAAGGTCCACTTTGGTCACCGAACTCTCTCTAATTTCCTCAAACAAAATATCCATAAACCAAAGACAAAATGTTTAAAAACAGGACCATAATATCAAATCAAAGCAGATAGAAAGGAAAAATGGAGGTAGGTTTAGCATATCTCACAGCCTCACAATCCACAAGCAGCCCTCTATGTTTCTCCAGTCGCAACAGTTTCATTAACAAGAATCATCTTCTGCTACCAGTCACCATTGACACCAGCACTACTATTAGTGTTTGCAGTAAAAGAAGAAAACCTATCTGTGTTAAGGCTTCGAAGAGTTCATTCGATGCTAACACCGCAAGACAGACTTTGGCTAGCAACTGGGATGTTGAAAAGTTCTCATCTTTTGCTAATTCAGCTCCTACTTTGCCAAAATTTGAGGAATTGGATACTACCAACATGCTTCTCCGTCAAAGAATCATTTTTTTGGGCTCTCAAGTATTTTTCTTTTCTTTTCTTTTTTGAATTGATGTTAAAAGTTGTGTAGAATTTGTTTCTGTACGAAGTTTGTTGCTGGGTTTTTGTTTTGGGACTCATTGATGGATTTTGTAGGTGGTTTTTTTCTCCTTTTGTTTTGTATGGTTTGTAGAGGTTTTATATATATATTGGTTATCAAAGTATTGGTCTTTAGTATCTTGAGGTGGCCCTTTAGTTTTGTAGGCTGATATAATTTTTCTTTTTATCTGACAAGTTGGGGAGGCTGGAATATTTGTAGGATTTTGTAGCCTGGTATGTGTAGTTCTTTTTTGCGGGAGTAGTTGTTAGGTTTTGGATGACATAGTAGCACTGTATTTGTTTTGTTAGAGATATTGGAAGTGAGGTTTTCTGATGTTGCCAAGTAGTGTTTCATCGAACCTTTGTATTATGATGTGGTTTTTGGGGAGTAATTGCTGAACTTGTTAGGTGAGTTTCTTACTATTGTTTGATTGCAGCATATTTGTTTTGGTAATGATGTTGAAACACAGGTTTTAGATGGGTCTTTCTCTATGTAGTGGATGTTAATTAAATCTTCGATTGTGGTTGATGCTTTCTTTTTTGTTAGAAATCTTCTTTCAGATAGAAATTGAGATTTGAGGTGGGACTCTCTCTCTCTCTCTATATATATATGTGTGTGTGTGTGTGTGTGTGTGTGTGTGTGTGTGTGTTTTCTGGTCTGCTGGCTTAACCATTGGCACTCTGAGATGGGTTTTGCTGATTATTGTCATATCAGTTCCTTATTGTGAAATTTATGGCCTTTGGGTTTCATTTTTTAGAATTGTGGTAGTTTTAAATCTGGATGCTATTATGTGTGCAAGTGATAGAGATGCTAGCAATATATCGAGGATTTCCAACTTTCCTGGTTTTTAAACATGCTTAAGAATGGCAAAAGGCTGGTTTAATTTTACTTACTCTGACTGGTATTTGGCAGGTGGATGACGTGACAGCAGATTTTATTATCAGTCAGCTATTATTTCTGGATGCTGAAGACCCCAAAAAAGACATCAAATTGTTTATTAATTCACCTGGGGGTTCTGTCACTGCTGGTATGTGGATAGGTTTATATAATATGCTTGATTTTTCAGTGCTCTCTTTCCTTTTTCATCAATCCTTTTTTATTTTCATTTTCCCTTTATATATCTCCATATACTTTGAAGCTTATGGTTCCTACATAGAAATTGCTGTTTGTAAAGGCCTTAGGATTGCTAAAATAATTTGAGCTACATGGATCAACATTGTGTAATCTGTTACTGATATTAAACTGGACTGTATCAGACCAGTTAAAGGGTAATTTCAAGAATAGAATTAATCTTGGAAATGAATGTTTTTCCATATGATTCCTGTGACATTTTTAGTATTTGAAATCTGCTTTTTTTCATGGAGTCTGATGTGTCATGCAAGTTGCAACCAATTGAACATACCCAATTCCTGTTAGCTTAGGATTTTGTTATACCATTTGTGACTAATTCTGTAACTATGCATTCTAATTCAATGATTTCGAATCTGTGGTGGAAACTCTTTGTTATTATTGGTGTATCTTGGATAATCTCCTGAATATAGTGAAGGAAATGTTATGTCTACGCTTCTTCTGATTTGGGAGGATGAATATCTGGTTGGAGCTCAATTTAACAATCTTTAAGGATCAACCTATATTGATGCAATTGCATTGGGATCTGGCTTCTTTCTAGAGCTCATCCTCTGGGTGATTTTTTTTTTGTTTTACTAGCTGATGTTCAATGGGTTTTGAGAGCCCTATTGTCACATTTTTCTTGTCACATCTCTTTTCCCCGGGAGGATGAGTTAGTCTCCCATTGTCATGGTTCATTTTCTGTATCTTAATTAAATAATGTCATTCTTTGATCTAAACTAAAAGAATTTTATGGCATTCTGTAAATGTTCGGGTAGAATTAAAGGTTTGAATCTTTACGGTATCACATTGTGCATTTTATTTGGGTCTAAAAAGCTCCTGGTTATACTCTTATTCCTTTTATCTTTCCCTTCACGCATTGCTTCATTAAGGACTGGGAATTTATGACGCGATGAAGTTGTGCAAGGCTGATGTTTCAACTATTTGCCTTGGGCTTGCTGCATCCATGGGAGCATTTCTTCTTTCTGCTGGTTCCAAAGGCAAGAGATTTTGCATGCCCAATGGGAGGGTGATGATTCATCAGCCACTTGGAACTGCTGGAGGCAAAGTAAGTCTTTAGTCTCCTCTTACTTGTGTTTTCATAATCTGCCTATTTTATTGTGCATATATATTGAAAAATCCTTGTACTAGGAATATTGAATGGGTGAAATCTATGAGTTTGATGTAATTTCCAGCTTGAAATTCAGTAAGGGATAATGTTACAAATGCTCACCTTCCAATCCAACAACTTTTCGATATGTAACTGGAGATTCTCTAAGAGGTGACTTCTAGAAGAAAGTGATTCTCATAATTAGCACTTAAAGTAATTTGTTTAGCATCAGACCATCTGATTAGTAGAACTTTAAAAACCTGTTCTATAGAAGAGTATTAAATTGCCTAACAAGGTGACAGTCACTGGATCACCTTTTACTTCATTGTTCTGAGGTTCTGCACTTCCTTCTTTGTGCCCATTCTGGAGTTTGGTTGGGTGATACTTTTTCCCTAAAAGATTTACACTTTGGGTGGTGGGTATGTGATTAAATTAAGAGCCCGGTTGTTTTTGCGGCCAACCCCTCAGTTGGCCGCAAAAACAAACAAAGCCTCAAGACTAGTGGAGGTTTAATTTATGCTTTATTTCCTGTTCCTGGGAAGGAAAAGGAGGATGATGTTGAGATCATAATTTCGGTTGAAGCTGCAGATAGCTATAGGTTTTGTGTGGATCAAGAACAGATTATTTCTCCATTGATCATAACTTCGGTTGAAGCTACACTTCCTTCTTTAGATTTGATCTAAACTTTTATCAACACTTGAATTTAGTTATCTTTTCTGGTCAATTTGGTTTTAAAAAGGGTGCAACTTAGTTCGTAAAATACTGCAAGACAGTAATTACTTTAAGGTGTTTAGGGTCACTCGAGTTGTATGATACTCTAGAAAATACTGACTGGCAAAATGATAGTTTTCAGAACTGTTTGACATGTGTTTCTCAGCAGTTGCATGTGATTTCAGGCATCAGAAATGAGCATCCGGATTAGAGAAATGAGTTACCACAAGATTAAGCTGAACAAGATATTATCAAGAATAACAGGGAAGCCTCTAGAGCAGGTTAGATATCAAATGATATTTCCTTCTTTCATCACTCACCATCCAATGTTCCTGTAGTTTGGTTTGATCTTCCCTGCTGTTTCTTTTCTTTCCTCCCTCATTCATTGTTGTGTGCAGGTTGAAGTTGACACTGATCGTGACAATTTCATGAATGCTTGGGAAGCTAAAGAATATGGGTTGGTAGATGAAGTTATTGATGATGGTAAGCCAGGACTAGTTGCACCGCTTACAGATGCTTCACCTCCACCAAAAACTCGGGTGTGGGATCTTTGGAAAATTGAAGGGAGCAAGAAAGCTAAGAATAATTTGCCTTCAGAGCATAAAATGCTACAGAATGGATATGTTGGAGGAGGTGATGGGGATAGAGGCATGGACCGGGAAAAGGAAACACCAAGTCCAGTATAAGATTTGAGACACGTTTGGATTTGTTGACCTATCAAAGGAGCTGTGCTATGTAATGTTGTGAAAGTAGATTATGGATTATTAAGTATAAATTTTGAAAAACGGAAAGGCCATATGGTTTCTATTATTTGTACATTTACTTCGAATAGTGTTGATTTCCTTAAAATGTGGTTTTTTATAAATATAAATGTGCATTTAATCCAGGATAAAACTAGTGAAAGATTAGGATTGTTATTGACTTGTCTTAATGGTTATAATTCAACGAATTTTCATAGAATTAACTTGTTTCCCTTGAATTAGTATATTCACCTTGTGGGTTCCTGAAACCTGACAATTCGAAATCCTTGAGGCTACTATTTCAAACGAATATTCAGAATTTTTCTACTGTCCATGAGGCAAACTCTAGTGGAAAATCTCTAGTCCACTGAAAACCGTAGTGGTTTTACCATCACGGTTACGGATGCCTGTTTTTCTGAGGCATGCGCATGCCCGCTGTCACTTGGTAGTTTGCAGGGCAATTCTGCTACTATAAGCTATGATCCGATGGTACGACTCGTTTCAATTGATAGCATTGTCTACGTGGATTGCAAGCAAATTGGCATGAACAAATACCTGAAAATTGGCATTACCATATACACCAACATTCTTTTTCAAATTCACAGGAACCATGCTGATGTAACTAAACTACAGAAGAGGTGCTGGTCTAACTAAACTACAGGAAAGAAAGAGTACAGGAAACCTAAGCTAAGTTTCTAAAATGCAGCATTTTGGCTCGAGATCAGCTGTGGGAGAAAATCTCATCAAGTTTCACATTTGCCGTGATCTGAATGCTGAACCGAATCAGCCATCCTGACAACCACATTATGTGATCTCGATCTCCGAGTAACAAGCATGACTTCAACCATCAGATAGAGAAGACTGAGTTACCACCACTGCTTTCGCTATCACTGCTACTGCTCCCACTCTCACTTCCACTACTGTCACTCCTACTGCTACCGCTTGAGCTTGAATTTTGTCCCTTCATTCCTTCTGCATTCAGGGCTTTAAGGGCTTCAGCAGCATTAGGACCTTTGTCAACTGCATTCAGGGCTTTAAGGGCTTCTGCAGCATTAGGGCCTTTGTCAATGTCATCATCACTGATATCTACATCAGCAATCTCATCATCTGTTTCCACTTGATGTGGCAAGTTAATATCAATGTTAAGAACAGTGCGTGGCAATCCCTTCTCTGAAGCTTTGCCCTTGTTAGCAGTTTCACAGCCATCATCGTCATCATTGACTATGTCCACCTGTTCCTCGGATTCATTCTTGGGGTCTGGTGATGAGGTGGATAGGTTAGGAGGAAATAATAGATGCTCCATGCTCTTCTCATCTTCAAGTTCTGCACCAGGCAAAGAGAAAGCTGAGCCAATCCATCAACCCAAGGAAGGATGGAATACAGCGGTGGTAAACATACGAGGCAAGGTTGTAACAAATGGGGATAAACTACTAGTAAAGACCTTCGGTACAAACAACATCCATCATCTTCTCAAGCTTGTAGGTCTAAAGAACAACGACTATCAACCAGTATATCCATCAACAGTTACTATAGAAAAGAAGTATACCTAAGCTTTCTGAGACACCAGTGCCAATCTGTTCCATCTGAACCTGCACACAATTATATTAAGCAGAAGAAATATATACACATCAAAATAAAGTCTAAATAAAGCTTCTACCACAAACATTAATTCCAAAACCAAACATAAATAACATCTAGTTATTCAAATACACCACAGAGTTCATTCAGAAACAAGCAGAGTTGATGAAAAAATGCAGTATGTGAACAAAAATTGAGAAAGTAAAATCACAATCCTTTTGTTCAAGAATGCTTCCATCTCTGTTGCTGAAATTGGATTCATTTTGAAACAAATAAAAAAATACCTAAAGCAGATGCCATCCAATGACACCTATTTCAGCACACCATTTTTTAGAGTAAAAGAACAAGTTTTACAGCACACTTCAGCAATATCTTCATTCATTCACGATTTGAAAATGACTCAGAAATTATGAATACTTTCATCTCTAGTAATTGTGCCAACTACATAAAATGTTATCTGGGAAGCAGCAGAGGGAAGAGAGCTTCTCAGATTTATCTAGATTTGGCTGCAAAAGGTATAAACTTCAAATGAAAATCTAGAGGACATAATGGAAAAAAGAAGTGTCAATTCAAGATTTCTCTCCTTTTCATTCCTGTTTACACATTTTTATTCTGGAAACAGTTTCAAGAAAAAACAAAAGAAATTTGAAATCAATGCACACTTACTGGTGTTTGATGAACCATTCCTTTGTCCAGAGACTCTGAATTTGCTGCTTTACCAACAGGTGGAGAACGAGTTTCAAAAGCTGATGCAACCAATGCAACTGTTGCAGTGGCAGCTGCAGCTGCAGCTGCAGACTCGCCAGGGAGCCGGACATGTCTCAACCGCTTCACTGCATGATGCAACTGCTCCAAGTGAAAGGTATCCCCATCAAAGAACAAGACAGCATCATTTTCCTTGTAATCCTCACTTACACCCTCAAACATTACGTTGGGTTTTCCCTGTTGGTTGTTGTGATATTCTACACTTACCCTGTTATCCCTGCTCTTATGGAGCGATCCTGGTTGACTCTTATCAATTGAAGCTGGTTTAAATTCATCTAAGAAATACAAAAATAAAATAAATAAATAAATTATTCTCCTCCACTAAAACAACTAACCTTTCTAAAAGTAAATAAATGGAAGCCTTATGCGATCCCCCATTTAAAACACCAAGATAAATCCTTTCATAGACTTTTTGCAATCATCTTAACCAATGTTAGTGTACCCTATATCTTTTACATTTTTCCTCTGTTACCTCATTACTATTTACACTCAAGCAAGCAAAGCTGAAAAGAAACCAACTTAATTACCAATCCCTCCATTGGACCACCAACCAATCATGTAAGATTCTAAAAGGAAAACACAAACTGAAGACTGGAAATTCAAATAAGCTATCATAATTCCAAAACAACGTCATTAAAAACAAAAAAGAACGATTTTGTCACTACTTCACTGAATTTTCTCTGAAACAAAACAGAACGCAGAAAATTTAAAGTGGGATTTAATGGTAAGAACATGCTTACACCGTAAAGTACAGAACTTTGGAGAGGAGTGGTCATGGTGGTCTTGAAAAGAAGAACCTAATTTTATGTCATACCAGCGATCTGGCTCCGGAGCTGTGCTGGGCTCTTCATTGGTGCTATTACGTTTCACCATAATTTAAGCTCAATTTGATCTGATTTTGATTGCATGAGAGGAAATTGAAAACCCTAGAATTCTAGGGTTCATATTAGAAAAAATCAATTGGGAAATTTTAGGTTAAGAAATTGAAGGTACTTTGGTCTAATAAATTGGAAAAATCTGATGGCTATTTTGTCGTATAATTATATCCTACTTAATTTTTAATATTTTATAAATTATAAATCTATTTTTTTAAAAAAAAATTTCATTTAAAGTTTTTTAGATTCTAGTAAATTGAATATATCAAATTGACTAAATTTTTTTATTAGTTAAATTTATATTGTTAATTTCATGTAATTAGCTTGATTTAAATCAAAATTTAAACTAAATAAATTGGCCAAAAATATTTTATAAGATGTAACAAGAATTTATATAAATCAAAATAATATTTTTAAATATATTAAAATAATATTTTTAATATAATATATTAAAAAATTAATTTAAAACAAATTTTGTTTTTTTTCAAAAATTTGCAAAACCGCCCAACACCCCCAACAAGTGACAACAGCTAACATGTACCGTGTGAAAACTTGAAAATCATGGTGAGCTTAATTTATTTCATTTTATTATTAATGTAGTTTAATTAATTATAAATACAGTCTTCATCTAAAAAATAATATGAAATCGACGAAAAGAATTAACTCACAAACGAATTCAAAAACATAGAAAAGGATTAAGCTATTAATAACTTCAAAAACATGGAAATTAAATAACATAAAATTGACAGCCTAAGATTTACATTTGGAACAATGGTGGTAATGGTAGTGCCGATGGGGGCTGGTGGTGGTGGGGGTGGATGTTGCTGGTGTCTATACCATGTTGCCTCCACTTCTCAAGACTCTCTGCATAATTAGGAAGAGTGTCTGCACTCTTTAGGTCATCTAAATTAAAAAATCGCTTGGCATAAAAATTAATGGTAACAAGATGCCTATATTTTTTACTTTTGGTGTGTCAAGTTTTTACAGATGAGAATATCAGGGTATGGCTTCTTATCCGAAAAGACCAAAAAAATAAAAATAAAAACTCGGACATTTTAATGGATAATATCTAAGTGGTAAGAACATTTTAATGGCTTAGATCACCGCGTGTCAAAAAGAAAACACCGCCTGTTTTTTTTTTTTTTTTGTCCTTTTTTTATATGAAAAGAATAGATAAGAGCTTGTGAAAGAGGAAATTGGAAGACATTTACTTTTGGGTGGCTATAAACGTGTGATGCATGCTTTTTTTAATTTAAAAATATATTAAAATAATAGTTTTTTAAAATTTTTAATATCATGAAGACATAAAAGAACCAATTTAATATTTTTTTAAATAAAAATAATTTTAAAAAATACTTTAAAAAATAATTATAAGACAAAAACACGCACTCACCAGTAGCTTTGGTAAACTTAGACCCTTGACTTTTATGTGGCATGGTTTGGACAGTGAGAGATGATGTGGATTGATGGAACAAGGGTGTTGATTACATATTCTTGAAAATGGTTTCCAATAGCTTTCTTTGGATCCAAACCGGCCATGGTGCCTTGGCAGGCCTACAGTTAATATTTTGAGACGGAAGTGTGAATTTTTGTGGCTTGCAAATGATACCGAGCGATCTCCTTGGTGCCCTGCATCCAAATCAGTGGCTGCAACCTGCAGTTAAACCCCTTCAAATGCATCACCATCTTTTATCCCTTTGAAGAAATGATTCCAGCAACAAAATCAAGCAGCGAATCAAAGTTATTGTTGTTATGGAAATCAGTAAAAATCCAATGGCTAACACTAAGTGTCCCTGTTCCTCACCACAGATAAATCACGACTTAATTCTCAACACGATGATCTATCCAAAGTTGGAGGAAACCAGGTCTACCTCATTCAGGTACGGTGCTCCAGCTACATTGATGATGTTATCCAGCACTCTATTTAGCCAGTTTGTCATCACGTAGGTCCAGTAAAGAAAGAATAGAACTTTATCATATATGAAAGATCCATGGGGCTTCAAAATGCCTTCCCTTGAACAGCCAAATCTTCCAAAAACCGTCAACAGCATGAAAAACGCCTGAAATTTGGCACAAAACTCATGAGGAAATGAACCAAGGAAAATTAAATAAAATGCTTTACTTCTTTCTCCAAATCCTTCCTCTTTCTCCTCTGTGCTTTCTGTTGATAAGTGTAACTTTATCCAAACAAAATCTCAGTTCATTCGTTATAAATCAGAGGCCACACAGATAATCTAGTTGCAAAGAGAAGTTTTGGTGCGCTAACTAAGATAGAAAGGAAGAATAGGATTCGTTATCTACAAAGGGAAAATAAAAACTCTAACTGTAAACTAAAAGAAAAAGAAGTGTGCAGCACAAGGAGTAGAAATGGACCCATTCATTCCAAGGTCTTGAGAAGTCTAAATAAACCAGCTGCTTCTCTAATTCGTGAAAACTCAAAGCAGAATGCTTGGACTTCAATGAAAAGATCCTTAACTGCAATACCACAACCATAGGTCAAAATCAACAGAATTGTTGCCAAAAATGGAGCCAAAAGAGGACATAAAAAATTCATGTCACGCAATAAAAGCCCATTCTTCTTTTTTTCAAGGCAGTTTATTGTTCTGAAAGCTTAAGACATTTAAAAAAAGTGCAGAATACAGCTTTCCAGGCATCAATTTCCAATTCCATGTTTCATGCCATCTTCAACTCTCAGTCCCAGCACCCGTAAGCTTATCTCATCAATCACAAGACATGATTACAAAATTTTGTTCCTTTTGATTTAGTTTTCTCCAAACAAACTTCCAGAATATTTTTTTTTAATTTATATCAGATAAAGTAATGTAGTCTGCCTTCTTATATTCTTTAAGTTTTCTCATTTCATTAAACCTCATGTATGAGTATCAAAGAACGAAGTACATCATCTGCATATGCATTAATGTCAACTGGCTGCTATAACAGTTCAATCACAGGTAGAACGGCAAACTGACCATCAATAATTCTGTTTCGGATTAGACTCTGCAGGAAAACACAAACAAGTCTGACAAGTCGGTTCTGCATGTATTTATCCTGGAAATCGGGAAAGGTTAAAATCATTGGTTAATATCTGGTTGGATTACAACCTCATGAAATGAAATTAACTGATTTTGTACATGTATTTATCCTGGAAAAATGAGGCAATTTCAAGTTGTTGGAGAAAAAAAATTGCATTATGAATTGTCATATAGCTAGTTTAAGAAGTACCAAAACCACAACTACTACATTTTGGATTCTTGTGTTTGTGTGCACATACAAATAACCAAGGAGCACAATCTTGTCTAACATAGATACATGCAAATGAATGCTTGAGTTTCCTTTTCTCCATGATCTCCTCAGTGGAAATTCATCAAATGTTTTCATTATGTTGCCCACTATAATTAAGTGACCAACTGGTTCCTCAAGCAGAACATTATTTTGTTCCACCAGTACTGTGACATTATCAATGCAATAAATATGCATGGTCATTGGATGTACCTTGATATTTTCACACAAGGAAATACAGTTAGTTATGTACATTCGAATGAACTCCTTTGGAAGTTCAACTGCTGTTGTAAGCCTGTTCACGACTTCCATTGAATGTAGACTCATGTCCATATTGACAAGTACTGTAAAGTAACTGAACCCACAAATAAAAATAAACAAACATCAGACCAGTATCACACATATTTAGAAATAAAAATAAAGGATAACAACCCATGCACCAAACACATACTCTGCAATTTCAGGAGAATTTATCAACTTGGTAATAACTTCAACCGCAATGAGAGGATTGTTCTCTACCAATTCCTGACAGCAGATGAAAAAAGGCCTTTGAATTTCAAGCAGAACTCTTATTACAAATGAAAAATGAAAGTGTCATATGACATACAGGTAACTTCCTTGGAGCCAGTCCACAGTGATATACAAGCTTTGGGTCATTAGTCAATTCCACCAAGACTTGCTGGACAAGAGAGAGCTTGAAGTCATTACTTCATTTCAATATCATATATGCAACAACTAGACAAAACAATGTTGAGCATGCAATTCTCTCTCTAAAATTAAAATGAACTTGAACAATTCATCAAGACAATCTATCTACAAATAGGTAATTATTGAGTTAATCAAAACGTTTTAACTACAGATGGTTTTTTTTGCCAGGGTCACTAACACATCTAAGACTAATTAAATCTGAACCCTGCCATGATCTCATTGCTAGGCAAAGCTGCGAGCATTCAACTAGTATTTCCAATATTTTCAGTACTAACACGTGCAAAAACACATAAGCAGTTTGATACAAGTACTATCAAGGGAAAAATTAATTCAAAAAAAAATCTGAAGAGGTAAAAAAAGACCTTATAAGGTAGCTAGGACATGACAGCAGGGAAGAGGTTAAAATATGGAAGCTACATGGTTAAAAAGAAGGATGAAAATAAGCAAGCTATTTGAAAATAGTTCGGTAATGTAGTATAATCAAGTAGACATGGTTATCAAGCATTTGCACAATTACTTTGTAGAAGTACCAAATTACCACATCCATTATGAACCAGAATTTCACATTTCTTTAGATTCCAAAAGTCCTTTCCGTATCCAAGTAAAATTTGTGATAAAAACTACTTGAGAGGTTGCTTTATAAATGGTATATGTGCATAATATTAAAACATAGAACAGTAGCAGAACCTCTTGTTGAGAAGGCGCAAGAGGTCCCTTCAAGGCTTTTGCAATCAACCCCCTAACTGCTGCTCCCCTGCTAGTATCAGCACACATACAATGATCCCACACAAGCTCATGATTGCTATCGGGGTTGAGCCACACTAACTGGAAATGAGTTTGAAAAGTTTAAGGAAAAAAAAAAAAACAATTCTACTAAGCAGTCAAATACTTGACAATAAAATGCCCTTACTTCACCATCCTGTATTGGCAGCCTCGGTGGTCTCGACCTGATCCATTGAGGACCTATGCCCTCTGGCGACAAGTTTGCCAACAATCCAGTTAGAGCCTCGTCTCTATCTCCAGATCCAAGTTTAGGTTTCACTCCAGGTTGCAAATCAAACCTACAAAGGAACCATTATCATCTATATGTCGAAAAATTCAAAAAGGAAAGAATATGGAAATTGAACCTGGCATGAATTGAAAGCAGAAAATAGTGCACAAACAAAAGGAAAACATCACATCTTTAGAATTGTTCCTTCGATTCCAGGGGACATACTCTTGTGAATTTGCATCACAACCATGGGGTACATCTGGATCTGGCACTATATTTTTCAGTGAAATGTTTTTAAATAAGGAATTATCTGCTTCGGGATGGACTTTATCACCATATTGATGCTGCAAATGTTCACGTGATGGGAAAGCCTGACAATAAGCAGATAAGTTTATCAATGCAATGTGAAAAAGAAAAGTTCCAAGGACTAGATTAGAAGGCTTATTTAGCAGAACCGAATCTCCAATGTGGTGAAATGGATAATATGCACAAGTTTAATATGGATTCACTCATCAAAAGCATGATTTGACATATATAAGGAGCTTACATGGACTGAAGGATCAAAAACTTTGATGTAATTTGCAGCAGACTGTTTAAGAAACTGGAAAAGAGCAGAAAGTTGTTCTCAGAAACCATTATCATAAAGAGAAACAATTGGAACTAAAAATGGAAGAATGTAAGAGAGACTAAAATGAACAAGCATGAAGAGATGTGACTAATCCAACTAAAGTTACAAACCAGCTCCTGAATACCTTGATCTTATATACCTAATGATGGTAAAAGTCGAATACAAGATTTACTTTTCTATTCGCCAACAAAAAGATCCACATCTTCGGATGGTAAAAGTTGAAATTTACTACGCTATCCCCAACAACACGCTATTTTCAGATAAATATATAAAATAGTTAAGATAATTTCCGTAACCATTTCAAAAATTCAGCCAATTATCAAATTCCTGATCATTTTTTGTTAAATATAATTGATTTATAGACACAACCCAACTCCAAGCAACATGGTGTAAAGTGTTCCAGCCTGTTCCTAAAAGTAAATTCTACAAAAACAACACTAGAAAAAACAACTGTTAAAACAACCACCATGTAATAAGCATGCTGACATGCTAAATTGCCGCATTCCTTCACATGCTAACTGAACCACTTCAACAGATCACTTAATATCAAAAACACAAAAAAGACAGTTTAGAACCTCTTTGCTACCACCAGAGCCTCCAGAGGCTAACAACTGAAGAACAAACGCCCTCTCGTATTTTTCTGCTCCCTCATCACAAGCAGCCTGTAAAATCCCACAATGAAACTCATAAGCCTCACATTTTCTTTCAGAACCATTGCATTCATCTGCATTACTAATATTCACATTCTATCATAATAATCTTCAGTGACGCAGGCACGAATCCCGCTACTTACATTGATAAACAAAGCTACAAACGGATTTGCAGAAGACTGTTGCAATGAATACGTCAGATAAAGAATCGCAAACGCAGTTAACCTTTCCGTAGACTTGAGCATCATCTTATCCTCCTGCACTTCACTTAAACCTCCAATTCATCATCAACCAATACAAAGTAAGCACGTAATACTTATGTCCTCATAATTTTTACTACTAAACACAATCAACAAACAAAAAAAAAATCCTTAAGGATTAATTATATCGAATTCGAGAGCACCTATACCCTAGCAAAATTCATAAATTCAGTAAGAGAGAGAGAGAGAGAGAGAGAGAGGATGCGTTGCTTGCCTGTAAGAGTAGTGAGAGAGAAGCAGAAAGAGTGGAAGAGCGAGAGCGATTGATATTGTTGATAAATTCGGTGACGATTTCATCGATTGGTCTTTGCTCTGATCTCAGCAGTGAATATAACAAATTCATTTCTTCAAAGCTCAAAGTCATTTTCTTCTCTCTCTTGCCTGATTTTCAAATGCGAGGTGCTTAGATTTTTTCCAGCTGGTGGATTGAGGAAGAGAGAGGAAAAGAGGGAGAATTGCGTGTTTGTTTCTTGGCAAAAGTGGAGTCGGAATCGACTTATTCATGAGCCGGGCCCAACTATGGCTTAGGCCTAAGATCGGTCCTGTTTCGATTTCTTCTAGCCCGTTTTCAAGAATTTCTTTTTCAAGGAATAAGAAATGTTTATTCAAAAGTCAAAAGCATTGTACTATATTTCTCAAAATGCAAGAGAAGATATCATATTTATTAAAAAATACATAGTATATAAAATATATTTTTTGTGTAGGTCTTCTATTTTCTGATTTTAAATTCTTACTCTATATTCATTTTCAAATACTAAATCCAATACCTCTTATATTCTAACAATTGATTTTAAAAAAAGTTCTTTTAATATGAAATTTTCTAATTAAAATTCCAAAACTTAACCTTCAAGGGATATTATACAAATAAATATCTTTTTAATTATCATTTTAATTAAGAACACCTAATTAAGTTATATCATATTAGTTAACCAAACACTTTTCCACATACCACAATTAAATTTTTAAAAAAAAAATCTAAAATACACCACTCCTACACGTTAACAATATCTCAAGTTAAGTGTTTTTTTAGCAACTTAGTGCACTATAATTGCACTTATATTCATCAATAAAAACATAAAAAGCTTTTTATTACGATGCAACCTATAATGCACTGTGCTATTAAGCAATTAATCCAATAAAATCTTGTAATGCACCAAGCTATTAAACGGTCAATCCAATAAAATTATTTCGAGATCGAACCCAAATAATGCTTGGTTTTGTGAAACTGAAAGTTAATTGTGGGTTTAGTTCTCATCTAGAACATGAATTCCAATTGTATTTTTCTAATCTTTTACTTTTATTTTTGTTTTGATTGACCCCCTTTAGACCTTGTAGATTTATGTTTAAGCAGGGTGATAATTGTTTCAATTTTCTGAAGGTATGATTGCAACAAAGCTAACAAAACACATTGATTTTGTACTCAACTATAGAAGTATCGAAACCACTGGTATAAAATGTTTCTTTCTAAAAACAAATATTAGCATTGCACTTGAATGGTTGCTCATTACGATAAGATCACTTTGAAAAAATATTTGTATTTTTCATCACTTTGAAAAATCTTTGCATTTTTCACCACTTGAAAATCTTTGCATTTTTCACTAATTTAAAAAATCATTCGTATTTTTCACCACTTTAGAAAAACCTTTGCATTTTTCACCTGAGCAAGTCACCTATTACAATAAGTCCACTTTGAAAAATCTTCATACTTTTCATTACTTTGAAAAATCATTCGCATTTTTCACCACTTTGAAAAATTATTCGTATTTTTCACCACTTTGAAAAATCTTCGCATTTTTCACCTAGATAGGTTGCCAACGATAATTTGACCATTTCAAATTTTTTGAATTTTACCAAGAGGTAGGTTACTTGGTGCAACCATACCAATTCAAAAGGTTTTTTTTCAAAGATCATCTTTTTCTATGCAAATCATATCTTCTTTTCTTTCGAGTGCGCTTTCTAGCCCTCATCCTTCAGATAATGTGCTTTTTAGTCTTTTTTCTCTCTCTGAGTGCGCTTTTGAGCCCTTACTTCAAACACTTTTAGAAGGATTAACCATTTTTTGATTTGGTGAGTCTGTTATCTCTCATTCATTTTTCTTCTTTACAAAGCTTACTATCTAAAGTCTCTTACACGACTTTCTATCGTAAGCATTGTAAAGAGGGGGCAATTATCATAACCTATTTTTGGGTTATTCTCCAAATTCATCTTTTTTCTTTCTAAAATAAAAAAATAAAATATAGACTAGTATTTTGGCTATAGCAAGCTGAGAGGATTTCACATGTAAAAAAAATCAAGCTGCAATTTTGGATGGAATCGAAAGCCTAATTGTACCTTATTTTACTTAAAACTAAAGAGATAATGCAAATTCAAAGTCAAATTAAATCATTATTGGACGAATCTATATAAAAATTAAGCCTAGGGACATAATAAGATTTTTAATAGACCAATTTGATTTAATCATGGGACAAATTAAAGCTTAATTATGTTTTTTTTTTAATTAATTTGGGTTCAATTAAAGGATTTAATTAGGTGCAAGAACTTAATTATACTTTAAATGGGTCAAATTAATATTATTAGGGGCTTAATTGGTGAAAAATTAAGTTTGGGAGCCCAATTTGGGCTTAATTGAGAAGATTTGAATTTTAGGAGACCAAATTTAATTTTTACCAAGTCAATTGATTGAAATGAGGGGTAAAATTGCAAGAAAATCAAAGTTTCGGGTTCAATTAAGGGTTAAATTGAAGAAATTCGCAGTCAACGACCAATTTGTAAAAGGCACCAAACTCTAGAGACTCAATTGATTGAGATCAGGGGTGAAATTGAAAGATTTGAAAGATTAATGGCTAATTAGGGGTTAAATTGAAAAAATCCAAAACCAAATACCAAAATGAAAAGGCGCTGAAATTGAAGTTTGTCAGGGGCATAATTGAACAAAATTGAAAGTTTGAAGTCAATCAAAGGTGTAATTAAGAAAGAGTAGAAATCAAAGGACTAAAATGCAGTTTGCTAAAACGATGCCGTTTTAGTGTTGAATATTCATCTTCTTCTCTAGAGAAGTTGTTTGAGTAGCCTCCTTCTTAAGGCGTTTTATGCTTCATCTCTCCACCAAATTGGACAAAACTTACACGAAAATGATCACCTGATATTTGACGACACTCTAGTGTGATATGTTCTGGCTTATTGTTGCCACAACGGATGTGGCATCGCCCTAAAGTGACCAACCCGACCAGCCCCTTATCTGTAGCAAATCTGACAGCCAATGATAGCCACTTTGAACCAATGATTGAGATCCTTCCGGGTCGAATCAAATGTCAAGATTTGGCATTAGTAAAGACAAAACGTCCCTCTTTCACCACCTATAAATAGAGGTGGATTTCATGGTTTGAGGAAGGAGAAATCAAAGGCTAAAGTCGACAAAAAATCAGTTTTCGCCTTCTTTTTTTCTACCATTGCTTCTCTTTTCTCTCTCTTCATCATGACTTTTGGCCACCACCACTCTCACCATTAGCTTGACCACCACCATCTCCACCACAATTCACCAGCGTAACCACTAGTCGACCACCTCACATTAGGAGGAGCCACCGCAAGCTTCTCCTTCTTCCTCCCACAGCCAATGACAGCCACCAATTCCTCCATCAGCGCTACCATACTTCTTCCTTTCTATTGATTGTTTCTCCTTCTTCCTCTATAGCGGCAACAACAACAACAACAACTCCTCCACACGAACTTCCCCTTTTTTTTTCTTCTTTTTCTCCCTCCTTCATCAACTAACACCAGTGTCTTCACCCACAACTCCACCATCGGTCGACGGCCAAACCAGTCGGCCTCTCCTTCCATGCCAAGTAGTCCCCTCTTCTCTTCTTCTCCTTCTTTTTCATCCCTCTCCGCCATTGTCATCATGCATGCAGAACAATAATTCGTTCTACATGCAAGGGGGGAAATAATTAACCCCTCAAGTTTGGACTAGACTCGTGTCATCCTAGCCTAAATGTCTAGGCTGGGTCCGACCCAAACCCAAAAAAAAACAAAAAAGATTGGATCATTTGGGCCGATGTTGGCCCTACCCTTTTTGGACCACTAATTGACTCAACAGACCTAGCTAGGTTGGCCCAGTTGTCTGGGCTGAGCCCAGCCCATGTATTTAATAATAATATATCATAATAATAATATTATATATTATAAAAAAATGAAAAATTCAAAAAAAAATTAAAAGTCCTTTCAAAAACATTTATGATTTTCTCGTATGTTAAGTTTTTCAAGCATGTTTTCATATAAAAAATTTGCATCTTTCTCATATTTTAAAAATACAAAAAATGGATATCATAACTAGTTTATGATTATTCGTTAAGATTTTGCCAAAAATATTAAAAACCCTTCACCAATCATTTTGTTCATTTTATGTTAGGGTTTAGATGTAAACATTTATTATTTGGGGTGTAAAACTACACAATAGAGTACACCCTCAGGTATGAAAGATACAAAGTGCAAAATAAATATGATGCTAAAATTTGAAGTTTAGAACGGTTAGGACTTCATCCAATAAGGTAGAGACTTCCTCACGAAGAGAGATCTATCTTAGACCTTAGAAGAAGACCAACAGATAGAAACTTAACTCAGAAAAACAATCAAACAACAATGTAGTTTACCTCAGGTAGAGTGCACTGGGGGTGATGTGTCTTTCCCTTACACAACCAGTCCCTTGCCTAGACTCTCACAGACCATAGGTTTCCTAATAACTATAATACTAGGTGGCAACTCTTGAACCTTAGTCATATGATTAAACCTAAAACTCTTTCCTTCTCAACATCACCTCTTAAGAGGCACATTAAAGTGTGTCATTTCAACGTCGCCCCGTGACAGCAGTGATCCCATAGATCACAAGTTCGTTACTGGTGTTTATATGTTTTTGGGTGATACTTTTATTTCTTGAAAGAGCAAGAAACAATCTATTGTTTTTCAATCTTCAACCAAAACAAAATATCGTGCTATGACATATACTACCAAAGGGATTGTTTGGTTATGTTAGTTATTTACAGATATGAGAGTTTCTTTTTCTCATCTCACTCCTATGTATTGTGACAACAAGAGTTCTATTCAAATTGCTCACAACTCGGTTTTTAATGAACGAACTAAGCACATTGAGATCGATTGTCATCTTACTCTTCATCATCTTAAGCATGACACAATTACTTTGCCCTTTGTTCCTTCTTCTTTGCAGATTGCAGATTTCTTTACCAAGTCATATTCTATTTCCCGCTTTTATTTTTTAGTTGACAAACTATCGATGCTTGTAGTTGCTGCATCGTCAGTTTGAGGGAAGATATTAAGAAATATAAGGTTATTTTGTTTTATTGTTTATTAACGGTGGAATAGTCTTTACATTTTCTTTTTAGTTTCCTTTGTTTAGCCTATTATAGTCTCTTTCTATTAAGGTCAAACTTATTCCTTTTGATTATTTTGATTGTATCAGTATCAATGAAACCCTAACTTCCTTCTTTTTTATTTTTGTATTTCTCTTTATTTATTTGAATTGTTTAACAACATCTTTTTATCATCATCATCATCTAACTTAGAATAAATGTGTTCAATAGATAGAACTCCTTGGTATAGCTCTTGGAAGGAATTGGAACCATCACATTGGTGCGTATAACGTTGAGGAGAACTGATTGATTATCGAGTGCTAGCATGTTTGGAAGTGTGGTTGCGGTTGTTTTTCAAAGTGCTTTTTCACTCGGAAATGCATCAAAATAATTTTTTTTATTTTTTAAAAAATATTTTTGACATTAGTACATCAAAATGATTTGAAAACACTAAAAAAATATTAATTTGAAGCAAATAAAAAAATAAAAAAAATTTAATTTTTTTCAAAAACACTTTTAAAACATAAAATTAAATATGCAGCACCCAAAAAAGAAGGAATTTCAAGAGATAAGATATCGACTTGACATGTCGACAATTCAACTTTTAATGTCTATTGATCTCTTTCATCTCTTTCGTGTCATTATGGTTGGAAATAAGAATGGATTCCTTAGTGTTGTCAATACTTCAATAATTGAAAATGACAGAATATCTGGTTATGAACTTGTCCACTTCTCACTAAAAACACATCTAATCTCTAATCTTGAGACGTCATGATTTACCTCTAAAGCTAGGAAAAGCCAGCTAGCTTCCACTTTTTCTATCAATTAGAAATTGCATAGGTTCAATTATTAAAACCAATAAATCTATTAATTTCATTTCAGCTTGTCAAACGTGATTTCATTTCTTCCCTCGTACGAGATATCAATTCAAAAATAGCGTTTGTTTTCGAGATAATTTTTATAGTTGTAATTTAAAAAAAATAAATTTTTAAAAAATATAATTAAATATGGTTAGTTAGATTTAATTATGTATTTGATAAAAATTATGGTTGTGGTTTATATGCAGCAAAAAACATGTATAAAATGTTTGGTAATTGTGTGATTGCAGTTGTTTTTCAAAGTGATTTTTATTTGAAAATGTATTAAAATAATATATTTTTATTTTTTAAAAATTATTTTTAATATCAGTGCATCAAAATTATCTAAAACACTAAAAAATATTAATTTGAAACAAATAAAAAAATTAAAATTATTAAATTTTTTTCAAAAGCGCTTTTAAAACGCAAAAACAAACAGTGTTTTACGAAACTCAGTTAAAAAAGCATGTAAAAAACTGCTTCACAAAAACTGCATTTCAAACTCAATTTTTAGTGGGCCCCATAATATAAAACGCAATTTTTACAGTTAACAAACATTTTACTGTGTTTTTTATACCGCAAACACAAACACACCCTGAATCTCAAATCAAATTCTTCTTCGTCTTTTCTTATGAAGTGATACTGTTACTTCATCCATTTATTAATCAAGTCCTTCTATTTATATCTAATAGTAAAACTAACAAAAAAAAATATCATTTTAATTTATTGCGTAAACCTCAATTTGTTTCCTCTAAAAAATACAGATAGTTTACCAACAGTTTCATAGATAAATTCTTCACGTGATTCATTTTGAATATATTTAATTTTGTTTTGAAAGAAAATTCACTTGAAAGAGAAAAAAAGGGATCAAAATTTGATCAAAATAAAATCCAATCAATAAAAGAAAAGTTAAAAGAAAAACTCACTAAATTTTGAATATATTAAAAATCTCAATCAATAAAAGCATCAAATGCGGAAAAATACAGTGCCAAACTGCCAATTTCACAAAATCCAATCAATAATTCTTTTTATAGAGATATATAGTTTATTTTAAGAAAGAAAAATACAGTTTAATTTTCTAAACCTTGAACAAAATATCATATCAAAAGGAAATTGATAGTTCCTATATAAAATTCAAGGAGAAAATGAAATTAAACCAAAATTTATTTTTTATTCTTACTCGGTATCCTCATATCTTTTTAAAGGATAAGACTAGTCTCGTTTGGAATTTATAACTGCCCCTTCAAATAAATATGCTTCCTGATAATCGAAGTTGTATTTTTATCATTACAGGGATACCTTAAACGCTACACTACACCAACAATTCATTAGTAAACTAAAATTTATTTGATGGCAAGGTACAATGACTAGCATTTAACAATAATAAAAAAAATTAAATACTTGCAACAGATTTATCAACATCACTCTCACAGATACCACTCATCTCGCTGGAAAAGTCAGAGCCAACTTTCAACTACTTATGACCCAGAAGCCCATCCCTTTTGATATTTCTTTGAAAGCATTTATTGTGAGGATGAGGAAACATTTTACCCCATAAATTTTATATATATATATATATATATATATATATATATATATATATGAGTGCATCATTATTAATTTAGCCACCAAAAATAATTGTAATTATACCATTATATAGACGCTAGAGGGTCGTGCTTCAGCGGTATGTGGCGGCTTGTTTTCTTCTATGGTTCTGAGTTTGACTCTTTCTATGTAAGCCTATCACCTCCGCGGTGTTTTACCTGCTCATTGAGCTTGCAGGGTGTTCAGTGGGCCGTGGGGAATAGTCGTGGTGCGCGTAAGCTGGCCCGGACACCCCACGCTAATAAAAAAAAAAATATACCATTATATATAACTATATACAAAATCACGAGCTATGTATAAAATATTTTTAGACTAAAATACTCTTAAGATTTTATAACTTCAAATAGGAATTTTAATATCTATATATTTTTTTTATCATATAATGTTAATTATTAGTAGTTGCATTAATTTTTTTTTCATGTAAAACTAATTATTAGCAGTTCTATTCAACTTATTACTAAACAAGAAAGAGATTAAAACAATAATATATATAATTTGTTACATATTGGAAGATGAGGAATTTACAGGTGTTTTTTTCCCTTTCCAGCATAATTAAAAAAAAGTTTCAGCATATTAACATTAGTCAGTTTTTTTTCTAAACGACAACATTTTACCAATTGTGTTATTTTCTAATTTTTCTTCATTTATGCTAATTACTTAATTTTTTTAAATATGCTAATTTTCAAAAAAGTCAAAATTTGCAGGATGGCTGGGAGACGGGAGAAAGATACCCAAGGGTCATGCCATTAACTTTATTTTTAATTCACGGTTCTTATAATTAGTGATGGCACTTAAATCGTTATATTTGAATTTGATGGGTTTTTTATATTATTTTATTAAATATAATAGTTTAATTTTAATTGATACAAGAAATTTTATAATACTTAAATTATAATTAATAGCATTCATGCTGTAGGAGAAAGAAAAAAAATTAAAAAGATAATTTTTGATGTAAAATTATTTTTAATGAGAAAGAATGTAATTCTTTCTTCTCTTTTTATATTTATCTTTTTACCATAATTATTGCTATTATAGCTTGACCATTATAAAGATTTTCCAACATTATACCATGAAAAAATGACTAAAAATAGCAGAAAATGTTAAAATAGAAAGCCAATCCATCTAGGGTCAAGGTTGTCAATTCCTTTTCTTTTTGTTTGGGATGGTCGATATATCTCATTCCAGTTTAAAAAAAAATACAAATCGAAACAGATTTTATCTCGCTCAGAATCTCGATCCGTTCCGTAAATTCCGTCCAAATTTTGACCAAAACATTTAGGTTATGTTCTAGTTGTTCCGTTTAGGCCAAATAATGTTTTTTTTTTGTTTTTTTTTAATATTGTTTAGTTTTACGGTATCAATCATATCTCTTAATTCGATCGTTGGATTAGACTAACATTTTATGAGGAGTCTTCAGACATATTATTATATCTCAAGTTAAAAGTTTAGGGCAATTGGAGTTTAGAAAGGTTTTGCAAGACTGCCAATGTTATTTTTGTAATTTTATTCAAATTCGTAATTTTTTTTTAAAATGTCATTTTTGTTAGATTGAAATTTTTTCAATTTCATTATTCAACAATAGGTTTATTCAAAATTGAACTTCATAATTTGTTTTGATTTATTTTATTTGGGGTTATTATAGTCTCATGAATCAGGTTACGGATTTAGAAAATTAACCCAGGTTAATCCGGGTCGATCGAATATGTTGTCATCTCAAAATTTTTCTTAAAAAAATATGTAATCTTGAATTTTTTTTATTCAAATTATATTTTTACTAGTCGTCCATGTTATTTTTAGACTCATTGAGTCGATTAGATTATATATGTTTAACTCTTATTTTTTTACTTGTGTTTTAAATTTAAATTGCATAATTTCAAGTTAATTTATCTTTGAATTTAAATTGAAATTATTTCAACTGTAAATGAAATATTGAAATGTTACAAAACTGAAATATACCGTTTAAATTAAAAAAAAAAAACAAAACACCAACTACAGTGGAATTGACAACCATGTTAGGGGTATATATGCAATAACTTTCCAAATTCCAATGATAAAAAATTCAATCGATCCTTTTCATCTATTGTTATCAAGGTTGTCAATTTTTTTTGGTAAGTGTTTCGTTTTTTCAATTGAAATGAAATATTTTGATTTCGGCGTGTTGTTTAGAGGTTGTACTGTTCATGTGTGTGTATGTGTGTGTGTGTGTGTGTGTGTGTATAATTTAACAAACATAATTCAAATTCAAGATAAATTAATTATAAATTATGCAATACAAACACAATGTCAAATAAATATAATTTTAAATTTTAAAATATTCCTAAATAGTCAAGATTAAATAGAACTTTAGCTTAAAGTAATTCAATTTAAACAAAATACCAAAATATTATGAAAGTAAAATGTTTTAATACAAAAGAAACATAAATCAAACATCATCTTCATCATTAAAATAGAAATAAGGATCTTGATCTTGTAGTGGTATGTAGGGAAAGTCACCAACTAAACATTTCAATAGTTGATCATTTACACCAAGCTCATTTTCGTCATCAAAACATATCTTTTTTTCCTCTAAAGTTAAAGTAGACAAAGGTGCTTCAATAGTCTCCCAACTTATATCCTCTCCATCAAGAGGGCTAGATTCTTCACAAATTCATTCATTCAATAGGTCAATGTTATCTAGGCTAATAAGATCTAAAGCATCCCTTGTTTTGCTCAAATTTCTACAAAGTATAAACATGAAAAAAATAACATGAATATAAACCATATATATTGATGATAAATCTAATTTTAAAAAATTAATATAATTATTAATGAAAATAATAATAATTATTTTTAATATTACTATTAATATTATTGTTATTGAAAATAGTAATGAAAAAGAACTTTTTATAGTTTGTACCTGGGTGGTTTAATTAATCAAATTAAACCGGATTTAATTTAATTTAAAAGCTTTTTAAACACGAAACAGAACATGTAAAATGAAATTGAATCACTCTAGCCAAAATTTATCTAAAAAATACGGAACAAATCAAAATTATGAATGTTTTTTTGTTTTTTTTTTAGTGATATGAAATATTTCGATGATACACGAAACGAAATTGTTATAACTTTTCTCATGCCATTGGCCCTACATGACCAACCAAGAGCTCCTCCGTATCCTACGCTAGAAATTCAGCCATTAAAAACCTTCAACCAGTCTTCCATCTTCTTATTTTCACTCTTTTCCTTCTTCTATCTTTGTAAACATGAGCAGTGAAACACCAGAACCGGCAAAACTAGCCATCCCATGGAGGACACGACTGGTCCTTACAATGATCTCAGCGGCAACAGATCTGTCACGTCGTTCAAACGGCACCATAAACAGACGTTTGCTTAATCTCCTTGACTTCAAGTCCTCTCCTTCCCCTAACAAACCCATTCACTCCATCATCTCTTCTGATATCACCGTGGACCCCACCCGCAACCTCTGGTTCCGCCTCTACACCCCGGAAAATAGCGGGGTTGACGGTAGCGACACTCCCTCTTTGCCTGTTGTGGTATTTTTTCATGGAGGTGGATTTTCTTTCCTAAGTGCCGCATCAAGTTCGTACGACGTCGTTTGTCGCAGGTTTGCACGTATATTTCCTGCTATTGTTCTTTCAGTTAATTACCGTCTTACGCCTGAACATCGATTTCCCTGTCAATACGATGATGGTTTTGAAGTGCTTCGGTTCCTGGACAATGATCGAGCCAATGGGTTACTGCCACCTAATGCAGACTTGTCTAAGTGTTTTCTGGTCGGAGATAGTGCCGGGGCAAATTTGGCCCATCATGTTGCGGTTCGGGCTTGTCGGGCTGGGTTTCAGAATGTTAAGGTAATTGGATTGGTTTCTATTCAGCCGTATTTTGGCGGGCAAGAGAGGACCGAGTCGGAACTCCAACTGGTTGGATACCCGTTCGTGACGGTGGAACGAACCGATTGGTGCTGGAGAGTGTTTTTGCCGGATGGATCGGATCGGGATCACTATGCAGTGAATGTGAGTGGACCGAATGCTGAGAACATCTCGGATTTGGATTTTCCGGATACAATTGTGATTGTTGGTGGGTTCGACCCGTTACAAGATTGGCAAAGGAGGTATTATGAGTGGTTAAAGAGATCCGGGAAAGAGGCTACCTTAATTGAGTATTCAAATATGTTTCACGCATTTTATATCTTCCCGGAGCTGCCCGAGTCTTCAAGATTATTCTCGGAGATCAAAGAATTTGTTACCAAGAGACTGTCTAAGCCATAGCCTATAAGCCAAACAATCGTACGCCCGCCCTCCATGAATCTAAAGCAATGCATTCGTAGTTTCTGGGAAGTAAGAAATTATGATGGGGCCTTGAAGTTTAGAATTTAGATACCGCAGTTGAATAAATTCCATCTTTCTTCAAGAGTGGGTCATTGGGCAGATGCATCGTGAGGTGCTAAAATGCCTAGGAACTCTATCATTATGCACAGTTACTGCGGGTTCATATGGGACTGTCATGGTTTTATGTTGAGATTTTTGTTTTAAAGTAATAGCAAGTTGTCGTTTGGATTTTAGAAAAAAGGACAAAATATCACATGTCTGCACTAGCTAGCTACTAGCTCTATAGTCTATTCTACCTCTTGTATCTTTGGGGGACAGCTTGCCCAACCGTGGGGAAGAAGATGATAGCAATGTCAATATAACACTTTTACTACTCTATAATAAAAGAGGGCAGGCTTTCACTGTGGCCAAGGTTAGGTTTATGGGTATAGAACATGAGACTTATTAATAATTATATTAAAGAAATGTGTTAATTAGTAATTTCATGTTTTTTTAGTATAATTACTAAATAACCTATAAAAAAAAATCTCTTTGGTCTTTTTTTTTTCATGTCAATTATTTAAATATTTTTAAAAAATAAACTCTCTTTGCTATGGATCAAAGGGGGATTTGATATTTTAATATATATAAATTAATATTAAATTGTAAAAGTTGTTGGCGCCGCCCACACAGCGTCGGATATCGCTCGGGGTGTGTAGTCATTTGATGTGCTCATCACCCTGTCATGATTTTTTAATACTTTTTTTTTCATTGATTTTTTTTCCTGATTTTATTATTTTATAGTTTGATTCATGGAGTTTGACAATCATTATTATTTTTTTATTTCTCTTTCTATTATATCGAGTTGTTATTATTATTTTTATTTTTTTGCTATTTGAAATACAATAATAGTGATTTAGCATTGTTTTTTTTCACTATAAAGAAATTGGTTCAGTCCACGGTGAAGCACGAGACATAAATTTAGTTAAATCTACTTATTAAAAATATCTTATTTAATAAATGAGCATCTCATGTTTTGAATAAGGGAATCTCATCAGTAAATTTCATAAACTCATTTGTTAATGTTTTTTTTTAAGTCGATTTTATAAGATTACATGGAAGGAAGGGATGGATTGTAAGGGATATAACATCTTCAAGATCCGAAATTCTTCTTAAAACCTATATAGCAATAGGTCAAAAATCTCCAATGGCACCCCACCTTCCCCGCCCAAATTAGAGACAAATTCACTTTTATTTACTTAGTAATTCCAATATCAACCAATTGGCAAGAATTTTAAACCCCAATCACTTTTAAATAAAATACATAACCTACAACTACACACACCACTAAGAGGACTTAGTGATTTATTGTGAGATTTGAGAGGAATTTTTGTGGATTCTAATAGTAATTCCTCTTTTTTTGATCTCTAGAGTTATTTTTTATTATTATTTTGGTCCATCAATTCTTTTTCTTTTTATATGGTCTTTCAACGTTGTATTGATTTGAAATTAGTCTTTATAATTTATTTTTATATTTATATATGGGGATCTTGTGTTGTTAGAGAAATGTTCAATTGCTTCTTTGATGCTTGGTTTGGTTAAACAAAATTCATTTTCATTGATTTAAAAGAATTGAAGTTTTGGAGATCAATTTTGAAACTTGAAAAAATATCAAGTCTTTTTTTTGATAAATTAGGGACATATTTGCATGGTAAGAGGAAGAGCTCAAGTCCTTTTTTTTGCTCATTTTTTTTTAGTTTTATCCTTCTACATTACATTTATTTAAGATTTAACTTGATAGTTTATTTTAGTTGTCTATATACAGTGTTCTCGCAATGTCGAGGGAAATTTTTAACACTCGATTGATTCTCGATTTTGCAAACTAAAATAAAATAATGTTGATATAAAACAATTAAGGCTTAAAGAACCAAAATTAAACCTAAAACAAATATAGTGGGCTAGGGTAAACGAGCAGAGTAACTTTGCTGGCCCATGCATTACACACGCCAACAAGTGGATGCAGGTCGTCATGTTCTAGAAACGTATGTGACTTGTTACGATGTTCAAACACCATATTTCTATCTAATTTCTATCTAAATAGCAAGCATTCAATGCATGAGTAATTGCATCCTTTTAATGTGGTCATGTGGTCCTTTGATGAAATATGAAGGAGGAGGCGAAGTTGTTCATGGAAGTTATCGAAGTATATTTTTGAAAAGGTCAGCATTTTTTTTCTTCGAATTTGAAATTAAAGGGAAGCCATGATATATAGGCAGGTACACCAAACAAAACCTACCTCTTCTTCACCTTGAGGACGGCACATCTAGTCATAAGAAGAAGGTGAAGTGACCTTTAACTAGTTTGGGCATTCGGTGATGCTGATGTGAATTTAAAAACATTTTAGAAATTATTTAATGAGGCCCGAAATGTTTACACTTTTCTAAGAATCCAACCGGCATACTGCAAAAACAAAAACAAAAATTCACAACGGACGATGGTTTTTTTTTTTTTTAATGTCAAAAGTTGTTGTTTCTTGCTGTCAAGCCAAATCCAAATCCAAATCACTTCAACACGAATATAAATGCTCCTTTGACAATGGTGTAGGTTCCCTAAAATTTGAATTTTCCAAAAATAATGACTACAGACCTTGTATAAATGAGAGTCGGTGATTAATGAAGAACAGTGGAAGCCTAAGGAATCTTGGGCCTCGCTCGACAACTTTTTTTTAAGGTATTTTTAATTTTATTTTTTTCTCTTGAATTTTTTTTATTTAATTTTTTTCATAAGATAAAAAAATAAATAAATTAATGGGACAATTTGAATATTGTATAAAAGTTGGGTGATGTTAATTTTTTTTCCATTTGAGCTTGGGTTAAATTTCCTTATCAAAACATGCTTTTAAAAAATTTGAATTTTAAGTTTATTTTTTGTGTAATTCAAATTAATATTTTTTTGATGTCTTTGTATTATTTTGATGTAGTGATATAAATTTTTTTAAACAATAAAATAATATTATCTCAATACATATATATATATATATAATATTTTAAAAAATAACCGTTACGTAATAATATAATAACTAGCATATTGGCTCGCACTCCGCAGTGGACCAATAACAAATATTTTTTCAAATGTAAAAATGTTTGAGTTGGATTAAATGGACGGAATGTATTTGCATCATTATCATCCTCAAATAAAGTATTTTTTTACAGTAGCACCATAAAAACTGCATAGCAGAGCAGCGCCCAATACACTGGCAACTAATTTATTGCCCTTTAATTTTTTCCTTTTAAGAAATTTCCAATTTTTTCCCCTCTTTAATTTTTTTTCTTTTGTCTTATTTTTTTTTTCATACTATAAGGAGGAAATAAATTGATGAGACTTTTTTTTTTTTTATATTGTACAAAAGTTGGGTGATGATAAGTTTTTTTTTATTTGAGGTTGGGTTGAATTTTCTTATTAAAGCATATTTGTTTATTGCTTTGCAAAAATGCTTTGAAAAAAATTTAATTTTTTTTATTTTTTTCTTTACTTCAAATTAATATTTTTTAATGTTTTTATATTATTTTGATATGATGATATAAAAAATAGATTTTAAAAAATAAAAAATATTATCTCAATATATTTTAAAAAAAACTATTTTAAGATATATTTTTTTTTGAATATTGGGTCTGACTCTATAGCCAGATCCAAGGCCATTGGATCTGAGGATATTTGGTTCGACTCTCAGCAAAACTCAAGGCTATTAGATTCGGCTCCGCAATCAGACCCAACGATTTTGAATTTAGCTACGGAGGCGGACCCAATGAAAAAATGCTAATTTTTTTGCAAAATCATGAAAATACAAGTGAAGCCCCCATTTTTGTATTGAGAAGCAAATAAATAAATTCGTGAACCTGTCATCAAAGAGATCAATGTCCACCTCAGGTCTTGAACCTTTGAGAAAACCCATGTTACATCACAAAAACTCTCATAAACCATGCAATATCACTAAAGATCAAACCTGAAATTTTATTCATGATCCAAATCCCAAGAACTTAAAATTTCAGCACAGATTATCAAATTAAAACCACACTAATCCATGAAACGAAACAAACAATTGAAATTTTCTCAAAGGCCCAACCCCCATTTGGCATCGTCATCGGCTAACTTCAATTTAC
>Ga0307517_10001516_pt1 | contig 38744 bp, 46 predicted proteins | sample 23_EM_MG_FD_194515 | JGI IMG/M metagenome (GOLD analysis project Ga0307517, IMG submission 194515) | Populus trichocarpa ectomycorrhiza microbial communities from riparian zone in the Pacific Northwest, United States - 23_EM | ecosystem: Host-associated > Plants > Roots > Unclassified | place...
AGCCGGTTAATCAACAAGGCCAAATCATCGGTCGCGGCATCGAGAAGCGACATAGACATAGCACCTTGGAGAGGTCAGCCAGAGCTCACACCTGAAGAAGGATCTACCCTCACGTTGCACATTGTTATGAATCGCTTGAGGCCGAGGCGTATTGCTGAGCACATGTTCCGACATTGGCCGTGGTCGCACGCGTTTCACAGGGGTCTCCAGGGTCTCGAGACCACTAGCATGACCATGACCGTCTTTGGTGGCGGTCTCAATGTTGACATTCGGTCCCTCCTTGGAAATGGCAGACGAACGCTTGGACTGAACCTCGGGGGATGTAGGACGACCATTGGTGTCAACCGCTTGGAAGAGGTCGCTGACCAAAGGTCGCTTCCTGCCTTCTGTTGACCGCTTGCTCCCCTTCTTGGTGGCGCCGTTGAGGACGACATTGGAGTCTATGCTGTTCCTGCGACGCTCCTCGCGATCCTTCTTCCTCATCTCCTTGACAGTCTCGAGTCCCTCTTCGTCCCATTTGACTGATGCAGAATTAGAGGACGACCGAGACTTTCCAGATGCGGTTGATGTAGGACGCAGCGAGGACGAATTGGAAAGGGTGGACGAGGGACGGCGGGAAGTTGGCGGGTTGAGGCTCATGACCGAGCTGACTGAGGTGCGTCTGACGGTACCGGTGGGCGGGCGTTCCTCCTTGGCGTCGGTGGTTGACCAGGTAGCAGTCGAGGCAGTGGAACGAACGGTTCCGAAACGAAGAGAGGATGGCAGACCGAGACCTAGAACACTCTGCTTCTTACCAACAGTCCTGGGGATATTGCCCTCTGGTGGAACCTCGAGCGAAGCCTTGGGGACGTCAGCGTCACTGAGTGAGCCGGCCTCGAAGCTACTGGTAGACATCTTGACAGTCCCATCCCTCGCTTTCTTCTCCTTGGCGGCCTTCTTCTCTGCGATCTCCTTCTCCCTCTTCTCCTTCTTGCTCTTTTTGCTCCTCTTCCTCTCAACCCCTTCTTCCTTGTCCTTTTCCGGATCTGCTTTTTCTTTTTTTGTTTCCTTCTCGTCAGCCTTGGGTTGAGACCAACTCGTGAGCCTGGCTATGGACCTCATTGACCTCATCGCGCGAAGAGCAATTGAACCGGAACCAGAAGCCTCTCGCTCCATGTGTGGAGCAGGACGACTAGGAACAGGCTCAACCGGGGAAGTAGGGCGAGGTTCAGGTTCGATATAGAGTGGAGGTGCCAACAAGGTCTGCGAGGGATTCGTGCCAAACGAATATGGTGGGTGTGGACGGGATGCGAAAGTGGGGGAAGACAGCAAAATCCCAGAGTCGAGAGAGCCAAACCTGGCACGCAAGGATTTCTTCTCCGGCTCTGGGGCTGAAATGCATGATCGAGATCAGGGATCCACGGTTTCATTCTGGGGTGAAAGGGGAAAAGATGCTCACATTTGCTGCGGTGGGGCTCCTTTTGCTCCTTCGAGTCTTTGCGACCCCGACCGATACTCCACCATTTCTGGCTCTCGTCGGCTTTTGGTTTGAGAGGACGCTCGACGGGTTTGGTCCTGACAGAGTTCTCTTTGTCCTTGGACTTGGGTTTGAGGATGTTCGCGGATGACTTGGGTTTGAGGACGTTCTCCGAAGCCTTGGGTTTGAGCGCTTTAACAGTGGGTTTGGATTTGAGAATATTGCCCGTATTCTCCTCGCCAGGACCCCAAGTGACAGCATCAAGACCAAGACGAGACTTCTTCCTCTTGACGAGGACAATTTCTTCGAGGTTGGGATCTCCAGTGTGGTCGACATGGATTTCGTAACCACCCCGACCAGCAGAGGTGGTTCGTCCAATACGCCGGACGACATCTGAAAAGTCGTTCTGAGAACGTTCTTTGTTACCCTTGACGGTACTGAGCAACCCAAGCTTTGACTTCTTAGGAACAAGCCGCTTCCGGGAAGGGTTACTTGTTGTCAGCGGGCGAGGGGCAAGCGGTGAAGTAGATGGGGGGTTAAACGTATTGTGAATGGCGGACGTGCCAGGGTCAGAGGGAGCGTCGGGGGCAGATGGGGTGGCGTTTATGAAACGAACTGTAGGGATGGGCTGGTGAGGAGTATCGACTGTCGCAGAAGCAGGCTGCATAGAACGAGAAGGTGCTGAGAGGGGAATGGAGAGAGCTGGAAGGGTATTGCGCATCGTTGCTGATAGTCGTTACAGGTGGTGGTGACAAATTCGAATGGAAAAATCGTAAAGCGGATATGAAGCAGATTCTTGAGGGTTCGTTTGGCAAAGTGAATTGCGGCTTCGTGGAGTCGTGCAAGGGGCCTTCGTGAAACTACTGACGTGGACGCGGTTCGCAACTCCTGGGATGAGCGTTGTGAGATTAAGCATCGAGAGGAGTGGAGGAGTTGTTACCTTGCTCTTGGCGATAGCAGGTGCGCAAAACAACGCGTGGCCAATGTTAGGCTTTGCAATCGCTTTGAAAGATTGCTCGAGGCTATTTACCAGCAGAGGCGAAGACGAGGGCGAACGACGACGACGACGAGGAAGGGATTTGGCGCTCGAACCAAGTTCAACTTTCAACAAGCGGATCAATTTCAAAACACACACCCACAGATGAGTTAAACGCCTCCGCACCGGTCACGTGCGGCAGCGCAAAATGTCCTCCTCGGAAGACGACTCGGATGTTCCGGAGCAGGTACCCCTCTCTACTTCTAAACGGCAGGTTATCGGACGAAAGAAAAACGTTACGAAAGAGCTCGCGCAGGCGAAATCGAAGCAGAGGGAACATAACCGGGAAAGGGACCGTCAACTGAAGGAACAGTCATCGAAACAAAGAACGGAGCTCATCCCTGATGAACAGGACAACGAAGAGCCAGGGGACCCCCGTCTCCTACCAGATCATCTATTCACTGCTGCTTTCAACCAACCATCTCCAGTACCTGGACCATCCGTTCCCAAAGACGCGCCTCCCAAACACCAGCTGAGGAAGCGGAAACGCACTGATCTGGCACCGAAAGACCGGATTATTGGGTGAGCATGTCCCTCTCCCTCGAAAGGTATCCAAATGACTCTCGCGAACAGTTCCCGGGCTGTTCGGACCCTCTCCAAAGCATCAGACCACGCGGCAGCCAAACACACACTACCCTCCTCTTCTGTCGCAAAGTTTACCTCACGGGCGCTGAACACGAAGGGGGCTGTTCCCCTAAGTCGGACTAGAGGATGGCAGCGAAAAGCCGGTAAGTGTGCTCCGCGTTTCCCTGGACCGACACTGGTGACCAGAAAACGTTTTTACAGTGAATACCGGCGTCATGAAAACGGCGAATGGACCGGCGGCCCATTTCGTGCGGAGTGGAGTAGTGTAGTTGTGATCGCACGGCGTATGCTCGCATCATATCCCCCTCCCAGATTGTGCCTGTTTGTTCACCGTTGTGGTTTCCTTCCTCCAAGTGCCAGAGAATATGTGCCGAGAGCCCTTTGTTTTTACTAAGTCAGTGGCCTGCGACCCAGAGTGTTTCAACCGCTGAACGTGAACGCTGACCCACTGGTATTATCGTACATACTGTATGTCTCACGCACTCTACGCCGATGAACCGGTATTGGCTTGCAGCGCCATTGTGTCAGATTCGTAAGCAGCATTTAAGCGGTTTCACCCTTTGAGATATCTCGGCAGATCTGATCCCCCACCTTGTCCCACACGCGATCATATCCGTCCATTCTCCCTTCCTTTCACAACTCCGTCCGAGTACACTTATGCAGTGGGTTGCGACCCAGAACCAAGGGACCCCCCCGACGGACTTCGTCGGTGGTTTCCAGTTTCTCCAAACGTAAGTCTCCCCTTCTGTGCCCCAGTTGGGCTGAACTAATAAACTGAAACGCTTTGCAGGGATACACCGTCAGTGCTCTTCACCCTTCCTCACCATGTTTACAGGACTATGCCTGAGGATATGTTTTTGTTTTGGCAGGCAAGAGCAGACTGTAACAATCACAACGCCAGGCATTACCGATGTCCAGCTCGAATCGACACCACAGTGCGTTTACCAGCATCCGTGCGCGACTCTCTTATGCTTTTTCTCATGTTCTGCAGATACTTCCCAGAGTGAGTCCAATCCCGATCGTTGGCTACTTAGAGCTCTGACCTGGGAATAGGCCAGGTTTCCCTGCCGAGGCAAGGCAACGCGCAGTGTCGTCGCAGACCACATATACGCGCGTCCACAAGACGAGTCATAGTAGGAGTCGGAGGCCTAGCAAGGAGCAGAACAGACTCTACGGTTCGTTGCTTTCTTTGACCTGGGCACCTCGCATCCGTATAGAACTTTTTGCCAGAGATGCCCCAACCACAACACATCAACATCAACCCCGGGACATCCCAGCAGGCACCTCCCCAACATTACCAGGCGCCACAACAGTATACTGGATCTCCCAATTTACACGCTCCAGTACAGCCTCCTGCTCCGAAGCAGAAACCCGCTCACAGTGGTCCGCGGATATTCCACTACTCGAAATGCACGGGAAGGAAAAAGGCAGTATGTGTACGTGTCTTCAGGGATTCTCGCTCCCACCCTCGCGCCAAACTTCCCGCTGATGAATGCCGCATCCGTTCAGGTCGGAATCAACTACATAGGGACGGCCAGGGAATTGAATGGTTGCGTGAACGACGCCAAGAATGTTCGCAAGTTCCTCATGAGTAGGTTTCATGCGTCCCTCAATATCGCAGTTCCAGTTACACGACCTACTTGACAGAGGGTTGGGGCTTCAAACCGGAGAACATTTTGGTCTTGACGGACGATACCCAGAATCCTAAACGGCTTCCAACGAAGGCCAATATCTTGGGAGCTATGAAGTGGCTGGTAAAAGATGCCAGGACGCACGACTCGCTCTTTTTCCATTGTGAGTGAGCTATTTATATCTCCCATCAATCCGCTTATTCTTTTAGACTCTGGTCATGGCGGGCAGATCCGCGACATGGACGGGGATGAAGTTGACGGATACGATGAAGGTGAGTGATGAAGATTGCAGGGAGTGTCCACTAATAGCTCCTCGCAGTTATTTTCCCTCTCGACTATGAACAGAAGGGTGTAGGAATAATCACTGACGACGTAAGTGGACGACGGCGCCCTTCTTTCCTTCAATGACTTGAAAAGGGAGACTTCAGATAATGAATGACTTGCTGGTGCACCCAATCCCTGACGGTTGTCGGCTTACTGTAAGTCGCCCTTGCACTGCCGGTTCAAAAACCGTCAACTGACCTGCAGCAAAGGCCCTCTTCGATGTGAGCAATGCAACGTATTGATTTCGTGATGCTCCGACTGACACGCGGCTTCACCGCTAGTCATGTCATTCAGGCTCGGTTCTTGGTACGGCATTTCACCCCAACGTTTTCGGCGGTCCCCTGACTGATTACTCTTTCTAGATCTGGTATACCTTGTGAGCATGACGGGGGGCGTCAATTCCCCAATCTGATTCCATCCCTTTCCAGTATCGCAGCAACGGGCGTCTGAAGACCAGTGAGGTATCAAAGAAACACCGCAGGTTGAAATCATCCGCTGGGGATGTGGTAAGCTCATTGACTATTGCCGCCGCGAGTGAGGCGCGTACTAATTCAATTTTGACAGGTCTCTTTCAGCGGATGCGAGGATGGCCAGACGAGCGTTGATGTGACGAAGAACGGGCTAGCCGTCGGCGCGATGAGTTATGCATTTATGAAATGTCTAGGTGCGTTCCTGGACAATTCCCACTCCTAGGGGTCGGGCGAACTAAGTCCGCGGCAGACGCGAACCCAAAACAGTCTTATCAGCAATTGCTGAAGAACGTTCGAGAAATCCTGCGGAAGAACTACAATCAGAAACCCCAGCTCTCGAGTTCACATAGGATTGTACGGCCTTCAATCCATCACCCATTTGTCGATCGCTTACCGTGATTTCCCTGGGACAGGATACTAATATACCGTTCGTCCTTTGATAACGACCCATCATGATAAGTTATGTCTATCATCGCCAGTTTGGCGGATACCTTTCCGCGCTCGGACGACTATGTTTTCCTTTCTTGCCTTATACTGTACTCCCGATCGCGACCGGCGTTTTCATTGTCTCTGTACTTGTAGGGACGGTCTATGTATCCACGTCCACGCTAGTAGGGTGATGGATTTTTCTTGTAATTGTACGATGTCTCTTTCCGTTCGCCTCTCGAACCCATTAAACGGCAATAGGGACATGGTCTACTGCCCTCAAAAGGAAGAAGTCCGCTCCTACGAGTTTTAACCCATACTTCTCTCCGAAGGCTACAGCGTTCCAACTTCTTCGTCGTTCCAACTCTGCGCCACATTCCGGCACGCCTGCAGGGATTTCATAACCCCCAATAGGTTCCTCGAATAATAGGAACACTGAAGTGGGGGTTCGTGGGATCAATCAAGGAGATTTCACAACACTACTTACCGTAGCGGTGCATGCCTGAGCCAGAGTTAGGGCCGGGAGGTCTGTACGGTGCTGTGGCCGCCTTCGTCTTCAAGGAGGCCAAATCGTGGGTTTCGTTTGTCGAACCCTGGGGTGCGGACTTGATACCTGAAATCTAATCTCGCGGGTTCATTCTGGGGATATGCATGTGCAAGTTGGCAGAATTGGTATCCTCACTAGCCAATGCCTGAACTGCCGATACTCGGGATGATCTCTGGATGGGACATCCGGATCCACCATCACGAGGGTATATGACACTTCCTTAGCGAGGTCGTCTCCCTCGCCGGTACTATCAGCATTTGCGAAGGGGAGGTTCATCGGGGTGATCACAATGTCGGGTTCGTCAAGGGTTTCCTCCCTGAGTAGGGTGTTCCCGGTTACAACTTCGCATCCTGTGGGGTACACGATGGAGAACAAGAGGGAAGGGGTGAAGTTTGAAGGAATAACATCTGGAATGATGCCCTCCCGTTTGAGAGCGACCACGATTGAGTCTAGTGGAGATGTCATGGAGTGGACAATAAGTACCTGAGGTGGAAGCGGACAATTTACTCCACACTAATGTGGGGGAGCCCCGGGCCGCTGCGGTCCTGCTCGCAAGGTATCTTGATCCCGTTCCCGTTTCTCACGATCCCCAAGACGATCATTCCACATTCCACTATGGCCTCTGGAAAGAAAGCAGAAATGAAAGTCGCGACCTTGAAGGGCCGAGAAGGTAATCATGACATTCAGGACACAATTTCTAACGGACTCAACTACTTTGATTAGCCGAGGACACGGTTTTACAGTACCTAAAACGCGTAAGCAGGGCCGGAAGATCGTCCTGGCAAACGCACACAAAACGTCGGTTCTCCAGATGAATCGCCCTTTTGGTGCTGTGGATGTTTCCTCAAACCTGAAAGGAGCCGTCCCGAAGACGGCAACCCAGAAGATTCTCCTGACCCTCGCCGAGAAGGGAGAAGTATCACAAAAGATATACGGTTAGTACTTCCCCAGCCCACGGATATCCCGCCGCATATATCTACCCCTTTCTAGGGAAATCCACATTTTTCGTTTATAATCAGTCGAAGATCGAGAATTTGCCTGCGGAGAGGCTCGTTACTCTCGAGGAGCAACTGAAGGATGTCGAAGAAGAAAATAAACTTCTCACAGCAGAGGCCAAATCTCTCTCGGCAGGTGCCCGGTTTAGTTGACTCCCCTTTGTTATTTGAGTTGACTAGTTCCTATCCAGAATTAGCGAGAATCAGGTTTACCCCCACGGATTCGGAGCTCGACGAACAGGTTGTGCAGACGGAAGAAAAGGTGCGTGCATAACCGGCTTAAACTTCACCGATCCCCTCGTTTCATTCAAACGTGGGCCAAGATAGCCGCAACGCTCAATTACTTGGAGCCGCTCCGAGCTGGCTCTTCCATCATCTCTGCATCCGAACTTTCCCAACTCGATGAAGATTGGAAGAGGTGGAGACAGGAATGGGTCAAGAGGAGGAAGGTCTTTAACATGTATCGCTTCATTCACCCTTCCCTGCGGTCACGGTTACGTACTAATCCTGCTCAGGCTCAGAGATGTCACATTGGAGGCAACAGGTCCGAAGGAGGCGGCCGAGCTGCTTGAAGACCTCGGCGTCGAGCTGGACAGCCCGGAACACGCTCAGCTTGAAAGGAGTTGTCTCTGCACTCGCGCCCCTGGGTCTCGTAACTGATGAACTGGCTATTATGATTTCTTGTTGCTCGATCGTCAGTTCACTTATGGCCGCTATCCATTCCGTGCCACTGTCCTGTTTGTGTTCCTATGAAATACATTCGATTAATCGAGCAAGCTCTACGGATGTGGATAGTAAAAATGTCTTGGGCATCAACCAGTTCCTATTTCCTCAAAACATGTGGGCTGATATCGTCGTGCTTGATCAACGCCTTCCACAACTGTCGCCAGGACAGCGGTGAACCCTGGGATTTGGCACCAGTCAGAGGTTGTCACATCGGTGAGGATGGAAAATGATCACCTCATCTCTTTGCATAACCACGAAACTACCTTCAACGTCGCCACAAAGAAAGTTTTCCACGGTCACCCATCCCTTGAACCTAACCTTGCGCCGATCCATACCGCCGATTCGCAACCTCAGTTGGATGTCGGATGTGTCAGCGCCCCGAGACACAGGATCTGACGCCCTGCACTTGACGTTGAAGCCCAGTAGGCTCTCTTGAATGAGTTTCATCATGATTCCGGCCCCCAGTGAACAGTAGAATCTTGTTAGGCACGGGGTATACCTGGTTCCGGATTGAGTTTGGGACTAAGAGATGGAATTCACGAGTGAAGGGCGTATTCTTGAACGGTTGAGTAGTTGCACTCACGAAAAGGAGCAACGACTGCGTAAATTGAGAGTTATGAACGGTAGCGGATCCCATGATCTGATCTCCATCCGCATCGACCTTCCCCTCACTGATGAGATGATCAGTATTTAGCCTCGAAGAGTTGATTGATTAAATCTTACAAGCGCTGCGGGGTAGCAATCTCCAGGTCTCCCGCGTTTCGTAACGATTGAGTGAGCCTCTGTGCTAAAGCAACAGGCCCTTGACTCGCAACTTGACTCGCACTTCTCTGAGTCAGCCTTGGGACGCCTGGAGGATAGCTGATGAGACTAACCGTGACACCCATGGATGTTGGAGAGCGTTTGCGATCGTCAACCTCTGATCTGGGTTGATATTCAACATTTCCGTTATCAAGTCTGGTTCTATTCAATACGACGTGAGCGGTGACAATACTGAAACATCTTACTGAGTACCGTCGGGGACAGTCTATTCCAGGGATCCTTGTCGAAGATTTCGCCGTTCACGTAGGCGCAGAACTCGAAACTGTTCTCGCACGGCTCGTCCCAAGGCGTGTCTAGGAAGCATTGATGCGAGTGATTCATACAACAAGTAAGGGCGACTCACTTCCAACAAGCATGGTAAAAAGGATGACGCCGATACCCCAAACATCGATCGGCTCTGCCTTATAAGGGACATTTCCGGCGAGCTTGAAGGCAGTTGAGGCTTCACGAATCTGGAATAATTAGGACACACTTACTTCTGGAGCTATGTACGGCAAACTCCCGCACCGTTCACTCAACAGGCGTGTCCTGCCACTCTCTTTGAGTTTATAAACGGAGCACAAACCAAAATCAGATATCTTGAGGACACCCGCTGCGTCGAGCATAATGTTCTCCGGTTTGAGGTCGCGATGACAGACACCTTCTCTATGGATATAGTCCTGACGGTGGGACCAGTTTAGTTGGATGTGGATTATCGCTGAAGGAGTGGCCGAACCATTCCAGATAATATTTGTGTGAAGTAGTAATGGGAAATCTCTTCGTCTATACCAACGTCCGGAGCTGTCCTCACTGGTCAAGTTCAGGTCATGGAATGTGCAAAGGCGGAATACCAATTTTGTCGAAGAGGTCACCACCAGCGGCAAGCTCCAGCAGCATGTAGATGCCAGGGTGGTAACGGGGCCTTCCATTCGCCTCAACAATAACGGCGTTTATAAACTCGAGGACGTTCGGGTGTTTCAAAGCTGAGTGGACCTGTATTTCTTTCTCTATCATCTTGCGATCGTTTGGTTTTGTTTCAGGCGTCAATGTCACCACTTTACATGCTGCCACCCGGTGCTCTTCAAAGTGAACCGCGCGGAATACCCTAAAGCACCGAGACAAATGACGCGGGACATGAAACATCAGCGATCTTGAGTGTGGCATTGTCACCGCAATGTGGCCCTCACGTTGAAAAACCTCCGCCACCAATTTGCTCTACAATATCGTAACCTTCGGACAAACAGTAAGCCTCGCGCGAGAAGGCCTCGAAAGCACCTGTGCTTACCCGTGACCTTTGGATATCTCAGTGCTTTTGACATTCCGGGTATGTGGCGGCTGAGCTAGTCAAAGGGATTCCAAGTCAGGACGCGTCGATCACGTGGAAGCCGATCATCTAACCTCGGCACCTTCCGCTGCCCGGCCGAAGTGATGAGTCGCCGCTGTTCGTTTCATCTGCTGGACCGCCACGACAGTATGTCTGGGCGCCCTCAAAGACATCGTCGAGAATATGGTGAGAGATGTTCCGTCGTTACTATCGGCGGCAAAACCTGACTTCCGCTTTTTGGCCACGACAAATTGCTCTCATGAACACGGAATTACACCCAACCGTCATGATTTGATTTTTAAATGCGTGTGCCACACACCTTTCCCCTTGAACAGACCGAAGGTCCCGCTCACGGTCGAGGGGAAGGGAGCGCAGTGGATCACATTCTCCTCGAGAAAGCTCGAAGTCACGTCACCGTCGCTCTGACTCCAAGGACCGCAATTTCTCACCAAGCGGCAGTGTATGTCCGTGTTGTCTCGCATAGAACAGCGTTGGCTCAAAGTCCTGTTAGCGTCGCCACCATCGAGGACGGAAACGCGGCAGGAGTCGGACCCCCACGGTAGGTCGTGTGCCGCTGCAGATGTAGCTCGTACCCAGCTTTCATCGTTAGATGCGAAAATCCACTCGGTCACGTAGTCCGCCAAAATCCCGGGACAGGTCATATCAGGACGATTCCGAAGAGGACAATCGATCGCGGCCGTCCCATACACACAAACGAAAGCGGAGGCACCCGTCGCGTTCCTGCTCTCGCTCGCGTTCTCGTAGTTGGTCTTCAGACTGTTCAACATCGTCTTCGCGGTCCAGACACATATCGGGTAAGAGACGATTGGGAGGTAAAAAAAGAAGACACGGGGGAAAACGGACTAAGAACCGCGACCGTAGTGAAAACGTTCGAAGAAGTGTTCTGACTGGGAAGAAGGTGCGTTACAATCTTCACCCGTTGCCTATCGCAACGGCGCTGGATCTAACTTGAGGAACCTTCCGTTTTGAGCAGATCAAGCTGAAAGTGCATAAGGATGCTGCTGATCTCGAGAGGGATAGCAACAGGGAAGAATTACTGCAGTTTTTAAACTCTTCGTACGAGTAAACTCGTTCCACCACTTTGAATACTTGTGGTTTTTTTGCTGTACTGTGTCACTTTCGGGTCGAGCCGTAACGGAGCATTATCATGAGACCAGGCCGCTCCCTGTCAATTGAATGCCACACGATCATCGGCTCCGCCGTGACTGTTTTCCCTCTGCGACCGCCACGAGTGACCTTTTGGTTGTCGCTCTCGTCTTCCCCCGCTCTCATCCACTTAGATCATGGGTCACATGGCATCTGCAACAGCTACCATCAATGCGCCGAAGAAGGCGCCTTATCCATTCTGGTTGGGAGGTATGTGCTAGCTGTATGCATGGGCGATCGTGTGCGACCCTGATACGCTCGCTAGGTGTTGCTGCAACTATCGCGGCGTCCATAACTCAGTAATTATCCCAGATCCTCTCATATGGGTCGACGCAGTCGTTAATGACGTAACGTTGTTTGCAGCCCGCTCGATCTCACCAAAGTCAGGCTCCAGGCCTCTGGGGATAAGGGGATGGTAGAGTCCTTGAAGAAGACGGTACGGACAGCGGGTGTGTGCCACCAGCAATTCCCTTTGGCATCGAACTGAGGATATCATCGGCTTTTAGGTCTTCGAGGGCTTTTTGATGGCATTTCCGGAACCTGGATGCGACAGATGAGCTACTCTGTCTGCAGGTTCTGGGCATACGACGAGAGCAAGAAGCTCCTTGATGCTGGTATGTAGTGCACAATCCTTCTTAGTCGTATCCCACACGTTTACTGGTCCTAAGGTCCTTCCGCTCCCCCTTGGAAGTTGGCACTGGCCGGGTGTATGGGTGTGTAATACTATCGTGTTGATTAACCCTCCAAGGATCTGAGTTTCTTTTGCTCATCAGCCGGTGGAATTTCTGGGTTTGTTGGAAACCCTGGAGGTTCGTGCACTACAACTACTCATATCGTCCGAGACTGACTCGTGTTCTGATTCATGTAGAGATCATCATGGTTTGCTTTCCGTGGGCTCTCCCCGCCCCCCGTCGACTTATGCCCCATGCAGGTTCGCTTACAAGCAGATATGGCCAAGCCAGTGGACAAGCGGCTGAACTATAAGAACTGTTTTGATGGACTGTTCAGGGCAAGTCTCGCGCCGCAGATGCACCCGTGCTTAGTCTCAAAATGTCCTAGATGGTACGGGAGGAGGGGTTCTCTTCGCTTGGTCGAGGAGTTGGTCCAAACGTAGTCCGTGCAATCTTGATGAACGCCAGTCAATTGGCATCGTATGTATCCCTCCTTTTGACCCCTTGTCTCCTTTCCCATCTGACTTCTCCGACAGATACGACTTCTTCAAGCGCGAGCTGCTGAAGACGCCATATTTCGATGATAACATGGCTTGCCATATAACTGCAAGCTTTGGCGCAGTTTGTGACTTCTCTTGTTGTCCATGTGCGCAATGTTGACACATGTCCATTCCAGGGCACCGTAGCCACAACAGTGTGTTCTCCGGCTGACGTGTTGAAGGCACGTTAACCCTCGGACCCGACTTGACGATTGCTGACCTCGCACTCAGAGTCGAATCATGAACGCATCTGGATCGGGATCACGAGTGCGTATTCCCCCTGCACCAGATTTGCAGACCTTGTGTTGAACGAGTCCCGTTGAGTAGTCTACGCTGGAAGTGATCAAGAACTCGTTGCGCAATGAAGGTCCGATGTTCGTCTTCAAGGGTTGGGTACCTGCCTGGATCAGGCTGCAACCCACGACCATTCTGATCTTCGTGACCTTCGAGCAACTGAAGAATGTAGTTGACTGGACAAGGGAGCTCCGGACCAAGAAAGCCTAAACCGATCAGTTGGAAATCCGGTGCCGGGGAAAGAAGGATTTTGTAATGTATCCCTGGACGTTCTCGCTCGAACGTACATCTCTCTGTCCACGTTGTACTATGTACTTTATACAACCTGAAACGATGACTTGATTTGGAGGTTTTCGCGATTGGCTATTTTGTTCAGCCACCCCCGGAAATAACCATGATCATGGGCTAATAGGATCAAACTACCCCAGAAAAACTGGCCTCCAGGTACCTTATAAGCACCAACCTATCCCCCATGGATGCTATCGACCAAAATCACCCAAAACGGGAGCCTGAGCTCACCGCCTCCTCTATGCCTGTCGCCGAGCGCAACAGTGAATCCAAGTCCACCACTGCGGCTATGAAGGAGAGAAGGTTCAAGTTGGGCAGGCGAGTCACTTCCTCGTCTCAACCATCGACGGCACAACTTACGCCTTGTCGTGTGCAGAGCTTGCGATCGTTGCAGGCATGATACTCTGGCTAATAATGGCAAATATTCAGATGATCCTGACTGGACCTCCCTTTCAGGCGCAGGAGGATTCGCTGCGACGACGGTAACCCTTGTCAAGCATGCATCTCGTCTGGCTCAGCATGTACCTTCGAGGAGAACGGAAAGAAGGGCCAGAAATCAAAGTAAGTCTCACCTACTGTGCCTCGGAGCGGTGGTCTAACAATACTCCAGAAAAACAGCAGGGATCGAGGCTCGCATGAGACAGTTGGAGCAGCTGATCCAAGCCATACCACCATCTGTTTTTGCAGCGAACGGATTGGCCAACCCCACAGTAACCCCCAGCCCGCAACCATCCATCGTTGGAACATTTCCCGCATCTCCCCAAACGTACCCCTCCTCAGTCCCACCCCCACACTTGAACTCATATCCCCTAATCAATCCATCCCTGCAATTCACCGCCAACGGGGATAGAAATGGCGAACGTGGGTCTATCCCTACTTCCCCAAATCAGTTGCTTCGAAGTAACCCTTCCGAGGGTGCTACCCCAACTGTACCCGGTTGCGCGGATCCTACCGAGAAGATTGTGGGGTCGACTCGCAGGTTGCCTTTATCGCCATCCTATATGTACCTCGACGATGCCGGTTATCCCCGTTGGCAGGGTGAAACTTCGGGTCTCCCTTTCCTGGATTCTTTGGTGGAAAGGCATTCAACCGGGACTGGTTAGCAAGCCCAAGTAAAAAAAATTCTATATAATCCTGAGCGTGATTATCTATAGATGACTGGTTCCCAGACCGCTCGCCTCGCAAAACTGATGTGAACCCGGAGGCTGTTTGGCACTATGTCACTACAGTCATACCACCGGATCTAATCGACAAGTACGCATATTCCATTCTTCCGACGTACGACCCCTGACGTCAGGATCAGCTTGGTCCAGTGCTACCTATCCACCTCGTATTACATTATGCCGTTTCTCCATATCCCCTCATTCATGTCGGTGAGTCCCGTAATCTCCTGTTTTTCGCCCTGCCTGACCGGTTTTTCTTAGGACTACGGGAATCCATCCAGGTGGGGGGAACCGGGTTTCGCGGCACTCATCGTAGCTATATGCTGCCTGTCGTCCCGACACATCGACGATCCTCGTGCCCGTGCGGATCCGGAAGATGGGGGTTCTGCCGGAACACACTGGTTTGAACTGTTCGGGCGGTTACGGACCACACCCTCAGCCGACCGCCCAACTGTTCACACTGTCCAAGCGGTGCTTATCGCGGGAGTGTATGCCATCGGTGCGGGAAGGCTGTCGAGGGCATTTGCCCTCCTTGCAGAGTCAGTCACACTTGCCATCGATCTTGGATTACACAGAGATTCCGAGGCGTTCGACTGTTTCGACCCAATCGAGGATGAAGTGAGGAGACGGACGTTCTTCTGCGTCTATCTCTGGGATAAGCAGGCAAGTGCCAACTTCGGAAGACCGCCTATGATCAGGATGAGGGACTGTGATGTCGGGGAACCTGTCGCGGTGGACGATGAGTTCATCACCCATGAAGGCATCAGGGAGCAGCCCGCTGGGACACCGAGTAGGGTCGAGGTGTTTATGGCCGTCGTCAAAGTATTCGTGGTCCTCGAGTCTGTCCTCAATCGCATGGCACTCAACCCGGTTGGCCGAGCTTCCCCTCTATTTGTCCGCGCAGCAGACATGGCTTCTGGAGGCCCACATTCCCAGGAGCTGGTGGAAGAAGAATCTCTCTTGGACGAGATTTGCCAGAGCATCTCCCCTCACTGGATGTACAGTCTGGAGACGATGTCGAGCGGGGACGTTATCAGGGTGACACAAGCAGAGAGGTTTCATTGCGTGGAGCAATTCGTCAGAATGCTCATTCACAGACATCGGTTCCAAGAACTCCTTGCGGAGAGATGGTATAATGGTTCAGAAGAGCAGTCGGAGGCGGAGATGAAGTCCATCGTCGATGCCCACACATGCACTCTCCAGATAGTTACAGCTCACATCCACATCGCCACAAAAGGTTTGATGACGTACTGTAAGTACCTCTCTCGTCTGCCGTTCACTCTTCCTAACCTTCTAAGTAGACGGCATTCACGTTATCCATCAATTGACCCAAGCGGGAAGAACAATCATCGCCGTCTTGTTGAACTGCACCTCGCCTCCCTTACAACATCTGATCCCAACGTCTATGAATGCCTTACGTTCTTGTGTCGCGCTTTTGAGGCAGTTCAGCGGGCGTTACCTTTGCGGATTGCGTTCATGTGATATCATGGAAGAGTTTTGCCGAGGTATGGCGACCATATCCAATCTTCGATAGCAACCACTGATGGAAAGTTTGCAGTTGCTGGTGTCCCGCTTGATGTGCATCACAGATCCGGACCACAAGACAGGAAGACGCCGCGATTGCCTTGGCTGCGACCGGTGCGGAGGAAAACCCCTTCGGCAACAAGGTCACAGAGCGTCTCTGGTGGTGACCATTACTCCGACCATTCTCACCCATCCCCTGATTCCGGCTCTGACACTGCACCCTCGGAGATATTCCGCCGGTTAGTCCCAGAGCAACCACCGGTGCTTAACATCTCCCCGGATATGTCCAACACCCACCTCCAACAACCATCCCCTCTCCTCGATACACCCTCCTCGCAGGACAACGTATATCATTCAATTTTTACGGAGCTGGGGCTTTCAGATTTCGGGGTCTCGGACACAGTGTTTCGGCTCCCAGATATGTCGAGCACGCAATTTGATCCTGACTTCTCGGTCCTGCTCGGACCCGGAGGTCTTCCTCAATTTAGTGGGGGGATGATGGCTTGAATGTCCACCCTCGTTTTCGCCTTGTTTTAGTTGTTATCTTGGTTTACACTATGTTTTCCGGAGGTCCAGGATGATCCCTGTCTAATTAGGAATCGCTTACGCTGTACATAGATCATTGTTTTCCGTGATCTGATTCATTTTCATTCCTCCATGCTCCTGTGTCCATGTCCGTCGCCACTGTCATGAATCTGTGAAAAATTCCGTTTCATTTTGGAACCAGACAAGGGATATGAGTGATGCATACTGCGAAACATGGATCGCCGTCAAAGTTCTCATAGCGTCGAGGTCTGAGGAGAACTGCTCCAGCAAAAGCTTGGTCTGTGTGATGGTCTGGTTGAACTCAGTCAACGACCGAGCGAGTTGCGCGGAGTGGCGGTCTTTGGCCTGTGATGCCATGATCCCTGGTGGTGGATGATCGGCAACGTTGAGTCCGTGGGAACTTCAGATCACGGGTTCAAAAATTCTCATCCAACGTGGAACAGAACGACGATGCGCCTCGCCTCAGGATTCTGCATGGTCATCATTTCCCTGGCCATGGACGCAAGTTGAAACATCCCAAATGAACGCCCCCCTTTGCCATATCCTTCGTCTGCTGCCTCCTTTGGGTGGCGTGTCCCGGCTGCAATGTTTGAAACGGCAAGGACCACTGAGCTCGAGGCGAAACTTGACGATCCAAAGGGGCCATTATGTGGACACCGATGTCGCTATCCACGACTCAGCTTTTTGGAATCATTACTGAGCCACTGTTTTCATTCCGCTTGATCTGGGTGGCCGCGATCACAACGATACTTTCATCAGCGTTGGCCATGGTAGACCCCGTGGAAACTTATAAAATCCACCGGCGTGTTGGGCTGACCCTACACGCCAACCTCCGACCCAACAAACTTCCTTCGCACACTTCTTCCTGGTTGAAACGACATGTCGTCTCAGCCAATTGCCAACTTTTACATTCCCTCCGAGGCGGCGGTGCCGTCCTCCATGTTTACCCCAGACGTTTTCCCAGGTGGAAGGGTGAGCTCAGACGAATCTTGGCTTTTTGACCTACTGACTCGTGCTGCAGTGCGGGAGTTTTAATGGTATTCGCGGCCGCCACAGTCGGAAACAGAACAACGATACAGAGAACATCTACAGCTATCACCATGCGACTTCTACCAGTGCTAGGAAGGATCGCAGGAGAACTATTGACCGGGGACTAGCTCGACCTTCTATTACCACAAGGGGCTGTGCAACACAACGAATAACTCGAATTCTCCCACAACGGACCATAACTCCGAGATATACCACCGGAGTTCAGTCCATTTGGTTCCAGTCTGAGAGTGAACACCCGGACTTCGGAGTGCCACTTGCAGATATGCTGGTGGAAAACGGAGTTGAGGGGTTCATGGTTGCGCCTGAGGAGCGAGTCTTTCAAGAGTTCGGCCTCGACCTCGACGAAATACAGTTCTCTATCCTTGTGAGTGTGCAATTAGTGAGTATTGACCCACCCACTAACCCGTGCCCACAGTGGCCTGGGTATGGGCATACATCCTGGATTGCTTCTATTACCATCAACTTCCGTGAGGGAGGTGGCCATTGGTGCGGACCCATCACCCGAAGACTGCTCGCCACGGCGGTGGCTCAACATTTTCAAGCCTTCATGACGGTAAGTCTTCCTCGTCAGGGTATATCCTTCAGGTTTTTGACGCTACTTTGCTTAGAATCACTCGTACTTGCGCTTCCCCCACCCCGATCCCAGCTGGAAGATTATGAACGACCAAGAGAATGGCATCAGGTTCGAGGACCTCCGCTTGACGCGGCTGTTCAGTTGCAAGGATGAGACTGGCAAATTAAGCTCCTGGCAAGCGGAAATACTTGTCTTTGGCGATCCCTCCGCGTGCACACACTGATGCATCCCGTAAATATCCTGTATTTTTTGAGTTTTAATGTTCGATGTTTATGCAGCGCAAGCCAAGCCACACTCGGCGTCTGTCGAAGTAATTAGCCACGTGCTACAACGTCCGCGTCTACCTCTTTGGTTGAACCAGGTTGAACCCTGTTGAACCTTAAAGGAACTTCGAGCACCACCACTCCGTGCCCCGAACACGATACCAAGTGCTGGTCTTGTTTCCCGACGCCGGTCTGATTCTGTGGCTTGGTTGGAAACACACCTCGCCCGGGACATGTCAGCACTGCAACCATCCCCAAACACAGATACCACGAGCGATCTCATGGCTCAACTCGAATCCAGCGAGAAGACATGGGTCTGGGTACCCGATGATATAGAAGGATACCTCTCGGGATGGGTTAGAAGTGACAAGGATGATATGGTCGAGGTCGTGCTCGACGGGGGACGCGGTGTATGCTGCTCTTTTCAACAATTTCTCCCGGTTTTGACCTAGGGAATCAGATCCAACGATTACCGGGATACAGTTTGTCCAAGAAGAATCCACCAAAATTTGATAGGGTGGGCGATATTGCTGACCTTTCGTTTCTGAACGAAGCTAGTGTGGTTCATAATCTCCGCCTACGATTCGGCTCTGGGGCTATCTACGTGAGCTCAGGAAACCTTGCCGACGTATTCTTCTACTCACGGAGAAGCAGACATATTCTGGACTATTCTTAGTTGCGATTAATCCGTACCAGCCCCTTCCACTCTACTCGGACACAGTAATACACCAATACCGCGGAAAACGGAAGGACGAGAATCCACCACACATCTTTGCTATTGCTGAGAGGGCTTGGGTGAACATGGGCGACGAACGCGAAAACCAGAGTATTCTTATTACGTCCGTGGACTCGCGATTCTCAATTGGCATCTCAGCTGACATCCGCGTAGTGGTGAATCCGGTGCCGGCAAAACTGAGAGCACGAAGAAGGTTATTTCATACCTCGCTGCAATTGCTACAGACACACACGCTCCTCCAGTGACACCAAGCCATTCCCAATCCCCATCTTTATCATCATCTTCCTCGTTCGGCGTTATGCCGACTATCGGATTGCCTCGCGCTGCTTCTATGAAGAGGCATAGCAAACATGCATCGATGAGCGCATCTTCTTCATCATCTCACCTCACTTCGAAGGGTCGACTTGGTCTTTTGGAACGCCAGATTCTCCAGGCCAACCCAATCCTAGAAGCTTTCGGCAATGCCCAAACCCAGAGGAACAACAACTCCAGTCGTTTTGGGAAGTTCATTCGCATCAGCTTCTCGCCTGATGGGAGTATTGCTGGCGCGAATATCGACTGGTATCTGCTTGAGAAGAGTAGAGTTGTGGTAAGGAGCGAAGCCGAGCGCAATTTCCACGTATTCTACCAGTTGATGGAGGCCGGTGGAGCACTGAAAGGTGCGTTCCGCTATCAGCGCCCCCTGCTTTCGCTTACATCGGATCAGATACCCTGCTACTGCACGGAGGTGTGGAGAACTACGAATACCTCAATAAGAGTCGGCGGGAAGTTGATGGGATTGATGATCGTGAGGAATGGGCGGCGCTCAAGGCAGCTCTCGATACTGTTGGATTTTCAGCTGCCGAGCAGTTTGATCTCTTCCGTATCGTCGGAGCGATTCTTCATATTGGCAATATTGTTGTCTCTTCTACCCGCGGAGACGATGCATTCTTGGCCGATCCATCACAGGCGGAACGCGTTTGCCATCTCCTCGGAATACCCCTTTCAGAGTTCACGAGGGCGGTCTTAAGACCCAAGGTCCTCGCCGGGCGAGAGTGGGTCACCCAAGCGAGAACGCGACAACAGGCCATCGACGAATTATCTGCCCTTTGCAAGACCCTATACGAGAAATCTTTCGGGGCTTTGGTCGAGAGGGTCAACAGGGCATTGGACCGCCCTTCCTCCAAGTCCACCTTCATCGGGGTTCTAGATATTGCCGGCTTCGAGATATTCGATAAGAACGGGTACGAGCAGCTCCTCATCAACTACACCAATGAGAAGCTCCAGCAGTTCTTCAATCACCACATGTTCGTCTTGGAGCAAGAAGAGTACGCGAGAGAGGGCATCCACTGGGACTACGTCAACTTTGGATTGGACTTGCAACCTACCATCGATCTCATCGAGGCCAGCGGAAGCGCAATTGGTATCCTCAGCTGCCTGGATGAGGAGTGTATCATGCCGAAGGCTACGGACGCCACATTTACGAACAAACTGCATAGCTTATGGGCTTCTAATCTCCCTGAGGGTGAAGAGGGCCATCTTGGACGCACGAAATACGCACCCGCACGATTCGAACAAGGTTTCATCGTGCACCACTATGCCGGGCGGGTCGAATATCGAACAGACGGGTGGTTGGAGAAGAACAAGGACCCCCTCAACGACAACCTCACACGTGTGCTAGCAAGCTCGTCCGAGCGTTACGTCGCTTCAATCTTTTCCGAGTACGCGGAGGCTCCGACGTCACTTGTAGGCACCCTCGCAGGAAGGCAACGTGTTATCAAGAAGGGAGCATTTAGGACCGTCGCTCAACGCCACCGCGAACAACTCTCAAGTCTCATGGGACAGCTCGTCGCCACCCAGCCCCATTTCGTGCGTTGTATTGTACCGAACCCTAACAAGAAGCCAGGGCGGATCGACGTCCCCCTGGTTCTCGACCAGCTTCGATGTAACGGCGTTCTCGAGGGTATCCGTATAGCCCGTCTCGGATTCCCTAATCGCCTGCCATTCGTGGAGTTCCGCCAACGATACGAGATTCTGACGCCTGGCGTTCTCCCACCCGGATACATGGATGGTCGAATGGCCTGCCTCCGGATGGTGGATGACCTCGGCTTGGATCAGCAGAGCTACCGAATCGGAACCTCAAAGATCTTCTTCAAAGCCGGAGTCCTAGCCGAACAGGAGGAAAAGCGAGACGCCTTGTTGTTCAATATATTCTCCCGTTTCCAATCCGCTGCTCGCATGTGGACCGCGAGACGGCAAATGAGGAAGGTTCTTAACCGAGCTATTGCCATTCGGACGATCCAAAGAAATGCGAGAATCTATGGTGACCTCCGGGACTGGCCATGGTGGCAACTTTACACCAAGGTAGGGACTTCGCTTTCGAGCTAGTCCAACTGTTGACGGTTTAATAGGTTCGTCCTCTGTTGGCTGGCACTAGGAACGACGAGGAATTGCGGAAGAAGGAACTTGAATTGGCCCTCGCGAAAGAGAGGGCGGAGAAGGACCAACAGGTTCGTGAAGAGTTGGAGAAGGTGAAGATGGGACTGCAGAACGAGAAGAGGAAGGTGGAGGAGGACCTTGCCGCAGAGAGGGCCCTGAACTTGGATAAGGACTCCCAATTGGAGAGAAGCAAGAAGAGGGAAAGCGAATTGGAAGAGGATGTACTGGCGCTGCAAGCAGACCTCGATACACTGGACTCCCAACTCGATCGTGCCTTGCAACTCCAGAAACAGAGCGAGGAACAACACGAAACTCTCAAACAAGCCTTCGATCAAGCCGCGGAACACCTCGTACGTTTGGAGCGCGAGCAACAGGAGCGGCAAGGCCGAGAGGCGGAGCTCAACGAAGAACTCGTTAGAGCCCAGGCGCTTATCTCCAGTTTAGAACAGGATCGAGTCGAACTCGAGAAGCTCAGCGAGGACCTCGCGGATCTCGTCCGTCAGAGAGAGGACGACCTTGCGCGGCTCAAGGACCGGTCTGAAGGCACTGTGAACGAACTGGAAGGGAGGCTTGTCTCGGAATCTCAAAGCAGGTCGGTCGATAATACGATTCCTTGTCGTGTTTAGCATTTCTAACAAAACCTGCAGGGATATCCATAAGCACAAGGCGGACGGGCTCGAGGAGAACCTTCGTCGCGCTCGAGAGCAGCTCGCAGAACTTGCTCGTACTGCCACGGATTATTCGAAGATCATCAAGGAGAAGGAAGCCGATGTCGATCGTGTGCGCAACGAACTCGAGACCACCAAACGCGAGCGCGCCCGCCTACAGAAACACGTCACAGAGCTTGAGGCAGACTTTGAAACTCTTTCCCTCGAGATTGATGAGTCAAAACAGACTAGGGAGCACGACCTCGCGGCGCAGTCGAAGCTCCAGAAAGAGTTAGATCAACTCCGTGCCCTCCTCGAGGCTAAGACAAGCGAAGAGACCAAACGATCTGAGGTTGAGAGACGTAGGGAGGCCGAGTTGGTCAGCCTCCGCTCCGAGGTTTCCAAACTCCAACGCGACATCGCCGATGCCCGCACCTCCGCGTCGGAAGCGCAGAACAAACTGAAGGTGGACCTTGACACGATCAGCCGCGAGCACAAGTCTTTACAGCAGACATACAACTCATTGCTAGAACGGGAACGGGCGGCGTCATCGAAACTTAAGGAGGTCACGGCGAATCTCTCCGCAGCAGAGAAGATTAAAAGATCCCTCGAATCTGATCTTCAGTCCATACGTTCGCGCCAGAATGACACGGACTCGCAGCTCGCTGAAGCTCAAAGAGCTAAGGAGGTTGGTGACTTCAGTTTGAATGTATGTCCGTCGACTGAGTGTTCCCCAGGTCCTGGAGCGTCAAATCGCAACCTCCCAGGCAAAACTCGCCGACTACGAGGATACGTTCATCCAACTCGAGAGAGACAAGGCCGCTTCTGAACGCCATCTGGAGTCGGTTCGCGAACAGCTCAAGGCTGAGACTACGAAACGTACCGAATCGGAGAGGCTCAGCGCAACGAGGAAGCAGGAGATCGCGGCGTTGAAAGATCGTAACATCAAGCTTGACCGGGATCTTAACAAGGCTCTCACGGACATCAAGAACCTGGAGTGGCAGAACAAACAGTTGGAATCCAAGCAGGACAAGACCATCGTGGAGCACGTACATGTCCTGGAAGAAGCCAAGCGTGTCACCGATCGACAGCTCGCTGATGCTCACCTTGAGTTGCAGAAGAACGCAGCTTACATCACCTCGCTCGAGAAGACAAAGGGGAGGTTATCTCGCGAGATCGAAGACTACGCCAGGCAGACCGAGCAGGAAGGAGTCGAGATCAACAAGAAGGAGAAGGCCATTCGAATGCAGGAGCAGAAGGTTACCCGGGCGCTCGCGGAGGCAGAAAAGGAGCGGAAGAGCAGAGAGGCTGGCGAGATGCGTATCAAGCGATTGCAGGCGGACCTCCAGAACTCGCAGAGGCAGAGCACCGACGTCACTCAGCAGATGATGGCCATTCAGCGTTCGAAAGATAACCTGGAGACGGAACTCGCTCGATTGGCTGATTCCACAGAGAGCATGTCGATGGCCAAGATGCAGCGACAGTACGAAGTCAAGATCTCTCAGCTCGAATCGCAGCTCGAGGACGCTGAATGGTCCAAGACCACGGCGGCGAGGGTCAAGGAACAAATCGATAGACAACACGCCGAAATTCGTCGCCTGATCATGACGAGTGGACCCAAGGATGAGTCATTCCGAACTCGGTTACTCAAGGAGTTGCAACTGGCCGACGAGGAATTGGAACGAGAGTTCACAGCCCGTGGTCAGATTCGGGACGCGGGAGTACGGTCGCTAGCGAATCTCACACCCCAGAAGCACTCGCCTCAGACGAACGGCTCCTCCCGCAGTCGCAGAGATTCTCAGCCTGAACCACCCAAGACCTCGGACAAGCAGGCGACCGTTTTACGACAGCAATTGCAAGTCCTCGAACTGCGTATGGCTGCCTCTGACCGGGTTCGGGAACATCTGGAGAACTCGCTCAACGAACTCAACGCGGAACTCGACAAAAGCGACGGTTCTATTCACTCTTTGGAACAGTACAAGGTCAAAACGGCCCGCGAGAACAAGCGACTCCTAGAGTTACTGGAAGACGAGAGAGAGGCTCGCAGGGCCGCCGAGGCTGTTCAGATCGGCGGGGACAAGGAATTATGGAACAGATTCCAGAGCACGATTGCCGGGGAACGAGAAAGCTATGCCCGCCTGGAGGAGTCCAGGAAAGCCTTGGTCAGTAATGTTGAATATCCAGCGCATGTGTGAAACTGATATTTTCCCAGGTCGTGCAACAGCGTGCCGCACAATTGGAACTGGAAGATCAGCGTCGCCAAGTCAAGGAACTCTCGAAAGCTAAGAAGCAGCTGGAGAACGAGGTTTCAGAGCTCCGCGACCGCCTCGAACTTGAAGTCATCGCAAAGAACGAGGAAGCGAGTGAGTTACCGCACTATATCACACACATGGGGAATTGAAGTTCCTTGTCATTTCTCAAGGCTCCAAACGTCAACTGCAAGCCAGGCTACAAGACCTGGAGATCTCTTCTACTACTTCCACCACTGTTCATTCTGGTGGGTAGTGGGTATTGACTCTAATAACCATGCCTAACCATCTCCATAGAACTGCAAGAAGCCGTCAATAGCTACAAAGCAAAGGCGGAATCATATCTCGCCAAACTGGAGGAGGCAGAAATCGCCAGGGTCAAATCCGCTCGTGCAGAGTCACTCGGTTCGCACAAACCCCGCGGGAATCTTGGAAGGTCACTAACTTCGTTGAATAGCTCGTCGTGCTCTTGGGGACGCACAGAAGGCCCAGGATGAGATTTTGTTGGAAGCCAAGGGGCTCGAGGAACGCTTGAAGGCATCGGGGGAGCGTGTCCGGGAACTCGAAGCTCGTCTGGAGGAAGAGGACAGCGAGTCCGCTAACGCCGAGATCCTCCGTCAACGGTTGGCTGAGAGCATGGAAGACGAGCGCAAACAGCATTCTCAGGACCTCGCGGACCGAGACTTCGCCGCTGATCAGACCCGCAAGAAATACCAGGCCGAACTGGCTCAGCTCAGCGAAGGTATATTCAAGCAATTGATCGCTTATTTTACCCTGACCCCTGGCCATAGAGCTGCAATCTCAAAGGGAGAGCATGAGCCGCCTCCGAGAAGAGAAGCGCAAACTTTCTTCCCAGATCGACGAACTACAACTCCGTTACGACGACGAGGTCTTCAACGGCGGTGCTTGGAAGAAGGAGAAGGAACGCCTAGAAACCAAGATCGGAGACCTGAGCAAGGCCTATGAGTCAGCCACTGGCGCACAAGCCGAACAACAGGCTCAGATCGTCTCCCTGCATTCACAAGTCCGAGAACTCCGAAGTGTGCTCAACGACGCAGAAGCGGATAGGACTCTTCTCCAGAAAGCTCGACGCGCGTTGCAGGCGGAACTTGATACCATCAAACATGATGGCGTCGACTCTGGCACATCTGGAACCGAATTGCAGAAGGTCATACTACAAAAGCAAGACCTCGAGAGGAGTCTGGAAGAACAGGGTGATCGCGCCAAGATGGCGTCTGACAGGATGAAGAAGGCAGAAGCTTTCGCATCTGAGTGTCAGATGGAACTTGGAAAGATCCGCGTTGAGAATTCAGAGCTCGATAAGCTTAATGTGCGTATTGGACTCACCCGATTGAAATGCACTGAGCGCATTTTATCTTCCGCAGGCAAGCCTCGACAAGCAGATTAAAGAGCTCAATCTCCGAATCGTGGATCTCGAGACCAAAACGCTATCTCTCAATTCCTCCAGACCGTCGAACGTTAATAAGCGGCTGGAATCGCGCATTGAAGAGCTGCAGAGCCAACTGAATCAGAGCACCAAGGACACTTCAAGGCTCAAGACAGCGGACAAAGGCAGTCGGGAGGCGACGATGCAACTCCAAGAGAGTGAGAGGCAGCGGTCAAGGTTGGAAGAGGAGCTGAAATCGTACGAGGCGCGTATCACGACAATGCGAGAATCGATGGATGAGATGGTGGGTGATGTTTTGAAGGTTGGATTTTTCGGCATGACCTTTTTGACCTCGTCACATAGCAAACGAACGAGAGCCACCTCCAACTGTCCAAGCGCCGGGTAGAACGCGAAGCAGCTGACTATAAGCAGAAGGCTCTCGGGTACGAAAACCTCTTCATTCCATCTTTGCTAGCGAGGGCTCATTTCTGACTTGAACTTCCTTTTTCCCTCATTTCCCTTACAGTCTCCAGAGAGAAGTCGAGCGTCTACGGAGCCGGTTAGAACGTCCTTCATCCGTGAACAGCTCTCCCCGAAAACCGCCCTTCGACAATTAAAGACGTCGTCTCCCTGTCCGTTTATGCTTTCACGCCGATGATGACCCCTGCCCTCCACGTAATATTGTTGTGCCAACTTCACATATGTTTCTTTGTCCATCCCCATCTGTCGCCACGTTCACAGAGTGTCCGGGGTCCACCATGATTTACGGGCCCACACACACCTTTGTCGATCTGCTTCCCAGCTCACCCGCGACACATGCCTTGCATTGCCACATCGGAAGCCATAACGACGGCGGCTTGGTCTTGGCATACCGTTTCCGACCCCTCTCACGTCCCATCCCCTCCCGCCATTCTCGTGTTTTCTTGATTTGTGTGTGCTACGACCTATCACGACTCTCCACCCTTACGTTTCATCTCAAGATATCATCTTTTTTTCTTTCTTGCTCATCACAACTAGTCTCTGATCTGCTATATCCCACTCTGACTGTATTGTTAACACACCAATAATGTCCTTCAGCGCACGTTGTACGTGGTAGCGCCATTCGCATCTTACGGCGGCTGGGCCGTAAGACAACGGCATGCGCGCAAGCGATCCGGGCTCGGGGTGGCGGCAAATCTCTGACAGTGGTTAGCGTCGATGGGGACCCCATCGACTACTCAATTGTGCACCGAGAAATATACGTGACAGGCACACGGTAAATCCGTCGGACGTACGCGCTGGATCCCTGCGGCATATCAGCTGATGGCTGGGCGTACAATAAATATCTAGCTTCGGCCCTATAGGACATATATCGCATATCTCTCCGTTCAATTCTTCTTGTACTAATGGGCGGTGGCGACACATGTAGCGGGACCGGAAGTTCGAACCCCTGTCACTCGGTGCCCGGGCTTATCGCTGCATCAGAAAAAACCCCCCGTTATGGGCGCGACAGGTGATAGAAACACCCGAGTCGAAACGCACGTTCCATGCTAAGCAGCCTGAAGGTGAGGTGATCCGTCAGGGCTGCCGCCGGGTTGGCCGACTCCCAGTTTCCTTTCTCTTTCTCTCCCACGTTCTTCTGACGTGGGATAATCATGCAAGCGAAACCCGGTGAGAAGATTCAGCGGCTGTCGTCTGATTTGGCCCAGGGACTTTGAGGGATGTTGGCAAGCAACCGCCGTTGACGCTCCAAATCCGCTTCAGAAGGGCTCCTCCTTCAGTTTCCTCAGGAATCAAGAAGAATGGGGAATCAGGCCTAGAAGGCCCAAGTGTCTGCTTGTTACGATAACAAAAGGGCACTAGGTAGATATTAAGGGCAAGGGAACAATGAAGTGACCGTGTATATCAAGGAGTTCTTGGGTGATGAGAAAATGAGTGAAACAACCTAGGCATGCGGGGACAACAACGATACCGGCAGGAAGGCCTCGTGTGGTTTTAACAAGTACAATGAACCAAGACATCCTGCACGTCAAAGGAGTTACAGGCGGAAGGGGAGGGTAGGCGCGGCCGAACACTCCGGGTCTAGAACGGTTGAGATTGGACATACGGCATGGGGGGGAATGTGTGGTATGTATAATAACTGCGGAGACAGAATGATTGTTCGGCGTTCTCCCCGATTAGACGAGATAGATACAAGCGGAGCAGACGGAATGGCGGTGCATGGTGCGCCAGCATACGGAGAACGGGGGAACGCAGTTCTGGGGGGATGGATGCGTGAGGTCTCAGCATCCCCCAAGTTTCCACATCTTGACGGAATCACTGGTGAAAATCGTGTCAGAAATGAATCGTAGATCATCGGTCTCGTGACCCGCTCAACCGCCCCTTAGGTGGCGGTGCAGCAAGATTTTGGTACAGAGGGAAAAACTTACATGCGGAATGCGCGCTGGTTAGCATCACTGGGCCACGTGCTCGCCCAGGTGTCCTGTGCCCTCGCGAAGTCGAACTTCGCAGCTGTAACAGGGAAGGAGTCAGAAAAGGAGACCCAACCGGGTCAAGAGTGGGTTGCAACTTACTGCTTGAGGTGTCGTACCACGGCTTATTGCCGATATCATTCGGGAACCATCCACTGGTACCACCGGCGGACAGGTTGATGATCAGGTAGAACGCTGCACGGCCGATGAATAGTGGAGTAGAGTGGATAACGGTGACAAAGTCAGTGATACGCAAAGGGGAAGACCCTGCAGAGGAGAATGTTGCTCACCTTGATCAAACGGAGCAGAAGGAGTGGTGTAAATTTGATCGACCACGACCTCTGAACTCCCATTCTGTGCTGTCTTTGGGAATTTGCCTCGATCCCTATATGTTTCGACAACAAGCGCAGCGACCACACAAAGAAATCATGAGATCCGAATTCAAAAGAAATTTTTTTAAGTGATGGGCAGATAATGTGTTGGGTTCCGTCACCGCGATGGGAACAATCACGAACAGGTGCCCCATGTGGAGAACAAGGGGAGAAAATAATACGCCGTAATGAAACAAGGACTCACCAGAAGCTCTTCCCTTTTCCAGTAACGGTGAGATCGAGCATCGCATTAATCCTGTTGTCGACCGAAATGCGCATCCACTTGTCGGTCCACTCGAGTGTGTATGTGTGGAAATCCTGGTCATATCCGGCGCGTTTCTTGCTCTGCCAGCCGTAGATCATTGCCATAATTGAGCTCATGGGGGCGTAATTGAGCGAAGAGCGAACATAGTTCACACCCTGCCCCCCGTACTCGATGCTGTTCCCCCGGGCCTCCATGATCTGGTGACGTGCAAGGGGAAAGACAGATGATCAGTACAGATGAATAGATACATAGGGGTATAGATAAGAAAACGTCGCAACACCTGCACCATCAACAAGTGGGGTGGTGGTAGTATGGACGGTGGAGTGGGAGAACAGGCAACTCACGTCAATTTCGCCGCTGGCGGGCCAAGCTCCGTACGCGTTATCCACCGGGAGCATCCAAACTGCCGGCCACAACCAATCACTAAGGGGAGGCGTCAGAAACGAGGGTACTGTTTAGTTTGAATACAAGGACAAGGATACGTACCCTCTCGGAAGTTTTGCCTTGACCTCAACCTTGCCGTAGCGGATGCTGAACGAGTTCTTCGTGCTGATCCGCGCGCTCTGTACTGGGGGTATGACGATTTTTCGGCTAAAATCCGAACTGACGGAGCATGCGGATGATGTCGAATTTGTACAATCCTGGAGGTGGTGTCATGTGAGATTGGGGTAACGACGAGGGGACGGCGGGGGCAATAGGAATACGCACATTGAGTTCGTAGCGACCGTCGTTGAAAATGGCGTCGTTTCCGATCTCCTCAGAAGTGAGGGTAGGGTGGATATACAATTGACCGTTCTGGACGAAAAGATTCTTTTCAGATGCAGTGGTCATTTCAAATTCGTTGTTGCTAATTGAAGTGATTAAGCGAGCGGAACGGTGGCGGCGGATAGAGATAAACATACCCAAAGCCGCCGAGTTGGATGTCAGGGGTCCAGTCATTGAAGTTGAGGGTGTCGAAATTTTCGACAAAGACGGGACAGAGTTGGTTGTCGTTGAGGAGGTGGATCGATTTGTAATCGAAGTAGACTTTTACGGCACCAACGCAGAGACCGACGAACCACATGAGGACGGTGAGCCACCAGGAGCGTCGGGAACGATCGCCTTTTTGACCACCGCGCCAAGGCTTGTCTTGGTCGGTAAGTTTCTCGGACAACATGGTCGAAGGCATGGGGGGCTTGGATTTTTTCACAACACCAAGTTGAGGCGTGGAGGCATCGGGAGTAACACCAGTACCGTAGATGGGTTGTACGGGGGGTGACCAGATGGTCGACGAGGGACGAGAGGCGGGAGAAAGGAACGGAGACCTGAAGGTAGGGACAGAGTTTGACCTGGGCAGATGGGGTTGGGAATCCTGTGCAAAGTTTCCAGCAACGCTGTTCCTGTAGACATGAGAAGAGCTGGAAGCAGGGGAACTTCCTGGAGGGCCACCCATGAAAGGAGCGTATGGGGAGGGCAAGCCATCACCATCCCTGAAACCCTGGGCAGACGAAGGACGGTAAGAATCAAGGGATGCCCTACGGAGGTTGCGAGGAGGGAGAGGATCTGGGTTGCCAGGGTGGGACTGGAAGGGGAAATTGAAGGCGGATGGAGGCGGGCGACGCATGAAGATTGGTGGGGTGGTGGCGTCGTTGGGCACCTCTTGGATGTCCTGGGAGGGGGCACCGGGAGCGTAGTCCATACTGGGGATGGATTTGCGTAGCTTGTTCTTGCTGACAGGCTTTTGCAGGGGCGGAGGCTGGAGGGTGGGTACGAAGTTGGCGGGCATGGAGCTGGTGGGGAAGCGTTCGCGGTCGTTTTCTGAGGTTTCAGAGTTGGCAGAGAAAGTGGCGGATGACCAAGAAGAGCGGTTGGGATATGCCATAAAACGTGCCCTCGGCGGGTTAAGAGAGGCCGAATCAGTCGTGGAAGGCTCATGTTGGTCGGAAACGTCCTCGGTTGTGGGGGGGAGACGGTAGAGATCGGCGGTGGTGTACGAACGGAGTCTGGACATCTCGGGGAGTCAAACGTGGTGGTGAAGGAAACTGCGAGGGATCCATGAGGAAGAGAACGAGCGAAGATAAGCAAAACTGCTTTTCGATTTTTCGATTTTCCTGTTTGACGAGGAGAATAACAAGGTTGGTCGTAAGATCGGGAACGTCCGATTGACAGCGTCCATTCCAGGAAATTGGCATAGCAGCGTCCGTCCAACAAAACGCGTGATTTGCCTCGTGCTCGCCTCCTTTGCGTGCATCTTCCGGGTGCATTGTGACCGCGACTGTGGTTATCTCTCTCAACGAGCTTGTCAAAGATTCCAATTATCACACCCAACATATATTTCTTTGCCACCCATCTTCGACGTCATCGTGATCACAAACAGGAACGAACGATGATTCCAAGGACCCCGACAACCTGTCTCTGGGCGGATTTCTCTGGCGTTTCTCTCCCCTCTCCAGTAAAGATGTAAAAGCCGATATCCATCCCCTCGGTTCTTTCGTACAGTCCGTTTCATTTCCGCTCCCACCCCCCCTATCTCTGTCCACCTCTTAACAGCCCCGGCGAGGGCGCAGCTTCCACTTCTCTCAGATGTTCCCAACGGCCGCTACGATGGATTACGACAGATACGATGCCATCCTCCACCACACCTTCAAACAGACCCAGGGCGATGCTTGGTTTCGTCCCAACGAGGACCACCTACCCTGCGGTGTCGCCGTCCGGGTAGGTGAAGCCGGAGAGTTTCGTGTTTTCCCCTACGAAAACATCGGTCTTGAACCATTTGAGATGGCTGTCGCTGCCCTTAACCCCGCAGTGGCCGTCAAAGTTCGCTCTGCTGCTGTTCATGCAACCCTTGCCGAAGCGTATGTTAGGCTCGATCACCGGATTTATCGCCCCCCTCACCCGTTTGTCCCCAGCGCACCGGATGAGAGCAGCATATATGTCGACTCCAACACCCGCATTCAAGTCCTCGACACCATGATGGACCTCCCCACCGCGGACAAGGAGCAGCTCGCCGCATTCATAGTGTGTTTTCCCCCTGGTCGTGCTTACAACCTTTACCGAGTAACCTCATTACCGTTTCTGCAGCGGGACGAACGCGTGTTGGTCGTTTGGGCACCCTCCATCGAGACCATCATCCCCACTTGCCATGACTTCGAGGACCGTCTCATCAAACTCTTGTGGCGATCCCGCCACCCAGTCGCCAGTGTTGTAGGAGCATTCTCCGATTCGAATTCCGGTTCTGGCTACTCTTCCCAACCCGACAACCCATTCCAGACCCCTACTGCTTCTCGTTACAGCTCTGTCTTCGGTATCTTCCCTCAGACCCCGAATCTCGGTCTCACATTTACCGTTCCAACCTCCCCTTCCACTGATCCGGAAAAGGGTGTCTTGGTTGCCCAGAAAAAGACTAAACGAACCTGGTATGGTAAAAAGTACACCGTCGACATCGATCCAGCCGCGCCGATCCCTCGTCCCACCGTGGTGTATGCTTGTGTGTACAACGGCCTGGCTGCCGGACTCAGTCTATGTAAGCGATCTTCGCCCGTAGGCCGCCGGAAAGCTTCTCACTCCAACTCACAGTCTTTATCTGCAACGGTGCTGGTTCCCTGATCAAGCAATGGTTACTCGACGGCAGTTATATCCGCTTCGCTCTCGCCGCGACAACTCCCGCCCTTTGGTGTATATCCCTCTTCTTCTCCCTTCAAATCATGCAGAACCTCACCATGATGTTCGGTCCTGTCGCCCATTATCACACCAACTCAAAGTACTACTCCGCCATTCGTCCCCGCCCTAACCCCACCGTTGACCGCGCACTTCCCCACATCACTATCCAAATGCCCGTTTACAAGGAGGGTTTGGAAGCTGTCTTGGCCCCTTCCATCCAGTCCATTAAGAAGGCGATGAAGACTTATGCCCGTCAAGGTGGAACTTCCACCATCTTCATCAACGACGACGGTCTTCAGTTGCTTCCCCCCACCGAGCGCAACGCCCGCATCACATACTATACAAATCACGGCATCGGTTGGGTCGCTCGTCCCCCACATTCGAACGAAGCGGATGGCTTCAAGCGAGCTGGCCGCTTCAAGAAGGCCAGCAACATGAACTACGCTCTCCAGCTCTCTCTGAGGCTCGAGAGACACCTCGAGACCTTGATCAACCAGGAGAAGCCTAACACTCGTCTCACCGCATACTACCGATCTGGTGCATCCAAATCTCACAGGTCCAGTCTTACCACGACCGATGAAGCCGATCGCTCATCGGAGAGCAGCGAGAACGATGAGATGGCGTTGGAGGATCGGGCTTTGTTGATGGCTGTTGAGGAAGCGCACGAGGCTGCAGGCAAACGTGAGGGATTCAAGTCGTGGGCGGCCAACGGACGCGCAATGCGCATCGGCGAGATCATTCTCCTTGTTGACTCTGACACCGTCGTCCCTGAGGACTGTTTGAGAGATGCTGCCAGGGAGATGGCCGAATCACCGGAAGTTGCTATCATTCAGCACGAATCTGGTGAGTGGCTACCTCCTATATAACTCCTTTGTTGTACTGGATTCTGATCGGCTTGGACTTACGCGATCCCGACGCCTCAGACGTTATGCAGGTTGCCCATCATTACTTTGAGAACGCCCTCGCGTACTTCACACGGAGGATTAATCGGTGTATCTCCATGGCCTGTGCAAACGGAGAGGTCGCCCCGTTCGTCGGGCACAACGCGTACGTTACGTACCTGGTTCTTATCTCTCCCCATACGTCATTTAATTACGTGCAATTCCCCTAGTTTCCTTCGGTGGTCTGCCATTCAGGACTCTGCGTTCATGGACTCCGCTGATAGGAAGGAGAAGGTCTGGTCAGAACATAACGTCTCCGAGGATTTCGACATGGCCATGAGGTTGCAAGAGAAGGGTTATACCATTCGGTGGTCCACCTATTCCAAGGGCGAATTCAAGGAGGGTGTCTCGCTTACGGTCGACGATGAGTTGAACCGATGGCAGAAGTACTCTTATGGATGTTCTGAGCTGCTGTTCAACCCTTTCATCAAGTGGTTTACCAAGGGTCCGATCAACGGCGCCATCCATCGGTTCGTCTGGTGTGATGCACCACTCCACTACAAGCTCGCGATCTTGGCGTACATGTTCTCTTACTGTGAGTTTCCCCTCGTGTTATTTTTTTCTTCATTTCTTTCTGATCATCCCTCACGTTCCACAGACGGTATCGCTGCCTCAGTCACGATCAGTATCATCAACTTTGCCCTTCTCGGATTCCAGTTCCCCGTGGACAACTTTTACATGCACAGTTTCGAGGCCTGGTTGGCCAGTTCCATAGTTTTCATTGGATCCGGCACGATCGCGTTCACCCTCCTGGAATATCGGCTTGGATACAAGGAACTCCTTTGGGCGTTCCTCGAGAACGCCAAGTGGATTCCGTTCTTCTTTTTCTTCTTCGGCGGCCTCGCGATCCCAATGAGCATTTCCATCCTCGCCCATATGTTTTCGATTAACATCACTTGGGGTGCCACCGTCAAGGAGGTGCAGAAGAGCAACTTCTTTAAGGAGGTGCCGAAGATCCTGAAGAAATACTGGTTTTCTCTTACCGTTTCGTGGGCCTTAATCGCGGGGATGGTCATTTTGAGCACCCCGTTGGTCCCCGTCGGGTGGAGCGTAGAAGGCAGCAGCTGGGGTGTGATTTTCCCTCTTGCGGTTGCGGCTGGATGCCACATTCTCTTCCCGGTACGTTTCCTCAGTATTAGGATTGCAGGGTCGGGGGACTAACTTATTCCCTCTCATCGCAGATCGTTTTGAACCCATGGCTCATGATCTTCCAGTATTAATCACGCACATATGTCCCCCATTCTAGGACACCAGCACAAGACACTAATGACGGACACTCTCTTGTTTCTCATTGACCCTTAGCGTGGTTGAATGCGCTATGACACTCCCCTATGTATACCTTAGTTTGTGTTGTACCCTCACTCGTGTTCATTCTGTTACAACATTCTTACACTTGCATCCCCACACGCACGCACCCCTTTTTTTCCCCATGTTCATCCTATCTCCACGACTCTTTCTTGCCCTTCATTTACTTTCTCCTCTCATCCCCGAGTATTGAAAACACGCGGGTTTCACGGACCCACCATCCGGTAGCGTCGCATAGCTGTCCGTTATCCTCATTGTTTCCTAGCTAGTTCACGTGTTCTGACGACCCTTCGAATACACGATTGTTTCACGAGACTTGCACGCGGAACAAAGCGCGAGGGCGCATTTATCACCCGATCCGCCCTGAGTAGACCGGAACAGGCGACAGGTTAAAAATCTTTGACGGGATCAGCTGCGATGGTAACCACGCGAGACGAAAGATGGGTTCCATTTAGCTCCCCCATAAGACTGGTTACGGCTTCTTCAGCACTTCAGCTCGTCCCTTCATTCATCTTCTCGTACGGACGGGTTCTGTCCTGTACATATCACTCTCTCTTACTCACGCTGGGGGTCTTGTCGCACATACACCCAAACCCTATTATTGCCCGTTCTCGCCACCGACCGTTGATCAGCACTCGAAGAGCGACAGGCCGTGTGGAACGACACCGTCTTCTGGGCAACAAACCCCCTTCTCGCCAACCACATACTAGAACGAACTCTTGTTCACACCTGCTGGAATGGAACTTTCATCTGCTGGGAAGAAGAAAATGCTGGCTTTTGGTACGTGTTACGCATCTTCCTATCGACCTTTTCCGGTGCACCGGGAAACGTGTTCCTTGAGCGCACATTAACGTGAAGGTTTCCATCTTGTGTGTGTGTGTGTATGTGTTTTCCAGCCTTCATCATCGGCATCGACATTGCCGTGCTAGCACTTTCAGTATCAGTGAACATCTTCCAAGAGTTTTTCTGTCAGTCACGACCCGCCCGTTTCCTTGCACGTTCGACCCCACCGAGTACTGATAATCAATGTTTAATGTGACTGGAATCCCTGCAACACAGTCATGGCAGACTTGTTCCCACTGGTCCTGTCCATCGTGACGTTGACGATTCTGCTCCTCCAGTGCGTTGTAATCCGTTCTAGATTGGCCCCAATCACCAGCGCGCTGACCAGACATCCGTACATTCTACCCTATTATTATCACAGTATCATCGTCGACTTGACATCTAAGAACGCATTCATTGCTCGACCGGTGGTTGAGATCCCCTTGCTGGGAACCCTCACGATCGTTTGGCTTGGTAAGACATGTCATTTTCTGTTCTCAATTCACGGGCCACGCTCTTATCGTGTTCATGCTATCCCAACTACGCACACTCAGCGTTCAATTCTTTCTCGACGTCGAGATATGCTGGCCTCCCGGACTGTTCGGTCTTTCCAGATGGTGCGTTCCGAGATGGGCAAGAAACCGTTGTCCGATCACTCAACATGCTTTCCGCTCGTGTTCGCTTTATTCCGGTAAACAGATCTTCCCGATGAACGGGCCTGGTGCCGCAATACGCAAGGCCTCAGGGCAGTTATCTGGATCGAATGGGCAGCCTGTATGTTTTCATATTTTGCTCGGGGATCGACGGCTCCCCCTATGGCTGTGTCAACTGAACGATCGTCCACTTTCTAGTGCTAATAACCACCCTCACGCTGATACGCATATCGATCGCTCAAGCTCACCGCGGTAATACCGCGGTATGGCATACGGCCCTCTCACGCTATCATCCTAACAAACAGTCCCGGGACTTTATCCAGGATGCTTCCAGTTTTTATCGTGGTTCATCCATTTTTGGGTTCGACAGGGTGAATGGTCACCAGGACTCGTCAATGGCCCCGCGAGATTGGTTCGCTCCTGCCAAGCCCGCTATCCAATTGAACAATAAGGTTGATGGCCAGAGGTACAGCGCTGCGAGTTCTTTCTTTGCTGCAGGAAGAGCAGGTCTGGGTGCCTATGGAAATGAGGTCCAGTCCACCGTTCCTCTACGACAACAGTTCCAGACTCCGAGTCCGACCAGAGGCCCTGCCGTTATAACCGTTGACGGGTTCGAGATCGTTTCGACAGGGTACTACTCTCAGAACGGGGGTAATTGGAATTAGGGTGTCTCCCGATCCAGAACACGAGAATTGTCGTCGGTCTCACACCCTCCGCACCCCCCTTGCAAACAACGAAACTCCACTTCTCCCATTTCCCGTCCTCTCTCCCCGTCCACTAGTTTGTATTTATAGACTTTTTTTTTTTTTTGCGGATTCCGATTGAGCTTCGGTTTCTTGCGTCCTTTCGTTTGTCGAAGAACAGCAACTGTTCTTTGCCTCTCTCTCCCACTCCTCTCGCCATCCTTCGGTTTCGTTATCTACCTCGCTTTTTTTTTTTTTTGCTTAGAAGATGGGCCTGTTGGTCGGGATGATGAATGCTCCCCGTCGTCGTTTGTATTGTATTGATACTGGCACCTCGAACAACAGCCGTCGTGTACACGTGTGCTCTTCACGAACATAAAACATATTAGGGCCCCCAAGCTCTGACTCCCCACGTGTTTCTATCCTGGAAGCGGGATGGGCTTTACAGACAACTATGAAGTTTGGAATGGTTATTTTATCTGGACTCACACAGATGAGCTGGCTGGGCCGCGATTTGGCGTGGTTTTGACATATTGATCCGCGCTGTTCACATTCAACGGGTCGGAGTTGGGGCCGAGCCGCTCAAAGTTATCGCGGATGTGGTGCCGTGTTAATATTCACCATTCCTTCCGTCGAATCGCAACATACAGCCTTGTCAGATTCCTCCAAGCATCGCCTAACGAACATTTTGGACGTCCATGGATCACAACGAGGTAGCACCGCGCCGATACATGTTACATGACATTGGGCATTTTGTGTTACGGATTGCCGCGGGCTGAGGCCTGAGGAGCTGGAATCCGCACCCTCGAGGTGGGCGCCGTGTCAAGACCCCGGGGAGACCTTTACTTTAGCCCATTCACACCATCCTTCATCTGACTTGTCATGTCCGCTCGCCTCCGTCTGGCAAGTCGCTCCAAGCATATCTGTACATCCGGCATCTCCTTGCAGTTACCCGGTCTCATGTTATCCGACACTAACCGCTTTTTTTTTTTCACTCTAGGCTTTGTGTGTGGCATCGGTTTTTTGGGGTGAAAGCCTTGGTGGTGGTGGATCTTCACGGACTCTGATACGCGATTCATTTGTTTCGAGTCCGGAAACTGCTTCCCTGCAAGTGCCGTTGAAACTTTGAAAAGCGATCTCGCATTCACCCGCGCGTGAGTACCGAGGCCAGTGAAGATAGGACATTCTCTCTCTCTCTCTTTCCCAATCTCCACCTTCCTCTGTTACTCATTTCCGCAACTAACCATTGTCCGCAGATCGTTTACAGCTGTTTGCGTTTCGATAAGACCGTTTTCCACGGAATTCGACCCCAACTCGTTTCCCTTTTGATCGTATTGGGGTCCGGCACCCCGGCATTGCGGCGTCGGCCGGTTCGTCACATTAGTCCCCCCCTCAACTTGATAGGTTGGGAATTGGTCCCCCCCTCATCCGATTTCCGGTCCGCGGGGTCGTCAACAACTCATGATCCATACCCGGGGATATGTCGTCGATTTATGCCCAGAGGACCTTGCCCCAGCACCGTGCGGCATGCCAGGGTCTATCGCAACGCAAACAGCTACGGGAAACGTTGAATGAAATTCCCGAGAGGACATCGACAAGTTCTCAGGCCTTCCGGGGGTCAAATCGTGGAGACTAATACAGTCACAGGCGGTTTTTTTCTCCACTCCCGAACTCAGTAGCTGTCGGGTTCGCGGAAGGGATCGCGTATCACGACGAATGTACACGTACGCGTAACCATCTTATACTGGTTCCTGTCAGAGCTGAAACGGACAAGTACC
>Ga0307517_10001517_pt1 | contig 38704 bp, 37 predicted proteins | sample 23_EM_MG_FD_194515 | JGI IMG/M metagenome (GOLD analysis project Ga0307517, IMG submission 194515) | Populus trichocarpa ectomycorrhiza microbial communities from riparian zone in the Pacific Northwest, United States - 23_EM | ecosystem: Host-associated > Plants > Roots > Unclassified | place...
GGAGGAAGTGGCTCTGCCGCCCCCACCTCCGGGTGCCAACCGTCCTGGGACCAGAAGTACGACTCGTGGCAGAAGGTGATCGAGGGCCATTGCATCCTGCCAGCTTGACGTGAATGTTGAAGTTTTCAAGTTCAAGTTGAGTTGTGTAGTGTAATCGATAGGTTGATGATTCGCGGGTGTCCAAGTGAACAACGGACGCAAAATTCTTCAAAGTCCACCAGCAACGTCGCTCACTCTACGACTTGGAGGTTGTTGTTAGAAACGTAGTATCCTCGACCCCTGCCCGTCACAGTGACGCAGTTGTTGTAAGTGACTGAGCCGGAGCGAAGGGAATGATCGTGTCCAACGAACCACAGTGAGACGGTGATAGGGTGGAGTACGAAGTCGAAGTCAGGATCGTCGAAGGTGATGCTGTCGGCATTACCACAACGGAGCTGGCAAGTGTTGCATGTCAAGAGGGGTGCAATACGGTGGTGGATGAGTATCCGTTCCGCAACAGCGGGTGGGGATGGGGAGTACACACTCCCGACGGTCTATGTACAGTTACAAATGCCGGGTCCCCAAGGACTGCAAGTCACGAGATATGCTGGTGGATAAACGAGCCCGGTGTCAGTGTGAACGAAACACGGGGACTCGGCCCATCTCATAGGCCGTTACGATGGTCGTCAGGCTCCAGGCCTCACCCTCGCGGAAGTATTCAGTGGCAGGGAATTAACTCGACGGACAAGGTGATTCTCGCGGGAAGAGTAGAGATAGGCACAACCAACGCCGGTGAAATGAGACTGATGTTCTCGTGCTAGAAAGGCCCCCCCCGGAGGCAAGTAACGCTGGGGTAAATCGATGGGACAGTGTGCGCCGATGACCAACTCAAGTTCAACTTCTGCTATTGTGGCAACCCAAACGAGAGCGCGGGTTTTTGGGACTCCATCATTGGACTCTCTCCGGCGACCGCAGACCGAGGGGCGGTCGGGAAGCGAAGACTGGGACGGAAGGCGGCGATAGAACCCGGACAAGGGGAACTTGGCGGAAATTTCCGAACCGGATCAGCCGCGTCTTCTGTCCTGGTAACGTTGCATGTGAATATCGCCACTTCCCCGTACGTGGATAACCCGACCCCAGCCATGTCGAGTCTCGTATCACGACACACGTTCCGCCAGCTCGAGTACATCATCCCCGGTGCCCTCACCACCTACTACTACGGGACGATCTCAGAGTTCCTCCAAATTCTCTCAAGTCACCCATATGGAAACTTGGTCCGGGGGGGTTGGCTGGCCAGGTGAGCTCCGTCTTGAAGTTGTTGGGTGGATAGCTAGAACTGGTGGGGGATTTTCGTTGTAGGAATTCGGCGTTGCTCTCGTTAGCTCTCGCCATATCGACCGTTTCACTATTCGTGTACATCCTGCTGTTACCTCTCATCAAGGGCGAACAACCCAACGTACGTCCCCGTCTCCCCGTACTCGGTTCGATTTCGATCGTCGTTCGGGTGTGATTCTTAGTCGAATACTTTTTGGATTCTGGATAGTACCGCTCTTGGAGGGAGTCCGGTCCACTATCCAAGGTGATACCGGTGAGTGTCCATGCTCCAACCCCTAACCTGAGCCGCCGATCGGAGACTGATGTTTGGGAAGATACTGACCGCCTCGATCGTGATGGGGTGGTCGCTCTCTGTGTTCACCCTAGGACATTGGACTACCCTTGGTTACGTTGAGGGCGTTATCGCCAGTAAGCGACCGCGCCTTCAGTGTTTCCACACCCCTGACATCGCGTCCAGCCACAGGCCTCTACGCCCTCGCATTCGGCATCCTCGGTCTCCTCCCAGTACCGAAGGTTCGCAATGCTCACGATTAGATTGTCTCGTGAAAGGTCTCAAGTTCTTGATCTGTTTGTACTTAATTCGACCCCACTCCCCCCCCCCAAAGACACTTTGTACTTCGCACATGTACCACCTTTGTTAGTAGGCACGTCTGTTTCGCTCAGCTGCTATATATTTTTACAAGCCAGATACAACAGGAGGGATATTACAACGAAACAATACCAGCCCACATTAACGTCCATGGCCAAGATAGGAACGGCGGGTTGATCGGATCATTGGTTGGGGGGATACTCCGGGAGACTGCGGAGAGCAGCGTTCATGGCTTCCCTAACCCTTCGTTTACTTGCCATGTCCGTCGACTGGCGATATCCATCCAGCACTTCTTTCAATTGGTAAGAAGACGCCGCGACAGATGCTAACAGAAAGATCAGAGGGTGGGATAAATAAACAGACGATTGGACCAGCTCACAGAAACTTATTTCCGCGTCTTTCAATACCTGAGATAAGTGATGAGCCGTTACTCAAAGGTAAAAGCGAGTCGAAGGGTGAACCCACATCTTTATATTGAGCCAGCTCGTGTTGAGCCGCCACGCCCCAATTTGATGACAACTGCTTCGTCCTCGCATCCAACTCGTGCATCCTCTTCTCCCACGTCCTCTTCAAAGATTCCAACGAGTTCATCAGCTGCTTCCACGAATAAGTGTCCCAGGCTTCCAACTCCGTTTTGTATTTCTGGATGACCTCGCGAGGGTGAAGGTCAGGCTGCGAACCCAGCGCGCGCCCGTTAGCTAACCCTCCACCCTGGTGTCCGTAAGACTGTTGCTGCGCTTGCTGCTGTCCGTCCCAGGGTCCTTGTCCGATAGAGGAGTATGGGTCGAATTCTGATGGGTATCCAGGATTCGTGACCCCCGTTTGCTGGTACTGCGTGGGCGGGATCTGTATTTGACCCGGCATACCCCCGGTCGTATTGTACCCGTTCGACGTGCCGTATCCGGGGGTGTACTGTTGCTGAGGCTGCTGCTGGTATCCCACCCCGCCCTGAATAAACCCTCCATTCTCCACCGCAGATGAAAGCTGTTGACCAAACGAGCTGGAGGGTTGGAACCGAACCCCACTGCTCGTTTGTTGCGGGTTCTGGTATCCTAACCCTTGCGTCTGGTAGGTCGGCGATCCTCCCCAACCAGCAGTATACTGTTGTTGTGTGGGCTGCGGACCGTAGGCGGTGTATCCTTGTTGCTGAGGGACGCCACCAGGCTGGCCAACCCAAGATGTGAACTGCGAGTTGGTGGCGGTTGTGAGGTCATTGACGTCGGGGTATCGCGCCAGTGGATTGGATGAATGCTCGAGGAAGGGGTTGTTAGAGAGTTCGGCTGGGGGGGAGTTGTACGATCCGTAGCCGCTGTACATCGTTGAGTGATAAAAGGCGGTCGGGTCATCTGCGATCTTCCAATTTGACGCCACTGCGTTTACCTCGCGCTTTCTCCCACGCTCACGCGCCTTCCGCAGCGGGATATGTGGTTGGGCCTGTAAGCTCAAGTTCACCGAAGAGTTTGAAAACTCGCAGTAATATCCACGTGGTGCCCATTATGGGTTCCTAACTAACCATTACTAATTGGACACTCTGTTGCTGCCTGTGATGGACTTCCTGTCCTCCACCTGAGTGAATGTGATTCATAGTCCAATATGACATTGCCTTTGCAAACTGTTGTACAATACATGTCTATAACAACCAATGGTTTAAACCTGATCATGGGGGCATAGTGATGATGGAAGACATGAGAAATAATTACATGAGTTGACACTTTTGGTGCTATTACCATGCCTAGATTAATGGTCAATGGGCTCCAGTTAGAACTTAATGATGACAAGTTCAGATGGGTTTCTGAGTCGCAGGGTTGTAACCTTCCCAAGCCAGTCTATATCATTCCCAGTTGACCTCCAATGAGGATGTAACCATAGTCGATATCTCCCTTCAGGATCTTTGACCCATCCATCTTGCAAGGTGGTTTGTGAAACTGGCCAATCAAAGTTGGGGAGTTCATTGTTCCTGTCCAAACCACGGTGATAGAGATTACAGTCATCTTGGTGTGGATTATGAAAGTGGTACCAGGTGCGTTCAAGATGTAGGGGTGTTTCCACTGGTTCAAAGGTTTCTCCAGTTCCTGTATGGTAAACACAAATCACAGACCCATTGTACCTGATGGCTGCAATTTCATCTTCAACTGAGAACTCCAGATGACTGTTGGTGCTATGATCACCACCCTGTCGCTGTAGTAGTCTGGCCCAAAGGCTGGTATTTTTGTCCTGTGGTGATATCTCCCAAAGATTATCATTATGCTCTGCCCTTCTGTTACCAAATATCCCATCTACTACCCCCTCCTCTGTGAGTAGCCATGCCACAATCCTGTCTGAACCTTTCACCAAAAGAACATTGCCAGTAAGAACCATTTCTGAGATTTCCAAATCTGTGTCAATGAATTGGGAAGGGTAAGGGTTTGGAGAATGGAGATTGGTGATTTCAATGGTGCTTTGTTTGTGATGTGTGGTTGCAATATAGGTACCATGGGGAGAAAAGGCATCCAGTGGTTTAGTGTGTGTAGTGATAGCAGGTTTCATGATGGGATTAGCAGGAGAATAATCCAAATGCAATATATGGAGGAGAGCACCAGCATGGCCAAGGATTGATGATGAAGTGGGTGAGAATTGGAGTGGGATTGGAGTCTGTTGGAATGTTCTCCACTGGGTATAACAATCAGAGGCATATCTCCAGATAGAAAGGTAGTCCCTGGTGAAAGCAGCAAATAAGCTTCCATCAGGAGAGAAGCTCAGGTTCTGGTAGGAGCCTGTTTCCTGTAACAAGACCTCTGAGTTGTGAACATCCAGTATAAGAAGCTTAGGGTCATGGCTTCGGTCTTGAGCAATGGAAACAGAAATCTGATAAGTGGTTGGAGAGAAGGGTCCAAGGCTGGAGTGGAACTGGAGAGGGAATGATTTGATCTTGGTAATAGTAGAGTCAACTTCAAAGAGGTTGATTATGCAGCCCTTGTGATCCCCTGTTGTTGTTGCAATCTGAAAAGACTTCTCATGAGCCCAGAAGTATGGTTTATCCCTTGACTGCAGTGTGCCAGGGGATAATGCTGTACCCAAGGCAACATCATATATATGCATAGTGAGGGTTTCCAACACCTGTGGTGAAACAGCACCAATCTTCTTCCCATCCAATGACCATACAAGCTCTAACCCATCACTAGGGACCCTGCATTCAATTTCTTTAACTATCCCCCCTGTCTGGATATCCCAAATTATGATGGCAGTATTGGAACAACCTGCCAGGGAGCACCCATCTGGTGAATAAGAAATCCCATGCCTGAACCTGGTAGCAACTATAGGCAACTGGACAGTGGAGGTGAGTTTGAGGGTGATTGCATCCCAGATTTCCACAGCACCCTCAGCTACCACAGCAACAGACTGACCACATGGTGACCAAGTGGAGGATAGGTAATAGGGATGCCTGGTAGAAACAGCTGTGCTGGGGTCCCATGAATCTGGGATTCCAATCACTACCCTTGGTGAGGGATGGGGTCGCTGATAATAGTAAAACTTTCGGACAATTGATGACAAGGGGGATAGTTCCAGAGCAGAGTGGTAAACATGGGTAGCAGAGATGTTGATGAGCTCAAGGAAGTTGGTTGTGAAATAGAAATAGTCTCTTGCAGTGTTGAGAAGTTGGTGATCCTTTGCTACCTGGTTTGAATTATATGAGTATTATGAGTGGGAGTAAAGTGGACAAAAGCAAACCTCCTGCAACCAGGACATCAATTTTTCCAATGCAAGAACTGCACCCCTTGAAGCACCAATGACACTAAGCACTTCTAACCATGCCAGAAACCCCTCCTGCAGGAAGCTTCGCAGAGCAGGAACAACAGTTGTGATGTCTCCCCTAACCTCAGTAAGGTGGTTATGCCAGGACTTACAGGCATACTGTAATGCAAGGCTGATGTGGTTGTCAATTCTTGCCCGCAGATCATTGACCTCTGAATTCAATGCATAGTTGGGGAGTGATAGAAGGTTCTGCCTCAAACTGCCATTCATCAGTTTGAGGCAGTTCAGAGCAAGGTTGAGGTGACCAGTCCTGGGGGAGATGTGGAACCTTTTGTTGGGACAGCGAAGTGGGTTGGTGATAAAGTCAGGAAATGACTTGTGGAATGGAAGTACTGGGGAATCAGGATCCTCAGGGAGCTTGAGGAGGGACTGGATAAGCTGAAGTAGGTTCATGACTTGTTGCTTTCCCAAATTGACCAGGGTAGCAATTGAAGATGGTGTAAGAGGGTTTATTGCCATGACAACTGCACCAATAACCAAACACACTTTTTCATCATCTCCAGCACTTGCCCTATTGAATGCACTTTGGAAAGTTGAAAGGTAGAGTGAATCAAGGGTTGTGCCAAGCTGGAGGTTGGTTGTTCCTTCATGGACAGTGTCACCTGGGGCCCTCACAATGATGTCAAGTTGCTCGCTGGGTGGGGTAAATGAATGGTCCAAAAACTTGAGAGTTGCTACGGCATACACGAAGAGGCCAGCTGCTCTCTCGCACAAGAGGTTGAGGTGCTCATCTGTCGGCCAACAGTCTTGCTCAATACCCTGTCTCTTGGCAAGCTCGTGTAACCCGTGTTCCAGGAAGTGTCGGATATCCATGTTGATGACAGAAGGTTCCACCGCGTGAAGGACAAAGACATCGGTCAACGGCCTGAGGAGTCCAAGGCGAAAACCAGATTGGATACGAGGTTCTGGCCGACCGGTGATAAGGAATTTGACATTCGGAATCAATTCAACCAATCGGCCCATGACAGAGAGGATGGCGGACTGCGAATCTTCATCCACACACTCGTCTAATGCGTCGATGATGATGACTGTCGAGATGTCTGACGAGCTGAGGGGCCTGACGATCAATGTCTCCATCTGGTTGCAGAGCGACTCGTGTACAATATCCGGATTCGATTGGAGGAGAGGGACAATGATTGATCGAAATCCAGGATATTTATGGGCGAGTTGGAAGGCGAGAGTGGGAAAGATGTAGTGGAGGTCCCTGCGGTCTTCGAAATCGCGTGAACAGAAGAAGGACGCTCCTAATCTCCCATCAGCGAAGACGCGCTCAGCAATTGTCTGGGCGATTGTGGACTTGCCAGTCCCGGCAAGCCCGTTTAACCAGTAGACGGGGGATACGCTGGAGTCTTTGGACCAGGATTCTATGTCGTCCAAGACGGCCTCCCGGGTCCCTTTGAGGCAGCCGGAGCGATTCCCGTGTCGGAACTCGACCCCTTTGGCACGACGGCAGCTGTTCAGCACCGACAATTCAGCTGTTGAACCGTGAGTCTGTGCCAACCGAGAGTGGAACTATGTCTGACCTGCATCCTGCAAAGGTCGATCAATATCCAACGTTTTCTCAAAACGCGAGTCCTAAGACTTACGATCAATGTACAGTTTTGTTCGTAGATCGCCTTCTGCTGCGAGAACTACGAGCCGCATGAGTGGGCTATGCAGTGTACGTTTTTCAATATCAATGCTTACCTGGTGCTCGACAATGACATCCCTGAGATCGTCCGCAATATCGCACACAGTAGTCATGTCTCCTTCATTCTCCGTGTACCCACCAGCAGTGGAACTTTCGGATAGGTCCTGCAACTTGTCTTTGATGCCTTCGAGAGCTCTGGAATCGGGTTAATGTGGGCAGTCGTTCGCGGCAGATGGAGTTGCGCACTCAAACAAACACTTCCGTCGCCTGAATTCGCCGACGTCACTCACAGCGTTCCCCTCCAGTCCGAGCCGATCCAACCTCGCGCGGACAGACTGTATCTTTTTAATGACCGATGATTTCTGTGAACGTGTTATTCAGCGTCTCCGGTCGCGTATGTGCTCTCTTGCCTGATGCAGTTTCAAAATCACATCGAAGGATGCCTTGAACCAACCGACTACCAGCTTAGTCTCGAAGTAGAAAATGAGAGGGAAGACCCACGGTCAATTGGACAACCTGGTTGTATATTGACTGTTGTTGTGACATCTGTCCCACGTTTCAATAATTTCCAGCTCTGATGGCCTCTGGTACTAACCTGATAGATGAGGATTGCTTGCTTGAGCTTCTCTACGAGTGTGATGACTTCTCCCGAATCTTGTGTTTTATCGAGAACCCGAGCAACCTTTCCCTTTTCCGACAGTGCCAACGCTCGTGCTCCAATCTCTTCCAATGATCTATCATGGAGGATCAGTTTTGGGTGGACGAGAAATTCCGGGCGCGATACAAACTTTGCAAGTTGTGATCGTCTCTCGACCTCCTCGCGATCATCATTGGGGTTCACCTTGGCCAGAGTTACCAGCAACTTCTCTAACCACGGGATGAGATCGTTGAGCTTGTCTTTCACATCACGGTATTGCTAGGCGGTAATCGTGAGTGGAATCAAGGGTTATTTGATACCGACGCACATCGTAGTGCTTGATCAGTGCGTTGATTCCTCCCAAGCACGACTTGAGGGGCGGAAATGCATCAGACGATTCCTTCGCGATGTCCAGTAACATCTTGACGGCATCGATGAACCGCTGCTTCTTGGCTGTGGGTTGTCAGCTGGTTCGAAAAAGTAGCAATAACCACCAGGCATCTTACAAGAACTTGGTTCGGTTGGCGTCCCACTGCTTGATGGGGGTCGTTTTCGGAGAATGCCAGACATAGCGTTGACGTTGTTTAGAAAATTGGATGGCAAGTGTACGAAAGTGGTCCGTCGTCTTGGGTAAAACGCCAGGACATGAGGCCGACGTCCACTTGCTCGACTGCCGGCACGGCGCCGGTGTATCAGCGTCTACGCGTGTATTGAAGTTGTTTTGACTGGGGGACCCACAACCGACTGGGTCTTCGTCAGGAGCACCCTAAGATCAGACCGGAGTTATGCCAAAGCAAAATACATCCTCAAGCCCGGGGTCAGTCAGGTACCATATCAAGTCGCCGGCCAAGCATGCGATTCAAGCCTTGAAGGCATCGCTTCTCGCGGCGCTTTGTTAACTGGAAAGTTCCTGAGAACCAGGTCATTGCTGTTGGTACGGAAGAGGACGCAATAGCAGGTCCATCCCAAACGTTGACGCTCCCGGAGCGAGCGCATAGTCCACGGATCAAGGAATTGGATGCAAGAACAAACCAAAGGAACTTATCACGATCTATGTCTCCTGCTCATATCGACCTTACGGGCGCTTTTACGTGAACTTACCCACTCCGTACTCCTGCCACCGGCTCTTTTCAAGCGGGAAGTGGAACAGTGTGTAGGTACTTCCACGAAAAGCAAAGGCCCGGATTTGAGATAGTGTTGCACGGGCGACAAAAGAGAGAACGATCGACGAGGAGGGAAAATATAAGTGGGCAGCTGTGTCCTAACCAAGTTCCCGCCTCTTTCACCCCCGCCATGGTAACTCTGACCACCGCGCGGGGTACTGCTCATTAACTGAGGATAAAATTGCGTTGATAGGCTTCACGCTCCCCCCCCCCCGGGGCGTCCCTCTCTGGCGCCGCCGACACAAATTGACCACAACCAGACCCATGCTCGCAGACGTTCCCTGCTTGTGATCAACGTCATGGTGATCCCGGACAACGTTCACTCGCCTCCCGCGCGAGGCGAAGGGCATCCGCCAGATCGAAGATCAACCCGGAGGTTGGATCACGTCCAGTCCAACACACGCCATCATGTCGGGACAATAAACGCCCCTTCGGATACCAGGACGCACGTCGACTTCCCCACAGAGTCCGTTTGCTGCACCGGAGTGCATGAAGATCACAAGACCCCCGGTCCTCGAGCACCTTTGCAGAACGAAAGTGCTTGCCATCCGGGGCGGACTCTGGTATCGCGGTACCCACGACGAGTAACACCCTTGATTGAGGTCGCTATACCGGGGTATTGGACCAGGCTCCCAGCCCTTCCCCGGTTTCAAAGCGGCTGCAATCGCATTCACCGGGTACGGATTTCTATTCGGAGGAAAGGGGGATGTGATGCTTCATTCCTCCCCTTCGAGATATTGATCGAAGGACACTGCGAGCCCAAGGCGTAAGAGTCCGCAGACGGCAAAAGATGGAGTGACTTACGCGATTCTGATTCCCGGAGTGGAACAGTTTGCAAAACGTGGCCGTTGACGAACCCCAGCCCCGGCCCTCCAACACGGCCACTGGGGCCCTTCCGGAGAAGGCAAAGTCTCGGTTCCGACGAATATACCACAAGGTACCCCCCCAGTGCAATTTTCAGAGCATATGAAACAGGCCTGGACGAGACTCAGCCTAAGAATTGTGGAGGGTGCAGTCGTGTTCTCCTTCGGCACAAAGAACTGTATGTGTCCGGACCCTTGATCGCCCTCGCCGGGGAATCGTATTCACGACCGCGGCCGGTTGTGTGTTGCGTGAGTCTAGTTGTAGCGATCTGATTTTGTGGAGGCAACGATAGAAGTCAGGAGTTGAGTCGTACACTTTGGATGAGAGTTTCTCCCCGCTCCGAGATCATCGGCATCATGAAACTCTTTTTGCGCCTCGCGCATCCTGCCGACCCCGGACCGGGCAGACAGGCCAGAATCAGCACACAATGCGCACTCAATGTGCATTCTTCGGTGAAATACTTGCTGTGTCCGTATTCCTCGAGGGTTCTCTGGAAACGAGATGCATCTGCTACCGACCGCCCTCTCTCTCGTTCTCCGGCTCAGCCTTTTAGCTCTCCCAGCAACAAGTCAACGTTGTCAGCTCCTTCGGGCTGACCAACAACCTTTGGGTCCTGGCATCCCGTCACCCAGCATCTCAATCACCAACACCTCATCGACTGGCTCACCTACCGGTACATCGTCTCAGCCTCAACCAACCTTCGTTTACGGACAAGATAAAATCCGCGGTGTGAACTTGTGCGTGATCCCGGATTTCTCGGCGTTTCCATCCGTTCGTGATTTTCACATCCTCCATTTAGAGGTGGCTGGTTCGTGCTCGAGGTACGTTCACCCCTCACATCAGGCTTTTTGTAACGGAAGGATTCACTCGATGGGACGTAGCCATGGATAACGCCGAGTATCTTCGAGAACACGGGGAACGATGCCATCGTCGACGAGTACACGTTCGGGCAAATGCAGAACCGGGAAGACGCGCTGCGCGTGTTGGAGACCCACTGGCAGACTTGGATCGTTGAAGATGACTTCAGACAGATGAAAGCGGCTGGTCTAAACCACGTCCGGTACGTCTAGTCCCTACCACGACCCCACACCGCCACAACACCCCCTTCCCATGCGCCATGCCGCTTACGCCCCGTAGGATCCCCCTGGCCTATTGGTCAATACCCCTCACACCCAATGATACCCAACTTTCCACAGATGTATCGCCCTACATACCCGGAGCATGGCCACACTTCCTACAAGCCCTCAACTGGGCCAAATCCAACTCCCTCAACGTAATCGTCGACATTCACGGCGCTCCGGGTTCACAAAACGGCTACGACAACTCCGGTCAGAGGACACAACCACCCATGTGGGCCGCAAACCAAAGTTACGTCCAAAAGACGGTGGACTGCATCGCGTTTTTGGCAAAGACCGTCGGAGATAAAATCGATGTTTTGGAAGTTATGAACGAGCCTGCGGGATTTCTCGGAGACGACTTCACACGTGTTTTGAAGCAGTATTATACCGACACCTACAATGCCATCCGGGCGGCGGCTGGTACTAATATGGGTATCATGCTCAGCGATGGCTTCCGTGGTCTAGACGTGAGTACCCCCCACGAAGTTTCGTGTTCAAACCGTTGATTCGATTCGAACCGCAGTACTGGGCAAATTCATTTAGTGTTCCTCAATACCAGCGAATGTCGATGGACATCGTATGCGGCTTGTCCTCTCTAGTTCTTGATCCATCGCTGACGGTCACTCTCAAAAGCACATGTACCAAATCTTCAGTAACAAGGAGCTTAACCGCTCCTTCGATCAACACATCGACTACGCATGCAACCTGAGCAAATCGTTCGTCGAGTTCGAAAGTTCCAACATCTGGACAGTTGTTGGTGAATGGTCCAGCTCCTTGACCGACTGCGCGAAATGGCTCAACGGCCGCGGTGTTGGTGCTCGCTGGGAAGGGAAATGGGGCACAGCCTCGGACCAATACGTCTTCGGCACCTGCGAGGGTCATACAGGCGATTATTCTACTTTCTCGAAACAGTATAAGGACCAGATGAGGAAATACTTCGAGGTGCAAATTGAGATCGGAGAGCGGGTGCAGGGATGGGTTTTCTGGACTTGGAGGGTGCGCTATTACCACTGTCCTCCTGAGGGTTTTTGGCTGAAACACGCGTTACAGACTGAGATCGCGGATGATTGGAGTTACAGTAAAGGAATAGCAGGGGGCTGGATCCCCAGTAACCCAACGGACAGGCTCTACCCTAATATTTGTCCATGATTCGACGCCTTTTCACCAACATCACTATACAAATAAATGCACCGCCTGCTCTGCGTCAAACTTTCCGATTTTAGAACCACAGACCCTCGAGCAATAGTTTTCTTCTTGTTTCGATATTTAGAAAGCAATGTTCTTGAATTCAGCCAATCCTCCCCGTACAAGAGCTCCAAACTCCCTCTTCAACGCTACATGCTTGGAACCAGAAATCCGCCTGGATAGCTCACGCACGACTTCGTGATACAATCCTTGCTTCCGCGATAGAACAGTATGAAAAGCGTGTGCCCCCAGCCTAAACAATCTTTTGGTAAGCGAGGTACAATTTAAAGTCGAGAGAGGTACCAATCAACACGTTTCTTGTCAATTTCGTCCTTGGATGCGCTGCCTTCAGTGCGGCTTGAAACAGCTTTGGCCTTAGCGGTCGAAAACGTGTATGCAATGACTTGATTTATAGTATCTTCGTAATTATGCAATCAGTCGTGAGGAATTCACAGTCATCACACGGACGTACCCAATATGAGCTTTGAGCTCTGGGGCACGATGATGTCCGAAGTCCGCAAATGCTCGTGCATCTTCATCCCACAAAGCAAGAGGCCGGTGTACAAGTTGAAATACACACAACGCAGTGTATTCAGTTCGAGGTCACAATAGATCGCGCGGATTTGGTATTTTGCCAACCTGAGAAATCGTGAATTCAGGGGAATTTGCCTCGATGCGAACCGGCGCACTGTAATAGCTTGTTGGTAAAGGCTATGCCTGGTGACTTTCCTCGATGTACCGTCATGGAATCCTTAATATCTATGACGCATTTCGTCAAAACTCTGATGAACCTTTCCCCTTGAGGGACTCACAAGTTGATGGATACCTCGAGTAATCCGCCGTAATCGACAGGTCACTCATGTCTATCACATAACCACACCAGGGGAAACCTATTCATCGAGTAAGCCAACGAGTCTGACGGGCTGGCCAATTCCCCTGGCCTTTCTGATCAGGCTCCGTAACCATCGACGGATCGGATCCAAAGCCAAAGTTAGTCCTTGTCTTCTCGTGTGAAATGAAACAGCCGTATTCAGGATGCCCTGTGCGATGCATGTAAGTTCCATCTACGGTAAATTACGCAGGAGAAGAATTCACCTTTCATCATCATCTCTAGGAAAGCCCCCGCCTTTGAATAATTAGTCGTAATGAGCAGGTAATCATCTACCAGCCTCAGAAGCACCTAAATTGACTAAGATTTGTTGGAATCATACGCTGCAGATGACACCTACGCTCTCTTGATCTTGGCTGAATCTGAACTTGCGGCGCTCCAGATCTCCGTAGGAGAAAGAGCACAGTAGCGAGGATAGAACCGATCCCTGTGGGATCCCAACGACTTGCCGATAGTACTGACCCCCGATCTGGTGCGGAGGCACAATCAGTAAGTCGAGAAGATCAACTCACTCCGACCCCTCACCTTGACGATGTTCTCGGTGATGTGCTCGTCCAAAAGTTGCATCAATTCTTCCCTCCTCTGATGTTGATACGGGATTTGGTCAACGAGTACGGTGCTCTTCAGTGTGCTTGCCAACTCGATGGCGTACGGGACGAAGTCTTCCAGATCATCTGAGGGTGGGTCAGACTCGGTAAAGGACCGGATCAACCACTCCGACCTGATGAGAAGGCCCTCTTGAGCCAACGTTTCTTGTACTTCCCGGTGTCTATGCCGATGGCGCCGAATCGTCTGATGGTATACTCGTCCTTGCGAGAGGGTCAAAGAGCAAGGCGGCAGTCCGGTAGAAGTGAAACTCACGTCCGAAAGGGCGTCGCGCATGATTTGCAAGAGCTTCGTCTGGTCAATGGTGTCAAAGCACGCTCTCACGTCTAACTTAACAAAGTACATCTTCGGGCTTTCACATCACCAACGTCAGGCCGCTGCAAGAAAGGTGGGAAGAAAAACACGGATGGCTCACAGACGCGTGCGGATGTTCCCTCCGCAAAGACGGAGTTTGTACTCCTTTAATTTCTTGTGTATCTCGTCGGGTCCGAAGACAGCATCCCCGGTTAACTCTGGTCTTGTCATCTGTGACAAACGTTCAGTCGTACCCTAGAACTTTGGCGCGGGAGCCGTACTTTCTCATAGGTCAAAACCTCGAATGTCGCCCGTAGGATCCGATTGATCGAATCTTGGCGTCCGTTTGCGCCCTTTGGGGCCCGCCTAAGGTTTACAATCGGCCGGACGCCGGCTTCTTTCGGCAGTAGTCGCACGAATGAGTATCCTAACTTCCGTTGACTCAGGATTTCTTTGGCGTCGCGCTAATCGAGGTGATGTGGGTGAAGGAGGTGTGGGAGGGAGAGAACCCTTACGTCAGAAATCTTCTTGAACGTCTGCTCAGCGAGGTGTTCAATCAGCGGAGCGCATAACGTTTTCCAATCGTCTTGTCGGAAGTAAGCGACATGGTGTCTCCGGGTGGACTCAGTCACATAGAATGCGGACTGACGAGGAGTCTCTCAGTACCAGAAGTGGCCGTGAAGAAAAAACTCACACTGAGTAGTGGCAGCAGGAAAGAGTTAAAGTACCAGAACACGAATTCCTCAAAGATCTCCCGCCGTTTCAAGGAGTCGGTGACATTCATGTGCTTCTTGGACTTGCCATCGGTGCAAGCGGGTCCCAACCATTTGCACTTCGAGACTTTGATGTCTTGTAGAACGTGATGCAGCGATAAGATTTCGAATCTTCGCAGCTCGATGAACTCCCGGATGTCTGTATCCCCCAGGGGTAAGAGAGGTGTTGGCAGCCGAGAACCGCGTCACGCACAACGCCTGATAACCTCGAAATTCTCCTTCCCTCCCCAGAGTGCCTTTGGAAAGACCTCTTCCGTGACCAATACAGCATATCGATTGACCTATTATGGATGATAAGAACTTTGAAAGTCTCAAGGCATCTGACGCCAACCTCTGAATGGCTACAAGCAAAGTCAACAAATCTCGGTTTGTTGACAGCATCCTTCTTCGCTTGCGTGAGTCCGCAACCGACAATAGTCTGCCCATCGGAGTCGGTGGAGGTGTCAGAAGAGAAAAATGGCTGTGTAAATAGCTGCGATGATCCCTCTGACATGTACTCCTTTTTTGCCTTCAGTTAAAAGGCAAACGACAGAACATGTTGGAGCTCACGAGGATATCTGCTTTCTGCACGTTGCCTTTGACCTAAATCCCAAGTATGTAAAATTTCAATCTTGTTTAAGAACACTAGGTCTCACTTTTGAAGGGCACGCCGTATTGAGCAGAGGTTTGTACCCACACTTTCCATGTCTCCAGATCAACTTCTCGAACAAGTCCAACGCGCTGCTGATCCGTTTGGGCGTTTTTATGAACCCCTGAGCCTGGAGTCGGCAGTCAGCCAGAGATACGGCTGTGTATGACACGGACACAAACCAAAACCGCAGCCTCTACTTCGCAATCGTAGAATGGAACCGTGTTCCCGACGGAGACGGTGAAGGGGTCGGGGAGCCCGTGCTGCCGTGGGAAGACAAATTTGACGAAGTGTCGCGCACCTTCCAGCTGAGACTGGGGTCCGGGGTCCGTCGATTTCCCAGGATCCGACTTAGGCTTTGGACCGGAAGGGTTTATCTGATTCAGGACGTCTACGTCGCGAGCTCTAAGACCCATATACTGAGACAGACGAACAGACGTACGCTTTTTAGGCAAACAAACCGAAATTACGGAAGTGTGGGGTATCAGATTAGGACGGGCGTAGAATAGGGGGACACGCGATAAAGTGACATTAACGGGACCTCGTCTATGGCACGATTAGAGACGTGGGGTGGCGGGGGTGGGGTTCATACCTCTTCTTCGGGCTGCCCGAGCCATCCAGCTTCCTCTGCTTGGAGGGCCGTGACTCCCCTTCCCCAACTCCGTTTGCCTTCCGCTTAGCTGCAGCGCGGAAGGACGGAGAGGGGGTCGGAGGAATTTGGGCGAGGTTGTAAATATGCTCTCCCGTAACTTGACAGTGGCAACCGTTCGGGAGAGGGATGAAGACCGACGTTCCCGTGAAGAGGTGAAGAAGCACATCCTCGCCGACCCTATCGATCCCGTGAGCTCGGGATTCATACCAAAAAAGAAAAATGCGAACCTCGAAAGTAAGCGAACCCAGGCTTCTCCCTGGAGGGTGTTGACGATGGTATTTATGGCCGTGTTGACTATCCCGTATTTCTCGATATTGACAGCGGTTCCCTCGTGAGCTGCCTATGAGGGAGGTCAGGGAAGCTGACCCAGAATATCCCATCGAGCGTACCTTGTAGCCAGCTGTAATAACATTTTTCACAGCACCTGGAGCACGGAGGAGGTACCACTGTGACCTTTTGATGACCTAACCGCGTGTAAGTCGAAAGCAGAAACTGTGTTTGGCGCGTCCACCTCGTCGATTTCAAATACAGAGGCTCCGGCACGATACTTTCGGTGAAGTGGTTGATGACAGCCAACCCTAGAGTTCTCAAGTAGATCCCGGTATTCCTCCGGGTCGTCGGGGACAACGAGTGCAACCTCCGTCGCGTTGATGAGGATACTGTAAATATAGTCCCGGAGTGACGCCACCTGGGGATAATGTCTCTTCAAGATGTCGAGGCTCGAGTTCAACCGTTTGCCATCAGACATCCCCACACAGTTGTGGCACGCGGTGATGGATGATTCAGAAGATGGATAGCGACGCGTCGCGAGAACGTGACTGGGACGTTCATGAGCGCTTGAGCGATCACACACAGCGGCTTCCACGATAAAAGTTGTGGACGAATAGTTACGATTGGAACAGGTACCGAAGAGGGCGATACAGACACAGATGTTAAATAGGTGGAATCGAGAAGGTTCTGATGTAAAATCATGAATCACGAACGACGATGTTTGAAGACCGCGTGCCACTCGGACTCTTCGCTAAGCTAATACCAGCGAGAGGGATTCGAAGCGATCTCATACGTTGCAGACGAGATCTCCGTCCCACTCGTCTGACCCGACACCTTCATAGGCGAGGAAGAGGGATGTCAGATCGTATTTTCGTTTGATGGTTAGGAGCTTATCGTAGTGAGCGCTGAAGAAGGGTTTCTTCCAGTCGAATTCGTATCTGGAAGCCTACCCGCAACGAAGAAGGAAAAAAACGACTGAGCTAGGGCATCGTGGGTGGGCGTGGGACCCTTACCTCGTTGAAGTAAGCGCCGGATTCCGGGGCTATGGGGAAATTCTCAGGATCCAGTTATCGTTGTGCCAGCCAGCGAGGACATCAGTACAATTTCCTGCGGCAGGGTCGTAGCACGGAGTGGCTGGTGGGACCGGGTAGATCAGTGGCTGAGAAACTTTGGATGCGAGAGTCTGGAACTCGGAATCAGATAGCCAACATTCCGATCCAGATGTACAGCGGCAGTTCCGGGTCGATTTCGAAAATACCGATGTCAAGCCAAGAGAGATGGTTAACAGAGGTGGGAGGAGAAACATGACTGCCCGGTCTGTTTGGGGTGTACAATCTTCCGGCAAGATTTATGCCATGAATCCTACTATCTGTAGGGAGCTGTGCAGGGCCATTGGCATGGTGAATGTGCCTTCTATGACCGCGGATCGACCAATGGTACAGCCCGCCACTTCGCTTCGGCTCCTGCAGGTGGATTCACATTCACGCAAATTCACGTGCTGGGGCTTGGCAAAGCTCCAAGGGTCCGGTAAGAACCATGAAGTGGAAGGGCAGAGAAAGACATATCAAACTGGAGAACATGGTGTCGTGCGGGTTATCCTGTCAATGTCATCTTCATTAATATCTCACCTTCATTTTCACTCTTACCGATAGTTCTTCACTCCCCTTCCAAACTTCTCCAGGACAACGCCCGAGTTCCACAACCTCAACGCCAAACTCCCTGACAACAAGGGGTATGATTTCAGCTCAAGGGAAAGGTCGCTCTGACCGTGAAAGTCGCCCCCAAGTGGTAAGCAGAGGTCACGATGTTGGTTGATAAGAGGAGTAAAGCTGAACCAACCATCTCTCCAGCAAATTCACCACCAGTACAAAGGTCAACTTCCGACCCAGAAACAGGGATACTGAAGTCGGTAATCCAATAGGTCTCCAGAGCCACTGCGACAAGTTTGCAGAGCACTGCTCTCCCTCGGAACGCACGGATTCACCGAGGTCATCCCACAGGACGGGGCTTGTTATCCTCGGTTTCCCGTGCAACCAGGTATCCACCACCACCCACTGGGTTCGTCTGGCAGTAACGAGACCTTAGTTTGCTGGCCAGGAACCGGAGGATGACGCCGGCAGCGCCACATTCCGCGAGCGTAACCACGGTGTTGCCCTCCGGTCGATGACCAAGCCTGATGTCAACGGTGACGACGCTAATGAGGTGTACAAATACCTGCTCGGCCATCAAGGTTTATTCGACCCATTGGGAAGTTCGTCAGTCTCCTCACTGGAACTTTGAAAAGTTTCTAGTCGACAAGGAGGGCAAGGTTGTCAACCGTTGGACGCCGTGAACCACTCCGGAGGCCATCGATCCTGAAATTGCCAAGTTCCTCTAAGTCTGCGATTGAGAGGGCTACTCTTCGCCCACCGTGTAGAATAGAGATATTGCGAACATGAAAAGGATTATCATTGGATCGAGGTCATCCATGCGAGGATGAAGTAGAATAGTTTGGAAGCGATCAGTCAAGAACTGAAAAAAGGTGGTTATAACTCACAGCAGTGGGTATACGGTCAGAAACATCCGTTGCTGCTCGATCTCTGACCCCGAGGGAAACCCATAATTCAACGGATAAGCGCGGGGTAGGACATGCTCATCAGACTGACGAACATGGTTCTGCTGCGGGCTATCCGGTCCGCGTCGTCTTCGTCACCGTCTCACCTCCATCCTCACACGCACCGTCGGTTCTTCACTCCCATTCCAAACTTCTCCAAGAAAATGTCCGAATTCTACAACCTCAAGGCCAAACTCCCTGGCAACGAGGAGTACGATTTCGAGCAGCTCAAGGGAAATGTCGTCTTGATCGTGAACGTCGCTTCCAAGTGGTAAGAAGAGGTGACGTTGGTAGATGAGAGAGAAGTAATGCTGAACCAACCGTCTCTCCAGCGGATTCACTCCTCAGTACAAAGGTCAATTACCCTCTTCCGCTCCGGAAGCAGGCAAGATACTGATCTCAGCATTCCAATAGGTCTCCAGGGCCTCTACGACAAGTACAAGGTTTGCAGAGCACTACTCTCCCTCGGAACGCACAGAATTCACCGAGGTTATCCTACAGGACAAGGGGCTTGTTATCCTCGGTTTCCCGTGCAACCAGGTATCCACCACCATCCACTGGGTTCGTCTGGCAATAACGAGATCTTAGTTTGCTGGTCAAGAACCGGGGGATGACGCCGGCATCGCCACATTCTGCGAACGTAACCACGGTGTTGCCTTCCCGTTGATGGCCAAGTCTGACGTCAACGGTGACGACGCTAATGAGGTGTACAAATATCTCAAGTCCCAGAAGTCAGGTTTGCTCGGCCTCACGCGTATCAAGGTTTGTTTGATCCATAGGGATGCTTGCTGGCCGGTCTCACTCTTCCTCAGTGGAACTTTGAAAAGTTCTTGATCGACAAGGAGGGCAAGGTTGTCAACCGTTGGGCATCAACAACCACCCCGGAGGCCATCGATTCCGAAATCTCCAAGCTCCTCTAAGTTTGCGATTCAGACACCCAAAACTACACGAGGGCTGCTCTCCAGTCCAAGTCCATCCATCGTGTAGAATAGATATATTGCGAACTTGACAAAGACTATCATTGGATCAAGATCATCCACGCGAGGATGAAGTAGAATAATCTGGAGGCGGTCGGTCAAGAATCGAAAAAAAAAAAAAGTGGTGACGACTCACAGGAGTGGGTATACGGCCAGCAAAACCCGTTGCTGTTCGATTTTTGACCCCGAAAGGAAATTCATAGCGGCTAAACGAAAAATTTGTTAGATCATGTTTCGTGGAATCTAGAGGTCACCCACCCCATATGCACCAAGCCCAAGCAGCGAGAGAAATTGGTGCTCTGATGTAAATCTTTTGGACGAATAAGGCCACGAGAGCCGCGACGTTGAGAGGGGCGATACAGTACCCAAGGACGCAAAGCCCCTGGAAGAATGATCTATGTGGTCATCAGCGTTGTAGACGTAGGGAAAGCAAGTCGATGCACATTTTACCACCAAGAAGCTGCGAGAGATGTCAGCGCTCGCGCTGTACTGGAGGTTGCAGAGTGCTGACCTTGGTCTGAACGGTGACCACGAACGATCCCAACGATACGATGACGATGACGGCCGTGAATACGGATATTGAATTCGCAACCGGTGCCTGTAGCAGACCATGACGGATTTATAACGTCAACGGAACGAGACGCCCTCACATTGAGACTGAGGAGCGCCCCGAGCCCAAGGCATAGCACAAGAGGGCCCCAAAGATCCCAATCCCTAAAAGAGACGGATATCAGCCATGGTGCTCAGAACCAACGTCAAACACCTTGCCTCAAAACCTCGCGGCCCCGGCCCTGTCTCGGAGGGTATAGGACCTGAATCAGCTTGTAATAAATTGACTTGAGGTCCCGCACCTAACTAACAGTCAACATACACCTCCTAAGTGTGAAGAAAGTGACTGACAATGGTAGTGGCGACCGGTTCGTCAAGAGTATCAATCCCACCGGACCTAAGGTGGGTCAGTTTCGCGGCTGGGAGCGAGAAATGCAGATATGCGCGACCTCGACTCGACCTGAACCCCTCCAAAGTTCCGCCTAGCTCCCCCGCTCGCACCACCAATCGGTGTGCCAATATTGCCAGACAGCTGATCCAGAGGAGCTGAGCCGGTTGGCAAAGCCAATTGTTCAGGCGCTCTTGACTTGCCCTTATTCAAGGGAGGCGTGTTTGGTCTCATGGTGGGATGCGTGAACGCTGGGAGAGCGGACTCGTCAATGTCATCGTCATCATCTAAAAGCCCAGCATCAGCTTCAACGATCCGCAGACCAAACGTAGGTCGAGCCTACCCGCTTGAATGAACTGGGAAGTCGCTGCCGTCGGGGTTGGGATTCCATCCATGATTTAAGTCCTAAAGCGTAAGGAACGGGATGCGGATGCGGAGGAGGACTCGCAACGTGCTGAGATCCCCGATATAGAAGTTTGTTCCCATGTGCTGTTTCGACGGACTGACGCGTCCCTTCGCGGTGATCGGACTTGAAGCTCAACATTCGTTTGCCACCCCAATCCTCCCACCACCAACCACCATTCCATTATGGTCGGTTTAACCGCTCTATGTGCCTCGCTCGCTACTAACCTGGCTCGCTTCAGGGTCAAGCACCATCTGGTATGCCCGGGGAGGGCGGAGGCGCCGGAAAGAAAGATCAGAAAGACCAACAACCGCAGAAGAAGAAATGGGAGCCTCCTCTACCCACTCGGGTTGGAAAGAAGAAGAAACGCGGTCCGGATGCTGCCTCTAAACTTCCTCAGGTCTTCCCCACCACCCGCTGCAGACTCCGGTTGTTGAAACAAGAACGAATTAAGGACTACATGCTTATGGAGGAGGTCTTCATCCAGAATCAGGAACGTCTTAAACCGGAGAGTGCTCGGGAGGAGAAGAACGAGGAGGACAGGACCAAAGTCGACGATCTGCGTGGTACACCAATGGCTATCGGCACTCTGGAGGAAATCATCGACGACGACCATGCCATTATTAGCACAGCTTCCGGTCCAGAGTTTTACGTCTCAATCATGAGTTTCGTGGATAAGGACCTCCTTGAGCCTGGTTGCCAGGTGCTTCTCCACCACAAGAACCAAGCAGTCGTCGGCGTGCTGCAGGATGATACAGACCCAATGGTTAGGATCATGAAACTCGACAAGGCACCAACGGAGAGCTATGCGGACGTTGGCGGTCTCGAGCAACAAATTCAGGAGATCAAGGTCTGTCATCCACAGTTGCCTCACTGGTTCGTCTTCTGACAACATAACCAGGAATCCGTTGAACTTCCCTTAACGCACCCCGAATTATACGAAGAAATGGGCATAAAACCACCAAAAGGTGTAATCCTATACGGAGTCCCAGGTACCGGAAAGACACTGCTTGCAAAGGCAGTCGCGAATCAAACATCGGCGACGTTCCTGCGTGTAGTGGGATCGGAGCTGATTCAGAAGTACCTCGGTGACGGTCCAAAACTTGTCCGGGAACTGTTCCGTGTGGCTGAGGAGCACGCACCGAGTATCGTTTTCATCGACGAAATCGACGCCATTGGTACCAAACGGTATGTTCATTTCCTCCTGGAACGTGACCACCAGCCTGACGTCCCCCGCCTAGGTACGATTCGACGTCAGGTGGTGAACGCGAGATTCAACGAACCATGTTGGAGCTCCTCAACCAGCTCGACGGTTTCGACACGCGGGGAGACGTCAAAGTTATCATGGCCACGAATAGGATCGAGTCTCTAGACCCCGCTTTGATTCGACCAGGTCGTATTGACCGGAAGATTGAGTTCCCCCTCCCTGACGTGAAGACAAAACGTCATATCTTCCGGTAGGTTTCCTGTCGTGTCTGCGATCTTGACGACTGACCCGCGATTCTTCAGATTGCATACGTCACGAATGACACTTGGGGAAGATGTCGATTTGGAGGAGTTTATCACTGCAAAGGACGACCTCTCCGGTGCAGACATCAAGGCTGTGTGTACGGAGGCCGGTCTCTTGGCTTTGCGCGAAAGGCGGATGAGGGTGACGAAGAGCGACTTCTCCGCCGCCCGGGAGAAGGTAAGGTGCCTGGGATTCTCACCTTCGTTGTGCGCTCACAATCCCTCCAGGTCCTATACAGGAAGAATGAGGGCGTCCCGGAGGGCCTATATTTGTAATCTTCCGCTATCGCTGCACATAATACATTTGCCTCTCCGCTTTGCGGAGGGTCGGGGATTTCTCCAGGCCTGACAGAAGCCTGAGACCTGAGGGATCACAGAGGTTCTCAGAAGTAAAGCACGTGGCGGGAAACTTCCTGCCTGGGTATTTGCGGAAGGCTTGGACCCACCGCTAAGGTATGAATCCATTGCAAACATGTAGATATTTCGCCAGGTGAACAGGGTGAGCCGCCAGCTGCCCACAATGTGAGTACATGTGCATACCAACCTGGACGTGAGGCTAATCTTCCCGCCTACCTCGGGGCACCGGTCAACTCCCATCCGAAGCTCATGTGGGCACAGAACCGTAGAACCCCGCGGAAAAGGCCCCTCCTGCTCGATCATACTCCTGTGAACTGGGTTTCCGTGGGAGTCCCGCTTCAATTCACCCTGTTCTCCCCGTTCTCCCCGAATCGGCGGGGTGTTACTGCGATGTCGATGGTCTTGCCATTTCCGTCCATCGAAACGACGTTGAAGACGGGTGCCAAAACTTCATGCGGGTCAGCGTGCGAGTCCGACGAAACCATCCCCAAAACCCGCCAGTCAGCCTTGCAGCTTCTTGTTTTATCGCACTGTGGAGAAAACCAATGCTGATGTCTGGTCTTTTCCCCTGGGTATCTCCAAATTGGGCCATAATCAGTCCAGTTTGACCGCGCCTGACATCCCCCGTGAACATGGCAGACTTCACCTCGGCGTCATCATGACAATACACTGCAGCGGAATGGACATTCCGGTTGCGGGAGTTGCCATTTGAACTTTCGTCTGCACATAGATTCGCATTGCATTGACTCATATCGAATTCGTATCGATAAGCCCTGGCCTCACCTCCGCCGTGCGGATAATTGGAGCGTTGGACGTAAGTCAAACTGTGGCTGGGCAGACCGGAATAATAACCCGCACATGACCTGACATTCGACAGCAGCCTCGCCTCTCTCCGTTGACCTCCTCCCCTGCTCTACCAGAATGTCTACTGCGTTTTACTCGGAGGAATACTCTCGCGAAGCGCAGAAACCACCGGAGGGGTGGTCCTTTGCAGCCGTAAGATTCCATCCGTCATTCCACCAGGGGAAATAACACTTACGTGCCCTCACAGGATTCAAATATTCCAGATGTAGCCATTGCGTAGGTTCTCGGTGTTTCCTCGCTTCCCTCACTTACCTCTTTCGCACCTTCAACTGACCCCTCAAGGTCTCACTTCCCGCCGTTTTGCGTCAATCTCTCGATCCGCTCGTATGACAGTGTCATGGGTCCGACAGAAAGCGGGAAATCTACGGTGTGTTCCGTCCCCCATTGTGGTCTCTTTTTCCGGATCGATTTTGGATTGCCGAAAAGGCTTACATGGGTCCCCCTCCCGGCCGTAATTTACTGCACAGTTCGTTAACCTCGTCAGCAAGTCCCACCTCCCCGTCGGCAGGGGGCTAGAATGGTTCTTTTCCCGGGTATGGATCGCTTGATTACATCAGGAAAATCTTCCATCCCTCAGGTGGCCCTACATGAGGTTTTCCGACCCGAACCGACCAGCGCTAGTGCCAAAGCTGAATCGGATTTGACTTGAGCGGTCGGGTAGTGCTACGTAGGAGGTGGGACCATCTTTGCTGATGTATGTGTGTACTTGGCGCCGCATGTAGGACAGTCCGATTTGCGCGGGGTGGCCCAGCACCCCACCAAAAGTGCTATTGCCCTTTGAGGCTCCTGCCTCCCACTACATTTACCACCAAACCCATGCAACACACTCAGATGTAGACTGGCGGTATTGGTGCTTGGTCAAGTAGGGCCACAAACAACACTCGAAACAACTGTCGGCAACTCTGTCTTGGCCTTTGGACCGTCCTGCTCCCAAGGTTTAGACGACCCAAAAATTCACTCCATTGCTATTTTGCCTCCCGCTCGACCAGAGTTCGGAGAACTGACGAGGGAACAGCAGAAGTATATGGCGGCATGGTAGTTGGCGTGGGGTATTTAGGTGTGCTGATTAGGATTGGATGACTGTTGGTAGTAAAGCGGCTGCCGCTGGGGTTGACGATCTCGGAATCGCAAGTTGTGGGATTGGAGACGTTGCACTCCTAACCCTATATCTCCATCAGTTCTCTCGGAGAATCCTCACTGGGGAAGGAGGGCAGAAAGGCAGGGCATCATAGGCGGTTTCCAAATTCTCTGGCTATCCATCTCTTCCTCCTCACGTCTCAATCATCCTAGGACATGTGTCGAATCGAGGGGGGAGGAAGCTCTGACGTGTGATGAATTCGATCAAGCAAGTCACTCAAGCGCCCAATGGATGGCCCGCTTATGTAACACAAACGGACTACCTCTCGCGTCTCATGCATTTTATCCCAAGGGGCGTTGGGAGACTCCCGCCCCAGCTTCCAAGGGTATGCACAGACAAATACTCCCGATTTCTTACGCTCAGGCTGTCTAGATTTTTCACAGTATCCCTCAGAGCTCATGTCGTTCCCACATCCTCCGAACCCACATCTTCCTCCGTAACAACGAGCTGCCGATTTCACCTTGGGCACGACACCTCTCGTCGCGGGCACCACCCTCACCCAATTCGCGACCGAGGTTGCAGTCGCGTAAAGAGGTTTATGCTGCGCGGAATCGCTCGCTCTTGATGTACACCTCCGCCGTCATAATCCTCTTCTCTGGCCTCACGTACGCGGCGGTCCCGCTGTACCGACTGTTCTGTTCTTCCACGGGGTTCGCTGGTACACCGCAAGTCGGTGTGGGTAAATTCGATCCAGAGAGACTCGTGCCCGTCGAGGAGGCTCGGAGGATCAAAGTCCACTTCAACGCGGATCGTTCCGATCAGCTCCCCTGGACGTTCGTCCCCGAGCAGAAATTCGTCACCGTACTCCCGGGGGAGACGAGCCTAGCGTTTTATAAGGCAAAGAATACCTCACCCCAGGATATCATCGGAATTGCTACCTATAATGTGACCCCGGATAGAGTAAATTTATCACCGCCAGATGAAACTCACTCGGATGCTGAAACCTCCTCTGTCCAGGTTGCTCCATATTTCTCAAAAGTAGAATGTTTCTGTTTTGAGGAACAGAAACTATTAGCAGGAGAGGAGGTTGATATGCCTCTTCTGTTCTTCATTGATAAGGACATCCTTGATGATCCTGCCTGCAGGAATGTCGATGACGTTGTCCTGTCCTACACATTCTTTAGGTTTGCGCTCTACCCCTCTTCCGAGTCATCAATGCTGATTCCCATCCCTCATCACAGGGCTCGGAGGAATGTCAGAGGGGATCTCGAGCCTGACGCTCCAGAAGACGTCGTCCAGAGTTCTTTGGGCTTCAGCGACTACGAGTTAGCATCGAAGGAAGCCTCTTCCGGCTCGGATAACTCACCCACCTCACGCGCAAAGTAACTTATCGCTGTACCTAACTAATGTCCAATTGCACCGCCTCTTTTACCATTCGGGGAACCCGGGGACTCCACGGCCGGGAGGCAGGATGATCCAGCTACTGACCCAGCGCAGAAAAACGAGCAATTTAGTTTCACCGCATCAAGCACCAACAAGAGTAATGAGCTAGCTGATGAAGTTTATCATGCTCCTTTTCAGCAAGTCCAGAAATGTGTATGTACCACAGGTCGCAAGAGGACACGGGCCCTGTCTGAGAGGGGGATACCAGGAACGTTGAAACCACAGAAGAGTCCATAGGTGTGCCAGTGAAAGAAACAAAGAGAAATGTGCAGGGAAATAAAACAAAAACCAGAAGGACGGGTACATAACGCTGCGATCATCGTTTCAGGAGGAAGACACGGAGAGGTGGCAATCGGAAAATTAATGGGCGATGTCGATATCACTCGGAAATGTAACAGTAAATCGTGACGATTTGGTAGGAAAGGATCACTTGGGAGCGGGACTGGCGTTAGCCGGTGACCTTGAAGGGGGAGGAAGGGCATCGAGGGGGCGAGGACCAGGAGATCCTTGACCCGGTGAAGGGTTCGCGCTCCCACCCAAATCGAACTGAGAAGGAGACAACCTTGGATCGAACGCAGACCCTCCGGTCATCTGCATCGCCAACCCACCGCCGGTACCCGTCCCAGCACCCATACCCCCACCCATACCACCCATACCAGGTCCCATCCCGGTCTGCCCGGTCATCATCGGGTTCATCGGAGCCATACCCATACCCATACCCATCATCGGCATTCCCATCATCGACATTCTGGGGTCGAACTGACCAGTCATCATCGGGCTCAACATCCCAGGACTTCCCATTCCCCCCATACCGCCACCCATGCCACCCAATCCCTCTCCTCCGGCCTGACTTTGCCCCACGTTCTGCCCGAAGGTCATCATAGCCTGTTGGTACGCCTGTGCTGCTGCCTGCTGAGCCGCAAACATCTGTTGTGTGTTGCCCATCATTGGATTGAAGCCCCATCCGCCCATCATCGGGTTCACGCCCATCATCATCGGATTTGCCATCATAGGGTTGAACCCAGGACCGAACTGAGACCCATACATCGACCCATTTTGGACCATCTCGAGTTGTTGTTTCTGGAAGTCGTCAAGTTTGCGTTGCCTCTCCTCCGCCATCCTCCTGTCACGCTCTCGTTCCGTAAGCGCAGCTCCAATACCGCCTTCGCGCTTCCTCTCGCGCTCGTGAGCAGAAACAGCACCAAGAAGACCAGTTTGGGGAGGGAGAGGTTTCATTGGAACGTTCACGAGTGAAGCTCCCGTCTCCTTCGCAACCTCTTCCTGTCGTTTTGCTGACCTCTCCTGGCGATCCTGCAAGCCGGCGGAGAGCAGACCATGGAGGGCGAATGCTTTGGTCATCGTATGCGAAGGCTCGATTTGCACAAACGTCTCTCGTTGAGGGCCGTTCTCTTTCGGAGCGTCCTTGTTCTCGAGCGCCTGGCTCCATATAGTCTGCCTAGCCGCTCCGGGGGTGGGAAAATCGGACTGGGGTCGAAGGTGATTGTGTCCGTGTGGTTGGGGAGACGGTCTACGATCATCGAAATGCTGGCTTCGAGTGGGATCGACGTAATGTCCAGAGGGTTGACGAGTAGATGGTCCGGGTCCGCCAGGCCCTTGTTGATGGTAATAATCGTCTTGGTCGGCTATGGGAAAGAAGATCGGCGTTTGACGGGTATCACGAAATAAAGACGTCATGGAGAAAACACGTACCATGGCCACGACCTGGAGAAGGTGGCCTTGGCAAGTTCCTCTGTGGCCTACCTTGCCCAGGCTGATTCAAATCGGTGGTGGAGCTATATGGGGAGCCTTGGGCAGAAAGTTTGCCAACGTTTTTCCCGGATCCAGCCCCGGGGCCTGATCCTCGCCTTGGGGCGACGGGATCACCATCCGAGTCCACATCTTCATCATCTTCGTCCTCCTCTTCGTCCTCGTCGCTGCTCTCCGCCCAACTGTCCTGGCGTACCTTCCTCTTGCCCTTTCCATTCGCACCTCCGCTCTTCCCGGGACGATGAACCGCAGCCTGGTGAGCGGCTTGTTGGGCTTGCGATTTTGCCAACCTCTGCGTAGCTTGCTTGGACGGCGCGAACGACGACTTGTACTTCCCTTCGTACGAACCACTATCCTGCGAATCGTCATCCATGCCGTCCGATGGTGTAACGTATACTGGCGGTGTGTCATATGGGTCTGCTTCTGTTCCCGCTGTCGGACCTCTTCTCCGTGGGGCGTTGGCTTCATCGCGTTCGAGGAACGTCAACGCTGCCAATGCATCGGAGTTGTCGTACTGGCGTTGGTCGGCATTGGCCATGTTTGTGGAATATCTGCCGGCGGTGTTTGTGGGCTGTGGAGTCTGCGACGTATCACCCAGAACCCGTGTGAAATTTTGACCTTGCGTGTACGTGGGGTAGGAGAACTGTGACGGCTGTTCGGAGAACGTCTCTGGGCGAGGGGGGAGAGGATGTCGTGGTTGGGGTTGACCGTTATGACGGGAATGTGAAGAGATTGAATCACCCGTCCCACCACGTTGCTTCGAAACAAAGTCACGTGCGCCGGACGGGCGCGAAACCAGTCCCGGCCGGCTTCCCCCCCCTTGCCCGCCGCCGCTTCCAATCACAGACGCACGCCTGGAGTCGACTACAGAGGATGTGTGATTCATATCACTACCCAGGGAAGGGAGACTCGGGGGTTCGCCTTCGATGGTCTTGATCGGGTTGAATGAGGACGCAACCAGTTGTTGAGGTTGTGGTGCCAATATCGGTCGCCGATCGTGAACTTGAGCGTAACCGAGATCCTGATGTTGATTTTGAGGTGGGTAAGGGGATGGATGAGCCGAGTGCTGTGGTGGAGATGCCGGTAGAGGATGTGGCGGTGGTGGAAGAGTGGACGCCTTTGCCTGGGCAGACGGTCTCCTCACTTGGAGCGGCGAGGGTTCTGGAGGGAGCCATTGCCATGGTTGGGGCTGAGTCTGGATTTGTTGTGGTAGAGATCGGGGCTCACCCTCTGTTGAAGCTTCTTCATCCTCCTCGTCATCGTCGGTACCCGACCGTCCCGTTGAGCCCACAGGAATGTTCTTCCCGCGTCCGACGATCTTTGGAGGTGGTACAGCAGAGGCATCCTGTATCTCCTGCATGTAGTATAAAGCCCCAGCCTCACTTATAAGATCACGGTCACCCCCACTCCCTTTCTGAAACGAATCGCCTTGCATCATCCGCTGTGACCGAGAGGTCGAGTAAGATTGAGTTTGGGAGTAGGAGCCCTGGTTCGAGTAATTTGGCGAAGAAAACCTTCCTGGAATTTGCTGAGGGTTTGGCCTCACCCCACCAGAATCTCCCGTGTAATCACTCTTGCTTGTCGTGCTGGTCGTAGTGACGGTGTGTGATAACGTAGGGAGAGTGTTTACCGTTGTCGGGGTCGGTGAAAATGGTGGACTGTTGCGGTGTGTATCAGTCTGGGAAAGCGGTGTGGGCTCTGGCGTCTTCGCTTTTGTTGCGGCGGCGAGGGAATCGGACGGGCTGTTTGCGTCTCTCCTCTGAATGACCCCTTGGAACCGTGAAGACGAACCCTGTGACGGTGATCCAGGCCCACGTTCCACCCCGGCGCCTTTCCGGGTAGGAGGGGTAACTGGCCGGTCAGGGCTCTTAGCGGAAGTCCCAGGAACATCTGAAAATGTTGACTGAACCGGATGTATTGGCTGGTTCGAGTAAGGCGAAGGCAGCGCAGAAAACACGGATTCCTTCCCAGGAGAACTGAGTGGAGAACTTATCGAGTCTCCGGCAGGGCGAATCGCATCCATCGACGCATGTGTATCGAGCTTTGAGTCTGGTCTGGAGAGCGAGGCTGGCGCTTGTCTCGACTGATGGGAATCCGGTTTTGAGCCAAGTGACCCAGCTGAATCTGTCTGACCAATACCAAAACCGTGAAGGGGAATATGCGAGGTGGGACTTGTGACGAGGGCTTCTCCCAGGAGCGTGGACGACTCGGTATCCGCCTGGAGCTTTGGTAAGTCCTGACTCGTCTCCAATTGTTGTTTCTGGATTTGATCGGACTGAGGAGGCGAACCGTTGACAGTGAAGAGTCCAGGCCGTTGGAGAGGAGGATTAGTCCCAGTGTCCAGGGAATTAGAATCCCGAGTCGAACGTTCAGTGATCGGGGTCAAAGCCCTCCGATCGCCGGGATGGGGGGGAGGTTGGGCCCAGTTGCCGTCCCGCTGTTGCTGTTGCTGTTGTTGTCGTGCTCGCTCAAACGACAAAACACCGGGCTGTGGGGCTGATGGGTCTGACCCCAGGCTATGTTGTTGGGTCTCGTTCTGGCCTATCAATCCACCATCGATGGAGGGAAGCTGAGGGGCACCGTTTCCATTCTGGTTCGTCGCGGGGCCGGGTCCACCTCGCATGCGTTCGACCACAATGTTAAGGAGTTTTGAACGGACGACTGGGGTGCGTTCCTCGCGTGGGTCGAGCGCCTCGGCGACCTCGCGATCCAGGAAGAGGTGCTAATAACCATGTCAGTTCGAAATGGTGACCGTAGATCGTGGTTCTGGGACGCACCTGTTTCTCGGGACCAATAGGGTAGGCAAACATCATCGAGGCTGAGTCCCTGGGATCCCACGAGTACATCTTAGGACGCCCATATAGCTCGAATGCGTCGTGAATGGCTAGGGTTAGGGTTATGGCGGTAAATAAACCTAGAAAAACATAGGCATGGGGCATACTCACCTATCAGCCACTTCAGCATCTCCCCGCTTACACTCCGAGCGCCCTCCAAATCGGGCATCACCAGCATCCATCCTTCACGACGTCTCATGTTCGCGCACATAGCCTCATCGCCATACTTGCCTTCCAGCTTGATAAGGGTGCTACTACTGATGAGCTTTGGCCGTTCTGGGTAAACTGCAAAAGCTTGGGTGAGAGCCTCGAGCGTGAGAAGCGGTTTCTTCTTCTCTTTCCCTCGTGGGGCAGCGTAGAGGGAAATACTTGCTCGTTCGGGGAGGTCGCTGGGCTTTTCTCGTGAGAAGAGACCAGAGATGCGATTTTTCTTGGGTGCGATATGAGTGGAATTCCGCGAGACATGCCCAGGGATCTCGGGCGATTTGGAACCGGTGGAGGCAACATCGGTGGACGAACGGGTAGCATTCGTGATCGCTCCCGCTGAAACGCACATCCATAACCTCTTCCAACCTGTTTGTCCAGAAATCCTAACCCTGACCCAGCCCTCCAGTCTACCACGAGTAAGGGTAGAAGGGGTACTCCTGCCGTCGTTTAAGGTAACGCGAATGAGGTGGGCCGTATATATCTCCTCGAGGCGCGCTTTCTCCCAGCAAGAGAGTCGGAAGGCAGTAGCCCATGACATGAGATCCTGGACGGAGGGGCAAGAGAAAAGGTGCAGATTCGTTCCAGCAGTGTTGAGAGTGATGACGTTGGTGTATTTGCGAGGGGGTAATGTCGCCGTCGCAGGCAGCGTTAGAGCACCTAGGACATGGACGAACTGGGGATGGAGGTTCTGTTGAGTCGCACAGATAAAACAAATGAAAGGTGGAACGCACGGCCTCTGTTATATTTATGTACGACGGGGGGACCTCCTTGCCTTGCTGGCTAGCTATTTTTACTTCCCCCATATCCCAGATGCTGAGAGTTGTGCCATAGAGCTGCGCCCACACATCGCGCCAGCCTCCGCCCTTGTGGGGACCGTGTCCATCTGGGGTCCTGTCGAGTTTGTGAACGAGGGGACCAGAGAAATAAATTTTCTGCGTGTGTGCCATGGTAAGAGAGACGGTAGAGCGAATTTCAGGGTGAAGGGGAGCCTCATGAGTCGAAGATGGTTCTTGGTCGTGCGATTGTTGCGGCTGCGGGGGTGGGGGTGGCTGCTGTTTCTGTGGTGGGGGTGGCGGCGTGTCCTGAGGTGGCGTGTTCTGTGGCTGCGCGCTCCGTGGCTGCGTCTGAGAGACAGTCCTCTGGGGTTGCGGGTGTTGTTGAGGTGGTGTATGGCGATTGCTCATCGATATCCGATGCAGTTTTTTTGGAGGCGGTGAGTCTGCGGTGGATGGCCTTGAGCGGAATGCGAAGAAAGAAGAGGAACGGGCCGGCTTCGGGGACGACGTCGATGCCGTGGGCGTGGGGCTTGTAACCGGTCGAGACATCCCAGTGATCCCTTTCCCCTCGTCGTCGTTGTCGCCTGAGTGGGACGGTGTCGTCACTACCGTTTCCGATCTGCGCGCCTGTCAAACATTTGACCGCCATGGGTGTAAAGTCCCTCTGGAAATTGCTCACCCCAGTCGGACGACCAGTGCTGTATTTCTTTCTCATTGCACTGTTTTCGCAGATTTTTTATGACCTTCTTTTAAAAGCCTAGAGACTCTGGAGGGAAAAGTCCTCGCAATAGATTCCAGCATCTGGATCTACCAATTTCAGGCCACAATGCGAGACAATGACGGGCGCGTGATCCTCAACGCTCATGTCCTGGGTTTCCTACGTCGCATTTGCAAGCTTCTCTTCTGGGGGATAAAACCCGTCTTTGTCTTCGACGGGGGCGCGCCGGTCCTCAAGCGTTCGACGATCGTATGTCAGCCTTCACCTGAGCATCTGTCCCTAACGGGGTCATCTCGTTGAAACACCCAGCCCTGACATATCTATCAATTTCCCGTAGAATGAACGCAGACGTAAGAAAGAAGGTGCTGCCACAACACACGCAAAAGTCGCGGAGCGCCTCTTAGCCGCACAGATGCGTCGCGAGGCCGTTGATCACGCACAGGGGTAAGGCGCCTGTTCATTATCTCACAAGGTAAAACCTTGATTGTACTTGGCGCATTCTCTCTAGCCGCAGACGTTCGTCTAAAGGTAAATCTGCCGCGCCCGCTAACCCAGTCGAAGACGATGACGAAGATGCGGTCTACCTCGAGGACCTTGATCCTTCAATCCCAGTTGGAAGGCCAAGGTCGAAGGCAAAACCCCAGAGCTCAGGCAAACCACGTTTCTATGACCATGACCCTTACCATCTTCCCGACATGGATTTTTACTCTACAATTGCTGAAGCCTCCCGATCCACGCTAGACCCCCGACTTGCCACTGCCGAGGAAATGCGCTCCTTCATTTCCGAAATGGCACCGTCTGACTTTGACCTCACCTCTGAAGGATTTCGTTCTCTCCCCACCGAAGTCCAATACGAAATCATCGGAGACCTTCGTCTCAAATCCCGCCAGACATCATTCAAACGTTTACAGAACATGCTCAAGAGCTCAGAGACGCCAATGGATTTCTCGAAGGAACAGATCAAGGGGCTCAAGGAACGGAACCGTCTTACGCAACAACTCCTGACGACGACTGATAGCATCGGAAAGGCTCATGTCGAAATTCCTATCAGGATTGTTGGTGAAAGAAACAGAGAGTACGTCCTTGTCAAGAACGAGGGAGAGAGTAAAGGCTGGATTCTGGGAATGAGGGACGTTGGCACCAGAGATCAGCCGATTATTGTTGATGATCCTTCTCGGGATGGGGTCAAACCGAAGGAAGCTCGCGACAATGAGAGAGAAGAGGCGGGGAGTAACGACGATGTGGAGATGGAGGAAGTCCAGATGTTGGTACTCAATGTTTATCACAATGTTCCCCGATTGATCTCCACGTTTTCCAGACCTACGAATCAACCTCTCCCCATGCCCACCGTTCCGCGAGATCGGGATCTCCCGAGGGGTCAATCTAGGATGGACCCCGCGGCTGCGGTGAAACGACAGAAACCCTTCAGCCGCTCCCCTCCCGTGAAGCCTAGGTCTGGTGTCTCCCCGCGTCTGCCATCAGGCCCAGAGTCAGGAGCCAAAACGGCTGAGGTACCGTTGTTCGTTCCTGACGAAGAGGATGATGCTATTCCCCAAACCACCGGCGAAAGCGAAGGAGACGAATGGGAAGACTTTGATGGAGAGTTGGAGGAGGATGTTCAGATGTCAATCGCCATCGCCGAGTCCCTCGAATCGCAGCACCAATCCAAGAGAATCTCCGATACTCGACAGCCGGAGCAAGCTCCCGCTCCAGAGACGCCTGCTAAACCTCCCAGACAAACCAACATGGGCAATAATCACAAGGCGGTGACTGACGATGAGGACGAGTTCACTTCTCCGAGTCGACTAGCGACCCAGCTGTCTATCGCGGGCGCGAGGAAACCACTATCCACTCGTATCCCTTCCGATTCCGTGCACGGGACCACGACATTCTCCACAATTATCCCATCCGTTTCTCCGAAGAAGTCGGCGCAGAGTTTGGTCACAATCCCGACCCTGGACCAATCTCCTGTCAGCCTCAGCGAAGGTAGTAACGGTGAAAAGGGCGAAAGCGACGAAGATGACGACATGGAGGAAGTTTCAATCCCGTACGCCACGGAAAATTGTTCACACACCCCGGATACAGAGCCCACTCTGGAGCCTCCAGAACCTCTCGTACGCCCAGAGCCTTCCCCGGTGACCGACCACGTTGAAACACCATTGGCGATTGGGGTCGAGGATGTGATTGCGAAGAGGTTCGTAGAATTTCAGAGGATCTTTGCGGAGAAAAGGAAAGCTTTCCGAGCTGAAAATCTCGAAGTACAAGAGGAGATACGTGAAACGCAGGAGGTGTTGAGGGTGGGGTCACCTGGACTTGAGTACGCTGATAGCAAGGTTGAGGTTGCTGAGGTTCGGAAGATGGGGGAAGAAACACTGGAGGTAAGGTCCTCACCTCCTCGATCCGACGGGGACGAGGATATGGAGGAGGTTGAAGTCATCGCTGCGCCCCCGTCTGCTCCTTCTCGCGTCCCACAACCCTCTGTTCAGCCCGAAAAGAGTCAGCAGCTTCCTCCGCCTTCCACGTCTGCTGTCACGGAGACCCTCCCTCCTGAACGCTTCAATGATGACGCAGACGGGGAAGACGAGGAAGGTGTACCGATTTCAGACTGGTCTCGGTCTCCCTCCCCAAGACCTCATCCACCAGCGGGTGAAGTAAGTCTTTCAACGTCCGTGCCGACTCTCGATCGCTTGCGCGGCCTCCTCGATCCAGATGATTCGTTCGACCAAGGACCCTCGGGCGAACAGGATCAAGAGCACGAGGACTTTGACGCAGCTCACGAAATGGACCCCGATGCCGAAGCGGACGAATTCGCTCGGTGGATGTCTCAGGTGAAGGGTCGGAATCTGGATGACGTTAGGAAAGAAGTTGAACAGGAGATCAACGGGCTACGGAAGGAACAGAAGGCAGCCATGAGAGACTCAGACGACATCACGGGTCAGATGATAGCTCAGATCATGGTGAGCCTCGGGCATCCATCATACCATCCACACTTATCATTCTGGATTCGGATATGACATTGCATTCGCAGATGATGTTAAGGCTATTTGGGATACCTTACATCACGGCTCCAATGGAAGCTGAAGCCCAATGCGCTGAACTTGTTCACCTGGGACTGGTCGAAGGAATCATCACGGACGATTCGGACGTCTTCCTCTTCGGTGGGAACCGCGTGTTTCGGAACATGTTCAACCAGAGCAAGACCGTAGAATGCTTCCTCCCATCTGACCTCGTTCGCGAACTTGGACTGGATCGTGGGACCCTGGTTCGGCTGGCGTATTTGCTGGGGAGTGATTACACTGAGGGGCTGGTGGGGGTTGGCCCCGTTGTAGCTATGGAGCTGGTGAAAGAGTTCCCAGGCGAGGATGGCCTCGAGAGATTCGCAGAGTGGTGGAGAACAGTACAAAACGGTAGAGACAAGAAGGACAATGATGCCAGTAAGTTCAGGAAATCGTTTGTGAGTGCTCCCACCTCGTTCCCATCCTCTCTTTTTCCCTCGACTTTTTGGGCGGCAACGTTGCACAACAATCATTGTGTAACATTCCGGATCTTCGGGTCCGGAGACAACGGAGATATTTACCCCCTTGTTTGCCTCCGCGGAAGATTTTGTTGTGGGCTGGACTCCTTCAATGCAACATTCCCACGCGACTCAACGACACTAGCCGGTCGCTCGCTGAACCTTAGTCTCGTTCCTCACACACTTCTTTCGATCGTGATCCCCGTGTCTCACCCCATTTCGTTTTCCGTTGTTTTGTTTCTCCCCTTGTTCCCGCTGACTCCGTTCGCTGTCTGGTGTCCTGGGTCCTGTTATTCATACCCTTCGGAAAACTCTACAGAAGAAGAAGTTCAAGGCACTGTACATTGGGGAGGATTGGCCAAACCCGGCGGTGGTACGTATATCCCTGGCTCTGCATCCACCTTCGCTTTGCACGCTTTCTTACGCCAATCCCCCACCTACCAAAATTCTACCGCTGCCCTGTTTCCCACCCCACTTTGCTTTCTCTCTTGCTACTCCCGGCTCGCACACATTCGCCTTGGGTGCGGGTTCCTGTCGGCGCCTCCGCCTCGTTGCTTCTGATCGTCTTCTGCTTTTTGGAACTCATTTCTTCCGGCCGCCACTCCGACAACTGTATCTGTTTGACGTCCACGTGGACGTGGTGTGGGGTGACGTTACGCGCTTCCCTCCCTTTTTACGTGAACGGTATCCTTGCCGCTCGCCGCCCGAACCTTTGGATTTTATGCGTATCCATCTGTCACCTGTCGTCCGTGGTCTTTGGGGATCCAAATCGGTCGTGAACGGTTGTACAGAGGGACGCTTACTACCGCCCGACGGTCGACAGTTCGGAAGAACCGTTTAAATGGGGTTTACCGGACTTGGACGGACTCCGCGGGTGCGTGCCGTCTTCGTCGCCTCATTCTCGCATGGTATTGAATTCACTGAATTTCCGGCGCTGTCCCTCGTGTCCCCACTCTGTCCTGCGCGTTTCACTTTGTGTTCCCCCGTTCGACGTGGCGTTTGTTTGTCCATTCGCATTTCGCTTGGGATGTGATTTTTTATTACAGAATGTTGCGGGAGGAACTCGGGTGGAATCAACAAAAATCCGACGAGCTCTTGTTGCCCATTATCCAACGCGTCAACAAGCGTGGTGCAGCCGCCGCTGCCAATACACAGTCAAACCTGGACGCTTATTTCGGCAACTCGATTGGGAATGTGGGAGGATCAGCGATTCCACGTAAACGACAAGCCTACACGAGCAAGAGGCTCCAGAAGGTCGTCACCGATTACAGGGAAGAACAGAGGAAGCGCTCCAGGACGACTGCAGGGAAGGGTGCTTCAACCCCTTTGAACCCAGATGGTTTAGGGGACCAATCTATGGAAGGGTTGGATGGGAGTGAAGATCTGCCGGCGGAACTTGGGGAGGACCTTGAGGTCGATGGGTCTGATGATCACGAGGAACGCGACCCGAGATCGGGACCGATGACAGGGGCGGGGAAGACGTGGGGGTCGACAACGACAGCAAAAACGACGGCACCCAAAAAACGGAAAACTGCAGGTGGAAAACGCAAGGCTCGAAAGTCCTCGAAGAACACCTCGATCGCATCCCTCCCGACAAAACGGAAGAACTCGGCCAATGATAGCGATGGCTATGGCGACGGTGATGATAATGAATATTCCAACACTGATGAAATCTCCCCCATGCCTGCTCGCCCACGCCCGAAGCCTGTCCGCAAGAAAGCTAACACGTGCACGGATGCGGGGTCAAAAACCGCTGACCAGGAACGGGACGGGTATTGCACCTAACAACCCTTGATTAGGTTTGGTACTGGCGGGTTGGCGGGTTGCGACTATGGTGGTGACAGGTTTTTTCATAAAATGCATCGCACTTGTAGATGTTTGGAGCGATCATTTCATTAAGGTTACACAGTATGTGGATGTATGCGCCTTTGTTCGTAAACCGTTAGTCCCCGAAGGTGAAGTGGGCAACAAGACAAAGGGCTCGCAATGGTGCTGACAGCAGTTGATGGTGTGCTAGTTTGGGCCAGTTCGAGATGCTCATTGACGAGATGGGCCGTGGACAGGAAGATAATCCAGATCGAAGGAGCTGGATCATTTCTAGGAACGAGGGTGCTTAGTTGCAGGGTTGACACAAGTGCCGTGTTAGCGGTGTACATATCCCTTGTCTACTCTGAGTAATCGACGCTTTCTGGAATAGCCTATGGAAAGATGAAGAGATGGAAAGAAAAGCAAGCGTCAGTGTCGGGCCAAATGAAAATCAGATTCGAGGGAGGCGAAACGGAAAAAGGTAAAAGGCCACCGAAAGCGGGAGTTTGATGATAAT
>Ga0307517_10001518_pt1 | contig 38697 bp, 39 predicted proteins | sample 23_EM_MG_FD_194515 | JGI IMG/M metagenome (GOLD analysis project Ga0307517, IMG submission 194515) | Populus trichocarpa ectomycorrhiza microbial communities from riparian zone in the Pacific Northwest, United States - 23_EM | ecosystem: Host-associated > Plants > Roots > Unclassified | place...
GCTTGGGGCTGACCGGGGAAGCTGCAAGGCTTCCAGGACAACCACCCCAAAGCCAGTCCCAGGCTACCCCGTGAACTGTAGCATTACCATGGGTTATTAGTGGACTCTAGAGGTGTGAGTCTTGTCATGATTTAAGAGGGTCCCGCATGGTTGGCTGTGGGTAGTGCCCATGCAGTCAAGCAGCCGGAGACTTCTTAGCGTGGGAGCCTGCAGTCCGGTTTAAAAGCTTAGTATAGCCAAGTAGATTTGCCGATAGACTGCGTAGCATGTATAGACGAAACCACCGCTGGGCCAGTGAGTCCCAATGGATATTATCTCTATGGTGGGCATGTCGGTCGGCCACTGATATGATACCGATAGGAAAGGGCTTTCACTCATGCAGATGTAGTTGGAGAGACATCAACGGAAGCACTTCCTATTTGTGGAGATAGTTAATATCCGAGCGGTCCGACGGCCTCCGAGTGTTAGCCCACTCTAGGCGGGTGAGTTGGACAGCCCTGAGCTGAGCAGGGTGCTCGCGAAAGGTCAGAATGGTTGACGGGTGTCCTCTGACTTTACATTATTCTACTTAACTAAAGCGAGAGACACTCTATTCTGATAACCAACGATCCTCGAGAGAACTTATTGAGTGAAGCTTTCAGGCTTAACGATATTAAGTTTTTACCGCTTGATTCTACTTTGAATTATCTTTATCTTTATTTTGTTCTTTACTTCTACTTTGAGTCTTCGGTGCGGTCGCAATCTTAGGATCCGTCTTCCTACAGAGTGCCCCCGTTACACATACGGTCCACATCTTCCATCTCCGTCCTTCACGCCACCTGGGCTTGGACACGGAGTCAGTGCTTTTCTAAAACTTGAGGATAGAAGCAGTGACTTACCTAGTCCGACACATCCATATCCACTTCGAGTATTTGCGGAGCCAATCGGCGAATCTCTGCCTCTCCTCATTTAACAGCAGGTAGAGGAGCCTCAATGCGTCTTGCTTTCATGATCGAAGCACAGTCCTGGTGTCCTGCCTCATCAACGGTCCGCTTACGATAAAGCTTGGCTGAGGCGACAACCGGAGCGGCAGCAGAACATTTGCACCAGAAGTGATTCAGATCTCCACACTGTGAGCATTGGTTCAACCGTTTGCGACCATCGATCAGAGTTTGCGCTATATCTCTATGCGCTTTTGCATGTTCTGATACTGGCGGTCGCAAAGACCGCGGTGCTGTGTTGGTCGGTTTGGGATTGCCCGGGCCCGAACCTTTTCTCTCCTTCCTCTCCTTCTTAGTGGACGTAGGCCTATAGTCGCTCTTGTTATGATGAGAGCAGTCTTTTGCTCTGAAAACAGTACGGTTGAAAGAAGCGACATCTTCTAACTGGTGACCTGTATTTTGCCGAAGGTTTAGGTAGTCAACATAGTCTTCGGGGTGTGGAGCCTTCATAGCCCACGCATTACGGAGATCAGTTGTCATCCACACGCGAGCCTTACCCTTCACATAGTCACCACCATATTTCAACTCATTTGCCAGCCGGATTAGTTCATCTACGAACAGATCAATCTTTCCTGGCTGCATGGATAAACCATGCCACTCACGAAGAGCACGATCTCGATCCCAGTGCCCATCAAAACTGGATACTAACCGCTTGCGAAAGCCTTCCCATGTTCGATGAACATTATTTCGGTCAAACGGCCTCTTGTCATGGATGGCTGCATCCTCATTGATATAGACATGGATGCTATGGTACTATTCTTTGGCTCCGGCACGAAGGAGGGGGATGACGTGGCTACTTTTATTCATATCATCCACGAGGGATTCTCTGAAATAGTTTAGCTTAATCTCAACATCTTGTATGAAACGTTGGGGGTCTTTAGGGTCACTATCGAAAGGGTCTACTCTGAGTCGGTTGAGCTTCTTGGGCTTCTGAGCGGATCCCTTGCTATTCCCGTGCCTCTTGCAAAGCTTCACAAGTCGCCTTAACTGTTTATCATACTTCGCCTTCCTTGCCTCATCCCAGTGGTCCTTACGACTAACAAGGATTTTGCGTGAATAGAAAGGTGGGGAGTCGGAGTTGTCACTATCGGATGAGTGGTCGGAATCACCCGGGTTTCCTCCACCAGCAACATTACCACCAATTGGCAGAATTCTACCTCTGTCTCCGCCGTTACCTTCGGTATTTCTACCTCGGGTAGCCCTAGGTCTATCATACCCACTAAACCTCGCTCCTTTCTTACTATCTTCATGCATTCTATTGGAACGGGGTATTAACATAGTCAAAAATATAGGAGTGCGGTTGGTGGTATTCTGTCTGGGTGGGAATTTCTTATTGAAATCCCAACAACTGTCCAACGCTATATGCGTTGATGCATCACAATAGGGGCAACGGATGTTTTTCAACTTCCCAGGTCGTGACCCAGGACTTGGTGTAAATACAATAGATTCACCCTCGCTTCGTACACAAGGTACCCGATGAGTCCAAGTGAGTTCACTTCCTTCTCCCTCGATCCTACAACCAGCGGAACAATAAGCCATAAATGACAGCGCCGCTGGCCCCGGAAATCCGCCCCATCAGACATTACGCGAGTGTTTTGCCGGAGCCGCAGGCACTGTTGCCAGAGCAAAGGCCGTTTGGTTGTGAGGTGTCGCTGGCAAAGGAGTTGACGCAGCGACATCATAGAGATGTTCGTCTTCTATTACCAACAGAGGAGTTCTTGGTTCGATTACCGGGAAGGCAGCCACCAGGGGATTGGTCGCAGGGGTTGCCAGTTGAGGTGAAACAGGACCAGAACTAGTGCCGGTCCTCCGTTCTTTGCTAACCTTGCGTCTCGCTCGTCCTTTTCCCAGACCACTAAAGGCTGCTGGGGTTTGGCCTGTCGAACTGCGAGCTTCAGCGATTGCGGTTTCAAACAGGGACAGCCGTGATGCTATGAATGCCAGCTGCGGTTGCCGCTCCCTAAACTGCTGCTGTTGGGCATCTAACTGCATTTGGTGTCGCATGTTTTGCGATGTAAGCTCAGTTAAAAAGGACTCATATCTTTCATCAACCATATACTTTGCCAGTTCCGCAGCATAGTGAACAGGGCGTGCTTGGACCAAAGGCAGCGGGGGAGCGGCTCTCATGACCACAGCATTTTCGAGGTCAATGTAATAGTTGTCGTGTCGGGCTTGTTCAAGGGCTGCTACTCTTCCCTTCAACATCTGGACCGACATGGCTTGCTGACAGAACGCCTTCTGCTGATCCAGCATCCATTCATTCGCACTATTGACCATTTTCTCTTGGAACATTAACTGTTTCTCTTCGACAAAATTCTCCAGCGGGCCTTGGGCCTTTTGGAATCGCTTGCCCACTTCCTTCAGAAGATAGGGCTCAAATATATCCTGGACGAAGGACTGAAACGTGACGTTGTTCATGTTCTATTCTGGCACTCTCTGCCTCACAGTGTTGTCTCGGGTCAGGGTAGCTAAGAGACCACACGGGTCCTCAATAACCATCCCCAATTGCTCCGCATCAATAGGAGTGGGTTCGTACTCCAACAAACGTGCAACCGGTGTCCATCCCAATCCCATCATGTCTGCACGAGCATTGAACATGGAGAGGTTTTGGAACAGTGGTTCGGCGGTTTGAGTGGAACCGGAACAGGGCATAGACCCTAAGGTTGACATTGTTCTTTCCACTCAATGCCTCTTGTACCAGACAAGCAACTGGTATTCAAAAAATATCAACAGTAGGCGTCTGCAATCCTCAATTCTCAGAAGAGAGTTGAGCAAGCGCACTTAATGATATACTGCAACGGGGACACTCTATAGGAAGACAGATCCTAAGATTGCGATCGCACCGAAGATGGAAAGTAGAAGTAAGAATAAATATAATGATAAAGATATTTCAAAGTAGAATGAAGCGGTAAAACTTAATATCGTTAAGCATGAAAGCTTCACGCCGTAAGGTCTTGCGAGGATTGTTGGTTGTCAGAATAGGGTGTCTCTCGCTTTAGTTAAGTAGAATAATGTAAAGCCAGAGGACACCCATCAACCATTCTGACCTTTTGCGAGTAACCTGCTTAGCTCAGGGCTGTCCAACTCACCTGCCTAGAGTGATCTAACACGCGGAGGCAGTCAGACCGCTCGGAAATTAATTATCTGCACAAATAGGAAGCGCTCCAAGTGATGTCTCTCGAACTATATTGGCATGAGCGAAAAGTCTTTCCTATGGGTAGTATTTCAGTGGCCACCGGACATACCCACCGTAGAGATAATATCCATTGGGACTCACTGGCCCAGCAGTGGTTTCATCTATACAAGCTACGCAGTTCATCGGCAAATCTAGTTGGCTATACCAAGCTTCTAAACCTGACTGCATGCTTGCACTCTAAGAAATCTCCTGCTGCTTGATTGGATGGGCGCTACCCACAGCCAACCAAGCGGGACCCTCTTAAATGGTGACAAGACTCACACCTCTAGAGTCCACTAATAACCCGTGGTAATGCTACAGTTCGTGGGCTAGCCTGGGACATGCTTTAGGGTGGTTGTCCTGGAAGCCTTGCAGCTTTCACAGTAAGCCCCAAGCCCTCTACTGTTAACCATACAACTACCCAGAGGTCAAAGTATGCCCGTAGGTGGCTCCCAGGTGTTATCCGGGTAGCGCCCGAGGAGGCGGTCACCCTCACACCCCTTATATATCATGCGAACAGCTTCTGGTCGGGTGGACGGCCACAACTGATACGGTGTTGTGCGAGCGTTTCTATGGATCTCACTTTACTAGGAAGCACACAACGACTCAGCCGGACAGTGCTGTCGCGCCGTACCAACGCTGGGGCCGCAGGGAGGTGTTTGGAATATCCCCTGAAGGTTACAGGAGGTTCGGACCCCTCCCGCTTCGTCTGTAGCCCGTTTCGTGTCCTACGAACCGGTCCTATGAACATCTACGAGCCCTACTATGGTGCGATAACTTCCTCCTAAGTCCGCAGATGACTTTGTTGGTGAAGGTAGGGTAACTTGGGTACCTCAGTAGGGTCACTGGGTCCCTAAGGTAGGGTAATCAAGTTTCCAAGGTAGGGTAACTGCACCCTGTTATGTCTTTATTCCCTTCGGAATTCTGTGCAACCACATATAATGTTACCCCGGAGACCTGTGCAACATTTACTATGTTTCCTTAACTTTGCGCCAACATGTCCTCCGAAGGTTACCCTGCCTAACCCGATGTCACCAAGTCACTTTGTAGACACATGTACCAACTCATGTCTACTGTTAGTATACTAAGTATCCTGGTCTATCCTCAATCTAGTTACCTCTTGATATACCATATCGGCTTGAGTTTAGTCCTCTGTAGCTATTTATCTATAGGGTCGTTACAGTAAAGAAGACGCCAGCCGGAGGCCGAGGAAGGGGGGGAGTCCCATCCCTGGGGGGTCCCGTCATTTTATAGCGACAAAGGCAGCCTAGGCGTTTGCCAGACATTTAGTGCAGTGGGGGGCCTTGGAGAAGGAGTGTGTAAACCAGTACCCCAACCACCTTAGCTCGTCTTTGGGTCAAAATACTCATCCGTCCAGCTGGATGGGGGCATGAGAGGGGGGGTCCCTCTGCCTGTTCGTGCGCCCGTGGATCAGTTCCGTTTTGGGGATTGAGAAGCCAACCCCCAGAGGGGAGCCCCTTGCTTTTACCCGGGCCTACTGGCTCTGTAGGAGTTGAATATTACCGCGATACGACTTTCACCACCCTGTTAGGGCAAAGTCGTCCACATAGGACAGGGTGAGGCCAAAGTGGATCTCAATATGAAGGCGAGAAATGTAAATGACAAATAAGAGGGGGGAGACGGGTGAGCCTTGTGGGATGCCTACCGACACAGGGGATAAAACCTTCAGAGACCCCTGGAAGAGGAGGCGGCATGACCTGCCCGTGAGGAAAGAGCGAGTCCAAGATACGAGGTATGGCTTGACTCCCTTTGCGCTTAGCATGCCACAGAGTGTGGAGGGGTTGACGTTGTCGAAACCTCCCTTGATTTCAAGGAACAGGGTGGAGATCTTCCTTTTGTCCATCTGCAGGGTTTTGACTTCGTGTGAGAGGGTAGTGCAAGCTTCTGCCACTGACAAGCCTGCCAGGGAGCCACACTGATGGGGGTTGAGCAGGCCTGTCATCCGGGCCACACAGGAAAGGCGGCTGTTCATGATTCTCTCAACAATTTTGGAAAAGGTTCAAAGAAGTACAATAACACGAAAGGGGGAGGGGGAGTCATAAGTGGACTTGCCCGGCTTGTCCAAGACTATAACGTCGGCCCTCTTCAGGGAGTGAGGGTGGCAGTCATAGGAGCCGAGGGGAGAGAGTAGCTTGAGGATGAGGTGTGGGGCGGTCTTGTTGAACCTTTTCCACACCGAGTTCGAAATGGAGTCTGGACCTGAAGCTGATGACGGGGAAGAGCGGGCAAGGGCCCCTTTGACCTTCGAGGACACTAGCTCAGGGCAGTCTTTGAATGGGAGAAGAATGGAGGTCGTGGGCGCGAGAGGAGCCCCAGGAAAGAAGTGATCCAGGAGGGCTTTTTCAGCTCGAGCGGGGTGGAGGCCTGTGGCAACTCAGGGAAACGGGGGGGTGGGCGGCCGATAGCGAACCTCTTGGCCGTCCATACTGTTTGAGGGTTAGTTGTTGCCAGGAAAGAGCTTCAATGGTCCCTCTTTGCCTTCTTAATGGCTTTAAAGTACGAGGAACAGGCAGCTCTGACTGACGCCAGCAGGGAAGCATCCAAACGGTCTCCCTTGGAGGACCTAAGGCCGGAGTTGTAGACTTTTCTTAGTACGGACAGGGATGCCGACTACCAGGGCTTAGACCGGTGGGTGATGCGCTTGATGGGGGTGTGGAGAGTCACCAGAGCGGACACTCTATAGAGGTTGGTGTCAAACCATGTCCCAAGCGAGGCCGAGGTTGGTAGAGGGGAGTGGCGGAGGAATAACTAGTGATTTGAGGGCCACATCCAGAGGACCCCTGTCGGTCAGGGCCCAGTTGGGCATAGGGGGAGGGGCTCGAAGGAGGGGAGCATCAAAGCGAAGCAAAATAGGGATATGGCTTTTCTGGATTTGGATATTTGTATATATCACCTGTTGAATGTTGCGGAGGAGAATCGGCAAGCGAGACAGAACAAACAAATATTTTTCTATTTAAGGATTGATAACTAATATCATCAACCTCATCAGATAATCTCCTATCATTCAAGGAACATGCCTGTTCTCGAGACGATAACTACATCAGTGTACGCCTGGATCATGAAACTGTCAGCAAGCCCTAACTAGAACTAGCAATCAACGGCGCTCTATCTTTCACCTTAAAAGTGAGATGGACAATCTGAGGTCTGGACATCAACATGACAAGCAATAAAATAATAATCAATGTGCAGTAGATGCCAGCGAAGAACCAGAGGCTCACAGAAGAGAGATCGCATGTCTTGCTCGAGTGCAGAATCGGAACCGTGAGGTACTACATGTGTAACGGGGGTACTCTGTAGCAAGATGGATCCTAAGATTGCAACCGCAGCCGAAGACTCAAAATAGAAGTAAGGATCAAAATAAAGATAAAATAATTCAAAGGAGAATCAAGTGGTAAAACTTAATATCGTTAAGCCTGAAAGCTTAACTCAATAAGTTCTCCAGGGGATCGTTAGTTATCAGAATAGGGTGTCTCTCGCTTCGGCTAAGTAGAATAATGTAAGGCCAGAGGACACCCGTCAACCATTCTGACCTTTTGCGAGCACCCTGCTCAGCTCAGGGCTGTCCACTTCACCTGCCTAGAGTGAGCTAACACTCTGAAGCAATCGTACCGCTCGGATACTACCTATCTCCATGAATAGGAAGTGCGCCCGGTGATGTCTCTCCAACTACATCTGCATGAGCGAAAGCTCTTTCCTATCGGGGGTATGTCAGTGGCCGACCGACATACCCACCATAAAGATAATATCTATTGGGACTCACTGGCCCTGCGGTGGTTTTATCTATCCAAGCTACGCAGTCCATCGGCAAATCTACTTGGCTATACTAAGCTTCTAAACCTCACTGCATGCTCCGGCGACAAGCAATCTCCGGCTGCTTGACTCCATAGGTGCTACCCACAGCCAACCAAGCGGGACCCGGTTAAATCGTGACAAGACTCACACCTCTAGAGTCCACTAATAACCTAGGGTAATGCTACAGTTCACGGGGTAGCCTGAGACTGGCATTGGAGTGGGTGTCCTAGAAGTCTTGCAGCTTCCCCGGGCCGCCCCCAGCTCTCTACTGTTAACCATACAACTACCCGGAGGTCAAAGTATGTCCATAGGTGGTTCCCAGGTGTTATCCAGGTGGCGCCCCAGGAGGCGGTTACCCTCACACCCCGTTTATATCCTGCGAACAGCTTCTGGTCAGTTGTACGGCCACATCTCATAGGGTGATGTCAGAGCGTTCCTATAGATCTCACTTTACTAGGAAGCACACAACTACACAGCCGTACAGTGCTGTCGCGCCATACCCACGCTGGGGCCGCAGGGGGGTGTTGGGAATATCCTCTGAAGGTTACAAGAGGTTCGGACCACTCCTGCTCCGTCAGTACTCCGTTTCATACCATACGCACCCACCCTATAAACATCCAAGAGCCCCACTATAGTTCGATAACTTTCCCCTAACTCCGCAGATGACTTTGTCGGTAAAGGTAGCGATACTGGGGTGCCTCAGTAGGGTAACTGGGTTCCCAAGGTGGGGTAATCATGTTTCTAAGGTAGGGTAACTTCACCCTGTTATGCCATTATTACCTTCGGTAGTCCGCGCAACCACATATAATGTTGCCCTGGAGACCCATGCAACGTTTACTATGTGTCCTTGGCTCTATACGAACATACCCTCTGCATGTTACCCTGCCTAGTAGGGTAACTTTGGGCTTCCTAGGTTACCCTGTTAAACCCTATGTCACCAAGTCACTCTGTAGACACTTGTACCAACTCATGTGTACTGTTAGTATACTAAGTATACTGGTCTATCCTCAATATGGTTACCACACGGTATACCATACGGGCTTGAGTCTAGTCGACTGTAGCTACCTCTCGGTAGGGTCGTTACAGCGTGTGACAATAAATGAATAGCTAAACTTTGTAAGGGCAGTAGCCACGAAGGAAAGAAAGTCAAGGAAGACCAAGATCTTGGCAGAGAGCTGCGGACAGAAGCTCTATGTGAACACGGACGGCCTGCGTGCTGGGCGCGAAGCCGAAGGTGGGTAGTAGAATCATGAAATATGGAATATTGGTTTGAAATTGGCTTCTATTAGGGAGGTTTTGCACACCGTATAAGATAAGAATAACAACAGAGCCTTAGCGCCAAGGCCGGGGCTGGTAGTTCTCTAATTCTGAATTACTCAATGAGATTTTGCCAATTGAAGAAGATGGGGAAATAAAACATAGATAGTTGTAGGGCGAGCCCAACATCTTCAGATCTTGACACCACCTATCACCACGCCACCATATTACCGACATCCTGGTTTAGTCTTGTAGATGGTATAGGTACTGGACTTTTCAGCTATGGTATGAGGAAACATCGAATCAAAAGTTTCAGTTTTGATTGCGGAAAGCGGGGAGAGGAGTGTAAGTAATAGAAATCTAGAGTTAACTATAGTCTATTATGAGAAAAATATTTCCTTGGTACAACAATTACTTAGGCTGTACTGAGATACAGACAACAGTTGCTAGTATTATTGTTATTTTAGACCCACCATTGTCTGAAATAAGTTGACTTGGGTACCAATTCTGAATAACAGCATTTTTCTTATCAAAGTATCAACATATAGCGTGTTGTCATAGTTACAACAGAACACAGAGGTCTTGGTACTTGAATACTCTTAGCAAACCCTGTATATTGATGATGAACGTATGATATAAAAAACAGGCCCCAATCCTAGATTAAAGAATTGATTTTTCCCCTTCTCATTGTCCAGGGTCAAGACCTGCTCTACAAGCTTCTTTTTTGTTTTTTGTTTTATTTTGCCTTTTAAGTTTGATGGCTAGGTATTGCTTCATCTAAAGAAGGAATATTAAGCATCATATGATCAACTAGGGATTTAAGAAATCTTACCACAACCCATAATGCATCTCCAAAATCTCCTGCAGAAAATTCCACCTAAGTTTTCCCATATAGTCCATTTCCTAAAACTTATTGGATCAGAACAAAGGTCTAAAATGCATAGATAGCTTGACCTGTGAACCCAATCACTGCAACAAAGGTTGCATTCCTCTCTCATTTCATAATGGAAATACTTTTGTTCAGACTGATTAACCTTTCCAACTAACTAGTAGACCAGTAATCTTATACCTTTGTTGGATTCTAATTTTTATAACCATTTGCCATAAGAACAGCCTTGTGACAATTAAAAGCTTACCTTTGTCAAGTAAGCATTTGATATCACCACTAGGGAAATGAGTGCTACTAGTAGTATAACAATTCTATCTAGTATGTCTGAATATTAGTATTCAAGCAAGCCACAACTACTTATCACCAACAATCTCATTATTAAAGGTGAGAGGCACTCCTCTCCCATCAGAAGATAATGAATTTATTAGTACTGCCTAGTAGATCTTGTTGATGTTGTACTGGATAGATAGGTATTGATCTTCAAATCGATCCTGGATGGAAAGTAATAAAAAGTAAGAATGTAGTTTCTTATTCATAAAACCTGTAAATAGGAAAATGGTGTAATGGTAGCATGAAGATGTCATTTCCTAGGGTGTAAGATACTCTATTTATACCCAATCTCCACCGTATCCTAACCCTGATAACACATCTTTGTGAGTCATACAACCCTTATAGATCTTGGTGAGTCATATCTTGAAATCTATCAGATGACTTCAAGTTGTATGAGTCACTGCACAACAACCTATCAACTAGTTAAATCACAATAACTCAGTTATGTGGTCTGAAGTGGTCATATGAGTGAAACCCAAGACTCAAAATTGCCTCATAATATAATGTAAAAAACATTAGGTTATATAAGCTCACAATTGTGAGTCATGCAAGTATCAACCAATTATCAAATTAACAATAATACGCTAGTGTGTTCTCATCCCAAATACTATGAGTTATAGTTCCTGACGGTCAAAAAGCGGACCTGATTTTCGGTTGATTTTAAATTCTTAAGGCTCCACAACTACAAGCCTAATTGAAGAGGAAAAACCAATTTCTGAAAGAGAAGATTAAGGAGCATAAGAAATAGGTTGTTTTTATGCAAATATCACAATATTAGTAGAGGCTTAAGGATTTGAAAGGTTGGACTTTTGGAGGGAAGGACAAAAAAGGGTTACATTAGCCACACTTTATTATCTTAGTAAGCAAGTAATTATATGGAAAAACTGTGATTTTGAATATAGTGATTACTAGAATCTGACAAATATAGTAAAATAGAACCTTAAACATACATGAATCGCAGGTGGCTCTAAATTTAGTTAGAATACTGACTTTTACTTATTTTGGTAATTAATATGAGACTAGTATCCTCCATTAATCCCTTTTTGTAAATCACAGTTTCCTTGAATATCAATCCAACATCATCAGCAAAAAAAGCACGTGCATCAGATGCGCCCACCCTGTGTCCTGACGCCAGAGACGTCGTCACTGTGTCCTGTGTGTCCTGTGCGTCCTGAGTTCAGTTGTAAGTCCGTACAGTTCCCGTGTGTCCTGAGTCCGTCCCCGACGGCACCACGCCCCTCTTGGATCTTGAGTTGTATAGCAACCATCCCTTGAATCCAGACTTGAGGTCCCCCCTGTTCTCCATATCCCAGCGTCCTTACGCTTTCAATTCGCCAGCTCCTTCCTGATGCTCTCTGGATTATCACACCCCTACCCCTAGTCTCCTGTCATGAACTCTACGCCAGCCCTACACCAGCCCTGCATCCCCCAACGTCCTGTGGCGTTTCTTAAGCCTAGTTATTATGTTTAACTCATGTATTAATTATATATTTTCTTCATACTTGTACACACTATATATATCCAGCTTGCCATAGCACCCGATACACGCCTTCACACATATCCATCATCATACCCCTATTTGTAATACTAGTAAATCTCGTTACATGTCCTGAAGTCGATTCGGCTGTTAACGAGCCAGTGCCAGTCTCCCTCTGGAATGAGATGAGCCAGGCTGAGAATTCTCCCTATGTCAACCAATGTAAACTCTCGCGCATCTTCTCTTAGCTGAACCGTAACAAGACTGTGTATATCAGAGGGCTGGCCTGAGTTCACAGGGCTCAACATCTGAATGCCTGCCAACCGCGGCACAGTATCCTGGCTGCAGTCCCTGATTTTAATGAGGGCCACGAGTTTGGCCGCGACACGACCCCTTAGGGGACCATACATCTCCTCACTTCCAGCTTGTACGCAAACCCAATGATTCCGACTTTCTTGATTCCAAAATGTGTGAGTTCCTGTGCATTGTGCACGATGGATGTCGTAAACATCGGCTTCCTGGAAAACCAAAACCAGGATTTCGAGTTGCGTTAGCTGTTGAACAGGGTTGGTTGGAGTAGTGCTGATTCTTCGGGAAGGCGGCATTCAGTGGGCAGGTTGTGTCGGCTTTATCGAATCAATTCCAGACAGATCCGGTCTAGAAAGATTTCTAACACCTTGCAAAAATCACGGACGTTGGACAGGTCGTCACCACCACCTTTCAAGATCCTTTCATGAGGGGCCGGCATGGATACCGTACCCGTTCTTTCATCTAAATATCCCACGAGATTGTCACCGAGATTGGCTCTGCGACGTTGAAGAGCATCGATGTTTTCAAAGTCTCATTCAGATTGCATGCCGACGACGGTAGCTGTGAAGAATTTGTCGCATGACATCGTGCTTATTTGAGCGTCTCCATCCGTCCTTGATCTGTTCCTTATGCGCGAGCTCCCTGAACTCCGTGAAATACTGTGGGATATTGCCAAACTGGCGTATATGCCAGTGATTAGAGAAGTGGCTTAGCAGATGCATCTGAACAAAGTTGAACTGAGATTCTGTATGGATCATGTCCATACGGAGGTCGTTCTCCTCATCCCCCTCGTCTTCGAGGGGCCGGTTGCATCGTGGCACACGCTTGGTCCTCTGGGCTCGATGATGTTGTATCTCCTTTCGCTGCTCGTCAAACTTGGCCCCCGTTTGTTGAGAAACTTGAAACTGCAAGAGGATATCTTTCATCCTGTGAAACCAGTCGAGATGTTCCTCCATATAGGCTATTGTCTCAGGGGTGTGGCTTTGGTATTGTGCCATCATAGTGAAGTGGACCAGAGCCCGGACACAGTCTAGAGTATGTTTGAAAGGTCTTACTTGCCCGCTGTCGGACTGGCGCAGTGCTACGGCGAGAACCGCCAAATGACACCGCTCATGCTTCCTCATCTCTTTCCCTTGCCACTGCGTGACCTCGAGATGGGCCTTTTTGGTAACAAAACGCCCAGGGTAGGGTGGTAGAACCTTCCCAGTGTCGTCAAAGGCCTGGAGTCGGGCGTGTTTAGTGAGTAAGTCCTCGATCTAGTCCATCAAGTGCTTGAACAACCCAAGATAAACTGATGAAGCAAATCTGGCTTGTGCAGACCAGGCGCCCAAACACGGTGAACCATGTGAAACACGTTTTTATCAAGATCGATACCAACGTTTCCAAACATGGTGCGGTAGTGGTCAGATTCATGCTCGCAACGTTCATACCTTGCATAATTGTGGGCCCGGTGCCGGTAGGCATCGGTCCATAATTCTCCTGGAACCATCTCGCATTTAGGGCAAACATTGCATTTTATCCCGTGAAGCGCAACGTTTTCCATATAGTCAGCAATCTACGCGGACAATATTGGAAAGCCTCTCCGGACTTTCCAGTCGGCACAGTCAATATTGACGCCCTCCTGCGCTCCGGTCTGCAAGGGCTCAAAAAGGAGCTCAAAGATGCCTCAGAGTGTGTTGGCATTAATTTACCTCTGCGAGTGGTCTGCGGAGGACTTTGTAAGTATGGGGGGAACTGGCATTAATGCAAGAGGGCAAAAGGCAAAGCATCTAGATCTATTATGCCGGGTTGCTGGAAGATTTCCAAGAGTTCAATAGACCGGCTATGCCTTCTTGTCATCCCAAAGGTTGATCAGATGGGTCTAAGCGACATGCCAATGACCGGAACAACAGTTGCCCCAGAAGCAAGTGTCTTCTATAATCAGTTAGTTAGCGGTCCCATGAAAGAGATCGTGAAGCTCTACTTGAATGTCCCACCACCAGTCTGCTGTATGCATCTCTGCATATAGCGGTTGTCCTGTATGATCGTATTCACGCCGTGGCACGTAAACCAAGTGATCTCAGTAGGCTATCTGGGGAAGGAGATATCTGACACAATATAGGACGTTGTGATCGAAGGATGTAAAGGTCTCTTTCCATCCTCTACCTGTCGTTCAAACCATTGGAGATATTGACTGTACGGATCCCATTCCCGGAGGTGCCTCTCCCTCAGCCGGAAACAGCCTTTATTGGCCGCAGGAAAACGAGGCAGCATTGGTAAGCACTTCAGTATCAGACTCGTACACAACCTGACCACTCAACACGTCGTGCTCGCGTCCAGTAGGCTCGGGATTGGATTCATATTTGGAATCGGAGCGTTCCCCCATGACCTCAGTTTGTGTGTCAAGAACATCGCTGGCCGATGATAGATATCGTATAGTAGTAGAGGCGAGGATAATGTTCACATTGGTGTGGGTAGTTCGTAAATGTTTCTCATATGCTGCTGCTTGTGTGTATTTTTGCCGACTGAATGGATATTTGCTAGGCATGGCAGGAGTTCTTGGTATTGATCCAAACGCGTGTGGATCGTATATAGGTTCACGAGGTGTGTACACTTTCAACGTTAAACTGTAAATAGAGGTCAATCCAGTTTTGCGCTCCAGATGTAGACGTCACTTGGTATCTGCTATGGTTTCTTTCATGAACAGGCTCGGCGAACTGCATGTTTCACTATAATCATGTTCCAGAGGGGATGTTTCATTTCTAACATAAACATGAATCAATAAAGCCCTGGCTATGCTAGTGTCAGAACTCCAAATTCTTGAAAACAATCAGGAGGCCTCCAAAGTGTCAAATGACTGAGAGTTGTATATATTATCAGCATTGATCCTGATGGAATGAATTCATATCCGGAATCAACTCACATTCATAACTTCCTCAAAATCCACACAATTCATACCCAGAACTAACTCACATTCACAATGTTCACGATATCTACCTAATTCACACCCCCGGCTATTTTCACCCCGGTGACAACCTATACACCCAAAGGTCTAGCAATATCGCACATAATAACGTAGAGTACGTCTATATGCCAAATGCGGGAAACCGGAAGGCCCCGGCCGGGCAAACCTATCATCTTCTGCTGGTATTTCTGACAGGATATATAAGTACAAGACGCACTAATTATCAAAATATTAGTGATCACAAGGTATCAAAGTGCATACGCAACAACAACCACTTGTATGCCGAATGGCGGGATGCTGTGAAGGATCACATGCTTGCAAGGTGCTTTAGGAAAATCCGGACATTCCCTGACCACCATTTCCAGCACATTGTCGCTGGTATGAGGGCACTGCGCCCTGCCTGCGACAGCCTTGTTACCGCTGCGGCTGCGAATAACAGGGCTCGTATGCGCCAGATCGATGAGGCAGTAGTTCAACTTGTTAAGGACTGTTGGGTGAAGTTGAGAACCACTGTGAAGAATCGTTCTACAGGGCTGGCACCATACGGTCACCATGGAATCTTCTATGATCAGATCATGCTGCGCGATCAGTTACTACCCCCCAACGCCCCTGACCACTGGGGTCCCGCAACAACTGTACCAAACCTAGGTCCAGTTACCCAAAACGTTCCACCGGCTTACACCCCTCAGATGCAAAACCTACCTGCTCATCATGGGAATTATGTCCCTCAGGCGCAAGTTGTGCCGGCGGAAAACGTACCAGATCATCACAGGAATTACCCCCCTCCATGGCAAAACGTACCTGCTCAGCATTGGAATTACGGCCCTCTGGCACAAGGTGTCCCAGCGCACGGTGTACTGGCCCAAGGTGTCCTGGCCCAAGGTGTTCCGGCGCAAAACTACCTCATCATCATGGGAATTACCCACCTCATCATCATGGGAATTACCCACCTCATCATCATGGGAATTACCCACCTCAGGGGCAAAACTTACCTCCACATCCTGCGATTTACCCTCCCACTGGTCAAAACATACCAGGCCTTCCTGCCAATTATGCTCTTCCGGGTCAAGGCGCAGCTGCCCTGCCCGCCCATAACACTTTTGCTAATCCATTAGCACATACTCCCCCTCTAAACTATTACGCTCAGAGAGCTGCAAATGTACCAGATGCGCTTTCGATTTATCAGATGAGCCCACCAGCCCCATCGACAGACCTATGGACTCCGTCTCTGGTGAGGAGCAATGGCCCGACTCCAAGGGTGCTTCCTGAGGGTGGGAATTATGCGGCTCCCTACCCAATGCCAACAGGTTAGTTTCTTTCATAACTATTAGGGCCTTTTGTGTTTTTTATTGCAGCCTGATGATCATTAGATTAAAGTGCTCTAGTTAGAACACTCTGTGGTGTGCGTATTGTTTGGACCTGGCCTTCCAGACATGGCCAGGGTCAGATCCCAGAACGGAGGGCGAAATGAAAATTTGGTCCTGACTATAACATGCTGCATTGGCGTCCCCCCCATGTAAATAGACTCCAGTGTCCTGAATTAGATTCCTATGACATCCAGGGGCTGTCAGTCCTGATTTCGAGAAATGTTCAAAACAACAGAATTGGCTACATCAGCAAAAAAGGTGTTTGCTCCGGACAGATAGGCATTGCGTCCGGATGCAGGAAATCCGTCTGGTGCATCCTGTCTGTCCAGTGCACCTGGATGGTCCATTTCACACCCTAATCTCCCGAAGAACACCAAGGTAAGTGACCCATAGAACTCTCCATTGGGGTACTCTCCCTGCCCCTGATGGTCTCTACTTGCAACGTAATACTTTATTACCACGTAAAGGCTATTCAGACGAAAAAGGATCTAAACATAGGATGACTAACCATCTATTGTCCTGGTAACGACCCAAAACATAGCCCTTATTTGATCACTGCTAACAACTCTCGCAAAAGGTTTCTACGTTCTTGCACACCTTGTATCAGGCTTCATGATCGAATTAGTAGAACTATTGAATATTATCAACCTATGGAGAGCGGCATGCTCTTCCATCCAGGTTGACACTATTCATTACTCCTAAGCGAGCAGATTCCAATGAGGCCCTTCCTGACTCTAGAGGATTGCAATGAAGCCCTGCCCGACTCTAGCGGACATCGGCCACTGCCCGGTGAGGTATCAGCCTTTTGCTTCCTGCTGACCTCTATAGCCATGCGAACGCTTCGAAACCTATACCAATCGATCTCCCTCGACCGGCTGATTCCAATGCACCCTGTCCCGATGCTGTCCGACCACTGGCTGAATGGCTATGCATACTTTTGTACTTGAGTTCCCAGGGCAAGTACTTTCAAATCGTTGGCTACTGGGTGCTACAGGCATGTGGACGCTTCGAGGCCTATACCATTCGATTCCCGTGGGCGAGCGGACTCCAATGTGACCCTTGCCGACTCGGGCGGACATCTGCCCCAAGGGATATCTGCCTTATTCACCCTGGTGACCTCTATAGCCATGTGGACACTTCGAACCCTATACCAATCAATTTCCCTCGACCGGCTGATTCCAACGCACCCTGTCCCGATGCTGTCCGACCACTGGCTGAATGGCTATGCATACCTTTGTACATAAGTTCCCCGGGCAAGTACTTTCAAATCGTTGGCTACTGGGTGCTACAGGCATGCGGACGCTTCGAGGCCTATACCAAACCGATTCCCCTGGGCGAGCTGACTCCAATATGACCCTTCCCGACCCTGGCGGACATCTGCCCCCTGAGATATCTGCCTTTTCCATCCTGCTAACCTCTATACCCATGCAGACGCTTCAAAACCTATACCATTCGATTGCCCTCGACCGGCGGATTCCAACGCAGCCTGTCCCGACGCTGTCCGACGGCGGGTTGAAACGTTATCCAAACCATTGTACTTGAGTTCCCTGGGCAAGTACTTTCAAATTGTCGGCTACTGGGTGCTACAGGCATGTGGCCACTTAGAGACCTATACCATTCGATTCCCCTCGGCGAGCGGACTCCAATGAGACACTTCCCGACTCTGGTGGACATCTGCCTACTGATGTATCTGCCTTTTTCACCCTGCTAACCTCTATAGCTATGTGGACCCTTCGAGAGCCATACCATTCAATTTCCCTCGCCGAGGGGAATCCAACCCACTCTCTGCGGACACTATCCGACCGCTGGTGTAAGGGTTATCCATACTTTTGTACTTTAGTTCTCCGGGCAAGTACTTTCAAATTGTTAGCTACCGAGTGCTACTGTTTTCTAGACTAGCTTTAATAAATATATTCCTATTTTAGTATCTAAATGACTCAAATAAGTAAACATGAGTAATACTGCATGGATCTTTCCGGACAATTTGGATATTCTCCACAGTTTTCACTAACTTATTCAAAGTCCTCGAAGGTAGTCTTGTTGACTTAGGAGGTATCCGATGATAGCCAGTTACACTTGCGTACTTTCACTATTCTGCTATCCTATCGGGTTGCGTCCGGAGAACCTTTTTCCTGATGTATATTCTTGGTGGAGATGGCCGCCGAAGGCTCCGCAGGGTTTGTTCCAAACAGTTATCTTGCATTGTGTAATCAGTACAGGTACTATGGTTACTGATGGATTTCCTTTAGGATTAGTTTGGTTTCAGGATACAAGCCTTGTGGCTGTAGCCTTGTTATGTATACAGGAGGTATCGTTGCATATCTAGTTTGTTTTATGTTTGGTTTTGGGATACCAGGTTGTGCCTCTCCCTGATTGTGTTTTGGAAGTATTATTTGATACTCCGGTTGTTTGAAGTTTTGTTTCACGGGATTGTTTGATACCTTGAATGTTTTATTTATTATTTTATGGTATCAATTTGATATCATAGTTGTTTTAGAATATGAGCTGTGCTCGTAGGAATAAGCCTTTAGGAAAAGCCTGCAATGTATTTAAAGGCTGCATCTTTCGGACTTAGAAAGGCCAGACTTCGACAGACAGAGTTTTCACTATACTTGGTTGGATAGTTACCTCTTGAGTTCACCAAGATAGTGAGAAGCCACCAAGCACTTCAAGACCTTAGTGATATAGTAAAAGGTTTTATTTAACAACCTTTCGGAGCCTCCGCTTGATCAATCTGCCTAGGCCACTCTTTCGCTTGGATTTCAAGTGCACAACCGGGGATGGTTTCTTAACGGTTCTCAGTGTACCAAGAACCAATAAGGAAACCTTACAGTTGGGCTTGTTTGATGTATTGCATTGGGACAAGGCTGGTGTGATTTTGGGAGTTTTGTCAGGTTGTAACAGGTTTATTCCTGTCTAACGCAAATACAATAGGACCGGCAATAGACCTGCTAGCCCTGGTGCTAAGGGAGGCTTCAAGGGACCGGTAGTTAGAAGGATAATAGTTGAAGGACAAATTGGACTCCGGGACTCTGGGATTGCCATTCAACCAAGTGTATTCTTAGACTGAAGGTCTGTCGAAGTCTGCTGTCTCCTGCTAGCCAGGAGACTGGTTTAAATACACAACCCAAAAGCGATAGCCTTCCTGCAATCACGATCATTACCACTAGCTGCGCACATACCGGAATCCTGTAATCCTGCAAGACCAAAGAAAGAAACATAGCTCAGCCTCCACCTGTGCTACATGACCATTCCATACCCAGATTCCTAAATATAAACTTCCAGCAAAGCAAACTAAACATAGCAATACGATAGCATAGCCTATCTGACTCAGAGACAGTGGCGGAGCTGAAATCACATCAAATAAACCAAATATAAATCAACTAAACATAGGAGATCCTGCACTGCCCGCTCCTGTGTACCGTTACCAGAACATGTACACTTGTTACACAGGTGGCGTTCAGTGCCAGTGAAGGGTTGGGGCATTATACTGCGTCCTGACCAGCAGAAGGCCGAAGCACTTGATACACTACCACCATACGGTACATGCGATATTGTGGTTGGGGACTTGAACGCTCGAAATCCACGTTGGGGATATTCGGTGGATGGTACGAGGAACAATCACGGCAACTTTGTTAACAACTTCTTCTACAGTTATGACATGATGATACTTTCGGTTCCTACCCACGATGGTATATCTGTTATTGATCTGTGTCCCTACAAATGAGCACCCACGAAGTATTGAATTTCCCACATCGCTGGTCTCCCTCATGCCGCGCAGATATTCAACATTGCGGTTGACACGTCTATGCTCCCTCCCCCGAAACCTGCCTACAAAAGGGTATATTGGAACACTGTCGGCAATGCTCTAGGCAATATCAATGAAGACTCCCTGGATGTTGTCTTTTCCGTCAGACAGATTTTTGATTGTTGATGGTTTGCCTCGTATGATCCATGGACAGGCCAGATGTCACTGGTGGAACGATGATCTTGAACAGATGAGAGATGCCGTCCGCCGACTAAGGAGGATAACGACCAGGGACACATCCCGCAGGGATGATTACATCCTCGCCAGGAATGTTTACCGATCGTTGGTTGTGCAGGCTAGATACAACAATCTGAAGACCATGCTTGCCACGACCAAGGACCCGGACATCTTCCGATACGTTCACACTATGCACAACTCTCGCAGTCTACCTGCCATGGATAAGGGGGATGGTACATTTTGTTTATCACACTCCAATATAAGTGATCTCATTGCATCGCAGCTGAACCCCTTTCCCCTGCAAGAGTGGATCCCATATATGTATGATGATATCTGGAACACTGTTTCTGAGCATTGCGATGATGCCATACGGACATCATCTAGCAATACGGCCACGTTGTTTGACCATATGAGCAACCCGTTTATTAGGCTTTGGCGTCGCCAGGCACCTGATTCGTTCAAAAGGTGCATAAAATAATCATTTATAACTCGCTATAAGGACTGGCACTGCGCAGAGGTTGTCCTAATCCAGAAGGCAAACAAACCAAAATACCACATTGTCAAAGGCTGGCGAATAATACATCTGCAGCCGCTTTTGGCAAAGGTGGCTGAATGGATGGTCCTGCTGGAGATTACGAAGCACGTAGACCTTGATGATACTTAATTTGGGAGCAGAAGCAACAGGGCGGTCCATGACGCGATGGCAGTGGTTTACGTATTTATTGAGACCCACAAGGATCGATATACCACGATACTCTCCATGGATATCGAAGGGGGATTCGATTCCATTCATATAGACCTTTTGGCTGACCTTTTGATGGCCCAGGGTTGCCCTCGTTCATTGACTATATGGGTTACTAGATTCTGGGCATCAAATAGGCATGCTAGGTTTCAGTTCAATGGGCGCGTCTCGAAGGAGTTCTATCTGAACAAAGGGATACCTCAAGGCTCTCCACTCTCGCCCTTCTTGTTTGGTGTCTACTTTGCGGATAATTTGGACCTAGACTGAAGTATACACCCTCGTTACAGTTATTCGTATCGAGCTACGTCGACGATGGCCTTGTAGCGGCCACCAGAGACTCGATTGCTATGGTTAAAGGACCTATTGAGGAAGTTTATGAAAACTGTTCACGAGTGGCTCGTGGAGGTGATAGGCAGTTTAGTGGGTTGAAAACGGAGTGGATTGGATTTGGGAAGTATGACTGGAGCAGTTGTATGCTTGGAGATGTTGAATGTTTTCCTACTGATTATTTGCCTGTGTTGGGCATGCGCTTTGCATGTGATCGTAAGATGAGTAATCATGTTAACTACTGGCTGGACCGTGGCTTGATGGTTAGGGCGAGGATTGGGGCATTGGCAAGGAGATTTGGGAGTGATAGTGGTATTGGGGGTTGGGAGGTTATGAGACTGGTGCAGGGGAGTTACCTGCCGGTGGTAGAGTATGGATTGGAATTAGTGGCAAGCGACGCTGCGGACGTTAAACGAATCGATATTCATATCCAGGATTGACTTCGGTCTCTGTTCAGGATGCCAGCTCAATTGGCTAACAATATCCTACATTCGGAATGTGGCATTCCACCAGTACACATACGTGCCGCCAAGTACATGAAGAGGAGATACGGTCAACGTTTCTTGAACTACGACTATTGCAGTCAATTTCCTAAGCATGGCACTATCCGGAAAGGTTGGTGCGACCCCGAAATGTACGCTGTAAGAATATCCTCAAATGAGGTCCTAGTATCTGCCCCAAGGTTCCATATAGCGGATTCCAAAGAGAAGGGCCTGGGAGAAGGCATTAAGCTGATTGAGTCACTGACGACTGGAGATATCATTGTTGAATATGTGGACAGGTCTAACAAAGATACCAGCTGTGGGTGCGCATGGTCTGCGTCCAGAGGAAAGGTTGAGCTACGCCTGTACTCTTGTGGTCTTCCCGCAAGTTGGGACATTGACATGTGCGAGCTGTTTGCCATTTTTTCCCTTTTAAGAGATATCATCGCATTGTCACCACGGTCGATGGTCATCTTTACGGACAGCCAGTCGGCTATCAAAATGATATGGGGCATGCAACCCTAAGGGACAACAAGTGGTATATGGGATTCGTTTGCCCCATTCATGTCACGGATGCGGACTTCCTCATACAGTGGATTCCGGGTCACATGAAGGTATTGGGCAACGAGCTCGTTGACCGAATGACAAAACGGTCCTGCGACATGGTCCTTGAACCCAGCCATTGGGCACATATCGACTTCAGTCTCGGAACCCTGCCTATGTTTCGCAAACGGCGTCTTGACCAATGGCGCACCTGGCATATTTCTCAAGGCCACGGATATTACACCGGCACCCCTCATGATTATCATCACCTAAGGGGCCTATCAAGGTTGGACTTTTTCGCTGTCATCCGGATACGATCCGGTACTGGCATTGTCGGTCACGATGATTGCATAGGGAAGGATGATAGGTTTCACTATATCTCGTGCAACAGATACGATGATTGTAGACCAAGGTTTGAGACCTTGTTTAATAACAGGCACTTGCAGGATTGGGTGGGCTGGATTCACTCACACAATATGCTCGGGCTTGGAATACCTTCCAACACCCCCAGGTCAGGAAATGTCACTGTGGCATACGATAACCCTTTCGATGGCACAGCCTGTATCGTACAGGATGGTCGGTTCATCACGATTGACGTTGTATCCCCCACGTACAGATGCCAGGAGTGGCACTTGGTACACTCAACTGCCGAATGTCCACTTCCGGCGTTCACCCTGGATGGAGTTCTATACTTCGTTAGCAATGATTGCACTACATGCCATGTCTGTTCCTTGAGGATTGGTGTAAGTCTCAGACAACGAAACCGACACTTTTGTTCGGACAGCCGGTGCAGGCTTGATGCGCAAACTATGTTTTGGCACAGGATCAAGCTGTTATGGGAACGGTTTTCCACTACTGAGAAGGTGAAACTAGCCGCGAAATGGTTGTATCCGGCTACGAATAGTCATGGACTCTGTCCCGGTTGTCACGCATCATATTATTGTGATACTGGTAGTTGGTTGCGCAGACATTTACGTGTGGTGTCTAATGCACTGGCAGGCTGTTGGCCGGCATTGTGGATTAAGTTTTTGACAGAGTGTGATGCGGACGGGGATGATGATGCTGATAAATTGATTGTGTTTAAGGCTTTGGGACTTGATGAGTTTGTTTGATATGGTTTATGTGATTGTTTATTGTGTGTTTTTGTTTTTGTTTGTTTTATGTTATTTTTGTTTTGTTTGTTTTATGTTATTTTTTAGCTAGTTATATGCCGGATAGGTGCAACTAGGATAAATATATGTTATTAACCCCCACTGTCCCGCCTCTCCACCCATGCTGAATAGCTGAACCTCTTCCCCGAACTTCGCTCCCATCTACTTCCTCATAGCTGCCGCACAGCATTTTCCTCCAAATCGATCCTTGACAGATGTGACAGGACATCCAAGCCCGCGACACTCGACCGGATATCTTGTTTGTTCTAGTTCTAATAGCACACCTTATCGGAATTCCATGTCCTTCTTGAACTGCGCCCCGATATTGCTAAAGTTACGGGATTGTGATAAGCCTGTGAACCTTACCCACAATGATGCCTACAATTTTGCTGTCCTTCCCGGGTTCCCCCACCCGCCCCGAAGCGAGCCACTCAAGCTTCTTAGGATGTCCCTGCCCCACTCTCTTCGCATCATGGCAGCCCCGGGGCTCCGGGGAGGCGGTCGCTTTCACCAATCTCAAACGCCGCATTGCCTCACATGCAGGAATCTGCATCCCTGCAATCCTCTTCTGGACGACTGGCCTCTCCTCCCCCGGTTGCTCTTAACCAGATCTCCAACCAAACAACCAACGACACCGGTCTCCCACTCGATTTAGCACATGCCTATACCAAGCTCTAGATGACGCGCTCGCAGGATTAGGGGGAGCTTCGCGAATGTTGCCGGAGCGCAGGCCAATTACCACTTTTGAGGGGGAGCACGGCCGTGCTGGCACTGGTGAGTCATTGACGAGCGGAGGGTGTATGAGATTGCAGCGGGATTAGGGGGATGTCGATGAACGTGCAGTGATTGATTCTTCCAATGAAGACGAGGATAGTAGTGCCGAGGAAAGCGTTGGGTCAAATTCGCCTGTGAGTGAGGAAGAGGGATCAAGAGGGAGGGCCTCTGCGCTCAGAAATGCTTCCAGCACCAGCAGTAAAAGTAGCACCGCGAGAACGGAGGAGACAGTAGGGGGAGGTCCCCCCCCCATGTATGATCCAATTATGATCAGAATTGTGGACGATTCTAATGGGGGCGGAAGTAAGTGAAAACAGAAAGGAGGTTGAATAGACGGCAGAAAGGGGGCTATTAGTACGCGGAGGGCAAGTATATAAGTTTACTGGCTGCTGCGGGGGCAAAACATATGCACTCCTGCCTACATTCTAGAAGTGGCTCTGGCTTTTCCGATAGGGATAGCTGTGAGTGCTAGGTATACTGTTCGCTCCCTCCTGCCCTCGATATCAATTACCCTGTCGGGTAGTGTCCCTGAAGCAACATCTCCTACAACAAATAGACAATCGGATGTGCATCGTTTTGCAAATTTCGACCCACTGTCGCATAACTCTACGGCAATGTCCTCGAATACAGAAGCGGACGTCCGCGATCTGCAACGTGCTCAACGAATGGTGATAATATTCTCTCCTATTACTTCTACGCCGAGATTCAACGTGTCGGTAGGACAATTCTGTGTGGGGAATATGAGTCGATAGTCAAAGAGGCAGAGGAAAGTGATAAGCCCGTGCGAAAGTATCCTTTTGCCACGGATTTGAGTGGGAAGGCCCAGCCTGCCTTGGAATGGACAACCGGGACAGTTCTCGGAGAGGGCGATACTCTGATGGCCAGATAGGCCATCAATCATGATATGGTGGGACATGGCTGCAAGATTGTTTCGGATGATAAGATAGTAGGAGAATTGGGCAGCCAAGCTGCCGCCATGGGGACCAGCCTTGCGGCTATGAACATGCCTCATACACTCGGAACAGCGTCTCCGTTATCCAACATTGGGGATATTTTGGAGAGTGGTAGGGAGTGCACTGAGGCTGAGCGGGAGCGGTGCGTTGCTGTAGAGGCGATCGCTAGGCTGGTGGGAAAAGCTTTTGGGGGAGACGAGGCTGCAGGTCGGGGTCGCTGGGGGGGTAATTCACTGTGGGAGTCCGAAGCGTCTTCTCACTCAAATCCTGAGTTTGTAATTTATTTCTCGACTAATATGAAATAGATCGACTTTATAGAACCTACACTTGTGTTCCTTGGTTCCCGTGGTAGAAGGGCACTAGAGGGGTGGGTGCCCTGAATTACACTCTGTTAGTATTACGTTATAAACTAACATATCATCTAGCGGCCTTCTGGGATCCTTCACGAATTACCTGGTCATTCAATCCTCTGTCCCTGTCATGATTGCCCGGAATGAAATTCAAACACACTAACAAGTTTTCCAAAACCAACGGCCGGCGACCCAATAAGCTCACGACAAGCGCTCAGACAGGCCCTCTCGCCAGTGCAAAGGTAGACTAACTATGGTGCCAACTCGTCGGAGGGTTAGTGGTGGGAGGCCCGAGCCTGGGAGAACAGAGCGTTCCCAATGGATTTCTTTTTTCTTTCTCTTTCTTGCCCTTTTCTCCACTTTAACTATCATCGTCATCATAATAGAGGATTACTACTCACAGGCTCTCACTTGTCGAAATAAATTATGCTATCAACTGTACGAATGACCACTCTCATTCTTGTTGTTTCTTCATCTAGTTAAAAAGTTCCCAGCCAGATAAATCGACGAGCAGCCGATTAGAGCCAATGAAATAGATTGCGTTGTGAATGAAGAAGGAAAAAAAGAATTGTGATAAGTGAGAAAAAGTGAATGATTTCGGTCGGGCTCCGGAAACAGGTTTTTGCGCTCCCAACCACTTGGCCCGCTATAGCAAACCCATGCGAGCAAGCGAAAGCCCGCAGGACTAGCACAGTAGCTAACTCGAGCAAAGCTCTACCTAGGTTATCCAAGGATTGGAAAGCTCTTTCAAACAACAAGGGAGCGGGCTATAAGAACACTTTTTCGGGATCCAATTTTCCAATCACTATCGATATACCACTGCACATAGTAAATTACGGCATTGGCGATCATCCCCCCACCAGGGTAGGAGGCCGGTAAATCTGTAAAAACCGAAATACCTACAGAAAGTAGTATCTACCAATAGGCCGGCCGATCGGCTGGTTGTACTGATAAAATGCTCCCACCTCGGATGGCACGAGCTCAGCCTTCATCGTGGTCCAGCATGGAATTGATATTCAGTTCACCAAATATCACTCGAGAGGGGAGACCTGCTAGCAAGTGAAGGAATCTTGGATACCCGGCGCAGATATCAGGCTTTATAGGCTCAGTATTATAGTAGCCCCTTGTCGCGCCTGCGCTGATCATACTCCTAATTTAATTCACACCACAGTTGATCATATCTTGCTACAGTACCTCACAATCTTCAGCACAACCGGTACCCCAATAACCAGGGTTCAAAAAGAAAAGACACCACCCTTATTCCGCCTCCCCCCCTTTCCTCCCCTCTCGCCTCTGGAGCGCTGGTACATAGAGCCGTACCGCACTGTGAGCTCTTTGATCACCCCTTTCGCAACCTGGATGAGGGAATCACTAGTATGGGAGCTGGAAGACTCCCTCTTACTTTTCCTTGATAGTTAAATATCGTGATCGGGTAAAAGCGCTGCTATCGCTAAGTACCCTTTCGGCAAACTGCCCGAAGATGACAAGCTGTTGGGGTGTTGGCCATTTGGGGGTGTCAATGCGGGTCAACCGGGAGAGTCCTGCAGCCTCTAGATACCTGCTAGAAGACATTCTTTTAGCGGTTTTTCCATTGATACGTTTCATTCTATCATATTGACTGCGAGGCAGGTGGGGCAAATGGGTGAGATGGAAAGACTGTCTGCTACCCTCTCCCCACCTTCTATACTTATGCGAATGGCAGTGGATGGCGGTGGGTACCTGCTAACTATGGTATTGCACCATTTATTGGCTTATAGCATTTATGGTAATTGATCAGCTATCGTAGGTTCTGTGTGGCCTTTGTGTGTCGCAGTCGCCACGAGAGTCATTGCATTATGATAAAATAGACTGCTTTTATTCTATCCGAACAACACTCTATATACTCTATATATAGTTTATCTATCATGCAGGGGGGAAGATGAAAGGGAGAAAAACGCACGGGCGGGAGTTCACAGCTGAAGGAACAATTAGGTATGAAAGGATGAAACTACAATCTATAAACCAGACTTCGTTTAGCAGCAGAACTACCTCCCCGCAACTGACTAAACTCTACCATACTTGTAAACGGATACTCATAAGTCCCGACTCGAGTATAGAAGCAAATCCCTTGGAGGTTCGCGTGAGTGCGGTGACATACGTGCATCCCCGGGCCCATCTCATTGGATTTTCTTCGTCTGCAAAGAGTGACGTCCATGGGTAGTATATATGAGTAACATACTCCGAAAGGGAAGGATGGCGGGCATTTCAACTAGGCGGTGCCTCCCACGCCACAAATTGTGCTGGGGATTGCGGCTTTGCGCGACTGTAGCAATGCTGCCACCCTATTATGGCCACGCCTAATAGCGAATGAGAGCGGTGTTTGGCCGCAATTATCTGGTTTGTCGATGTTGACCTCTCCCCGCATGAGTAGTATTTTCGCCACTTCTTCATGCCCATACCAAGCAGCGAACGAGAGCGGAGTTCGGCCGCGATTATCTGGCTCGTCAGGATTGACTTCTTCCTGCCCGAGCAATATTCCCACTACTCCCTCGCGTCCACTCGAAGCGGCAAAAGAGAGGGGTGGTTGGCCGTAATTATTTGGTTTGCCGGGGTTGACCTCTCCCCGCATGAGTAGTATTTTCACCACTTCTTCATGCCCATACCAAGCAGCGAGTGAGAGCGGTGTTCGGCCGAAATTATCTGGCTTGTCAGGGTTAACGTCTTCCCTCCCGAGTAGTATTTTCACCATTTCGTGGTGCCCATGACCAGCAGCATGCGAAAGCGGCGCTAGGCCGTCATTGTCTAGTTTGTCAGGGTTGACATCTTCCCGCCCGAGTAGTATTTCTACCACTGCCTCGCGTCCGTGGTCAGCAGTATGTGAAAGTGGGGTTCGGCCGTGATTATCTGGCTCGTCGGGTTTAACATCTTTCTGCTCGAGTAATATTTTCACGACCCCCTCGTGTCCGTGGCAGGCAGCTCGTGAGAGTGGCGTTAAGCCGTTATTATCTGGCTTGTCGGGACTGACCTCTTCTTGCCCGAGTAGTATTTGCACCACTTCCTCACATCCGTTACTGGCGGCACCCGAGAGCGGTGTTCGGCCGCCACTATCCGGTTTGTCGGGATTGACCCCTTTCCGCCCGAGTAGTATTTTCACCACTTCGTCGTGTCCACACATGGCGGCGAACGAGAGCGGTGTTTGGCCGCAATTATCTGGTTTGTCAGGGTTGACCTCTCCCCGCATGAGGAGTACCCTCACCACTTTCTCATGCCCATACCAAGCAGCGAACGAGAGCGGAGTTCGGCCGCGATTATCTGGCTCGTCAGGATTGACTTCCCCCCGCCCGAGTAATACTTTCACCACTCCCTCGCGCCCACTCGAAGCCGCAAACGAGAGCGGTGTTTGGCCGTAATTATTTGGTTTGTCGGGGTTGACCTCTCCCCGCATGAGTAGTATTTTCACCACTTCTTCATGCCCATACCAAGCAGCGAGTGAGAGCGGTGTTCGGCCGAAATTATCTGGCTTGTCAGGGTCGACGTCTTCCCGCCCGAGTAGTATTTTCACCATTTCCTGGTGCCCATGACCAGCAGCATGCGAAAGTGGTGCTAGGCCGTCATTGTCTGGTTTGTCAGGGTTGACATCTTCCCGCACGAGTAGTATTTCCACCACTGCATTGCGTCCATGAATAGCAGCGAGCAAAAGCGGGGTGCGTCCGTATTTATCTGGCTCGTCGGGGTTAACATCTTCCTGCTCGAGCAATATTTTCACGACCCCCTCGTGTCCATCCCAAGCAGCGAGTGAGAGCGGTGTTCGGCCGCAATTGTCTGGCTTGCCGGGGTTGACGTCCCGCCCGAGTAGTATTTTCACCACTTCCTCGTGTCCACACATAGCGGCAAACGAGAGCGGTGTTTTGCCGTTCTTATCTGGTGTGTCGGGGTCGACCTCTTCCCGCTCGAGCAACATTTTCACGATCCCCGCATATCCATTCCAAGCAGCGCGGAAGAGCGGTGTTCGGTCCCAACTATCTCGCTCGTCAGGATTAACATCATCCTGCTCAAGCAGTATTCTCACCACTCCCTCATGTCCACCCGAGGCGGCACTCAAGAGCGGTGTTTGGCCGTGGTTACTTGGCCGGTTGGGATTGACATCTTCCCGCCCGAGTAGTATTTTCACCACTTCCTCGTGTCCACACATAGCGGCATACGAGAGCGGTGTCTTGCCGCAATTATCTGGCTTGTCGGGATCAACCTCTTCCCGCCCGAGTAGTCTTTTCACTGCCCCCTGATGTCCATGACTAGCAGCATGCGAGAGCGGTGTTTGGCCATCATTATCTTGTTCGTCGGGATTGACCTCTTCCCGCCCGAGAAGTATTTCCATCACTCCGGTATGCCCATTGTGAGCAGCCCATGCAAGTGGCGTGTACCCCCAAAAATCTCTTTCATCGGCATCATCGCACTCTATCTCTATCAAGGCAGCCACAAGCTCAACAATGCCGAAGAATGATGCGCAGTGTAACCCGCTAAATGGAAAACCAGCACCAAAGTCCTTAGGATCCACACACCATACCTGTTTTAAAAGCAATTCGGCGGATATGTGACCATCATACTCTTGAAATAGATTTAGCGCAAGTGATCTTGTGGATTCGGAGAGTTCCCTTTTCGCATGGACTCCCCAGTAGACGGAGCAATATTCTAGAAAGGGTGTGTCTTGGATGCTATGAAAGGGGTCGGCAGAAACGGCCTTGACCTGCTGGGAATTTAGATATGTCAAGCAGATCTCCGCTACTGCCGAGTGAGGTCCACTGAAAATATCGGGATGAGCGGAGAGATACTCCTGGAGAGTAAAGTGAACCAGCCGCACGGTTGATGCCTCCTTATCAACAGTAATAAGTCCTTGACAGCAGCTCACCAGTGTCGAAATCGAAGGGATGTTGCTAGCACGAAAATCTGTGGAGCCTAGCTCGACTGCTAAAGCGTGACAGAGCTCGCCCGCTTGTAACGGCCGCTCTGCATGACTGATCCACATTAGAGCTTCCATCCCAAGTCTCGATTTATCCCCACCCTGGGCCTTTATCCGTTCTATCGTCGCACCATAAAGCTCTCCCAACCCCAATCCATCCGCGAGTTTGCCGAGCCTTTCTCGTCTCCGATGGATTGTCGATTCTTCCAAGATTGCCTCGATATTTAAGGAGACAAGTAGGAACCTAGACATATCTGTTAGTGGATAATATGTGGTAGGAATTGCCTCTACGTACATTTCAGATGTACTTTCGGGAATCTTGCCTAGAATGTCGGCCTCCAGACTCTCATCCATGGCATCCGGGGTCTCGTCCTCGCTCAGTCTAACACGAAGATATCTGATGATATCATCTTTCCTGGGGCCCACAAACACACTTATCACTCGTCCACCAAGACGCTTTTCAATCTCAGCCCGAATATGTGGCCTTCCGGTCATGAATATTCGTGTGCCCGGGGATTTCTCAAGGATTTGTTTTAGAGAATCGAGGATCTTGACTCGGTGGACTGCCGCACACTCGTCTAAGGCGTCAATGCACATAAATGTAGGTTGTGAGGACGTGATGGCCTGCAGCATCTTCACGATTTCGGGAAGTCGCAGGGCCCGTCCACCAATGGCCTTTTTATGCTCTTGGAAGGCCCGTGATATTTCCTCCGGAATCCTTTCCATCCCGATAACGACCTGCTTCAGTAAGGAACCCAGCATGCTCGTCGCGGACTGTTCCTTTCGGGCCGCAAAGTCGAAGTAGAAACAAGTGACGGCGGTGTCTTGTCTCCCTGCCTGATCGCACAGCTTGTCCACCACCAACGAACTAACACCTGTTAGCACTGCCGCTCTTTCACTTCCCCGGAGAATAGTCTTTGCTACCTGATAAACGTCTTGCCGACCCCGGGATCCCCATAACAAAGCAAGACTGCCTTATCGACTTCACCTTTCCCACTGCAATCATACCAGCTTCTAAATTCCTCACTGTGTATGAGCCATTCCCCCACATCATCGACACGGCGCTCTTGAACATCTCGATGCCGTAACCTGGGCTCTAGGGGTGATAGCCAGGTGAGGAGTTGAGACGGATCATCTGCGACAACATAGTTATTCTGCACATTAAAGCTGTTGCTATTATTAGACAAGGTGGTGCTGTTGCGAGTGGTGTATTGCAACATCTTCTGCTTTTTGTCGCTCACAGTATCGAATAGGAGGAGTTATTGAGTATGGTTGGTTGGTGATATTCCTGAGAATTAGGCCGGGTGAGTGTTCAGCGAGGCAGGGCAAACACTTCGGAGGTATTCCTGTCCAAAAAGCTCTCGCCGATCCAAAAGCACTCCAGAGGGGCTTGGCGGCAACCGAGGTACCAGTGCTTGAGTACGAGTCGGTTTTTCATGTAACTTATTGAGTAATTCGTATTCTACTTATCCGTAATTTCTCTTAAGGAGGAATGAAGATTGGCAAGGACTGCTCTTTCCACTTGTTGAGTATGATATGCTATCTTTTTTGGTCTTCCGGAACGGGGAACATCTTTAGCGGAGTCTCGTATACGAGTACTCGTACTGTATCGATGCTTCTGTTTTTTCCCGTATTTTTACAAATAAATTCAAGGATTTAACAAAAAAAAAAAGTATCGATGCTTCTGTTGCCGCCAAGCCTTTTGAATCAGGGGGAACTTTTTGGGCAGGAGTAGCGCCTAACTTAAGTGCCTATTTGGAACACTGTGATTTGAGATAGCCGTGATCTGAAATCGTGACTTCCAAATCATAATTTGAAATCACGGCTTTCCAACCGCCCTCCGGTAAATGTGACCACAATTTTCGATTCTTCATGTCACAATAGGGGGCTAACTTTATGAGGAGACCTCAAGGCTCACTAGCATTTACTATCAAAATACTTAACGGTCCAATCATGATAATTTTCAACCCTAAATATTTACACACACCGTGAAGATTTCCCGAATCATGATTACTTGGCATTTTCAAAAGTATCCGGATGCCTTGGCGCCAAGATGTCTAACTTTCCACCTGAATTCTCCGACCTTGATGCCAAGGCATCCGGATACTTATGAAAATGCCAAGTAGAAAACGCCCAACCAAACACCATGAATAGTTCAAATCATGATTTGCGTCTGATTCTTGATTTGAGATAGCGAGCAGCTCAAACCGAGGTGTGCCAAACAAGCCCTAAGTTTTATAGGTTCCACAAGCGAGGTTTGCTGCTCTTACCCACTACGGAACATACAAAACTTAGGAGCTGTACCTCCGTTGTGTGTAGCTTTGGTTGATTTGCGCAGAAATTTGGTGTCAAGCCATGTCAGGTGTCGCTGGGGGGTGCTTCCTCGCCGGGCGCGCCCACCCAGTCTAAAGAGAAGAGTGGCCGAAAGCGAGGTCCGCTGGCGCTCGGCCGGCCTTGCGGGTACCGCTAGTTATCTGGTATCATATCATACTACAGGATGGGTCAATACATGCACAAGTATTTAAGCCCTAGCCCACCTTATGGATGGTCCAAGTCGCGCACTATCATAATAGCCATCCATGAGAGCTCCTAAGCCCAAGCGATACAATAAGCCCAACTGCATCTACACAAACGACGGCAGCCTCGGTCGCCGGCCCTGAAGAAATAATTTTTGATAGAGGCCACTGGCACCTTCGGCAGCGATGGTACTGTTGGCCGGCTTAAAAATTATATACCCGGCCTTCCTACTCAATAGTATTATGCCAGAGGTTCTCCCACTGTGTACATGAGTATATATGACCACTGTAATTGCGAACGAAAGTCGTGATCTCCCTCGCCAAAGCCAAGTGTCCCAGAAAACCCACCAATAAATGCACTACGTAACACGAAACCAAGACGGTTTGTTTAATTGACCAGCTGTGATAGACACATAACAAATTTCTAATAATCCCAGCTTAATATTTCAACCTGAGACATGCACCTCACACCGATACTCCATGCGGACCTCCCGCCGCAGCTGATCGAGGTTCCGGAAATAGGTTTTTGCGCCCCCTGCTACTTAGGCAACCATAGCAAATCCATGCCAGCACGCCAAAGCCTGCAGGACTAGCATGACAACCAGATATGTACCCAGTTTGTCCAAGGGTCGTAAAGCTCTTTCTCGCAACAAGGGAGCGTTCTATAAGGACACTTTGGAGATCCAATTTTCCGATCACTATCGACATCGCTGAACACTGTAAGTCACGGCATTGGTGATCACCCAATCTCCCCACAGGTAACATGCAAGGAAGGTAAATCTGTAAAAAACCAAAATACCTATAGAAAGTAGTATTTACCAATATATGAGCCGATTGAGGGGTTCTAATCAGTTTTTTTTTTAAACAAAAGCTCTGACTTGGGTGGCTCGAGCTCAGCCTTAATAGAGGTTAACCATGGGCGGTGCTTGTCAGTTCATGAAATATCACTCGAGGGGGCAGCAGGATTCAGTGAAATCCGAACTCAACCCATAGCATCTCACGCTACCACCATCGATCATAACAACAGCAGTAGTCAATATATATAAGTTTCCTAGTCCAATGCAGCCTTCCGATTTCCAAGATTCCAACATTCAATACTCGCTCTTATGCCAGCTCACATCTCTAGAGATTTCTGCCCTTTCTCCATATCTGAGATGATGACTATTCCCATTGCACTCCCCATACCAACCATTTTAGTAGCAACTCCAACAAAACCAATATCATAATAACTATCGTTCTAAATGAAAATATACCCACTTCATGTCTCTTTCCCTGCTCTCCTCCCCGCGCGCCTCCGGTGGGCTGGTACATGGAGCCGTACCGCACGGTGAGCTCGTTGATCCCTCCTTTTGCTGCCTGGATGAGGGCATCCCCAGCATGGGAGTTGGAAGACTTCTTGCTTTCTGCAGATACTTATCGCGATCAAGCGAGGGCTTTGTTATCGCTGAGTAGCCTTCCGGCGAGGCCCACGGAGGTGCTCTTTCCCGCTGATCTCGCGAGGCGCGAGATTAGGATGTTGGCCATTTGACGGCATCAATAGGGAGTCCTATGGCCTCTGAATACCTGCTAAAAAATACTCCTTGGCGGTTTCTACCAATAGGTTTCATGCTATCAAATTGACTGCGAGACCAGTGGGGCTGATGGGTGAGATGGAGGGCCTGTCTGCTACCCTCTCCTCACCTTCTGTACTTATGTGAATGGCGGTGGATGACTGTGGGTGCCTGCTAAATATGGTATTACACTATTTATTGGGCTATAGCATCTATGGTAATTGATCAGCTATCGTAGGTTCTGTGCGGCTTTTGTGTGTGGTTGCTCGGTCGCCACCAGAGTTATTGCGCTATGATAAAATAGACTGTTTTTATTCTGTCCGAAAAACACTCTATATATAGTTTATCTATCGTGTAGGGGGGGGAAGATGAAAGGAAGAAAAACGCATGGACGGGAGTTCACAGCTGGAGGAGCAATTAGGTAGAAAAGGATGAAAACTACAATATAAACCAGACCTTGTCTAGCAACAGAACTTCCTCCGCCCAAATGACTAAACTCTACGGTACTTGTAAAAGGAAACTCATGAGTCCCGACTCGAGTATAGAAGCGGATCCCTTGGAGGTTCGGTGAGTGCGGTGACATATGTGCATCCCCGGGCCCACCTGATTGGATTTTCTTCGTCTGCAAAGAGTGACGTCCATGGGTAGTATATATGAGTAATATACTCCGAAAGAGAAGGATGGCGGGGATTTCAACTAGGCGGTGCCTCCCGGGATTGCGGCTTTGCGAGACTGTAGCAATGCTGACACCTTATTATGGCCACGCCTAATAGCGAACGAGAGCGGTGTTTGGCCGAAATTATCAAGTTTGTCAGGGTTGGCCTCTTGCCGCATGAGTAGTATTTTCACCGCTTCTTCATGTCCATACTGAGCAGCGAGCGAGAGTAGTATTTGGCCCAAATTACCCGGCTTGTCAGGGTTAGCGTCTTCCCACCCGAGTAGTATTTTCACCATTTCCTGGTGTCCATGGCCGGCGGCATGCGAAAACGGTGTCTTGCTGCAGTTATCTGGCTTGTCAGGATCGAACTCTTCTCGCCCGAGTTGTGTTTTAACTGCCTCATGTCCACGACTAGCAGCATGCAAGAGCGGTGTTTGGCCGTCATTACCTGGCCAGTCGGGGCTGACCTCTTCCCACATGAGCAGTATTTACACCGCTCCCTCGCATTCGAACAAAGTGGCATGCGAGAGCGATGTTTCGCCAAAATCGTCTGGTTTGTCGGGATCAACCTCCTCCCATCCAAGTAGTATTTTCACTGCTTCCTCGTGACCATCACTAGCTACATGTGAGAGCGGTGTTTTGCCACAATGATTTTGTTTGTCCGGGCAGACCTCTTACTGCCCAAGCTGTATTTCCATCACTCCGCCACGCCCACTATGAGCATCCCGTGCAATTGGCGTATGGCCCCAAAAATCTCTTTCATTTGCATTATCGCACTCCATCTCTGTCAAGGCAGCCGCGAGCTGAACAATTCCGCAGAATGATGCTCAGTGCAACCTGTCAAAAGTTTTGGGCTATGATCAGTTGAGAGAGCCTCAGGATTCTTATTCTTTCTACATCTCCGGACGTGGCCTATATATACACAATCTCGGCTTTACAGGAGGGACCCTCATCCACACACCCTCTAGTATTTTCTCCTATCTTCTCTCACCATCCAACTGCTCAGAATTTTCCCGAAACTTCATTCCCCTAATTCCATCCCTTCTGTCTCACCCTCTTACACTGCTTCTTCCATCCTCTGCGATCCTTCGCAGTCCTGACACCGCCGTCTGTTTCCTAACCATCATAATGTGACCATTATGCGTTCCAACTCCTGGTAAACCTTAATCTCTAACTTCTGGTCTTTCCCAGTGCCAATTCCTAAAACATCCTAATCGTTTCTCCTTAAGCTAATATATCAACCAAACATACCGTCGGTCCACTGATACTATACTAGTCCATAGTGCAACCGTTATCAAACCCAATTCCTCTCAGCCATGTCCCATTAGTGTCCCGACTATCGCGCAGGTATGGAACCTTCGTGAATTTCAACAACCTGCACTCCCTTCCTCCTATAATCCAAAAATCGCATGATCCCCCATCTAATATATTATTAATCGGTTGTAGGGCAAACGCAACACAAAGCTCAATCTTCCAACGAACTCCTCTCTCTCATAAAGGTTGGGTTGGGATTAAACACGGTTGGGATCAAAGTGAGCGTGGTTCCGGTGGTTGTGGAGCTGGAGTTTTTCGCTTTTTATTCTCCCCGCGTTCTGTTTCATGATGGTACGGTGCAAAGTGCCTAAATTCAGGTCCTCCGGTGAAACAGGAATTCCGTGACAACCGATCGGAGCCGAGCCTGGAATTGCCAAGACCAAGTGGGTTGGGCGAAATAATACACCAATAGACAACAGCAGAGAGGTGAGTAAAGCAGAAACAAACAGATTAGGGTTTATGTATTTAAAAAAGAAAAGTTTTCTAACTAGATCCTTGAGCTTGGGATACACGAAGACGGCTTTTATAAACAACATCAGTAAATGGAGTTGTTTCATACTTTAATCCAGCATAGTAGGCTTCAAGTATATGAGTGCTTTTCCACCAGTATTTGAGAAGTAAAAGTGAAGGATTTCCTGCAAAGCTTTGGGAACCATCTTAATAACTCATTGTCACAAATCGTGACTAAGGAAGGCAGATTGCACATGACTAATATTTATTAGTCATAAGGTAGGTGGGGTTTTTGCACTATGACGTCGTTTGACTTATAGCTTTCACATGACTGCGCACTTGCGAGTCATCATTCGATTATGATTGGTTGATGGTTTCATGACTCACGATTGGGACGTCATACACTGTAATGATTTTTGCACATGACTCATATTACAAGTCATAGGTTTCATGCATGCGACTCATTCGAGCGAATGATCGGGATTATGGGTTTGGATCGATGAAAATGGATGTACGCAGTTGACTCATACGAGTCAGCTGATGGATGTGCGCAGTTGACTCATACGAGTCAGCTGATGGATTTCGCACTATGACTCACTATGAGTCATAGGGGCTATGTTACACGAAGTGATGAGTCACCAAGGTTAGGGTTGTGGGAAGATGTCTATAAAAGGGGCTTGGTTTCGACCAAGAGATAGGGCCACGAACCATCTCTCCTCCATCTCCGGCGATTGAAATCTCAACACCACGGGAAATCATCGTCACTATCCCCCACCCACCTCTCTTCCCCCATCATGGCTTCTGCCTAGGGGTTGACGTTAAGCCATCTTCCCTCCTCTCCTGAGGCACGCATGCCTCCCCTCCTTGGGGTTCTCGTTCCTGTTCATCGTTGACACCCGCTCATGAAGTTCGGTTCTCCCCCTTACCCCGCACTTGCTTTGCACCTCGCTTAGCATTTTGCACGGTCGGAAAGCTTCTCGCTTCGTTCACGGTCGGCGTTACGGTGTCGGACTCTCGGTCAAAGTAGGCCCCGGCTTGCTGGGCTTGTACCTCTGATGGGGAAAGCCTCGGTTAGTAACATCACGGTCTCGTCCCGGTCTCGTCGTCGTCCCAAAAGCCCTTGACATGGCCCGCTTGTCGGTTGTGGCTAGCCTGTTCGCGATCCTTCCTCTACCCCCCTCCCGGTTCCGTCCGCTGGCACCGTACCTGCCCCATAAGCTGGCACCTTACTGCTAATCCTCCTCCCCGGCTGGCACCCTACTGCTCCCCACCGGCTGGCACCCTACTGCTACTCACCGGCTGGCACCCTACTGCTCATCGTCGTTGGCTGGCATCCCCTCTGCCCGGTGGCTCCGCTCGCCCACCTGCCTCTCTCCCTCCTGCGATTTACTCTACGGTCGCAAACCTCGCTTAGGTTACGGTTGA